>Ga0194123_10004667_pt1 | contig 15308 bp, 14 predicted proteins | sample TA2MahsurfametaG_5_FD_155479 | JGI IMG/M metagenome (GOLD analysis project Ga0194123, IMG submission 155479) | Freshwater microbial communities from Lake Tanganyika, Tanzania - TA2015023 Mahale A surface | ecosystem: Environmental > Aquatic > Freshwater > Lake | place: Tanzania: Lake Tanganyika... | reverse complement strand
ATACTCAACCCCAATTGCTTCGAATCCACTTTTGGTCAGGTGGCCGAGATATGGCCCAATTCCGCAGCCGAGATCAAGACATTTCCCGATCGCATTTTCCAAGACGAGACCAAGGATCTCTGACGAGACTGCGTCGACTGGCGGTCCTGAGCCATAAACCTCAGTTCTACGAATCGGTTCGGCTGATTCGATTGCTCTCCGGATGTTTTCGTTGAAGGGACTCATCTTTATTTGATCCGAACAAATCGAAACTTCACAAGCGCGATGATCCAGGTCACTGGATCTCGGAAGAAACGGACCTTCTTACCGGCCGAATAACCCCTCGATTCATACTTGACAGGTACTTCAACGGGAACGTGGCCAGTCCGAACCAATTTGGCCACTAACTCCCAATCAAAGTCGAATCGATCTGAGGTGAAGGTTAGGCCATTTAACGAGTCGCGTCGCACAACTTTATACATAGTAAATGGATCGGTGAGACGAGTTCGATAAACGAAATTGAAAAGCCAAGTGAATACTCCATGTGCAGCATTCATTAGTCGAGAGACATGCTGCGCGTCTTCAAAATGGCGCATTGCTCGGTTCCTGTCATGTCGCGTCCCAAGCACAAAGGTCGCGTCTCCATTGATAATCGGAAAAACCAGCGCTCCATAGTCATCAAATGAATATTCCAAGTCGGCATCTTGGATAAGTACGATGTCGCCGGTTGCGAACGCGAGGCCACGACGAACGGCCGCTCCTTTCCCACGAGGCGTGTCTTCGAATTCAACCGTGACGCGTGAGTTTGATTGATACTGGCGAACAATTTCGCGGGTTCCATCAGTTGAATTGCTCTCAATAATCACCAGGTCAAGTTCCACATTTGGAATTTCAACTCCAAGCACTCCGTCAATTGCCTGTTGAATTGTCGCGCTCTCGTTGTACGCAGCCATCACCACGGTGAGGCGTGTCACTGGTGTGCTTGACGGGGGCATGTGCTACTTCTTTCCAGACTCAGACCGATCTCCAATTTGGTCGATGAGCTTCTCAGAATACTTTCCGAGATGCGGCCTCAAGTGATTCATACGGCCCAGTGACTAACCTTGTCGCATGAACGTATTGATTACGGGTGGCGCTGGATTCATCGGGTCAAATCTTGTTGACTTGCTTCTTGCGAAGGGTCACCGGGTAAGGGTGATCGACAATTTTTCGACCGGTCGGATTGAGTTCTTGGAAGATGCCCTTAAGCATCTGAACTTCGACTTGGTTCGGGGCGATCTCTTAGATCAATCGGTCCTAGACGATGCCCTAACCGAAGTTGATGCCGTAGTGCACTTGGCTGCCAACGCAGACGTTCGCTTTGGTTGGAACCATCCAAGGCGAGATCTCGAACAGAATGTTGTCGCAACTCAAAACGTACTTGAAGCGATGCGAAAAAGGGGCGTCACGAGAATTGTTTTTTCCTCTACTGGGTCCGTTTACGGTGAAGCTACGGAATTTCCGATCACTGAACGTACTGGATTCCCTATTCAAACTTCTCTCTATGGCGCGTCAAAGGCGGCAGCAGAAGGTTTGATCGCCGCTTATTCAGAGGCAGGATTCTGTAGCGCCACGGTCTTTAGATTTGTTTCTATCCTCGGCCCCCGATACACGCACGGTCACGTCATTGATTTTGTTTCGCGATTGAAGAGAGACCCTTCGGCCATCACAATTTTGGGGAATGGCTTCCAACGAAAGAGTTATCTGCACGTCAGCGATTGTGTTCGCGCCATCGAAATGATTCTGGCGGATAACGAGAAACACGAGATTTATAACCTCGGTGTCCCTGACTTCTGCACGGTCAATGATTCGCTCTCGTGGATTTGCGAGAGGCTGAACGTCCGCCCTTCGGTCTCTCGGTCAAATAGTGACCGAGGTTGGATCGGCGACAACCCCTTTATTCTCCTCGACGTAAACAAAATTTCGATGCGAAACTGGTTGCCTACACATGGGATACGAGATTCGGTGGAATCAACTGTGGACTGGCTCATGAACAACCAGTGGGTTTTCGAGAATCATGAAAGTTGACCATGCTCGACGGATAGTCATTTCCGGCGGTTCCAGTGGTATCGGTCTCCTCCTTGCAGAACATCTTCTCAATGAAGGTCACGAGGTCTTGATTTGTAGCCGAGCCGAGCAGAACGTCGCGTCAGCAATATCTAGTCTTCAGCAACTTACCGGTCACAGATGTATTGGGTTGTCTGTTGATGTGACTGACTTCGAATCCGTCGATCGACTTCACCAATTCACCAGATCGAACATGGGCGACATTGATACCGTTATCGCGAGTGCGGGCATCCTTGGTCCTGTCGGACGAATTGAATCTATTGATACCCAAGACATACTTGATGTCTTCAATGTGAATGTGATCGGACTCTTGAATCTCTTGCGGGTATTTCATTCTGACTTGAGAAGGAGCGGGGACGGCCGCGTCATTGGTTTTTCAGGAGGCGGCCTTGGCGGTTCTAAACCAATGTTGCGGACACCGGGTTATGCCGCATCGAAGGCTGCGTTAGCAACGCTTGTTGAGGTTCTCTCACATGAATTGATGGACATCGGCACGAAAATTAACTGCCTCGCACCCGGAAGTATTCCTACATCATTCATGAAGTCAATAATCGATGCCGGACCTGAAGCAGCTGGGGCGGAGCTCTTCGACGAGGCTTCTTCCAGATCAGGCCCAACGAGGGCCAGTCACTTTCCTGATCTGTGCAAGTTGGTTTCCTTTCTTTTGTCTGCCGAGGCAATTTCCATTAGCGGTCGAATTCTGAGTGCGCGTTGGGAAAGGCCCGAAACCTTGGTGACAAGCCATGATTTCATGGCTGATCGGGACATATACAGACTTCGACGTATCGACGATGACCTGTTCGGTCACTAGGAGGTAACAGATGCGCGTCGGAATTATTGGAGCCGGGTTAATTGGTCGCAAGAGAGCCGGTTCGATGCCGATTGGGTGTCACGTGACTGCGGTTTTCGATGTGCATCACGAGGCCGGTGCCCGACTACGAGACGATTTGGCGCCAGCCGCCAAGGTTGCGAGTTCACTTCAAGATTTTTTGACGATGGAATTCGACCTCGCAATCGTTGCAACCACTCACGCCTCTTTAACCGAATTGGCCTTGGCCGTGCTTCAAACAGACCGTCACGTATTGATTGAGAAGCCTGGTGCGAGTTCCGCAGCGCAAATGCGAGAAGTCGTGTCATCGGCACGAGAGAGACGGTTGCGAGCACGCGTTGGTTACAACCATCGTTTTCATGGTGCGATAATGGCAATCCGACGAGAGCTCCTGGCAAGCGATTATGGCCCCTTGATCTGGATCCGCGCGCGTTATGGTCACGGGGGTCGCCTCGGCTACGAAAAGGAATGGCGTGCAAATAGAGCTGTTTCGGGTGGTGGCGAACTAATTGACCAAGGGTCACATTTGATTGATCTCACAAGGTTCTTCGTTGGAGACGTTGATCTTGAATATGCGGCATTGCGCACACTTTTTTGGCCAATGGAAGTTGAAGATAACGCTTTTCTCAGTCTTCGTCCTCGCTGCGGCGGCGTTGCGTGGCTCCACGCTTCTTGGACCGAATGGAAGAATCTCTTCTCGTTGGAAGTTGAATTTGCGCAAGTGAAGTTCGAAGTCTCCGGATTAGGTGGAAGCTACGGAAGAGAGACTTTGACGAAGTACTCAATGCGCCCCGAAATGGGTCCACCTGACGCTGAGATTTTTGAGTTTCCCCTTGACTCGAGTTGGGCCGAAGAACTGCTCGATGTTCGGAACGACCTCAATGGTGAACTCGCGTTCGGTGCGACGGCGCTCGATGCACTCAAAGTCCTTGAACTTATTGAGGATGCTTATTCCCGTCAGATTGAGAAGCCTGCCGCTGACGCGTCGTCATAAAACATTTGAACTGTCTCTCGCGAAAAAACATCAAGGTCTTTCCCTAACGAGGACAGTTTCTTCAAAATGTCCGGCGTGACTGTGATTATTTGACATCCAACGTCATTTGCCTGGACAACATTCAGCACCTCACGCGGACTTGCCCATATCACTTCAACATGCGGATACGCAGACGAATTTGCTACGGCATGCCGCACGTAGGGGATTGGATCGACGCCCGCATCGGCAATACGCCCTGCAAAAACGGAGATATTTGCTCCGGGCCCATCGGCCACTGCCCCGATTGCACCATCAATCTGCTCGACGGTAAAGATCGCCGTAACGTTTGTCTTAACTCCAGCTGCCGATAGCCGACGGACCAGCGGAATAGAGGATTCGCCCTTCGTGTTGGTGATCGGAATCTTTACAAAGACATTCTCACCCCAGGTCGCAATTTGGCGAGCTTGGCGTTCCATCTCATTGAACTCATCTGAGAAGACTTCAAACGAGACAGGCCTACCACCGATCACTTTGAGCATTGCGTGCGCAAACGTCTCATAATCATCCACACCTGCTTGACGCATGAGTGTCGGATTTGTCGTGAAACCGGCAATCTCAGGATCCGACGCGAGACGAGTGATATGAGTTAAGTCAGCACCGTCAGCAAAGATTTTTACATTCATTCGATTGAGCCCCTTTTCGCGATCAAGTTCCCAATTTAGCCAGCGTCTCTGCCCACTCCTGAACTACTCCGGCGGCTTCAAGCGGACTCCGCGTATGCCACGTCGGTTTGCTCCTGAGAGATTCCGAATAGCCATAGTCAATGAATATGGTCTTTACCTTTGCGCAGTTTCCTGCATCCACGTCGCGCCATCGATCTCCCACGAGAATTGAATTCTCAAGGTCTATCGAATGCCGCGCGGAGAGTTCTAGAACCAAACCAGGGCGGGGCTTGCGACACTCGCAATCTTCAGAGTCGTCATGGGGGCAGACTGCAATATCAGTCAGATCTAGATGCCTTCGGAGAAGGGAATTCTGAGCCTCCAGTTGGTCTTGGCGAAGGAGACCTCGAGCGAGGTCGGGTTGATTTGTCACGACAAATGTTCGAATTCCACGCGCACTCAGAAATTTTGTGAGTTGAACCATCTCAGGGACGAATTCCAATTCATCCACCGTTCTTGCGGAAGTTGGTATTCCATTCCGAACGGGTGCCTGCACGAGCACCCCATCACGATCAAAGAAAACTGCTGGGTACACGCCTCGATTATCGCCCAACCGATTCCCACTTTGTGGTGGACTGTTGTAACGCTGGATGCGAAACCAACAAGTGCCAAAGAACTGCACAAAGTCCCTCAGTATGTGGAGTAAGACGTTCGGCATACAGCGGGGGTATGACGGCGCAGGCTGACGCAACTTCAGCAGTAAAACCGCCATTCTTGCCCACAATTCCAAATATGGAAGCGCGTCGTTCCTTCGCTAACTCAAGTGCTCTCACAAGATTGGGGGAGACGTTCATAGTTAGATTGCCGCCCCCGACGGAAAAGATGAGCAGGGCATCCTTGGCGTCCAACCTCGAGACCTTCAACCACTCCGAGAAAACCGTTTCCCACCCCTCATCGTTCGTTCTCGCGGTCAACTCAGAAACATTGTCGGTAGGTGCATAGGCTTCAATGCCACAAATCTTTCGAAAGTCATTCACGGCGTGGCCGGCATGACCTGCGGACCCACCTACTCCGAGAATAAAGAGTCGACCACCTCTAGTCCTCACCTCAGCAATCCCGTGTGCAATCGCCTCGAGTGTTTCATCAGAGATGGCCGACAGAATTTCGGTCGTCTCCGCAAGAAATCGCTTCGCGAAATTCAAATCGGCACCCACTTATTCCTACCTATCTCCGAGTCAAGGAATGTTTCCGTGTCTGACAGTGCTCCCAGATTACCAATTTCGTAGAAGCGACTAAGTACTTCAAATCCGCGGATTCGTTTCTCCGAAGCTAGGGAAGCGAGTGAGTCAGAAAAGTCGGAGTAACTGCCTAATGGGCCGATTTCGCGCAAAAGAGCTGACTTCACGATTATGAAGCCGTAATCGATCCATTCGAATCTGCCGGCTGAATTGCTCTTCGAATATTCGCTCACAAATTCGCCTGTTAAGGACGCATTGCTCCGATTCAATTGATCGCAATTCTTCCAAACCGTCATCATGCATTCAGGGCGATGCAGACGGACTTCCGAGAGGAAAGCCTGCATGTCGAATGTCAGCAGGGTGTCGCCGTAGGTGACGCCTACGTACTCGTCCAAGCGCACATCTTCATAGATCCTCCGAAGTGAACCGCCCGTTCCCAGTGGCTCATCCCCATCACGAACGAACGTGAACTTCAAGCCCGCCGGATTCAGATAACGGATGTGATCCTCAACCTGCTTTGCACCGTAGCCAAGACCGTAAATGATGTGATCAAAGCCTTCCCGGCGCAACCAATTCAATTGATAATCAGCGAAGGGACGTCCCAGCACTGGAACGAGATGCTTAGGGAGATCCCCGAAGTGTCCCCCCAACCTCGTACCTCGCCCGCCCGCGAGAACTATGCACTGCATTTCTAACCTCGAGTGAGAACCGTCGAACCATCGAGATCAAAGTTGAATCTGACCTCTTGCAAGCCAGCGTCCGTCATCGCTGTTCGCAAGCGCGCAGGGTCATCGGCCAAAAGCAGCAGAAAGCCACCCGCGCCCGCTCCAACCAGTTTCCCACCAATTGCCCCGTTGTCTCTTGCAAGGGAGTACCACATGTCAATCGCAGCGTTCGACATCCCAGTCGACCGTTGCCGCTTGGTTTCCCAATGCTCATGCATCAATCGACCAAAGGCTTCGATATCGCCACGCTCAAGCTTGGACTGAATTTCTCGCCCCATCTGCTTGATGGAGTCCAAGTTCGCGAGCATGCCTTTATCGTTTTCCTTGGTCTTCTTGTCTTGGTCACCAAGGATTGAACTAGCCGATCTGGAGAAGCCCGTGAAGAAAAGCAGCAAGCGCTCCTCCAGTTCATGCAAAGCCGAGCCCGAAATCGCTAAAGGGCTGACTCGAACAGACTCGTCACTGTTGAATTCGAATACGGTCAATCCGCCAAAAGCCGCAATGTACTGGTCTTGCTTTCCAACCGGGCTTCCTAGAAGATCAATTTCAATATGGCACGCCTCGTCAGCTAGGGCCTGAGTAGTCACATGCTCACGTTTCAAGGCATACAGCGCTCTCAAAACACCGACCGTGAACGTGCCCGAAGAACCCAGACCTGTACCGGCCGGAATATCTGCAATGCTTACGAGTTCGAAGTTCGGACCTGGATCGTGCATTCGAAGGGCTTCGCGGAGTATCGGGTGACGAATAGACGACACGCGGTCAACTCGTTCAATTTTCGAATATTTCAAGAGATATTCAGATTCAAAGGTTTTACTCGCCGCAATGTAGACGTATTTGTCAATCGCAGCCGAGATTACGAACCCGCTCCGCTCTCGGTAATACGAGGGTAGATCTGTTCCGCCCCCACCGATCGAAATTCGAAGGGGCGTACGAGTAATCAACACTGCTCGTATTGTACTTCAGAGTTATTGAGGCTGTTGCAATTGTCACCGACCCTCAAATTGAAGGATTGCCAAACGACTAACGTAAGTGGTCCATGTTTACTAGGCAATCTCGAGGGACCTTCGGCGCCCTGTTTGTGGTCTCACTGGCCTTCGTAATCAGATACTGGTCGGTCTTGTTTGGTGATCGGACATTAGGTACGTCGGCTGTGACGGTCGGCTCGCTGGGATTTGACCACTACCCCAATGCGCCATCAGCAGGTAATCCCACTTGGTTGGACCCCGCGGTACCAGCTTGGGTTAGCCAACCGCTCTCAAAGCTCGCCCGCCAATCCATCACGTCGACATCGGGACACTGGTGGAATCCATTCTCAGGGCTCGGAAGCCCCCTGGCAGCAAATCCACATGCGGGCTACTTTGACCCTACGAATTGGATCTCATGGATCTTTCCCGAATCCATCCAATGGGATGTTCACATCTTAGTCGCGATTTATGTCGGCGCGATTGCGGTGTTTTCGCTTACGCGGCTACTCGGGCGAACCTGCATCGCGGCAACATTCTCTGCTGTTGCTTTTCTCTACCTCGGCCACTTCACGACCTATGGAAATCACTCAAATCCAGTGGTCACGCTATGCGCCACGCCGGTCCTGCTTGCGGGAGTGGTTGCGCTCTCGAAGAACTCTTCACTGAGAGCGTGGTTTTGCACCATCATCGGCACTTTTTGGACTCTCACTGCAGGCTTTCCCGAGACTGCGTTTGTCTCGTTTCTGACTGTTGCCGGACTCTGCCTATGTCTGGCCACTGTCAACCAAGCCGACCGGGCCCGAGTCTTGTTTCGTCAGGCAGTGTCTATTGGCATTGGTGTGCTCATGGCGAGCCCCTACTTACTAGGACTATTTGAATTTGTTCGACAGTCTTTCCACACACACACTCCAGAACTTCGGTTGTCAGAAAGAACTGAGACCTCGCAAGCATTAGTCGCGTGGATGTCTCCACGGATATTCGGTCGACCCTTCAGCCAATTTTTCAATGGGAGTTTTGTTGGCGTCCGAGAGTGGACTGGTCTTGCCGTAGTAATCCTCGCAACAATAGGCGCAGCAATTGGGGGCTCGCCGAAAGCGCGTCGACTCGCACGATACTTCGTCTTTCTGGGGCTTTCTATATTGATTTATTCGTATGGCCTACTCGAATTGACGCCGATACGAAGTCTGCCCATTTTTGATCAAGTGATTCCGATTTGGTTTCTTCCGCTCGGGGCACTTTCGTTGGTTCTTGCATCCGCATGGGGTGTTGACGTGGTCATGGAGAGGTCTCTGAGCGTTAGACATCTCTTATTGCCTGGAGCAGGCCTTTTTTTCGTCGTCTATAAAAGCCACCTTCCAGCAAAGGAAATGCTAAAGCAACTTCCCTCAAGCGAAGTACTAAAGGCAGTTAGCGCCGGAGCTGCGATTATTCTGTGTATTTTTCTAATCTCGTCGGTTGCGAAGCGAACAAATCGTAATCGGTACATGCTGCGAAACTTGTTGCCTGGAATCTTGCTATTCGTTTCTCTTGCCATTGACCTTGTCCCAGCAGCACGGCAGAATGATCTCCCTCAACGCGGAGATCCCTATAGCGAGCCGAACTGGCTCACTACCGTGAAAAAAGACGGATCATTTCGCACTACTGATCGTTTCTTCGGTGAAACAGCAATCAATTTTCCGCAAACCAACATAGGAATCGGCGTTCGTGACATTCGAATGCTTGACGCTCTCTACCCCCAGCGCTACTGGGACTTTGTAAAGACCTTTATTCAGCCAACTATCCAAACACGTTTTGTTGGGGGACCGTACTCAGAAAATTTTGAGCCAGTTGTTTCGACGCTCGCATTACGCGATTTTGTGCGGTTTGCGGGAGTGTCTTGGTTCTTGACTGCTGCTTCAACAGAGAGTCACGGCTACGACAATCTTCTTCGTTACCTCCCAGACGCGGCTGTCGACGGTCTCCTCGTCAAGCGAACTTGTGCCGGAGTACGAGGTCTTGGGGCCAACATTTGTGGCATTTTCGCTCATCCTCCCGCTGAATTTGGGATTCCGGTACCACCTCGAACAAAGACACTTCAAATCGACTTCGCGCTCCTCGACGAAGCCCGATTGGATCCCAAATCCGACGGTGTCGAATTCGTCGTAGTACCTCGAGATATCGACGGGGCCGAATTGAATCCAGTGATGACTGAAGTCATCAATCCAAAATCAGACGATACTCAGTTCCGGGCGCGCCTATTTGACCTTCCGCCCGGCACACACTCTCTCATCCTTAGAACCAGAAGTCGCGGAAATTCATCGACTGACTGGGCTTTGTGGCGAAGCGTTACCGTTGACCAGGGTGACTTCAAGATGCGCCGCCTCAAGAATCTAGACGCCGCAGACAAAGTCGCTGTCTACGGTTTCGAGCAGCCGGCCCAACAAGCTTGGATGGTGCACAACTACGATGTCGTCCAGGATTATCGGTCGTCACAGGCTTGGCTGCGTGACCACTCCAACAAAGATTCTTTTGGTGTGAATGTTCCAACTTTTGATGTCTTCCGCGAAGGTGTAGTCGAATCTTCAAGACTTTCAGCACAGAAAAATAAAGATTGCGGTCAATCCACAATTCTTGAGAACCCAAGTACAAATCATGGCCAGATTACATTTGAAGTTTCGACCCCGTGCGACGGCCTTTTGGTTACTCAAAACCTTTTCTATCCTGGCTGGAAAAGCTCCGTGAACGGCTCTGACGCAATCGTTTCGCCGGTGAATGGAGTCTTTCTCGCGGTGTCTGTGCCGAAGGGCTCATCAACGGTAGTCATTCGTTTCGTTCCGACGTATTTGACAAAGTCATTTATTGCGCTCGGTGTTGCTTGGTTAATGATTGTCGCGCTCGTACTGAGCCGCGTTCATGCCGTCCGCCGACTAAGGGTTGCACTTGCTCTCAGAGCGGGATTGGTCGATGTGAGAAACCGGATACGTGATGGCCTGCGCGTCAAACGCTAAGTGCTTCTACTCAAGCACGACCCGGGCGGTTACGCTTCGCAGTCATGACTCAAGACATATGTCCAGTTTGCAGTTCTCGCGATGTCCTCGATCTTGGCCAACCAAAGTTTGGTCCTTCAAGCGTCCGGCGTTGCTGGGACTGTCGGTCGGAGTTTCTTAGCCCGCAGCCCACTGACGAAAGGCTGAACGAAATTTATGGACCGTCGTACTATGCCCCTTGGGGCTTTGAAACTGCAGAAATCGTCCGTCGTTCAAAGCAGCTCACGTTCGAACGAGCTATCAGTTTCGCTTCTCTTCCCCAAAAGGCAGTTATTCTCGAACTTGGCTGTGGGACGGGCGATTTTGCTGAATTTGCGATTCATCAGGGCTTCGCATATCACGGCCTTGATGTGAACTCTGTCGCAATTGCAGAGGTACAAGAGAGGTGTCCTAAGGCTCAATTGTTTTGTGGCACCCTCGAAAAATCGCCATGGGCATCGACGTCATTCCAAGCAATCGTCATGTTTGATTTCATCGAGCACGTAAGAGACCCCGGGCACGAAATTAGTCTCGCAAGCCAAAATTTGGCTGAGGGGGGTTGTCTCATTGCCTCCACCCCCCGCACCGACTCCATTTCTCGACGGGTTCTTGGCAGGTTGTGGCCCCAATACCGAGAAGAGCACTTAACTTTATTGTCTTCTGACGGTCTGCGACGGTTGCTAGAACGCCATGGGTTTACGGTTGAAGTTCTCGTAAAAACGAAGAAGTTCGTTTCATTGAACTATCTCAATGGCCAACTTCATACTTTTCCAATTCCAGTCATCGGATCATTGCTGAAAGTGATTTGGCGCTTGATTCCACTGCCAAAGGCCCGACCAATTCCTTTGTACTTTGGGGAGATGACCGTAGTCGCAAGGCGTACATCGAAAGGCGCCCAGAAGCAGGCGGGTTGTTGACGCTGTAATCCGTGGTTGAAGAGATCAAGGAGTAGCCGGGCCGGAAGACTTCTGAATTCCTGGATTGCACCCCGCGTGTGCGGTTCCATTTCCTACATAAAATGGAATTTATACGCCGCGACGAAAGCCTCGATAGAAATATGAGTTAGCGACCCGAGGGGTCACCTTGTCCACGATGAGCCGAGACCTTACGGTGTGGGCGAGGGGGTGTTCTGGTTCACGACAAAGTGGACAGCATGTCTCGGGACATAGTGGACACCCACCCAACAGGGGGTTCCCATGGACCAAACCAGGTTCCTCGTCGACGCCGTCATCATCGAAAAACGCAGCATCAGATCCGTCGCCCACGACTACGGCGTTTCCAAATCCTGGGTCCACAAACTCGTCACCCTCTACAACCACGGCGGCTACGACGCTCTCCAACCCCGCTCCAAACGCCCCCTGACATCCCCGAACCAAACCACCCCCACAATCCGCGACGAAATCATCCGGCTCCGCAAAACACTCGCCGAAGACGGCCTAGACAACGGCCCCCACACCATCGCCTGGCACCTCACCCGCAACGGGTTCGACGCCCCGTCAGCCGCGACGATCTGGCGGATCTTGTCCCGCGGCGGGTTCATCGACTCCGAACCAAAGAAACGACCCCACACCTCCTACATCCGTTTCGAAGCGAACCTCCCCAACGAATGCTGGCAAGCAGACACCACACACTGGACCCTGGCTGACGGCACCGACATCGAAATCCTCGACATCATCGATGACCATTCCCGTTACCTGATCACCGCCCGCGCATTCCGCCGACCCAAAGCATCCGACGTGACCGCCACATTCATCGACGCATTCACCACACACGACACACCCGCCTCAGTGCTCACCGACAACGGCGCAATCTTCACCGCCCAGCACCGCCGCGGCCACAACGCGCTCGAAACAGCCCTCCACGAACGCGGAATCATCCACAAACATTCCCGCCCCTACCACCCCCAAACCTGCGGCAAAATCGAACGGTTCCACCAAACACTCAAAAAAGCCCTCGGACAACAACCCGCCGCGGCAACCATCGCAGAACTACAAACCCAACTCGACGCGATCATCGACAACTACAACCATCACCGCCCACACCGCGCACGCGGCAACATCACCGCACACCAAGCGTTCACCGCACGCACCAAAGCCCAACCCGGCACCGCCCGACCACCCACAAATTTCAGGGTCCGCACCGACAGAGTCGACTCATCCGGACGCGTCACACTCCGCCACGGCGCGATCCTCTGCCACATCATGATCGGCCGCAAACACTCCGGGAAACGCATCCGGCTCTACGTCGCGGACCTCAACGTCCGCATCATCACCAACGACGGCGAGCTACTCCGACACCTCGAAATCGACCCGACACGCCGCTACCAAAGCCTCGACAGAGAAATCAGTTAGCGTCTCGAGGGTTCACCGTGTCCACGATGACCCTAGACATCACAGTGTGGGCGAGGGGGGACTTGAACCCCCACGTCCTTGCGAACACTGGCACCTGAAGCCAGCGCGTCTGCCATTTCGCCACTCGCCCGAATGACGAGAGGGACGCTAGCGAAACAGACGACGGTCTCCAACGCCCCGTAATATCGGGCCATGGCGGCGCGTGACGAGGACTTCTCAAAAAGTCGCGAATTCGCCCGTAACCAAGCGATGCGTGCGGCCGAATACAAGTTGCAGGTCAAGTTTCTCAACAAGGAAAACGCGCGCCTCCGTCGTCGGCTGCGCAAGGTCCACTCGTCGTGGACGTGGCGGATTGGCAGAGTGGTGCTGTTTCCGTATCACCTCGTGGTGGGCTTGATGGACCGCGTGCGGGCGAAACGGTCGCCTTTGTGAGTTGCGAGGAATGACGCCGCGATTTTCGGTGGTGACGCCGGTGTACAACACGAATCGGCGTGATTTGGAAGAGTGCATTGCGTCGGTGCTCGACCAGACGTTCACGGACTGGGAACTGTGTCTGGTCGACGACATGTCGCCGAAGGGCCATGTTCGCAAGACACTCGCTCGAGCGGCGGCTGTTGACCCGAGAATTCGGGTGATGCACCGCACGGAGAACGGCGGCATCGTGGCGGCATCGAACGATGGTTTGGTGATGGCTCAGGGCGAATTTGTTGCGCTGCTTGACCACGATGACGTGATCGAACCCGATGCGCTACAACTGGTGAGCGACCTGTTGGTGTCGGACGCGGAGATTGACTACGTGTACACCGATGAAACCCTGATGACGGAAAAGGGTGTGGTTGTCGAGCGTTTCCACAAACCCGGTTGGTCAGCCGAGCGGTTCCGCCACCAGATGTACGTGTGCCACTTGTCGGTGATTCGTCGTGACTTGGTGCTTGCTGTGGGTGGGTTTCGCACCGGTTACGACGGTTCGCAGGATTACGACCTGATGTTCCGAGTGACAGAGAACGCGCGGAAGGTTGGCCATGTGCCGAAGTTGCTGTATCACTGGCGCATGGCCGCAACTTCGGTGGCCAACAACGCATCGGCGAAGCCGTACGCATACGACGCCGGCCAGCGAGCAATCGAAGCGCACCTCGAACGGTCGGGCGTTGACGGAACCGTGGAACGACTGCTGAAGTTCCCGGGCAACTACCGGTTGTCGCGGCGGGTGAGCGTTGATGCGGGTGTTGATGTCTTCGTGCCGGATACCGGGGCCAAATCCGACGTGTGGGGCGTGACCCGCCAGCACCATGCCGCAACGATTGCCGACTTGTCGAGAGCCCCGGGACGTGACATCAACGTGGTGGCGGTGCCCGGTTCAGGTGGGCGTGCCGTTGAGTTCAATTCGGCGGCACGCAATTCGACTGCCGACATTTTGGTTTTCATGAGCGAAGCCCTCGAGCCAACCGGCGAGGGTTGGGCGGAAGAATTGATGCAGCCGTTCAGCGACCCGAAAGTGGGTGTTGTCTCGGGCTTCACCTACACGGCGAACAGCCGTGTTGAACACGCTGGCTACTACTTGCATGGGTCGTTTCTCGACCGGTCGCACTACCGCATTCGGCGGCGCAATCGTGGGCAGCGCGCGTTGCTGGAGACGATCCACGAGGCATCGGCCGTCGACTGGCAGTGCATGGCGGTGAGGCGCAGCCTTTTCGAATCATTGGGTGGTTTCGACGAGTCGCTGGAGCACCCATGGGTGACGGTCGACTTCTGTTTGCGGGCGGGGGAGTTGGGATTTCGTTCTGTCGTTACTCCACGGGCCGAGTTCTTCGAGTTCTCGAACAACGTCGACGAAGCCTGGTACCGCACACGCGCACCGAAAGCATTCAGGCAGCGGTGGTCTGCCGTGTTTGCAAACGATCCCTATCGTCCGCAACCTCCGTTACGGCAAAGTGCCGAGGCCGAGCGGCCATTCTGGCGGCCGAAGCGTCTGCGCGACTTTGCGTCAGCCCGGCGGGGGTAGCGGCACCGGTGCCGAGGTGGCGATCATCAGCATGATGATGACCGCACCGACAACGAGAAGGCCGTAGGTGCCCAGGACACGACGGCCTGTTTTCGTTTCACCCTGCGCGGCAATGGCCACGACGAAGAGCGGTGCAAGTGACAGGCCGTAGCGCCCCTCGGGTCGCACCAGAGTGCTCGTGTACGCAGTGGTGACCAGCGAGAAGAGTGGCGAACCAAAGAGAGCAACGATGCCGCCAACGGCCCCGAATTGCAGTGCGAGTGCCGTGCGCTTGGCGCGCAGCAAGCAGACGATGGCCGCGCCGGCAAGGAGGGTCGTGGTGAGCGAACGCAAGAGAAGAATCGGCTCGGGCAAGAAATTGACGTGCAGGTAGTTGTCAGACGGGGGCAACCAGCGCATCGAGACGTCGGGGTAGATCAGGAAATCGAGGGGTGGAAGGCCGTTGTACTTGTTCAGAAGGTTCTGTGGAA
>Ga0194123_10004665_pt1 | contig 15313 bp, 12 predicted proteins | sample TA2MahsurfametaG_5_FD_155479 | JGI IMG/M metagenome (GOLD analysis project Ga0194123, IMG submission 155479) | Freshwater microbial communities from Lake Tanganyika, Tanzania - TA2015023 Mahale A surface | ecosystem: Environmental > Aquatic > Freshwater > Lake | place: Tanzania: Lake Tanganyika... | reverse complement strand
ATATCCTGAGAAACTAACTTGACTACACTTTTTATATTTTATACCATATGGAACTATTACATCCATTAGAAAATAATAATATAATAAATTTTCAAAAAAAATCTTATTATAATTAATGAACTGCGCACCAGGAAATTGCTCAAAAGATAATAGCTGCTACTCTAAACAACAACTAATAATGATAGCCGGGGCATTAAATAAAGAAAAAAAATTAGGCATTAAAACCGTAGGAAAATCTAAAAAAGAAATTTGGGAACAAATACAACGTGGTTTAATGGGTGAATGTACTTATGAGTGGTGTTGGTTAGATGATCCAGCAGTAAGGAAGATAAAAGATAGGAAGTTGAAGGAGGAGACATTTAAGCCGCCTATGCCAGTTGAATGGACTAAAAACAAATATACGTGGTTAACGACGACAGATATATTGAAGGTTATGAAGCAGTATGAGAAGAATTATAAGAATTTTAAATTTTATGGGCCGGTTCCTGTGGATTGTCCGAAGGATATTGCTTGTGAATTGACTGATATAAATTTGAAGAGGTTGAATGGGAGGGGTAAGAGGTATATAGGGGTGATATTTAATTTGGATAGGCATGATCAGAGTGGAAGTCATTGGGTAGGTTTATTTTGTAATATACCGGAGAGGATAATATCATATTATGATTCAACGGCAGGTGCGCCGCCTGGTTATATAAAATATTTTATAGAGATGTTGAAGAGGAGTTTGATGAGTATTAATGATGGGAGGATAGATTATAATTATAATAGGAAGAAGCATCAGTTTGGGGGGAGTGAGTGTGGGGTATATTCTATGAATTTTTTGGTGGAGAGTTTGAAGGGTAAGAAGATGGAAGATTTTCAGAAGAAGAGTATAAATGATTATTCGGTGAATATATTGAGGGATTATTTTTATAGACCGCCGAGGAGTGATAAAAATTTGAAGGTTTCTCGTATTGGCGGAAAAAATAAGAAAAAAGAATAGGTAATGGATATTTTTAAAAGTTTAGAAAATTCAAGTAGTGTATTGATAATAGAAGATAAAGAATATAATGATGAAGAAATACTGGATAATATATTTAAAAAAATGAATAACAATTTTGATTTTATTAATGATATAATAAATGATATTGTAAATAATTCAATTATAAATATAATAAAATCATCGAAATTTGAACGTGCAGAATTAAAATTATTAAATAAAATTTATAGTAAATTTAATTTAAAAAAGAATTTAAATATTGATGAAATTGATATAGTTTATACGTATATTAATTATAATGATAAAGAATTTATGATGAATAAATCATCATTGGAGATAAATAATATAGATAGGAATTTATTGAATAATTATAAAAGTGAGAGGAAGGATGTATTTAATGAATTTATTTTAAATATTGAGGTTACTAAAAAGAATTTACCGTTTATAAGGAATGTTTATATTTTAACACCGACACCTGATGCATTTGAAGAAATAAAAAATTATGTAATTGTTCCAATTGAATTTATAAATGGGAGAGATAAGTTTGTTAAGGATTATTTTAAGCCAAATAATGTAGTAAAATATTTGGTGGAATTGAAGAGTTTATCAAAGGTATTTTTATATGGAACGAGTGAGATGATAGTTGTGAGGGAGATGAGGAAGGATGATTTTTTTGTGAATGGGGTTCCGGTGGTGTATATGGGTAAGAGGAATTTTGAGAAGGAGGATTATGTGAATAATATGGAGGAGTATAATACAAATATATTATTTGAGAGTAAATTTGATATATTATTTAAGTCTTGTAATGTAAATCAGTTATCATTGGTAAGGAAAGATGTTGTAAGTTTTGCGAGAAGTGTTTTTAGGGATGATTTATTAAATATTGATTTTTTGTTATTGCAGTATTTTTTGGGTTATTTTTTTTATTTGTATGATTTGAAGACATCCAATCGAAATAATTATGGAGGATTTTATTCAAATGTAAGTAAATATGCTATAGAGAGATTTAATATGATTAAAACAAAAAAAGTTAATTTTTTTCATGTAAATCATCTTACTAATAAATTAGTTCCATATTATCTTCATTCTTGTTTAGTTAATTTAAACATTATAGATAAAAGAACAGTAAAATATATTTATTTCTTATTTAATGACAAAAAGTATAGATATTTAGTTTCATCGTTAGAGCGTATGGTAAGAAATAATGTTGAGGAAGGGGTTATTTTTAAGATAGTAGATAAAAATGTGGAGGGGCATAAATTGGGTGAATGTTTATATTTATCTTATGATTATGATGTTAAAAAGTATGGTGAATTGGATGGAATAGTGTTGGAGGTTAGTGAGAGGGTAAGTTTGGGTGATATATTATTTTTTATGAATTGTAGTTATTCGAGGTTGATAGTTGGTGAGAGGTTAAATGTTTATTATCCGGAGAATATTGTAAAGAATTTGGAGGAGAAGTATATGATACCGTTTATGAGAATGTTGAGGATGGATAGGAGGGAGAATAATGTTAAAATTGGGAAAATAGAATTTAAAAAAAATTGATTTAGAAATATGTTGAGTGGAATGTATTAAAATGAGTATATTTGCTAAGGCGAAGGAGGCGTATAGGAAGAGATTAGAAGAGGATGATTTTTCTTCTGATGAGGATGATGGGCCAGATGTGGTTGATTCATTTAATTTTTTGGAAAAAAAATGGGTTTTAGCTCCGAATATGAATCAGATAGCTGAGGGAAATTTGGAGTTGGTTCCAATTGAGTGTTTATTGACGCATTATATTTTAAGGTATGATATTCATTGTATTTATATTGCTTTAGATAATCATGAGACTGGAGATGCATTTGAGATATATGAGTTTAATTGGATAGGGGAGTCTGATACGTATCATGATGAGAAGATTGAGCCGGAATTTACGCAGATTGAGTCAGGATTGAGTGCTGTTGAGACAGGTAGATTTTTGGCTGATAGGATAAGGGATGGGTATATGATTTATATAGAGGAGAGGAAGGAAATAGACATTGCTATTTAAAAACTTTTTTTATAATAGATATTATAAGGATGTCTTATTTAAACAAGGATAATATTTTTCAGGTAGCTTCAGCTGTTTATAATCAGGTAGAGAAATCTTATGGTATAAATGTTGAGGGTAATTATTTAGATGATATTCAGAAGGTTATGGGAAAATTGTGGGATAAAAATAAGGATAAGGCAACTGGTAGAAATAATGCGAAGTTGTATGATCAATTGAATAGGAAGACTTTTGAGTTGGTAATGCCGCAGGTTATAAATAATATTAATGCGGGTATGGCGAATAAGACGCAGAATTCACTTTTTAAGGATAAGGGAGTTGATAATGATTATGTGAGAGCTCAGCAGAATTATCAGTTGCCGCAGATGACATCTGATGCTCGTGCTTCAACTAATATTCAGATGTTGCAGGAGCAGCAGATGAGGCAGGTAAGTAATACGCCATTGAGTAAGATTGAGCAGGATCCGAATGAGGCTTTTGAGAGGTTAAAGAAGGATAGGGAGTCGGAGGGAAATTATGCGCCGGCATTACAGGAGCAGAAGAATATTTATAGTTCAAATAGTTATCAGAATCGTCAGCCGACTTATGATAATCAGTTGCCTATGTTGCCTAAGGTGCAGGAGGAGATTGCACCGGATGCGAATGCGGAGAGGTTTGTGAATGGCAATCCTGGATATAGGAATGAGAGGCAGGGGAGGGTTCAGGATGTTGGGCCGACAAATGCGCCTGGATTTTTTAGGCCACCTGATCAATTTGGAACTGCTGACCAGACTGGTCCGTCATTGGATTCATTTTTTGTGGGAGCGAGTAATTTGAGGGGAGGGCCTGAGACGGGAATTGATACTACTCGTGATGCGGAGAATAAGGATGTTGAGGATAAGTTTGCGAAGTTGAAGGTGCAGTATTTGCAGGATGGTAAGTTGGATAGGCCGAAGGATACTTCAAATAGGGTGGAGGATGTTATAGGGAAGTGGTCGAAGGGAGACGTTGGGAGGATGACTGCGCATTTGGATAGTCAGAAGAGGATGGATGATATTGGTAGGGTAGATGTTGAGTCTAAAAAATTGGGTGAGATGGCGAAGGATAATACGAGGATAGAGACTTTTTTTATTGATGAGAAGAAGAATGATACGGTTAGTGAGTTAAATAAGAGGGCATATGATGAGATGATTATAAATAATCAGTTGAGTAATAATGCTTATATAAATTATGCGTTGATACCGCCGGAGAAGATAAATTATCAGACGCGTAAGTATTATTTGACGGTGGATAGTTTGCAGAGAGATTTTCAGGCATATCCATATCCAACAAATTTTCAGGTTAGATTTGAGCAGCCGGGTGATCAGGTAGTTGTTCCAACTGGATTGAATGATAAGGGAGTGGTTGTGTATGGTCCTGCTGTAGTATATCAGAATGTTGGAGGTCGTGGTGCGAAATTGGAGAATGTTTATGAGAATATTATTGAGTTTAAGTGTTTGGATGCCCAGATACCGTTAGATGCTTTTTATGTAGGAGGATTACCTCCTTATAAATTTAATGGTCCTGTAATTGATGAGAATAAATTGGTTCCTAATAGTTTTCCGAGTTATCCATATGGGCCGGTGTGGGAGCCGGATATTGGTATATATGTGGATGTGTTGGATGAGCCTTATTATTATTTGATTGTTGATGAGATTGATGGGGCGTATGATGGGACGACTTTGGCGTCGAGGAGGGCGTTAGCTAAATTAAATTATGATAAGTTGTATGGAGTGACGAGAAAGTTTATTGGTTTGAAGACTACGGCTTACGAGGGAAAGATATTTTATCCGTCGACTATGGCTAAATTGTCGCAGATGACTTTGCAGTTGGTGACGAGATTTAATCAGTTATTGAATGTAGGAGTTGATAAGGTATATATACAGTCTATTACTGAGGGAGATTTGGTGGTAGGAGATAGGTATTGTCCGATACCGGCTGGAAATCATTTGACGAAGATTACTATTATTGCGGAGGATCCGGAGTATTGTATGAAGATATGTGGGTCTGGAAATGTTCCGGGTGATAGGGTATTATTTTATAGTATTTTTCCATGTAATCCTGTGGCTTTTAATACGAAGTTGAATGAGAATGTTTATATAAATTTTGCGGGTTATCCCAATATATATTTTTATATGGTTTATGATGGGCCATCGGGTAAGATAGAGAAGAAGATAGATATACGTCCATTTTTGAATATTGGAGATTTGATAATAATAAATAATAAGTTTGTGTTGGAGATATCTAATATAGATAATTCTGGAATTATTGTGACAGTAACCCCAAGAACTCCTTTTGACCCAACAATAACAGTAACTGCAAAGGGTTTTGTGAATTTGAGGAAGCAAGGGAATAATGAGCAGGATAGATTTAGTTTTTTGGCGGCTAATGGGCAGAGGGTTGGAGGAACTTTAGATGAACCGTTAACATTTCAGGTTTTATATCCATTTGAGATGGTTCCTAATTATTTGAAGTCACCACCGTGGGGATTTTATGGACCTTATGAGGCATTTTATGTGTATGCGAAGAAGCAGATTACATATACATTTGAGGTTACGCAGGTTGAGCAGAATATGGAGAAATTGGATTCGAGGGTAATTCCGAGAGGATAAAATCTATTATTTATTTATGAATAACTTATGTTATCATTATGAAAAAATCAATAATAATAAATCATTATTTCCTATTATTGATTGCACTTATGTAATAATTTTGAAGGATTCTAAGTATGAAAGTCGTATTAGAGAGCAGATGCGTAGGTATCCATTGAGTAAAAATATATTATTACAGTGGAATAAAGGTTATAAGAATTGTAGGAAGAAATTACCGAGACAATTTTCTGTATCGGATTTGACTGATAGTTTTAAAACAATTTTTCATAATGCAATAATTAATGATTATGAGTATATAATAATATTGGAGGAGGATTTTGTGGTATTGGGTGATATGATGGATGGGGGTATAAGGGAGGAGATTCAATATTTTTTGAGGAGGGAGGAGGTGGAGATGTTATCATTGGGGAGTGTTGTTTGGGGGAGTAGGGAGTGTGGAGATGATAATTTTAGGAAATTGGATATAAAACAGGGGACACATGCATTTGTGTATAAGAGGGAGATTATATTATATTTATATAATTTGATAAAAAATAGTGATGAGGTTTTTGATATGGATATAATAACTAATATATATTGTAAGGGGATGTATGGGTATAGGAGGCCTTTAATTATACAAGTTTTTTCGGTTACAGAGAATCAGGAGAATTGGGGAAGTAATATAAGAAATCCGTTGAAGAGGAGTATATTATTGTTTATGTTGTTATTATTGTTAAAGATTTTTGGATTTAATGGGGAGGAAAGGGTGATTGGGGCGTATGAGAGAAATTATAGGATACATTTTGATAGAGGAAATTGGATAATAAGGGATATAAGTAATGTTTTGGCGAGATATTTTAATGATATCACTTAAGTGCTTGTTGAATTTTAATTTCTTGAATAATTTTATTTTTGTTAAATTGAGGGTCTTTAAATATTTTTTGGAGAAGATTTTCTATTTTTTCATCATTTATATCTTCTGTAATGCAAAGTTTTTGTATTGCAGTTTTAATTCTTTTACGTAGGGATTGTTCTTTTTCGTGATAAGTTTTTTCGACGAGAGTTTCTATTTCTTGATTGGTGAGAGATGATTTATTTTGGGATATAAGTTCTTCTTCGTATAATTTTTTTACAAATTTATAAACCACTTGTTCGGCGACTTCAGATGGTTTCATAAAATATTTTATATAATTTCTTTTTATTTACAACGAAAAGAAAATCTACAAATAATTATGAAACACAATTTTAAAGAAAGTGTAGCACCACGCTGTCCCCCAGGATACACATTAAGAAAAAGTTATACTACAAAAGACGGAACTTTCGTCCCTGCCAGATGTATCGTAGAACGTGGTATTTTTCCAAGAAATATGAAAAAATTTGATGAAGAGCAGCAGGTTAAAGAGCAGAATACGGTGAAGAAGTATTGTAGAAATAGGAGTTGTCCAACTGAATGTCCTAAAGGAGAAATATTAAGAGAGGGGTATGTTAGAGAAGCTTATACTAAAAAAGATGGAACAAGAGTTAATTCAACTATTGTTGAACCAGAATGCATTAAAAATCTTGGAAAGCCAGGTAAAGGTCCAAAATTAATTGATATAAATCCAGCTGACCATATTCTTTCTGACCATGGTTATAGTGATGTTAAAAATTTATCGGTAAAAGAGAGGAAAGATGCTTTAATGAAGGTTATAAGGGCGGTTACTAAGGATTATGGTAGGCGTCAGGCTTTAATTTATGTGATAAAGGCTTTAACTGCACGTTCTACATTATTGAGGACAGGAAGTCCGGAGTCATCTAAAGTTTTTAAGGATGATCAGGAGTGGGTTTCAGGATTATTGGATGATTACAAAGCAAAAGATACTGACAAGAAAGATAAAAAACAGATGAGATTAATTTTATTAAGTCCAACTGACCATATATTATCTGAGCATGGATATAAGAATGTTAGTGGTTTAGGTGTGGAGAAGAGGCATAAAATATTGAAAAAAGTTGTGAAAGACATTTCTAAGCAGATTGGAGAGAGAGAGGCTTATGGGAAATTGGTGAAGGAATTAACTGCAAGAGCTACGTTGGGAATGACTAAGAGTCCTGAGGCATCTAAAATTTTTAAGATGGATGCGAGTTGGATGTCAGAATTGTTGAGGGAGTGGAAGGAGAAGCATAAGGATGATAAGGGTGATAAGAAGGGGAGAAGGTTAAAGTTGAAGGAGGTTAAGTTAAATTTGGAGTTGGTGGAGAAGAAGAAGGGGCAGAAGTTGAAATTAATTCAGCCTAAATTGGAAAATAAAGTAGCAAGAAAATTGGATAAAATGAGTAAATCTAAATAATTTTTATTTTAGTAAATAAAAATTAAATTGGACCAAATGGACCGACCATACCTGATTCTGGACGACCAGAATTTGGAAAGAAATTACGTTTATTAACATCACATTGATTAAGTCTTGCAGCGAGGTTATAGCATCTAATTTGTTCAGCAGGAGGGACAAAAGGGAATTGAGAATTGGGATTATATGGTTGTTGATTTGAGCTGGTATTTTCAATTATTTGATTACCTTGTTGTGTAAATGGTGGTTGAGTGCAGCAATTAAATCCACAAGATGAATTTGTTTTTCCGACTTCTACACAAGGATTTAATTCTAATACGGATAGTCTTCCGTAGCCGATTGGTAAAACAACAATTCTTGGAAACTTTTGAACTTGACAGAAAACTTGTTCTTGAGTTCCAGGAGGGGCAGTAGTGCAGGGGTTCGGTTGAGTTTGAAAAAGATTTCTATCCAATTTTGGAGGAATGAAGAGATTTTTTGTTTTAGATTTAATTAATTGTCTTTGCATTAAGTTATTTAAGAAAAAAATAATAAAGTAATTTATGGATAATCTATTATCACTCTCAACAACAGATACCCCAAACATCTTATTTCATCTTAACAAAAGATATAAAGATAATATAATCTACACATACGCAGGTAAAATTTTAATAGCAATTAATCCTTTTCAACCCACAAATTTATATAATAATGAAACAATAAATAAATTTTTGAATAAGGAATATAGTTGTCCTCATTTATATGAATTAGCGAATGATGGTATTATATCAGATGATAAAAGTATAGCTTATTTGATAAGTGGAGAATCAGGGTCTGGTAAGACTGAATCAACGAAGAAGTTGTTGGATTATTTTTCTTATCATTATAGGGATGTTAATAATTTATTGCCGAGAATATTGGAGTTTAATAGTATATTGGAGGCTTTTGGTAATGCGACAACGTTAAGAAATCATAATTCATCGCGTTTTGGAAAATTTATAAAGATAAATATAAATTCGGATGGGGAGATATCAGCTTTAATAAAAACATATTTGTTGGAGAAGATAAGAGTTGTTTCAGAAGATTTAAGTAATTTTCATATATTTTATTCATTTGGTTATAAGTTAAATAAGCCTGAATATTTAGATAAAAATAGAGATGATTGGGACTCAAGTTATTTATCAAGAGAAAATTTAAAAAATATTTGGATTAAAAATGGATTGGGTGAAGATTTTTGGAACAATATAGAATCAACCATAAAACTTATTATTGGACTTTTAGAAAACAAAAAAGAAATAAATGTAAATTTTATTACCCCAGAGGACATCAACAATATCTTATCATATAAAACTATCAATACGGGAGATGAAATTATTAAGACTGAATTATCTATTGGAGATACTAAGAATGTTATACATACAATTGATAGAATTGTTTCTTTAATAAATAGTAAATTATGTTTTGATGTTAAATTGGATAGAAGTTATGGTTTATTGGACATATTTGGTTTTGAGGTATTTGGTAGGAATGGATTTGAGCAGTTATGTATAAATTATGCGAATGAGAGGTTGCAGGGGATATTTAATAGGTATGTATTTGAGGAGGAGATTAAGATGTTTGAGGAGGAGGGTATATTAAAATCGAGGGTGACGTTTGAGACGAATGGGCATATATTGGATTTTTTTGATAAGAAGAATGGATTTTTTCCTTTATTGGATGAAAAAAGTATATTAAATGCGACAGATGTTGAATTGGAGAGGTCAATACCTAAAAATGATTCAGTAATAAAGTTTAAATTGGGTAGTTTTGTAATTAAACATTATGCGGAAAATGTTGAATATAATTGGGGAGAATTTTCTTTAAAAAATGTAGAAAGATGCAGCTATGACATCTTAGAATTTTGCAACAAAATATACAAAAATATAAATATTTTTAGCTCATATTTTAAAAAAACTAATAAAAGAGGTTCTATCGGAAATGTAACAATAACAAATCAATTTCGTCATAGTTTAAATTTATTAGTAGATGAATTGGATAAATCAAAATTATATTTTATAAGATGTTTAAAGCCGAATGATTTAAATCAGGCAATGAATTGGGATAATAGTAAGATAGAGAAGCAATTAAAATATTGTGGAATTGTTAGTGCATTAGAATTGGCGAGGCAAAGTTTTCCAGTAAGAATGTTTATAAAAGATTTTTTGTTAAAGTATGATGCTATTTATTTAAAGGAGAATTTAACTGGAGATGATTGGATTAAAAGTTTGGATTATGGGAATTTTTTGGTAGGAAAGACGAGGTTATTTTATACTCGAGATAGGGAGAAGGAATTAAATAGTAAGTTGATAGATGCGCAGAGAGATTTGATACAGAAATTAATTTTTTGTGTAAAGGCAAAGTATTATAGATTATTATATGGGAGGTGTTTAAGGATGGGAGAGATTGTAAGGATTTATCAGGGTCATCTTGGGAGGAAGGAGTATTGGATAAGATATTCAAGTTTAAAATTGGGAGGATATTTATTTCGGGGGGTTATTGGGAGAGATTATAGGAGATTTTATTATTTGGTTTTAAGATTGCAGAGATGTTATAGGGAGAGGGTGAAAAGAAGGAATGCAAGAAAGTTTATAAGTTTAAGATTGGTTGGGATGGTATTGAGGAAAGTATATGTAAGTATGTTAGTTGATGAGAGAAATAGTTTGGAGGGATTAATAAGAATTAGAGAGGATAAGGTTAGATATGAATTGGATAAATTTTATAGGAATAAAATTGAATCATTAGAGAGTAGAGTAAGAGAATTAGAAAAATATGAAGGACTTTATAATGATTTATCAGGTCTTATAAATACAAATAATGAATCAATGATACAATCAAGAATGATAAAAGTAAGAAGTAATGATAGTTTACCATTAATAGGTGAAGAATCAGTTATGGATCAGTCTTTGATAATTAATAAGTATGATTTTAAGATAGATTGGGAGTATGAGAAATTAGAATATATAAATGCTATACAGAATTTAACAGGTAGAGTTAATTATGAATTTGAACGTGTTCAAGAGATGGTTCGTCATTATGAGGATTTGCAGAGGGAGTATAGTGAGTATCGGATGGATATAAAGGAGGCGCAGTTGTTGATGAGTGAGAAGTTATATAGATTGCATAATGAGAATTTGATGTTGAGAGAAGAAAATTTAGGATTAGTTAGAGAAATACGTGGTCAAAAGAATTGGCTACATAAATTATTTTTCTAATATATATTATGAATAAATTAGATAAAATTCGTAAAAAAATAGGAGATAATACATACAAAAATCTTATAAAAGTATTAAATAGTAATTTAAGTAATAGAGAACGGGATAGTATAAATAAAAGTGTAGAAAGATTGTATAAGATAGGAGGTGTAGGACAAGGTGGTAAAAAAGAGATTGTTTTAAATATTGGAGGTAAAGAATTAATGATATTAAAGAATCGGAAAATATTTGGAGATGAATCTGGTTTTATGATATTGATAGATGGTCAGCAACTAATGTCTGATTATAAAAATTTAGAATATATAACTAATTATTTGATGACAAAATTAAGTAGGATAGAATTGGATGAGTTAAGATATAAATTATCGTTAAATAATCGGAAAAATAAGTCAGAGGTTTGGTATAAAATGGAAAAAGCAATAAATAATAAAATACATAATGGAGTTAATTTGTGTAATAATAGATTAGATAAGAGTACTTTATCTAATAATACAATTAAAGAATGGAGGCAATACAGAAAATATTTTATAGATGAACAAAAAAAGATTATACCTAATTATAATATTAGTCCAGATGAACAAGAAATATTTGCTAATTGGATACATAAAAAATTTTATTCATGAAATCTCTTTATCGAATTCTCCGCTAACAAAACGGACAATTCCAGGTGGAACTTTTTCTGCTAATACTAAATGTTCTCTTTTAGATGGAACATATGAAAATATTTTACCTTTATTCCAGCCTCTAATTTTTGATTCTCTGTAGATATTTTTTTCATTTCCTACACAAGGAATAATAAAACCTTTAAAAATTGAATCTGAAAATTCATTTTGACCAGTTCTCTTAAAATAATAATTCTTACCTCTCTCCAAATCATACAAACAACATTCTGATATCAATACCCTATCTCTAATTCCATAAATTGACGACAAATATATCATAAAATTATAATATAATACCAATCCATGATAAGAAATAACTTTTGCGCCATTATATTCAATATATGGAATGCATTTTTCATTTAATTCATAAATTATTAATATGATATGATTCTCTTTATCGTTTGGTGTAATAATGTATCTGGTAGGAATATGTTTGAGAAAAGGGTGATATTTTTTTATTTTAATTTTATTGTTGGTAACTTTTCTGAGTTCTGGAAAAATTAATGATGGATTATTCATTCCAATTTCTAAATATTTAACTTCTGGTTGATAGTAATCACTTAATCCTGAAGTATTCATATAAGCATAATATGCCATATCTCCCAATAAAATATAATCATCTCTATCAGTAAAAAATTTATCGATAATATCGTTTAATGTAGATTTGTAGTATTTTCCTTGAGTTTTTTCGCAGAATTGTTTTGGTTTTTCTGGTGGGAAGTATTTTTCTAATTTTTGAAGTCTTTCGAAATCTTTATCCCAGCGAAAGATAGCATGCACTGGATTTGTTAATGCAACTAATAAATCAATCTTCAAATATTTTGGAGAAACATAATTTAATCCATCAATTGTTTTATAAGGTATAATATTGTAAATTTTTTCAGGAATATAAACAATATCTGCTGCTTCCTGAAAATAATTAAATACTTTATAAACTCCAGCATTAACTCCTTCTCTTACACTTACATATTTAAATCCAGCTTGAAATAATTCATTACCTAATTCAACCGCATGTTTTCTTGGTGTTGGTGAATAAGCATCGTAATCAATTAGTTTTCCTTTTTTATTAGGATAAATTTTATCGTTATCTGGCATAAATTTATCTAATGCAATTCCGCCGTAAATTTTAAGATGATTCCTTTTAAGAAAATCTTCAACAATTTTTTGTTGTTTTGAGTATTCTTCTAATGATAAATATGGTATATCTGTATTTTCTTCTGTAACTTTATCAATAATTTCATCCAATTGTTCATAAAATTTTTCTGAGTAAATTTGAAATTCAGTCATTTGAGTATATTTTAATAGGATATATTTTTTAAGCTGATTCATTTTCATTTGTTTCGGGTTCTTCGATAATATCAGGTCTATAGAAGAATGTAAGTTCTTTATTCCATTCTTTAAGTTTAAATTCAAGTTGTGGGCTTGTTCTTGGTCCAATTATATTATTTTGAAGTATATTAAAGTTATGTCCATTTGTATATAAATTTTTAGATTTTACGAGGAATCCAATTTCAGCTATTTTTTCATCATAATCTTTAAGTGGTGCTTTAATTGCTTCAACTATTAAAAATAATAATAACCCATGATAATTCGTATGGTTATAGTAGCCTAATCTTGTAAAGTTCATAGGATATTGGAGTTGATATATAGTGAGGACATGTGTATTATTATGAACTAAATGGTAGAATTTTTGTTGGAAGAAGTAGATTGGATTTTCTTCTTTAATTTTTAGTTCAGGGAGGGTATCGTAAATTTTTTTTAGAAGTTCAATTGGATTTCTGTGGTAAATATGGTATTCGCCGTTATAGTCTCCTTTTTGGTTGGTCATCATAAAGTAAGTGAAGTATCCGGAGAATAGGTATGAGTCTTCTTCTTCGGTTTTAAGGAGAGTAAAGATTTTATTGGAGATATTATTTGATTGGAAGTTTGGGGGGTTTATATTTTTTTTGTTCCATTTTTCTTGAAGGTTAGTCCAGAGGAAGGGTTCAAGTTCAAGATTGGATTTCCAGAATTCGTAGTTAAATTTTGGTGTAATATATTCATATAGGAAGATAGGTAGCATTAATTCTCCATTGGTGTTAATATTTGCGTTATAAAGTTTAAGATTATTTGTATGTTTTGTGAGATGTTTATTTGTTGGAATGAGGTAGGCATTTGGTTCGAATTCAACATCAATGATAATGCGTTCAGGATACATATCGTTTCGGGCGCGAATATATTTAAAGTCTTGGTCAAAAAGTTTGTTGCATATATTTTTGGCGAGTTCTTCGGGATTTTGGCAGAAGATTAGTATAGGTTCTAAAAGCCATTCGGTGTTGGTGTTGGATTCTTTTTCAGATAGTAATTTTTTCCATTCAAATAATTTTTTGTTCATGACGAAGGTATCTTCGGGTAGGGATTGAAGAATGGCAATTTTAGAGTTTAATCTATCTTCAATTGTTGGGTGGATAGATGATTCTTTAATTTTAGTTCCTTCTTCGATGATAGTTTTAAGTTGTTCCATTTTTATAGTATAATGAGATATTCTTTTAAGTTTGCTTATTTTGGGATTATAAATTATCTTTAATTAAATTAGATGAGTAAAAGCTCAGCTAAAATTGGAGATATTATGTTAGCACCTTTAGGCGCAGCTGGAAATAAAAAAACAAAAGTTAAAGTCGAGGAGATACAAGGTTCTTACGTTAAGGTTAAGTATGTTGATCCGGTAGTTAAGAGGGAATTGGGTAATAAATCATTTTTGTTGAAGAGGAATGATTTGGAGGTGGTGAATGAGGTTAGGGGGGATGGCAATAGGGTAGATCCGGCTCGATGGGTATCGCAGGAGATGAAGCAGTTTCCTGAGTGGATAAATAGAACATTTTTGAGGTATCGTGTAAAGAATCGTATTAATACTAAGAAGGATTTTACGAGTTATCAGAAATTTATAAGGGATTATTTGCAGTTGAAGAGTCCTTATAGAGGTTTGTTGTTATATCATGGATTGGGAAGTGGTAAGACTTGTTCGAGTATTGCTGTGGCGGAGAGTATAAATAATAGTGTGATTGTTTTATCTCCGGCGACTTTGAAGGGTAATTATGTGAAGGCATTGAGGAGTGATCCGATTTGTGGGGTGGAGGAGTATGGATTAGATAATAAGAAGATTGGGGATAAGTATGAGTTTATATCTTATAATGCGCCGAATACTATTGAGCAGTTGGATAGGATATCAAGTTTGGATAATCATGTGATAGTTATAGATGAGGTACATAATTTGGTGTCTATGATAGTGTCTGGGAGTAAGAAGGGGCCTGAGATATATAGGAGGTTGATGGAGGCGAGGAATGTGAAGATAGTGGCTTTAAGTGGGACGCCGATAATAAATTATCCTTTTGAGGTTAGTATATTGGCGAATATATTGAGGGGTTATATAGAGGTGGTGAGTATATATATAAGGGATGGTAAGAGTTTGGATACGAGGGTTGAGATGTTAAAGTCGGA
>Ga0194123_10004664_pt1 | contig 15314 bp, 12 predicted proteins | sample TA2MahsurfametaG_5_FD_155479 | JGI IMG/M metagenome (GOLD analysis project Ga0194123, IMG submission 155479) | Freshwater microbial communities from Lake Tanganyika, Tanzania - TA2015023 Mahale A surface | ecosystem: Environmental > Aquatic > Freshwater > Lake | place: Tanzania: Lake Tanganyika... | reverse complement strand
CATGCTCCTGTCCTGTCCTTGACCCACCTGAGGATATGCGTGGCGACCGCCACGAGCTCGCCGCGCTGGTTGCGCACCTCGATCGAGGCCTTCGACTGGCGCTTGACCGGGTCGACCTCGTTGATCGTGTAGGTCAGCGTCACCGTGTCGCCGATGACGACCGCCGCGAGGAACCGGACGCGGTCGTAGCCGAGGCTCACCGCCGTCTCGTCGCCCTCCGTGCCGCGGCACTGGTGGATCATCATCGTGGAGCAGGTCGACATGTAGCCGACGAGCAGCGCGCCATGGGCGATGCGCTTGCCGTACTTGGAGCGCTCCATGTACTGCTCGTTCACGTGGTTCACGGCGAAGTCGCCGGTGATCCCCGCGAACATGTAGATGTCGGTCTCGCCGACGGTCTTGGCGAAGCTGACGCTGTCGCCGGGCTTGACGTAGAAATCGGCCATCGCTTCCCCCTATTGCGCGCGGCGCACGACGCCGTCGCGCTCCAGCGCCTCGATCTCCGCCGCGCCGAAGCCGAGCTCGGCCAGCACGTCCTCGGTCTGCCCGCCCAGGGGCTGCGGCGGCAGGCGCACCTCGGCGGCCCGCCCGTCGTAGCGCACGGGATGGTTCACGAGCGTCACCGGCTTGCCATCCTTGCCCGCGCCGGGCGCCGTGACGATGCACTTCATGTGCTGGACCTGCGGGTCGGCGACGATGTCGGCGTAGCCCTGGACGCGCGCGTGCCAGATCTTCAGAGGCTGCATGCGCGAGATCCAGTGGTCGGTCTCGCGCGTGCGGATCGTCTCCGCGATCAGGTCGCAGATCGCCTCCTTGCGCGCCGGGTCCCAGGTCTCCTCGAGGCCGAAGCGCAGGAGCCGCGGGTCCTCCAGCGCCTCCGACAGGAGCTTCAGCGGCGTGATCGAGATCGCGATGTGCCCGTCGCGCGTGGCGTACACGCCGTAGGGCGCGCTGTAGTACCAGGCCGCGATGTGGCGCGGCGAGCGCTCGTCGGGCTTCTTCTCGGAGTTGAGCCAGCCGACGAGGGATTCGGCCTGCAGGTCGAGCGCGGCCTGCATCAGGCTCACGTCGACGCGGCAGCCCTGCCCCGTGCGGCCGCGGCGCACCAGCGCCGCCAGCACGCCCATGGCGAAGACGGCCGCGCCGTGGTGGTCGACCGCGGACACGCCGACGGGGCGCGGGCCGGAGGCCTGCTGGCCCGTGATCGCCATCAGGCCGAACAGCGCCTGCGCGAGCAGGTCCTGCCCCGGGCGCTCCTTGTAGGGACCGTCGGGCCCGTAGCCGGAGGCCGAGGCGTAGATCAGCGACGGCTTGCGCGCCTTGAGCGCCTCGTAGCCGAAGCCGAGCTTCTCCATCACGCCGGGCCGGAAGTTCTCGGCGACGACGTCGGCGCCGTCGATCAGGCGCAGCGCGATCTCCTTGCCCTTCTCCGACTTGAGGTCGAGGGCGATGTTGCGCTTGTTCCGGTTGGCGCAGAGATGCAGGACGCTCTGGCCGTCGCACCAGATGTTCCCCGCGCTCCAGTGGCGCTGGTAGGCGCCCTCCGGCGTCTCGATCGAGACCACGTCCGCGCCGAGGTCGCCCAGCACCTGGATGCCCATCGGGCCCATCAGGAAGTGGTTGAAGCTGACGACCTTCACGCCCTTCAGCATGTCGAGCATTTCGTCTATCCCCCCTTGGATCCCGTGGCGCGCGGCTATTCCGCCGCCATCGGCAGCGCGCCCTCGCGCGCGATGCCCGCCTCGCGCATCGCCGCGCGCAGGCGCTCGATCTCCGCGGCCGGCAGCTTCATCAGCGGCGGCCGCACGACCGCGCGGTCGAGGCGGCCGAGCATCGCGAGGCATTCCTTCATGCGGTTGTGCATGTCGAGGAAGGGCGGCGCGTAGAAGGCCTGCTGCATCGGGTAGAGCCGGTCGTTGATGCGCCGCGCGCGCGGCAGGTCGCCCGCCTGCACCGCCTCGAACAGCGCGACTTGCAGGTCCGCGACGACGCTGCCGGCGCCGGAGAGCAGGCCGTTCGCGCCCATGGACAACGAGGCCATCAGCCAGGCGCTGTGCGTGGTCAGCACGTTCACCGGGCGCGGCAGCGACTGCAGCGTGCGGATGTGGCGCTCGTGCAGCGCCGGGTCCGCGCACCAGTCCTTGATCGCGCGCACGCTCGGCACCTGGTCGAGGATCTTCATCAGCGTGTCGAACGGGTAGCCGAGCCCGGTGCCCATCGGGTACTGGAACAGGATGATCGGCATGTCGGTCTCGCCGGCGACGCGCCGGAAATAGTCGAGCGCCATCTCCGGGCGCAGCTGGCCGCCCATGGACATCGAGTTCTGCGGGAACACCAGCAGCGCCGAGGCGCCCTCCGCCGCCGCCATGCGCGCGATGCGCGCGGCCTCGAGCCCGCCATCGGCGTAGACGCCGTTGACCAGCGGCAGGCGATCGCCGACCTCCTCGAGCGAGACGGCGAGGATGCGCTTCTGCTCCTCGAAGCTGCAGGCATGCACCTCGGAGGCGTGGCCGTTGACAGTAATCGCGGTAAGGCCGCGCACGGCCGCGACATGCGCGAGGTGGCGGCGCGTCTCGCCCTCGTCGATCGAGAGGTCGTCGCGGAAGGCGAGCAGGGTCGCGGGGATGACGCCGCGCGGCTCGAAGGCCGGGAAACGCTTCATGTCTGGCTCCGTCGTGACGGGAATGTCGGGGAAGGTCGCATCGCCGCGCGCGGCGATCAACGATGGCGGAAGCTCGGCGGGCGCTTCTCGAAGAAGGCGCGCACGCCCTCGCCGCAGTCCGCGGAGGCGAAGGCCTGGTCGCTGAGCTGCAGCGCGGCGCGGATCGACGCGGCCTGCGCCATGTCGAAGGCCATGTCCGCGGACTGCTTGAGCAGCTGCAGCGCGACGGCCGGGCGCTTCTCGAGCTCGCGCGCCATCTCCATCGCGGCGCCGAGCGCGCCGCCGCGCGGCACGACGCGGTTGATCAGGCCCCAGTCGAGCGCCTTCTCAACCGGGAGCTTCTCGCCGAAGAACATCATCTCCTTGGCGCGCGCCTCGCCGATGCGGCGCATGGCTCGGATCGTGCCGCCAGTGCCCGGGAAGACGCCGAGCTTGATCTCCGGAAGCGCGACATGGCTGCCGGCCTCCGCGACGATCAGGTCGCAGCACATCGCCATCTCGAGGCCGCCGCCATAGGCGAGGCCGTTGAGCGCGGCGATGGTCGGCCGCGGGAAGTCGTCGATGCGGTTCCAGGCCTCGTTCTCGGTGGCGAGCTTGCGCGGCACGACCGTGCCGGCATCCATCATCTCCGGGAATTCCTTGATGTCCGAGCCGGCGCAGAAGGCCTTGTCGCCGCTGCCAGTGAGCACCAGCACGCGCACCGAGGGATCGGCGGCGAGGCCGGCGATTGTCTCGTTGAGCCGCCTCGTCAGCTCCAGCGTCACGAGGTTGAGCGGAGGATTGGACAGGGTGACGATCGCGATCGCCCCCTCCCGCGCGCAGTCGACCAGAGCCATGGAACCCGTCCCCTCCCTTGACGTCACCGGTCCCTGCCTGCTTCGGCGCCAGGCAGGCGCGGCGACCGATGCTTGACAGCCCGGACGCCGCGCGCCGACAGTCGAATGCATAACACGGCGCCGATGCAAGGCGCCTCAATCGAGGGGGATAGAAGCCATGAAATTCGTACGACGCCATGTCCTGGCCGCAACCACCGCGCTCGCGGCCCTCGCGGCCCTCGCCGCCGGCGACGCGTCCGCGCAGAACCGCAAGTTCACCTTCGGCTACGACCAGCCGCGCACGACCGCCTACGGCATCGCCGCGGACGTGTTCGACGCCAAGCTGAAGGAACTCAGCGGCGGCCGCTTCTCGGTCGACCAGTTCCCCGGCGCGCAGCTCGGCCAGGAGCCGGTGATGCTGCAGAAGCTCCGCGCGGGCGACATCGACTTCATCATCACCTCGACGGCGAACGCCTCGACGGTGGCGCCGCAGTCCGGCGTGTTCTCGCTCCACTACATCTTCCGCGACGAGGACCACCTCGCGAAGGTGCTCGCCGATCCCGGCATCGTGAAGGCCTATCGCGAGATGGTAGCCGAGACCGTGCAGGGCGCGCACGTGATGGCGCTGATGACCATGGGGCTGCGCAACATCTACGCGAGGCGCGAGTTCACCAAGGTCGACGACCTGAAGGGCCTCAAGATCCGCGTACAGGCGACGAAGACCGAGGACGTGCACTTCGCGGCCTATGGCTCGCAGACCGTGCGCATGCCCTTTGGCGAGGTCTACACCTCGCTGCAGACCGGCGTGATCGGCGCGGCCGAGAACGGCGTCAACGTATACCTCTCCAACAAGCACTACGAGGTCGCGCCGGTCCTCTCAATGACCGAGCACGAGGCCAACAACAACGCGATCTGGGTCAGCTCGAAGACGTGGAACAGCCTCAGCGACCAGGAGAAGGGCTGGGTGCAGGCCGCGGCCGACGAGATCGGCAAGACCGTGCCGCGCCGCGCGCTGCAGCTCGAGAAGGAGTCCGCCGAGCGCCTCAAGAGGCTGGGCGTGAAGGTCGTCGAGAACGTCGACAAGTCGGGCTTCATGAAGGCCGCGCAGCCGGCGCAGGACGAGCTCGCCAAGGAGCTCGGCCCGCACGCGGTGAAGATCCTCGAGCTCGTCCGCAACGTGAAGTAACAGGAGGCCGCGCGGCGGGAGGCGACCTCACCTCCCGCCGGCGGCACGGGAAGGACGCATGACCGACGCGGCGAAGATCCCGGCCCATCGCTGGCTGGTGATACCCAAGCACCGCCACCTCAAGTGGCCCGCCCTCGACCCGCTCGAGGCCGCGCTGATGGTCGGCTGCGGCATCTGCATGTCGGGCTTCACGGCATGCGTGTTCTTCGACGTGGTGACCCGCGAGCTGCGCATGCCATGGCTCTGGCTGCAGCAGTTCACGACCGGCTTCTTCGCTTGGGGCGTGTTCATCGGCATGGCCGCCGCCACGCGCCGCCTCGACCACATCTACCTCGCCGAAATCACGCGCCACATGAAGGGCACCAGACGCCTCGTGATCGAGACGCTGAACCGCCTCGTCGTCCTGGCCGTCGCGCTGGTCATGGTTTGGTTCGGGACAAGGATCGCGATCGTCGACATGGGGCAGTTCCGCATGCCCTCGCTGATCCCGATGACGGCCTATACCGCCGCGGTTCCCTTCGCCGGCGCGCTCGTCGCGCTGTTCGCGATCGAGCAGCTGGTCAATGGCTGGAGGAACGGCTTCGAGGGCCCCGAAGACAACGAGTACATGGGGGAGGCTCCCGAATGAGCAACGGTGCCCTCATCGTCCTGATGGGAGGATCCTTCCTCCTACTGGGGTATCTCGGCGTCCCGGTCGCCTTCGCGATCATCGCGGGCGTGCTGCTCGCCACCGCCTTCACCCCGGTGAGCTTCGACTCCATCGTCGGCCAGCTCTTCCACGGCATCGATGCCGAGACGCTGCTGGCCATCCCCTTCTTCCTGCTGGTCGGCGAGCTGATGACCTCGGCCGACGTCACGCAGCGCATGATCCGCCTCGCCCAGGCGATGGTCGGCCACCTGCGCGGCGGCCTCGCCCAGGTCGTCACGCTGTTCAGCATGTTCTTCGCCGGCATCTCCGGCTCCTCGGCGGCGGACGTCGCGGTGCTCGCGCGTACCGTCGCACCGGAAATGGACAAGGAAGGCTACGACCGGTCCTTCACCGCGGCGCTGATCGCCTCGGCCTCGACGATCGCCAACCTCATCCCGCCCTCGATCATGGCCGTGGTCTATGGCGCGACGGGCAACGTGTCGATCGGCGGCCTGTTCCTGGGCGGCATCGTGCCCGGCGTGCTGATCGGCATCGGGCTGATGGTCTACAGCTACTTCTTCGGCCCTGTCGGCAAGCTCAAGCCGCGCGCCACCTATACCGAGCTCTTCTCCGCCGCGCGCGGTTCCGCCCTGCCGATGGTGATCCCGCTGATCATCATGGGCGGCATCCTCACCGGCGCCTTCACGCCGACCGAGGCGGGCATGGTCGCCGCGGTCTACATCCTCGTGATCCTGATCCCGGCGCTGCGCCCGACCCATATCCGCGACCTGCCGCGCGACTTCATGTACACGGGCCTTGTCTACGCCCTGCCGCTCTCCGCCGTCGCCGCGGCCTCCGCCTTCGGCTGGATGCTGGCCTACCTGCGCGGCCCGGACACGGTCGCGGGCGCCATCAAGGCCTTCGCCGGCACGGATCCCGTCCTCATCATGCTGCTGCTGGTCGTGCTGTTCATCATCGTCGGCGACTTCGTCGACGCGGTGCCCGCGATCATCATCTTCATGCCGATCGTCAACGCGCTGACCGAACTCGGCGACATCAAGCCCGTGCACATGGGCGTGGTGCTCGTCACCACCCTCGCCTTCGGCCTCATCACGCCGCCCTACGGGCTCTCGCTGCTGATCAGCGCCAAGTTCGTGGGCGTGCCCTTCGGCAAGGCGATGGTGCGTTCGCTGCCGCTCTACGTGGTGTTCCTCGGCACGATCCTGTTCTGCGTCTTCTTCCCCGAGGTCGTGCTCTTCCTGCCCAAGTGGCTGCTGCCCGAGTCCGTCGGGTGCTTCAAGTCCCCCACCGGCCCGGGCTATATCTGCCCGCCGTGACGCGCGGGGCATGACGCCGGCGCGCATGCCCTGCGCGCGCCGGCGCGGGCGGAGCCGAACGAACCGCCGGAGGCCCAGGGTAGCGGCATGACCGACTCTCCCCTCGTGACGGCCGCCTGGGCCGCGCTGGCCGCCCATCGCGCCGCGCATGCGGATGCGCGCCCCGGGCTGCTGCTGGCGCGGGATCCCGGCCGCTTCGCGCGCTTCTCCCTCGCGCTCGACGACCTGCTCCTCGACTACTCGAAGACCGCCATCGACGACGAGGCGCGCGCGCTGCTGCTCCGCCTCGCCGAGGCAACCGGCGTCGCGCGACGCCGCGACGCCATGTTCGCGGGCGAGCGCGTCAACGCGACCGAGGGCCGCGCAGCGCTCCATGTCGCGCTGCGCCATCGCGGCGACGCCCCGGTCCGCGTCGACGGCGCGGACGTCATGCCCGAGGTCCGCGCCGGCCTGGCCCGGCTCTCCGCCTTCGCCGGCGAGGTCCGCGGCGGGCGCTTCGCCGACGTCGTCAACATCGGCATCGGCGGATCGGACCTCGGGCCCGCCATGGCGACGCTCGCGCTCGCGCCCTTCCATGACGGGCCGCGCCTGCACTTCGTGTCCAACGTCGACGGCGCGCATCTCGCCGACACGCTCGCGCGGCTCGATCCGGCGCGGACGCTCTTCGTCCTCGCCTCCAAGACCTTCACGACCGTCGAGACGATGGCCAACGCGGCCTCCGCGCGGCGCTGGATCGCCGACGCGCTCGGCGAGGCGGCGGTGCCGGCGCATTTCGCCGCCGTCTCCACCGCGCTCGAAAGGGCCGCCGCTTTTGGCATCGACGCATCGCGCGTCTTCGGCTTCTGGGACTGGGTCGGCGGCCGCTATTCGGTGTGGTCCGCCGTCGGCCTGCCGCTGATGATCGCGATAGGCCCGGCGCGCTTCGCCGAGTTCCTCGACGGCGCGCACGAGATGGACGTGCATTTCCGCGTGGCGCCGCTCGACGCGAACATGCCGGTCCTGCTCGGCCTCGTCGGCATCTGGCACCGCAACGCATGCGGCTACCCGACGCGCGCGGTCCTGCCCTACGACCAGCGCCTCGCGCGGCTCCCCGCCTATCTGCAGCAGCTCGACATGGAGTCGAACGGCAAGCGCGTCGACGCCGCGGGCGCGCCGGTGGCCCGCGCCACCGGGCCCGTGGTCTGGGGCGAACCGGGCACCAACGGCCAGCACGCCTTCTTCCAGCTGCTGCACCAGGGCACGGACATCGTGCCCTGCGAGTTCCTCGTCGCGGCCAATGGCCACGAGCCCGGCATGGCCGCGCACCACGAGCTGCTGCTCGCGAATTGCCTCGCCCAGTCCGAGGCGCTGATGAACGGGCGCGACGATCCCGGCCTGCCGCCGCATCGGCGCTTTCCCGGCGGGCGGCCCTCCGTCACCATCGCCTATCGCAGCCTGGATCCGCGCACCCTTGGCCGCCTGCTCGCCCTCTACGAGCACCGCGTCTTCGTCGAGGCCGCGATCCACGGCATCAACCCCTTCGACCAGTGGGGCGTCGAGCTCGGCAAGGAGATGGCGACGCGGCTGCTGCCGATGGTCAGGGGGGACGCGAAGGCAACCGGCCTCGACGCCTCGACCGCGGGGCTGCTCGCGCACCTGCGCACGCTGCGCCGCGGCTAGCGGCTCGGCTACCGTCCGCCGAGCGCCGCCTTCACCCGGTCGAGCATCCTGCGGCGCGTCGCGTCGTCGGGCGCCGCGAGCAGCGCGCTGCGCACCTCGAGCACGGTCTGCGCGTATTCGTTGTGCCAGTCCCGGCCCGAGGCGAGCGCCGCGCGCAGCTCGTCGTCGGCGCGCCGGCGCTCCGGCGCGAGCTTCTCGACCGAGAGGTCACCCTCCACCCTGTGCAGCACGAAGCGCTCGTCGAGCTGAGGGACATGGATGCGCGCGGGATCGGCGCCGCCCTCGACCAGTCCCGTGCGCAGCGAGGCGAGCGAGCCCGCCTCGCCATGCACGAGGAAGATCGCGCGGGCCTTCGGCGCCGCCGCGCGCGCCCAGGCGAGCAGGTCGGAGCGATCGGCATGGCCGGAGAAGAAGTCGAGCGAGCGCAGCCGCGCGCGCACCGCGACCTCCTCGCCATGGATGCGCACGCGCTGCGCACCGTTGCGGATCAGGTGGCCGAGCGTGCCGGGCGCCTGGTAGCCCACGAAGAGCACGGTCGATTGCGGCCGCCAGAGATTGTCCTTGAGGTGGTGCTTCACGCGCCCGGCGTCGCACATGCCCGAGCCCGCGATGATGATCGCGCCGGACTGCACGCGCCCGATCGACTTGCTCTGCTCGACCGTCTCCACGACATGGAGGTTCGGCCCGTCGAAGGCCGCGGCGCCGCCGCCGTCGATGTCGAGCTCGCGCGCGTGCCGGCGGAAGACCTCGGTCGCGCGATGCGCGAGCGGCGAGTCGAGGAAGATCCGGACGGGCGGGATCTCGCGCCGCCGCGACAGCAGCAGCAGGTCGTGCAGCAGTTCCTGGCTGCGCTCGACCGCGAAGGACGGGATGACGAGGTTGCCGCCCGCGGCCATCGCCTCGCGCACTTCCGCGGCGAGCGCAGCGCGCCGCCCGGCCTCGTCGATGCGCGGCCGGTCGCGGTCGCCATAGGTGGATTCGAGGACCAGCACGTCCACGTCGCCGAGCGGCGCAGGGTCGAAGGACAGCGACTTGCCCGGCGGGCCGAGGTCGCCCGAGAAGGCGAAGCGCAGCGGCGCCTCGCCCGGCCGGCCGCCGATCTCCATCTCGAGCCAGGCCGAGCCGAGGATATGGCCGGCATTGCGCAGCCGCGCGCGCGTCCCCGGCACGGGCTCGAACCATGCGTCCGCGGCGACCGGCGCGAGGCGCCCGAGGCTGCGCTCGGCGTCCTCGACCGTGTAGAGCGGCTTGACGTCCTCCGCGCCACGCTTGCGGTTGCGGCGGTTGAGCCGCTCGGCCTCGCTCTCGTGGATCGCGCCAGCGTCGGTCAGGACCCAGGCGAGCAGGTCGCAGGTCGCCGCCGTGGAGAAGGCGCGCCGCCGGAAGCCCTCGCGCACGAGGCGCGGGAACATCCCGGCGTGGTCGATATGCGCATGGGTGAGAATCGCGGCGGCCAGCGATCCGGCATCGACCGGCAGCCGCGCGTAGTTGAGCGCCTGCAGCGCCTTCGGCCCCTGGAAAAGCCCGCAATCCACGAGCACCGGCCCGCCGGGCAGGCGCATCAGCATGCAGGAGCCGGTGACCGTGGTGGCCGCCCCGTGGAAGACGATCTCGACATCCTTGCCGCCAGCCGCCCCGGCCTCGGTCGTGCTCACGTGCCGCCCCTCCTGCCGCCGCGCAGCAGCCTGCCCGACAGGGCCTCGCCCGACGGCCAGGCCTCGCCCGGCGCGGGAAGCACGGTGCCGTTGCACAGCACCGCCGCGATGCCGCTCGGCATCGAGACGAGTCGATCGGCGCCCGCGGGCAGGTCATGCACGCGCTCGAGCGGCCCCGCGCCGACGCGCTCGGGATCGAAGACCACGATGTCGGCCGGCAGCCCCTTGGCTAGCAGGCCGCGGTCCGCGATGCCATAGAGCGCGGCAGTGCGTCCGGTCAGCATGTGCACCGCGCGCTCCAGCGTCAGGGCGCGGCGCTCCCGCACCCAGTGCCCGAGCAGATGGGTCGCGTAGCAGGCGTCGCAGAGCTGGCTCATGTGCGCGCCGCCATCGCCGAGGCCGATGACCACGTTGGGATCGGTGACGAGCTCGCGCACCTCGGCCTCGTCGAAATTGACCAGCGGCGTGCGGAAGCGCGCCGCGAGGCCGGAGCCGAGCGCGATGTCCAGCGCGAGGTCGCAGGGATGGACGCCGCGTTCGCGCGCCGCGTCGAAGAGCATGCGGCCCTCGAGCGCGGGCTCGCCCGGGCACCACGAGACCTCGGTCATCGCGAAGGACTGGCGCCGGGACTCGCCCTCGCGGCTGCCGCCGGAGAAGGCCGCGTCGCGGCCGCCGCGACCGGCGACCTCCTCGCGGAAGGCGGCGCGGAAATCGGGATCGGCGTAGATGCGCGCGAGCGCGCCGGGCCCGTCGGCCGCGCGCGTCGGCGCGAAGAGCGCCCAGGTGTCGAAGATCACCGGCGTGCCGAAGTTCCACTCGCTGACGATCGGCCGGCAGGCGACCTGCGGCACGATCGGCAGGCCCGCGCGCGCATCCTCCGCGGCGCGGACCAGCGACTTGCGATGCCCGCCGGGGCCGAGCTGTCCGGAGAGCAGCGGCGTCCAGACGACCGTCCTGCCGGAGGCGCGGTGCAGCGCCTCGTGGCGCGCGAAGTCCGGATCGCGCGTGCCGTTGTAGTGGAAGACGCCATGGCCCGCCCCGGCGAGCGCGCCCGCCATCGCCAGCATCTCGGCGTCGTCGGCGAGGCGGCTGGGCACGGGCTTGCCCGAGTAGCCGACATGGATCGGCGAGGTGGAGGTGGCGAAGCCGAGCGCGCCCGCCGCGAGCGCCTCGCCCACGAGCGCCTTCATGCGCGCGATCTCCTCGGCGGTGGCGGCGCGCTCGACCGCGGCCTCGCCCATGACGTGAAGGCGCGTCGGCGTGTGGCCCGCCATGACGCCGATGTTGATCGCCGTGCCGCGGCGCTCGATCGCGTCGAGATACTCGCCGAAGGAGACGAAGGGCCAGTCGGGGCCCAGCCCTGCCTCGAGCGCCGCGAGGCTCATGGCCTCGACCCGCTCGAGGATGCGCAGGATCAGCCGCCGATGCGCGGGATGCGTCGGCGCCACGCCGAAGCCGCAGGAGCCGACGACGACGGTCGTCACGCCATGCCAGGGCGAGATCGTCATCAGCGGGTCCCACATGACCTGCGCGTCGTAGTGGGTGTGGATGTCGACGAAGCCCGGCGCCACGACCATGCCGTCGGCGGCGATGGTCCGCGCGGCGACGTCCGGCGCGTGGCCGAGCGCGACGACCTTCCCGCCCCTGATTCCCACGTCGCCATGGCGACCCGCAGCGCCGGTGCCATCGACGAGCAGGCCGCCGGTGATCTTGATGTCGTAGGCCATGTCGCTGGTTCCCCTTGCCTCGATGCTAGCCCACCGGCGCGCGGGGCCATGACCCATTCTGCACGAAATCGTCCCGCTGTCCGCGCGGCGCGATCCTCCCCGGGCCGTGGCCGGCACTTGACTGGTGCGGAACCGCGTTCCTACGCTCCAGCCACGCAAACGCCTGCTGCATGCGCCGTCCGGCGCCTGCGAAACGGCATCATCGGAGGAAACCATGCGACCCGTCCGCAGCGCGCCGATCACCCGGCGCAAGCTCGCCATCTTCGCTGGCGCGACCGCCGGCCTCACGATGGCGCCGGCCATCCTGAAGGCGCAGACGATCAACCTGCGCTACGCCAACGCCTCGAACGAGCAGGCGCTGACCAACCAGTTCGCCGCCGCCTTCGCGAAAGCGCTCAAGGAGCGCTCCAACGGCGCCATCGACATCCAGCTCGTGCTCAACGCGGGCTCGGAGCAGAGCATTGTCGAGAGCGTGGCGCTCGGCTCGATCGACATGGCGCTCAGCGGGTATTCGGGCCTGTCCGAGTTCGACGTGCTCTACACGCCCGCCCTGCTGCGCGACATCGCCCACGGCGTGCGCGTGTTCAACGGCCCGGTGGGCCAGAAGGCCGCCGCCGCCCTGCAGCGGCGCTATCGCGCGCGGTTCATCGGCGGCGGCTCGGCTGGCGCGTTCGCGCTCTCGATGCGCAGCCGCATCGCGTCGTGGAAGGACGTCCAGGGCAAGAAGATCCGCGTCCCGCCCTTCGAGGCCTATCCCGCGGCCGTGCGCCTGATGGGCGGCATCCCGACGCCGGTGCCGTTCAACGAAGTCTACCTTGCCCTCCAGCAGGGCGTCGCCGAAGGGCTGATCACCGTGCTGAACATCATGATCGCCAACAAGTTCCTCGAGGTCTCGAAGTTCGTCGTCGCCAGCGACTTCGGCGTCGGCATGGACAAGATCTTCATCGGCGAGCGCAGCTGGGCGCGGCTTTCGCCGGCGCAGCAGAAGCTCTTCACGGAGACGTTCGTGGAGTACCAGAAGGACTGGCTCGTCGACCGGCCGATGCGCAACAAGGAGAACGACCTTGCCGCGTGGCGCAAGGCGAACGGCGAAGATTCGGTCCTCAAGCTCGACGACGCCGAGCTCGAGCGCATGATGGAGCCGCTGGCGATGAAGCTGGTCACCGACGTCTACGGCGCCGGCGCCTACGAGGAAATCAAGAAGGCCTGAAGCCTGGCGTCGCGGCGGCGCCGATCGCCGCCGCGACGCCATCGCACCGCTGGAAGGAACGCAGAGTGGAAGAAAACGGCGACCTGGACCTCGGCAACGTCGTCACGCGCACGATCTACTACCTCAGCGGCCTTGGCCTCGTCGCGATCACCTTCGTCATCTTCTACGCGACCGTCGCCCGCTACTTCTTCAACGCGCCGCCTTTCTGGGGCGAGGAAGTGGCGATCCTGATCTTCATCTGGATGGGATTCCTTGCGGCCGGCATGGCGATCGCGAGCGGATGGAACGTTCGCGTCGACGCGCTGACCACGCGCCTGCCCGCGCGCGGCGCGAACCTCCTCGAGGTCGCGATGCACGCGATCGTCGTGGCGTTCCTCGCCGTCCTGCTCTTCCACTCATGGGACGTCTTCGAGCTGAGCCTCCACGGCAAGCTCGAGGCGACACGCTGGCCGAGCGCGGTCCTGACCGCGGCCCTCCCGACCGGCCTCCTCGTGATGCTCTGCTACCAACTGGTCCTGCTGCGGCGGGCCGCGCGCAGGCTGCGTCGTCCCGCGACCGCGGCCGGGGGCTGACCGATGCTCCTCACGCTGCTGATCGTGCTGATGCTCGTGCTGACCATCCTCGGGATGGAAATAGCCTGGGCCATAGGCGTCGCCTGCCTCGCCTACCTCGTGGCGAGCGGCCTCGTCACCTTCCCCGTTCCGCTCGCCCTGCTCCCGCAGCAGATGCTCGAGGGGGTGCGCAGCTTTACCCTCCTGGCAATCCCGCTCTTCCTCTTCGCCGGGCACCTGATGTCGGCGGCGGGGGTGACGGAAAGGCTCGTGCGCTTCGCCGCGGCCTTCGTCGGCCACATCCATGGCGGCCTGGCCAACGTGGCTGTGACCACGAACTTCATCATGTCCGGCATGTCGGGATCGGCGGTGGCCGACGCGGCGGCCACGGGCGCGGTGCTGATCCCCGAGATGGAAAGGCGCGGCTATCCCCGTCCCTTCGCCTGCGGCGTGATCGCCGCCGCCTCGACCGTCGGCCCGATCATCCCGCCGTCGATCCTGTTCGTGCTGCTGGGCGCCATCCAGAACCTTTCGATCGGCAAGCTGTTCCTCGCCGGCGTGTTCCCGGGCGTCCTCATGTTCGTGGCGATGTTCGTGCTGACCTACTTCATCTGCCGCGCGCGTGGCTATCCGCGCGAGCCGCGGGTTGGTCGCTCCGAGCTCCTGAAGGCGACGCTCGGCGCGCTCCTACCGCTCGCCGCCCCGCTGATCGTCCTGCGCAGCATGATGATGGGTCTGGCCACGCCGACCGAAGCGGCGGCGATCCTCGTGGTCTACGTCATGGCGCTCGGCCTGTTCGTCTACCGGACGCTTGACCTGCGCAAGGTGCTCGACTGCGCGGCGCGCGCCGCCGGCGCGACGGCCATCATCATGCTCATGGCCGGCGTGGCGAGCATGTTCGCGCGCATCGCCCTGCAGGAGCGCTTCGGACAGATCCTGACCTCCGCCATGCTGAGCGTCTCCTCCGAGGTCCATGTCCTGCTCTTCCTGTTCAACCTGATCCTCCTGCTGCTCGGGATGTTCATGGACGCGCTGCCGATCATGCTGGTCCTGGCGCCCATCACCTTCCCGATCTTCGTCAACCTCGGCGTTGACCCGATCGCGCTCGGCGTCATCATGGTCATCAACCTGACACTCGGCCTGCTGACGCCGCCGGTCGGGCTCGTGCTGAGCACGCTCGCGGTCATCGGCAGGGTCGACATCGTCACGATCTTCCGCAACGCGTGGCCATACTTCCTCACCCTCGTCGGCGTGCTCGGCGTATGCACCTACGTCCCGGACGTGATCCTGTTCCTGCCGCGTTGGCTGATGCCGTGAAGGCCGGGATGCCCGGTCCGGGCCAGGCGGCGGCGATCGCCGCCGGCACCACCCGCGTCGCGGTGGTCAGCGGCGCCTCGACCGGGATCGGGCGGGCGGTCGCGCGGCGACTGGCCCGCGACGGCGCGACGGTCGTGGGCATCGACCTCTCCTCCCAGGACGAGACGGCCGCATCCATCCGCGCTACGGGCGGGCGGTTCGAGCAGGTCAGCCTCGATGTCTGCGACCGCGCCGCCGTCGATGCCACGCTTGCCGCGCTTGATCGCGTCGACATCGTCGTCCCGTGCGCGGGCATCGCCACGATCGGCGGCGCGGTGTCGAAGCCGGCGGACTGGGAGCGCGTCCTTCGGGTCAACCTCGACGGTGCCTACGCACTCGTCGCGGGCGCATGGCCGGCGATGGAGCGCGCGCGTTCCGGGGCGATCGTGCTGGTCTCGTCGATGGCGGCGCATCGCGGCAGCCTCGTCGTCGCCCCCGAATACAGCGCCTCCAAGGGCGCGCTGGAGAGCCTGAACCGCCACTTCGCGCGCGCTGGCGGCCCCTTGGGCATCCGCTGCAACTGCGTGG
>Ga0194123_10004663_pt1 | contig 15316 bp, 17 predicted proteins | sample TA2MahsurfametaG_5_FD_155479 | JGI IMG/M metagenome (GOLD analysis project Ga0194123, IMG submission 155479) | Freshwater microbial communities from Lake Tanganyika, Tanzania - TA2015023 Mahale A surface | ecosystem: Environmental > Aquatic > Freshwater > Lake | place: Tanzania: Lake Tanganyika... | reverse complement strand
TGGAAGTTGCATATTTTTTATTTTTATGAATTGGAAGTTCCATAATGAAAATAGCATTTTATTTTAAGTTTTATTTTTAAGAATTGGAGATTGGAAGTTGCATATTTTGATTTTAAGAATTGGAGTTTGAATATTTTTAAGAATTGGAAATTGCAGATTGGAGTTTCCATATTTTATTTTCAGTTTTATTTTTAAGAATTGGAGATTGCAGATTGGAGTTTCCATATTTTATTTCAAATTTAATTTTTAAGAATTGGAGATTGGAAGTTACATAATGAAAATAGGTTATATTTTCAGTTTTATTTTTAAGAATTGGAGATTGGAAGTTGCATATTTTGATTTTAAGAATTGGAAGTTGCATATTTTTATTTTAAGAATTAGAGTTTGCAGATTGGAAATAGCATTATATTTTCAGTTTTATTTTTAAGAATTGGAGATTGGAATTCCATATTTTTTATTTTTATGAATTGGAGATTGGAATTCCATATTTTAAGAATTTTAGTTTTCATATTGGAAATAGCATTTTATTTCCAATTTAATTTTCTCCCTTTTTACTTAGATGCGCGCTTGCGCGCCGAGGGGCTCTAGCCCCGAGGATAATTGCGAAGCAATTATCAGAAAGAGTCATCAGGGAAATTTTTATTATTTCCTCTCATACCACCAATATAAGCCTGTTGTTGAGCAGTTGTGCAAACTTGACCCGTGGATGTAGAGAATGATGATTTGCATTGTGGACTAGCTCTGTTTTTAGCGAAAACGAACATACTATCTTTAGGAATTTGGGAGTAAATCATTTCATTCTTCAGAGGTAAGGGAGTACCCTGAGGAACGAAGAGATAATCGCTATTTATGAGAGGAGTATTTGCGGGTTCTCCTTTCCAGCGGTTGTAATCATTTGCGATTAGTTTTATACCATCGTAACTTCCATAAACACCATTACCCATTTCAAAACTAACTGGAGCAGGAGTATTTATACTTAATAAATAACTGTTATTTCCCAAATAAGATGCATTTGGATTTTGCTTTTCAAATTTGTCAAATGGATTAGTGGGAGTTTCTCTGACAGGTGATTTATAATAATCTGGATATACACGATTTGTACTCATATTATTATAAAAGATAAAAATTATAATTCTTTTTGTTTTCCAAAAATAAAATTCATAAAATCCTTAATAATACTAGTCTTAAATTTTTTGTAATTACTTAAAATATATTGCCGATTACTCTCGTCATTTTTTACTTTTGTATTATCTAAAGTATTTTTCAAAATCAAATAATCATCAATTTTTATATCATTATTCTGTCCAATTTTATAATTATTTAAAAAAGTGTCTTCTAATTCAAAATCATTATCCCTGAATGGAAAATTTTCGTCAATATCATCATAAAAATTTTTTAACGGAATCCCTAAATCTTTAGATACATAAAAATCATTTAGAGGACCTCCATAATTTCTAATTAATTCTATCTCTCTATCAAAATTTTTTTCTCCTATTATTTCTGATATAACATTCATATTTTTATGCTTCAATTCATATTCATGATAAATTGGAAATAACATACTTCCTTCATTTACTTCCATATTAAACTTATAATGTTTATTGTGTTTTCTATATTTTACCTCAATCAATAATTCATCTTTATTAATCGAATTAGTTTTGATAATAAAATCTAAAGGTATTATTGTCGAATATTTAATTAAATCATTTAGGCTTTTTATATAAGTTTTATCAATTATTTCTTTATTTGCATTTATTTTATTTATAAAATAAATATCATCAATTATTGTGTCCTGTTGATGATTAATTTTGAATAAAAATTTTTTTATTTTATATTTAATCTCAAAAAACAGATTTAAAATATAAATAGATATACCTGTAAGAATGTTTAGGAAGCTCATTATAAAAATAATATTTAATTATTTTTAAATCATTTAGACTAAATATTTTTTGTAATTTTTTTTTATTTTATATATTATAATAAGATGAGCAATTGTGCCAATTTAATAAACCGTTTATTTAGTGAATTATGCGTTTTAAAAGAACGTGAAGCAAAAGTTGGGTTAATGTTGGATATTCTTCAGATTGACCAAGCTATCTTCAGAGCTTTAGATCTCACTGTTTACATTGTGCCAAATGATGCTACCACTAAAAATTTAATTGGTCTCCCAGTTACTGTTTCCAGAACTACCTCAGGAGCAAATGATATATACAATGGTCTTATTGTATTATCCAAATTAAGCACTACCTGCATTGTTTACACAACTAAAGATTTACTCAAGTATGGTGCTAGAACTTCTACTGGTTTCTTTAACTTTACTAGCAATGTTCCCATTACTGTTTTTCCAGCTGACGTGACCGTATTGAGCAAAGTTTCCAAATCTGATGTTTTAGCTGCTTTAACTAACTGTGCTAATACTACTACTACTGATACAGTTACTTGTGAAGCGTATGATGCATTGCTTTCATTTTTATCAACTTATGGAATTCGCACTTTAAGTGTCTTCCAAGCAGCTTGCATTTATAAGACTTTGCAGAGTTTGAAGAGCGTTGAATTAAATACTTCATCTGAATCAAATTTTGTCGAGAATCAAGTTAATGAAGAGGTAGCTGTTGATGCACCAGTTTTTGAAGATGCTGTTGCTGAATTAGCTCAACCATTCGAGCCTGCACAGCCATTTGAACCATCTGATCTTATCACTAACGTTTATGTTAGACAATTACAGGATTCAACTATTTCTGAATCATTAAGCAATAATGAATCTATTGAACTTAAATTAAAGGCTTTATTGGAGGCTACAGAGACTTCTGAACAAACTGAATAAATTTAAGATTATATTTTTTTTATAGAATTTATAAAAAAATTTTTTTTCTGACGTTATAATATAAATGAGTAATGAATCTCCGAAGTTATCCCATTCAAATCTTATGGCTGTTAGAAACAATTTAGCTTATATTTTTAGATTTGGTGGTATCTGCACATCTTTAAAATTTAATCCTTCCAACGTATCCAATGAAGAATCCCGTAAATTATCAAACCTTATTATCAACAATTTGGCAGAAGAATTATGGGAGAATGGTGTTGATATTATGAGCACTAATTATAACAATGGTGGAAGTGGTTTTATGATTTTATCAACTGTTGAGAATAAGGATAAAATCAAGAGAATCCTTGAAAAACTTCACCTTTCGAAAACCATTAAGAATAAATATCTTGTAACTGTTAATGATATTCTTGGTCTTTCTTCTCAGGATAAATCCCTTAGTAATGAGTATGGATATACATCATTTATTATGTCCATTTATGACAATTACAAAATAAGCACTCAGGGTCAGCTTTCATTATCTCTTAATGAGGATGCTAATACCTCATCTGAAACCCAAATCTGCGAGCGTTCTATTTCCACTCAATTACAAAAATTTGGTTTAGTTTCTGATTCATCCGATTTAGGTTGGCTTAATATTCTTGATGAATTTAGTGATCAGTTCCAGTCTAATACCAAGAAATATGTTGTCCCCGGTCTTGTTGTTGTTGCACTTTTCTACACTTGTCAGTTCCTCTGGAAGAAATACAATGACCTTAAGAATGGTTCTGCTGAAGCTCTCCAATCTGAAGAGAAATCTGTTTCTGCTGATAATGTTGTTGAGAATGCTGAACCAGCTCAGCCATCTGAGCCTGCCCAGCCATTTGAGCCATCTGATTACAGTGTAGTAATTGGTCAACGTTCCGTTGGAAATCAGCGTTTGTCATCTCTTCTTAAAACTTTAGAGGATTCTGATGTTAAGCGCTCGAAAGCAAATAATATTGAGAGCAAGATTCTTTCTTTATTAGCCGAGACTACTACTACATCCCATTAATAAAATAAATATTTTGTAAATATTTATAAGCTATTTTATAATATATAATTATATGAGTTACATAAATTATATAAATAAACTATCCTCAGATACAAAAAAAGTTTTACAAGAAACATCTTTTATTCAAGATGAATTAGAAAAATACAAACCTTTATTTAATTTATCAACAAAATATACATCCAATTCTATCGGCTATAAAATTAAATATATTTTTCAAATTGATAATGAGTTAAGCACCAAAATTTATCTTGATTGTCTTAAAACTATTCTCACATTCATTGTTGAAACATATCTATTAAATAATGATCTAATCTATATAAATTATGATTTGCAAATAATTGATCAATACTTATGTTTATCATTTTTTCATAAAAATAGTAATTATATTGAAAATATTGGTAAAAACATAGTTGATTATATATCAAAAGAATTAGAGGTAATTTCATTAAATATACGTTCAAAATTAATTGATATTTCACTGCCACTCAAAATAAAGTTAAAAACGTTAAGAAAAGAATATCCAATTTTAGTTGATATTATTTGTAATATTATTAAAGAAGAGAACCATTTAGAAGATGTCGAAAATTTTGTAAACTCTTTAATTAAATTACTATCTATAAATGATTTCAATATTCTTAAAGATAAAGAAGTTAAATTAGAAACACTTGAATCATTAGAAGATCCTATTAATTTTTTAACAAATAAAAGAAAAAATGATATTCCTGTAGTAGAACATAAAAAACAAAAAATTGACAAGTCAGAAGACCAAAAAATTGAAAAATTAGAAAAAAATATTTTTTTATCTGAAAAACCATTTTCAATGTTAGACCAAATTGAAACAGTAAATGATAATTTAAAACAATTATTTTGGCATACATTAGAAACAAAGAAATCTGATTATTCACATTTTAAACACGCAATTATATTTATCTTAATTATCGCCTTACTTATTTATAAAGTTCCTTCTTGGATTGAAAAACTTATCCAATTTAATAAAAGTAATTCTGTAATAGATAATATTCTTGATTTAGCAACTGAGGATTTAACCACAACGATTATCAAAAATAAAAATTCAGATTTTTCTAAATCAATAAATATATTAGAAACAATTGATGAAAATGCTGCTGAATTATATGAACCAAATCAACCTTATGAACCAAGTGAACCAAGTGAATGTGAAGATATAGGATTAATAACACGTAATATAATAAAAAAATTCAATCAATCAGAGAATACCAATGATGATTTAAAAAGTATAGAAAGTCGTTTAAGATATATTTTAGAAGAAACTGATACTAAAACATAATTTAGGAATTATTATTAAAAAATAAATCTATAATATTTTAATGGCAATGAAAGCAAGTTGTGTAAATGTATTAAATAAAACTGTGAGCACCGTATGTAAATTAGAAAATCAAATACTTTCAAATACAGATAATATATCTTTTCTCAATAAATATCTCAATTTCAATAAAAATCTTTTACTATCAATTATGGGAAATAACATTGAAATGAATGTAGATATGGTTCATTATTCCCTCGACCCATCGTTTATTAAAAATAAGCAACTAAAACTTTTTATTCTTGGTATTCTTAAATACCTAAACATTAACACCAAAGAAAATTATTATGTTTTTATTGATTCCGTTAATGATATTCCACAATTCCTACGCACTTTTAAAATTATTGTTCCAAGTATTATACAATTTAGTTTTATTGATTCTGATAAATCCTCTTTAGTAACATTACTAGACAATCTTAAAACAGGAAATATGACAAAAATATCACCTATAATAGAATGTCTTAATTCATCTTATGGAAATGTATCATCCTATACTGCTGCTATTCTATATTACCTTTCCACTTCACTTGAAATAAATTATTTTAAAGATTCAATTGTTACTATAAATGGAACAACCATAAATAAATTATATGAATATCTTTTAGAACAGAAAAAATCAATAAGCACTACTATTCCAACATTATTTATAAAATACTTTGAAGTTACATCAATACTTGATACTGTTAGAAATACTATAGCATCTGGAACAGAAAAAGCTTTGAGAGAGTATAAAAATAAATCTGTTAATGACCCCTATTTACCAAAACCTTCAAATGATAATTTTATCCAAACTGCTTGGGGATTATTTTTAGATGAAAATAATTTAGTAATGGATTACAATGGTGGACTAAGAATTAAAAACAATAAAGAAATTAATTATGCTGAACCATTTGAACCATTTGGACCATTTGAACCGAGTGATATTATTACTGATAATTACTTTACGAAAATCACTGATTATACTGCAACTGAATCTCAATTTACTGTTGAAAATAAGATAAAAGAATTATTAGACTTAACTGAAACAGAAACTGAGAATGAGTAAAAATCTTTATAATAAAAAATATAATATATTATTATATTATGGCTTCAGGAGAAATATGTACTGCTGTTAATGCACTTTTTCGGGCAGTTTGTGAATTAAAATTAAACAATGATAAAGACAGCATAAAAAGTCAAATGCAATTTTTTACAGATTTACAAAATAATAGAAGAGCGTTAGTTAATAGTTATTCTTTATATGAATATTATTCATCTGAAAATATTGAAATTTCTCAAGATGAATGCGATTTAATGCGCGAATTTTTACTTACATATATTGGAAAATATACAGAAACATATATAAATGATGTTTTTATAAATTATGTAAATAGAACTTTAAAATTTGCATTTGTTTCTTTCGAAAGAGCGTCAAAAACAAATGACACAAGTGATTTCATTAAAGAATTAGAATTAGATGTTTTAAGAGTTTATCAAAATTCAATTTTTAAAATTATTGATACCATTATATCTGGTCTCCCTCAAGATGAAATTATTACAAAAATTAAAAATTTACAAAACTATTTTAAAACAGGTAATGTCTCCGCAAAATTAAATGAAAATATTCTTGGAAATTATAATGACCTCAAAAAATACGTAATTAACTCTTCCAATAAATCATTTATTCCTCAATTTAATCCCTTAAATTCTAATATAGACTCTACTGCACAATTTGAACCCTTCGGACCTTTTGAACCATTCCAACCTACCGAACCTTCTGAACCATCAGATATAATAACATTTGATTTCTTATCTAAAAAGATTGGTAATTTTAGTGAAGATATACCTAATTTTAATGAAGCAAATATTAAAGCAGCAATTGGAAGAATTCTTGAAATTAGCACAACCGAAGAATTAACTCAAGTGTAAAATAGCTTAAAAACATTTCTCATTCTATTAAATAATGACCTCGCTGGAATCGAAATCTCATCCTTTAAACACACCATGGGTATTATGGTATCATTCTTTAGATGAACCAAATTGGACAAAAGATACTTATACTAAAGTTGCTGAGATAAATACAGTTGAAGATTTTATTGGGTTATTTAACAATTTTAATTCATTTATAAAAGGAATGTTTTTTTTTATGAGGAAAGATATCTTTCCACAATGGGAAGATGAAAGCAATATAGCAGGTGGATATTGGTCCTATAAAATTGGAAAAAATGTTGCTGAAAAAGCTTGGTATGAATTGTCAGCCTCTTGTATTGGCGAATGTTTAACCAAGAATCCAGATGATATGTATAATATCAATGGAATTAGCTATAGTCCAAAAATAAATAATGTTATTATAAAAATTTTACAAAGATATTCAGATAAAAATAGTCCTTCTCAATTGACTGAAAAGATTGAGAATTTACATCCAAGCACAACACAATTCAAGGCACATATAGAAAACAAAGATGAATTTGTTTCTAACTAAATGCTATTAAAATATAATCCATTATTTCGAGTATTCTTTTTCTAAACTTCTTTTTTGTTTTAGATATTTCTGCTAGGGTATGCCATTGTATCATATCTTTTTCTAGTAAACCACGTTTTCTTGCTTTTTGAATTTCTTTTTTAGTATCTAAGAGATGTTTATAAAATACTGTATTTGTTTTGAAAATATTTTCTAATTTCTTATCATATTCTATTGGAATGAATACAATCACTCCATTATAATCTTTTGAATGAACTATTAATAATTTTTCGAAATTATCCATAATATATTTTCTGATTCCTTCCATTGAACAAAGTAAACCATTTGATTCTTCCCAAAATTCTCTTGTTAAACCCTCGAAATTGTTTTCTTTATTTTTTCTTATCTTTCCTCCAAAATCACTCCATAATGCCCTATCCTCAGATTTTATATCTTTTGCTTCCCTCCCCAATAAAAAATGGATTTCTCCCTCATTAAATGCGAATGGAATTATTCCGCCATCTGTTATCTCCAATCCATTCAACTCATCAATTGTCTTTATTTTTTCTACCATATTTTTTTATATTCAAAAAAAATATGCAATTTTAACTTATCTCAATATTTCTATAAACTTTATTTCAATTTTGGTGCCAAAGCTAATTTCAAATATCCCAAACTCCCAACCTTATACTGTATAATCAACGGAAAATCATTCTTCATAAATATCTCCACATTATTACTCAAATGTGTGCACTTTGTAAACAAAACCAAATGTCTCAAATTATAATATCCCTGTATCACCTCATACTGCGCATTGTTCTTATCAAATGTTAATCCTCCATGCTCACTGCATACTGTCTCCTGATCAGCAAAATCTCCACTACAAGAAAATATTAACTTATTTCCTACATTCTTGATCTCTATCACATCCGCCAAATTACTCATGTCCTTACATATCTTCTGAAAATCATCACTCGGCATAACTATCGTATTCTCAAACTTCTGTGGTGGAATATTCACCTCCTCATACTTTATATCCATCAAATTCAACTTATAATGGGTCACACTATTCTTATCACTATTATCAATCTTGATTCCCATCTTATTGATATCACTCTCATTAATGTATAGCGTCAAACAATCATTGTTATTCGAAATTGTCTTTATCAATTTATGAAAATACATCATACTCACTCCTACAATCAATCTCTTCTTACAATTATAATACTCGAAACGTCCTCCCTCCAATCTTAAATGCACCAAAATAGTCTGACTTGAATCCATAGCAACAATCTTAATATATCCTTTATCCTCTTCATTCTCTGCATCACTGTTTCCCTTGTGAAACTCAATATTCACATCCGTTAAAATATCTTTTAAAGCTTCTACTAAAGTTTTAAAAACAGTTGTTTGAACTGTTTTACATTCCATAATATTGCCAGTCATCTTATTATATTTATATTATCTAAATCTTTTAAGCCAATTTTACTTATCCAATAGAAAAAAGTGAAAATTTGAAAATTTGAAAAATAAAAAAATTGATTTAAAAAATTCTAATCATATTAGGTTACTATGAAGACATGACTACTCTTATAAAATCATTTCCTATTCCAAAAGACATTGATATTGAATCCATTAATGAGGCTGAAAATATCTTGTTGTCTATTTTAGAGAAAAAAAATACTGATGAAATGGATATACCTCCAGTTGGTGAATTAAATATTTCTGTTAAAACTGCTTGTTGTTACATTAACAAATCATATAATATTAAAAAAATGTGTATGAAATTTGAGGAAATTTTGAAAAAATATAATTCGATTGATGCTGACGGACATCGTATGGGTGAAAATACTTGTATAAAATCTATAAATTATACGAAAGCGGATGAAACTGAGGAGGGTATTTTGGTAAAAAATAGTAAGGCGAATAACAATTTTTATAATTCTATTTGCATTTCAATTAAAATCAGACAGGATAAATGTATTAATCTTATGATTTTTACGAATGGAAGAATTACTTGCACTGGTTCGAAACAAGATGATGATGGATTAGTCGCAGCAAATATGTTAGTTAGTGAAATGAAAAAATTTCCTGAAATATTTGAAGATGGTATGGATGATATAGAAGTTATCAATTATGAAGTTGTTATGATAAATAGTAATTTTTTTATTGGATTTTTTGTTGATAATCATAAATTGTATGATATTTTGATAAGAAATCGTGACAATTATAAATTATTCTGCAGTTTTGATCCTCGAGTTTATCAGGGAGTAAAAATATATTATATGTGGAATTTGAATCAGACTGAAAAAAATGGTGTTTGTGTTTGTTCTGGAAAAAAATGCAAATATAGTGCTAAAAAGAAGAATGGAAATGGTAATGGAGATTGTAGAAGAATTTCTATTGCTGTTTTTGGAACTGGAAAAGTATTAATCGCTGGAGCAAAAAATGATGAACAACTTTATGATACATATAATTTTATCATTAAATTATTGCAGGAAAATTTTAAAAATATTGTTCAATATTCAATTGATGAAAAGAAAAAATTATTGAAAGACATTTGTTTACCTATTTCAAATATTAAAAAATTGAAGATTATCGCTTAGTTCTATTTACACAAGTTGCACGGATATATCCGGGGACGCAGTTTTCAGATATTATTTTTTCAGCGAAAGAAAGAGGACCATAAATTGTTTTGCACATTCTGTTTGGATTATAAGATTGTGGGAATGGTTCAGTTGTATTTTCGAAAAGTTCTTTTCCATCGTAATAATTTCCATCGCATATTGCTCTTTGATAACCAGATGGACATGCTGAATATTCTATTGATTTATATCCCATTTTCATATATTTCTTTGTTCTATCTTTTTGATGTTTCTTATTACAAACCACATTCATGTCTGTTCCCAATGGAACACATTTTGTTGAATTTGGTTCCAATTTTTGTCCCATTTGATAATCTATTTCACACATTCCTCTGTTATCGTTTGATGGGCATCCAAATCCTTCAATTGATTTTAATCCATAATTTTGACCGAATTTATCTTTACATTTTAAATCATAAAATAAGAGATTTTCCTTATCATTTCCGTAACATAGAGTGGATTGAAATGGATTATAAGAGATATCACCAATTTTTTTATTTGTTACTACTCCATATTTAGGATTGCTTTTTAACATTTGAGACATTTTGCTGGCAGTAACACATTTTTTTCCAAATGCTGGATGAGAATATCCAAATTTCCGAGTTCCATCTATATCTTTATATTCACATATTCCAATATCTGCTACTTCTGGAACAATATTACCATCTTTATCACCTCTACTAACAAATTTCTCGTCGCATTTACATTGTTCTTTTTCTTTAACAACCTGTTTTTCCTGCTCATCTTTCGCTTTTTTCTCTTCGTCTTTACATTTATCTAATTTTGCCTCACAAATGTTTACTTTTGTCGATGACTTAGTAATGCAAATACCATTTACTAATGTTCCTAATTCTCCATCTTTTTGACAAGGACCGGTTGCATTCGCATTTTCAGCAAAGTTTTCTTGTACATCATTTTTAGTTGCAATTGCAATAATAAAAACAATAAGAATAAAAAAGAAAATACCTCCAATTCCAAAAATATAAATATTTCCAAATTGACCACCTAAAAGTCTTCCAGTTATCATCATAACAATTATTATCAATGAAAAAATTAATATTATTGAACCAAAAATCATTCCTGGTAAATTCTTCTTATATTTAGTATCACAATTCTCCCTAACTTTTATAAAAGGTTGAGATGAAATTTTTAATAACAATATGGATAAAACAAAAATTAATATAAAAAAAACAAAAATTCCAATTGCTAAAGGTCCTTGATGATAAAATTTTTCTATTAGTAATTCAAAATATTCTGCAATCTTTTCAAAAAATTTACTTACCATTATTTTTATATTAGAAATTTTATATTTTGTCATCACCAGTTAAAAATAATTTAACATAATATTATAATATCCTATGGCTGGAGGTCTCATGCAATTAGTTGCCTATGGCGCTCAAGATTTATATTTAACAGGTAATCCTCAAATAACTTTCTTTAAAACTATTTATCGCAGGCACACCAATTTCGCTATGGAATATATCCCTCAATATTATCGTGTCCAACCTACATTTTCCACAACTCAAGCAAATAAATTAACCGTGAAAATTAACAGAAATGCCGACCTTATTCACGATTCATATATTGTCGTAGACATTCCAAATATTTATTCAACTAGTGCCGAAAATTTTCAATGGATTGAAAATCTCGGTCAAAATATTATTGCAAACGTCGAATTACTTTGTAATGGTGTTCTTATCGATAAACATTACGGTCAATGGCTAAATATTTGGGCTCAACTTACAATTGACCGCAGTAAACGTAGATCTTATGACGAAATTACTGGTAATTTATGGGAAATGCGTTTTCCAGTTAAATATTTTGGTCCATATTCTCCTCTAACAAGACCAACTATTGCTGCTAGAAGACTTTATATCCCACTTTTCTTCTCATTCTGCGTAAACCCCGGACTTGCATTACCACTCATCGCTTTACAATACACAGATATATACATTAATGTTGAGTTTCGTCCTCTTAATCAATGGTTTACTATGTGGTATGGATTAAATCCTGAAACTCTTTATGCATATGGAAAATCTGGTGGCAGTCCAGCAGCTGGTATACCTAATTTTGATATTGATCTTTTCAATGCAATTCAAGCTGCAAAATTACCAGAGGTAACTGCTGCTGAATTAGTGAATACATTAGAAGCAGAAGGATTTGGACCTCTAACTTATTTTTGGAAATTTGTAAATGGAACTCAAGCACCCGGAGTATGGAGTCAAAATTCATATATTTTTGTTAATTATATTTATCTTGATGAAGATGAAAGAAGAAGATTCGCACAATCATCACACGAATATCTTATTACGCAAGTTCAATTACAAGAATTCTCAGGTATTGATGGTCCAGTTATGCTTGAAATGAAAATACAACAACCAGTTAAAGAACTTATTTTTTCAACACAAAGAACTGATGTTTACTTAGTGAATCAATGGAATAATTATACGAATTGTCTTTATTTCCATTCATTATATGATATTAGTTTTGTTAAAAACGCTAATTATTTTAAACAGGAAATTGAATTTTTTGATAATGGCATTAATCCTTGTTTACCTGATGTTGAACAACAATTCAGTGAAACTACAAATCAATATGATATAGATCAAAAGAATATTTTATTTTATGGAAAATTATTATTAAATTCCAATGATAGATTCGATTTCAGAGATTCAATATTTTTTAATGCAATGGAACCTTTTAAATATCACACAAACTCACCAGATGAAGGTATTTATTGTTATTCATTCGGATTAACACCAGAAGATTTTCAACCAAGTGGAACTTGCAATTTCAGTAGAATAAATAGAGCACAATTGCAATTAGGATTACGACAAGTTGTTAATACAGATATTGAATACAATGTGGAATTATATGCATTAAATATTAATGTTTTTAGAATTATGGGAGGTATTGGAAGTATCGTATTTTCTAATTAGTAAAAAAAATGATTTAATTATTATTTATTATAATAATAATAAAATGGAACTGAAAACTGGCAACACTTTCAAAAATTTTACACTTAAACAATATATGGGTAATTTTGGTAAAACTACCATATGGAATGCATTACTCAATGGAACTAATATTATCTTCGAAATTGCAATTTTAAATGAAAATATTATTAAAACTAGTGTAAAAACCAAGATTTATTCTAATTTTAATGGCGAAGACATTGTTATTAAAAAAGAATTAGGAAGTGGAACATATGGATTTGTTTATGAAATTGAAAATAAAAATAATGAAAAATATGCATTGAAAATTTTTAATGAACCATTTGAAGGTGAAGATGAATATACAATATATAAAAATTTATCAGGATGTCCAAATATAGTCCCAATTTATGATGGTTTTTTTATCAACGAAAATGACCAATTTTTCTTAAAAATGGGATTAATGAAATGTGAAATAAATAAAATGAATTTACCTTTAAATATTATTTTCTCTATTGTTAAAAATATACTTATAGCCCTTAATTTTATGCATCAGAAAAATATCATTCATGGTGACCTTAAATTATCAAATATACTTCTAGATGACAAAGACACCGCATATCTTTGCGACTTTTCAAATTCTTTTTTTAAAGATACTTGTGTTCAAGAAGTTGGAACAATTTGGTATAGAGCCCCAGAATACTGTATTCCAAATGTATCTAATTATATGATAGATACCCCTTCTGATATATGGTCTTTAGGAATATGTTTTTTATCTATGTTAAGTGAAGGTGATGTTCCCAAATTTTTTAGATTAAATACCCCATCATTATTGTATGGAAGAATATCGTGTCAACCTTTGATAGATAATGAAATTGATAAAATTGTAGATAAGTTGGATATAATTGAATGTGAATATGTAAAAAATATTTGTAAAAAAATGTTAACAGTTGAACCTGAATATAGATTTACAGCAAATGATTTATTAGATGATTTCTTTAAAACTTAAAGGAAAAATACTTATTATAAAAAAATGCAAAATAGAAAAAGAATTAAAATGGATGAAATTATGCAATCACTTGAAAATGATTGTGGACCAAGTGATTTAGAAAAAAATACAATTAAATTAAATGAATTAATTAAACATATTGAAATATTAAATCAAAATATTGTTAAATTGATTGAAATTATTCCTCGAGATGGAGATAAACAAATTTCATATATATCATGATATTATTTTCTTATAAATATTTATAATGGTTGACCCAGGAATGACATTATCATATATTTTAGCAATTATTTTTGGTTTATTATCAGCTTATTTAATGAATAGTATTGCACCAAATATGAGTCCATTTATAAAATTTTTCATTGTTCCTTTTTTGGTTATTTATATATTATTGTTATTATTTAGATTACTATTTCCAGGACTTAACAAATTTGGAAGGAACTTTAAAAACTACGTTTCTGAAAATGTAGCAAGTGATATTCACGCAATGTCTTATGTCGAAATATTCCCTCCTATATTCGCAGTTTTTATTATCATAATTGTCCTACTTTATACCGGTCTTTTCAAATAAATTAATTTTTAAATATTTATTTTATATAATATAAATATGAGTGTTAAACAAAAACTTCAATATCCTATTCAACAGCAAGATATAACCGAATTTAGATTTAACGGTCCTATCCAAGATAATATGTTCCACGAAACACAATTTCCTTTAGGAGATAGTTGGCCATCCAAATATATGAGTTATCAACCTGTTGGTGACAAAGCCGATGAAGGTCCCTGTCTTTTAGGACGTGATGGATGTTCCCCACTTTGTTCCGGTTATTCCAAAAATCCTTGCAATTTAGTTGCTCCCATTCCTGGTCCTCAATGGCAAGTCCAAAGCGCTGCAACCGTCCAGAAAAGATTAACAAACCAAGATTATACCGCTCCAACTTGTCCATTAGGTCCAACTGTTTTACGTGAGGCACCAGGATGTCAAAATTCTAATTCTGATAGTAGACAACCATACAATACAACTTGTTATGCATCTCAACCTGTTCCAAAATATAATTAATTTCTCTTGCAATTTATGAATAATTCCAAT
>Ga0194123_10004661_pt1 | contig 15317 bp, 13 predicted proteins | sample TA2MahsurfametaG_5_FD_155479 | JGI IMG/M metagenome (GOLD analysis project Ga0194123, IMG submission 155479) | Freshwater microbial communities from Lake Tanganyika, Tanzania - TA2015023 Mahale A surface | ecosystem: Environmental > Aquatic > Freshwater > Lake | place: Tanzania: Lake Tanganyika... | reverse complement strand
GAATTCATTACTACCGGTTGCCAGGTGGACGCTTATACAAAATTGTGATAAATGTACACGCACTCCACACAAGTGGAGTGCTTGTCTATCTGATCACCAAATTAATTTATCGCGTCTACGGTTATACCGTCATCGCTAAGTATGTGCTCGGTTAACCGAGCACATGCACAATAAAACGGTCATCCATGGATGACCGTATCTTTTATGATAATTTTCAAATGAAAATAAATAAATGAATAAATGGAAACAATGTCTCGTATTAGTATCGGTTTTGAGTTCCAAACCCCAGACCTCAGTGTGAATTGGGTCTCAACAAGCGGGGTCATATATCAACCAACCGAGTTTTCAAGAAAAAGTATAAGTGATACACTGTGTGTCTACGCCGACCGTCCGACAAACAGACGTCTTCTTTATAAATACGTTATAAATCAGTTGACACGAAAAAAAACGTCTTCTCTTTCATTGAGACGGACTGATGGAAAGGTATATACTGTTCCGGATATTGATTCCTTGACAGAACTCATGAACGACGCCGAGTTCATCTACACCGATGTTTCCCTGCATAAAATTCCCTTGTCGGGTCTGTACGACTACATGTTCCATAGGATGTACAAGGCGATGGTGGAAATAACAACCACGTTGTCAACACTTGAGCACCACAATCTTGTGTCTGTGTACGAACATGTTGACGACAAACGCCCGCGGGAGCATCATTCATTCCCATGGAAGGATGTGTATAGGTACGACGATATCTGCTTCTTGGGGGTGGGGAACTCACCAGACACGATCGAGTACAATATCCAGTGCACCCTTGGGATCCCGCTCAATGTCGTGAGACGGGTGATGGTCGATTTTGTAGAAACATACAGGCCTTTTGCACCAGAGAGCGTCCTGCCGTTTTTGAAAGTCGTGAACGACGCCGATAAAGATTGTCCATCGCATCTGTCTCTGTTTGAACAAAACGTGGTTTTCCTCTTCTTGTACTCATGTCGGACACATTCATACCGTAAAAAATATCCATTTCTTGTGCGACATATCTTTACCAATATATTCAAACTTCTCAAACGCCCCGTGTTTCAAAAAATTTTCCAATCCCTTCCGGATGAAACCATCAGGATTGGAATGAAAGATCTTCCAGTCAAAGAATACGCACAGACCCTCTACCAGAACGATTATATCCCGTACAAACCAGTCATGACAGAACAACAGTCAAAGCAGAGGATTGCCATAAAGGTGTTTGAAGAGATGGATGTGTCGACAACATTTCCACTTGAAACATTGACACAACAAACACCGGTCCTTGTAGAATTTCGATATTTTCATCCATTCCTCATGACATATTTCCTCCATCAAAAAAAAAATAAAACCACTCTTGTCTCGTTTGACATGTTGAAAACATTTGCCGAAAAACACAAGTTGACGTCGGTACCATCATCGCCATAAGTTAATTTGTTTTTAATTTAATTTATTGAAAATAATGGCTATTGAAAATAGCCATTATTTTCAATGCCTTTAATTAAAGAACAATGAACTCATAGGCGTATAATGACGGACCGATATAGCAATAAATTAATTTGTGTACAAATTAATTTATTGCGTCTACGGTAGAAGCAATCTGTAAGATATTTATGATTTTTGTAGAATATTTGCTTGGGTAATAATGTTTACAGTAGGGGCAACATCTCCATTACTCAGTTTATTTGAACCTGATATATTGATTACGTTATTCACAGGTATTTCTGTTCCAATATTCGGGATTTGGGGATTTCTGTTTTGAATGGAGGTTGTTCCCATCGATGCATTATGGTTTCCCGGTCCATCAAACATGACGGTCGGATTTGAACCACTATTTGAAACCGCAGAGGCAAGGACGCTTGTAGGGACGGTCTGGGTGGCGTCCATGCTTGTCACCTGAACTGCCGCCGACCCATCTGGTCCTGTCATTGTATTTGTTACGCGAGATGTCTGTATGACAAAAGGATGAGTTGGGTCGCATCCCATATGACATACTGTTCCAATGGAAGAACTGCTTGATACTGTCGAACTGTTAATCGCTGTCGCTGTATTGCATGTCATAATCGCAGGACCATTTGGATTTGATACATTTGAACCATTAACTGTGATTGTTGGTGGTGGTGGTGGTGGTGTTGGTGTTGGTGTTGGCGGTGGTGGTGGTGGTCCTTCTACCATCACTACCGGTTGCAGTGATTGTCTGGCACCTGCTAATGTTGATGCAGAGACAGACAAGGCACTATTATTCACTCGAGCGGCTACCGCGCCTTTACCTGTTACGAGACTGACAAGTGATTTTGTGGGGTCTTTCCCTCGGGCGTCTATACTGTTCAACAGAATATCAGAGACACCACCGGGTACTGTTCCTGTCGCGTCAAGATTTATAAAAGCCGTTGTGGAGACTGTAGAATTTGTACTCTTGACATCAATTATACTATTATTACTCTGTACAACATTGAGATGGGTCCCATCGGTACTCCCGATTGTACCATTTTCAGTATGTGTCAGTTTTGCAGTATCACCCACTATGAATTGTGTACCATCCCCCGAGAAGTTTTGAACCGTGTTGGTCATATTGATACTGGCGGTTCCTTGTTGAGCAACTGTATGTGTGATGGCAGGTGACGTTAACATTGCTTTCGGTGAGCTTGTGATTGCGAGTTTGGTGCTCGTGGTCGACACAGAAGTTGACCCATCACCTGTCGTGCTTGTTGCGACAAGAGACGATGTCCCATCTCCTGTCATTTCACCATTGATACATGATAAATTTGTAGATGCCGTATCGGTCGTGTTGATATCTACTGCCCCACCACTTCCTGTTACATGGGTGCACCCTGATAGGATGACACTTGTAGACGAAGACCCACCCGCATTTACCGACCTCGCGATGCCTTCTGAAATTTCATAGGATGTGTCACGCTCATTTTGTAAAGATATTGCACTATCCGTTACAGTTTGTGAAAAAATGCCTCCAGGACCATTATTGATGGCACGATTACCTGAACCTGTATAACTATCACTTGCGCTATCCGCTACCCTCAACTGTATAAGAGCAGACGAGCGCGTGGACGCGAGCGACATACCAGTCCATTGTCTTTTCGCTTCGCCGGTGCCCGCGATTTGTATCGATATTATTGGTATATCTCCGACTGATGTCCTGCCGCTCTGCCCAGCGACTTCTCCAATGGTTAGATTGGAGGCTTTTTCGGCATGATTGCCTGTGACATATGTTGACAAGGCGGTCCCATCAGGAGGGACTGTTATCTTAACATTTTGATATTCTACTTCGGTAACGGAACCATCATTGGTCGTGATAGAAATACCGTTTGGAGCTGTAATCGTGCAATTGTAAAGATACCACAACTGTTGGTTGGTTATTACTGAGTTACGGTTTTTTTGTGCAGATAAAACTAACGCATACGCTTTAGAAGTGCGGAGGCTCTGTTGAAGCTGGGTGAGGCTCTGTTGAAGCTGGGTGTCTCTTATCTCGACATTTGCATCCGTCGCTGCAATGACCGACGACGTGTCTGGTCCACGTACGACCGCATTCGTCAAAGACAACCCTGTTGAGGGTCCGGCTGTTAAAGCCGCGGTAGTTGCGTCAGCTACGCGGGGAGGGTCAGAAGCGTCAATTGTCATACCAATAATATTGATCGCTGTCTCGAATGATAATAATCTCGTTGCACCACTGGCAAGGATATTGTGCCACCCCAAAAGTGTTGTCACATCAGGTCCCTCACCCTGGAATTGGAGTGAGCGGTCCCACGTATAGATCTGACCGGGCGTACCGTGTGTTCCTGCAAGTAATTTGATGAGGACCGTGTTGTGAAGCGGATATTTCTCGAGCAACAACGGGAGTTCATCAAATAGTGCCGGAGACGCCCGGCTCCCAAGCTCTGCGCACAGTTTTGTTACAGCGGTCGTCTCGGGGCACGGCGACGATTCGTTAGGACGGACCCAGATGGTCAAGGGGTCGGAACGTGTTAAAGAACGAGATGACTTTCGTACACACGTAGTCATGATTGCTTTCTATTGAGTAGACAATATATTTTTCAACCTGAGAAATTCTCAATCATTATTCTGACATTTTTATTACAACTCTGTAAATGAAAAACAAAACGTGATTATATTTTCATGTCGTGTTGTTGGTGGCATCATTTCAAGACCGTACTGGTGCTCCACAATAAACCGTCGATAAAATGGTTTCCTGTCCTCCAAAAATTGTGCGAGGTCGCGTAGGTTTTCATATTCTTCCAAATCTCGCCCATCCAGGTCCGACTTTTTCTCCTCAAGAAAAGAAACTTTTGCACGAAGCGCGTCAAGAGGAATGGACCCATTCTCACCAACAACATCTTGCAGGGTTGTGGTCCGACGAAAAAAATGAGAGACCAGGTCGTCCGACACAAAACAAAGACCCTTTCCTGGATCTCTCACGACGCTAATATGAAGATCAACAGTATCGGTCGATATGCGTACAGGGTAATTATCAAGACAAGTCTGTGTCGACACGTTGGTCTGTTGCTGCCGTATCTGGAGCATCTGCTCCAAAAAAGCGATCCTCTTTTTCAAGAGGTAACACTGGATACACGACTTCATCTGACAAAAAATGAAAGAGATATAAAGTATCAGCATATTTCACACAAAAGGATGCTTGCATCGTATAAAGAACAAGGACCAGATTTTTTGCATAATCTATCTGACGAGGTCGTGTACGGCATGGTGAGCGAGGCCGACCATGCCTACACAAACTCTGACCAGCCACTCCTGACCGACGATCAGTACGACATTCTCCGGTCCCACCTGGAACAGCGGGACCCTGTATACACAAAAAAAGTTGGAGCGCCTCCTGCACCACACTCTTCATTAAAGATCGGGCTTCCGTATTACATGGGGTCTCTGAATAAGATCCGTGAGCCACGAGAGATTGAGATGTGGTGTAAAAAATACCCCGGACCCTATTGCATGACGCCAAAACTCGATGGTGTGAGTGCTCTCTATTGTAAAGGACGGTTGTACACACGCGGCGACGGGCGCCAGGGACAGGATATTTCGTTCCTCTTGCCGTACTTGTCTGTACTACCAAAAGACCTCGTCCTGAGGGGTGAATTGGTTATTCAAAAAAATACATTTTCTTCACATTTTCAAAACGTGGGCAACGCGCGGAACGTTATCGCGGGGCTTGTCAATCGCAAGACCGAAGACCCCGACGTCTTGCGTCATGTCGAGTTTATTGTGTACGAGATTGTCAACCCACGGTATCCACAGAGTGAGCAGTTCCACCTCCTGAAGTCCTTGGAGGTCCCTTGTGTGAGCAATACCATTCAAGACACATTGAAACACGACATGATGAAGAATACTCTGGAGGCCCTGCGGGACCAATATCTGTACGACGTTGACGGTATTGTGTGTGTACAAGACAAGGTCCACGAACCTGTTGTTGATGGGAACCCGTCGTATGCCGTGGCATTCAAATCAACGTTTGATGACCAAAAGATTGAAACCAGCGTTGTGGAGGTTCTTTGGAACGTGAGCAAGGATGGTTATTTAAAGCCGAAAATCAGGATCGACCCGGTGGTCATTCAGAATACCCGTATTGAATACGTGACCGCATTCCACGCCGGATTTGTTGAAAAGAATATGTTGGGGCCTGGTGCCGTTGTTGAGATATCACGTTCAGGGGATGTTATCCCTCATATTTTATCGGTACGGAAACCTGCGAAAGAGGCACAACTTCCCACGCTCCCGTTTCTATGGAATGAGACCCATACAGAAGCAATCATCGAGGACCCGTCCGAAAATGAAACGGTGCGTATAAAGACCATGACACGTTTTTTCCAAGATATTGGGACGGTTGGTATTGGTCAGGGACAGATGAAAAAATTATACGACAAGGGGTACGACACGATCCCAAAAGTCCTCCGTATGAATGTCGATGACTTTCGCCATGTGTATTCTGAAAAGATGTCCATCAAGTTGTCCTCGACCATCCGGGACAGCCTACAGAATGCCCCGTTGGCAAATATTATAGCGGCATCAAATATGTGTGGTCGTGGGATCGCGTTGAAATCTATTGTCCTCGTCCTCTCTCATTTTCCATCCATCCTGAAATCCAACGAAAAGGATAGCACACTTGTCTTATCGGTGTCTAATATTCCAGGGATTGGTGAAAAAACAGCAGAGGCGTTTGTGAAAAACATTCCACGGGTACGACAATTCTTAGCAGACTGTGGGATTTCACTTGAAACCGATGCACGCTTATTGTATTATGTTCCGTAGATGCTTTTTTATTTTCATCTGGACTGGGGAACGGTTTATATAGTGATTGATGTGAAGAATATCCTTTCATATATTATTATTAAATCTACAAGTCATTTAAGAAAATGATATTTAATAATAAAAATGAGACCCCAACCAATGAAAATCGATGCAAGTGGGAGACAGTATTATATGGCGGATGAATTGAGGGAATAACATCCATTGTTTTTTCTGGGTGTTCCAAGACGATCCGACAGATTGTGGGTCGGAAGAACATCCCGAGTGGAGAATATATCTATGTCAACCGATGAAAAGACAAGTGGAATATTGCAGATGCAAAGAGCAAGAAAGCCAAATTACTGTTGAGCAAGGACTGGGTCGAACAGAACCAGTTTTTTGAATCGAAAAAGGATGATGGGGATGAGGTTTCCATCGATCCGGCAGAACCGCTGAAAGGTTCCTTCTTGGATATCAGGAATAACTATTTCCGTTACAAGGGTCATGATGTCTTTATTATCGTCAAGGATAATGTTGCGTGGTTTCGAGGGAATGATGTGGCAAAATTGCTTGAATTACAAAATCCTGTAGATGCGGTTTATCATAATGTATCTGAAGATGATAAAACACATTTTAAAAGTCTAGGGGTCGATTTGAATCCGACCGCTCCTCCTAATAAGACAATAGACCCACAGACGATGTTTATTACATTGGAAGGTGTGTACGATCTGATCATGGCCTCGCGAAAGCGTGAGGCCCGTGTTTTCCGTCGTTGGTTGTCACACGAGGTTCTGCCTTCGATCAATAAATTCGGGTTTTATTCGGTGGAAAAGAGATTTGGTTCGTTCTACCACGAAAATGATCTCTTTCAATACAATGATTGCAACGTCTGTTATATCGCACATATTGGCGTTCACAATCAAGAACCCTTATTCAAGTTTGGTATTACATTTGATTATCATCGACGTGAGTACCAAGAACACCGGAAAACATTCACTATTTTTGAATTGCTCTACCTGCGTCGGACGGATAATAATCGGATTGTGGAAGATATTTTCAAAAAAGAGTGCTTGTCAAAAGATCTCTACAGAAAGATTGAGAAAGAAGATGGGAAAAATATCACAGAATTGTTCACCATTAATGAGACACATTCACTCGAGAGGATGATGTCGATATTGAATAAAATCATTGAAGAACATCCCACCGAAGAGATCAGAGAACGCGATGATATGATCAGAGGATTACAATCTGAATTGAAAAATAAGAATGAATTAAGGCAACAATGGTCTGAGATCGATAATCAACGGAAAGAAATGATTGACGAACTGAGAGACCGCATCCGAGAACAGTCCAAAATCATCAACAAGCTGATTTCATCTTGAACGTATTTCGTGTGACCGATGTTTGTCCGAGATTTGTGAGACGCATGTAAAGACACCGTACATGCAATAAATAAATAAGCACTCCACTTTTGTTTATTTATTGCATACACGGTATATACAATAAAGTAAATAAAATCATTATTCATTATAGGTAAAAATGGAGCATCGAAAAAAAATTTTTGAAAAGTATGATTGTTTCATCAAAAATGGAAATGTCTCCGGTTTTGATTTTTATTCAACAATACGAAATAATCGGAATTCATTAACTTTTGAAACCCCAGATATTTTCATCAAACAGGTATATTTATTGCCAGATGACCTGGCTCTTGTCCTTGATGAAGGACGGGTCCCGCTCAGAACAATTTTCAACGCTGATACATCTTCTGTTTGGAGAGAGATTTTCATCTTGAAAATGTGTACTATTTTATTATCAGAAGATGTCTCTCCGCACTTTCCGTTTCATTATGGACACGTATTTTCAATGGATGAAACCGGTCGTCCCCTATTATTCCTCTTTGAAGAAAAGATGGATATGGACCTCAAAATGTGGTTGTCGCGTCATGAACCAGATGATAACGACTGGATGAATATTTTTTTACAATTATTTTTTGCACTGTATGGTCTTCAGACACAAACCGGGGTATGTCATAACGACCTCCACTGGGGAAACATTTTGATGAAAACGTACGACACGCCACAGACATTTACATATAAAATTCACGACACCGTTATTGAATTATCATGTCAAACTTTTTTACTCTTGTTGTGCGATTTTGGACACGCCACATTTGACCCCTGTATTGAAAAAGGGTCTTCAAATAGTTTGAAAGATTTTCAAAAAGTCGTGCTCCATCTTCATTCTTGGAGCGGAGATATCATAACACCGAGTATACAAATATTTATCGACGAGATCACAAATACAAAGGTGTCGTCAATGCGTGATCTTTTTTTTCATCATATCCTCCATCGCGTTGAAGAAGTCACAAAAGAATGCCCAAAAAAACCATTTGACATGACAAAAAAAAACATTGAGTTTCCTTTATATTCACTCTGAGATTACGTCATGTTTTCTTTTATAAGGAAAATCATGCGAGGATTGACGTAAATCCCTTTTATACATGAATGAAGAAAACTGTGTTCACACGCATATCCGGTCTTTGAATGCAAATACCGACACATATCAAGCAAAGACTTTCTGTAGAGACAGGCCCCTCCAAATGCGGAACGAACACGGTCGAGTTCGGTTTTCCCGCTATGGACGTATTTTTCTGTTATAGTTTTGATTACTTCGACATCGTGGTTTTGTTTATCATACAGAGTTTGCCATTCAAGGGGGTCCTGAAGATCTGCGTACGCAAATGAATCGTAATACGTAAATTTTTCTGAATTTTCAACAACAAGGCCATTGCACGCAATCGCATGTATAGAACGATTATTGTTCATACAGTAGACGCTGTGGCATATGCCATCGATAAAAAAGTCTCCGCGTAGATCAAGGTCGACAATCAAGACATAATCACCGGTACATTTTTTGATTTCATCCAAGTATGTGTTCCGAAGGAACGCCATTTTTTCAATCCTGTATTGAGACGATGTTTTATCAAGCTCAAATCCAAGAGAACATGTCTCTGCGTTTTTTTTTCCCTTGGGGCACAAGATGACGACTGATGGGTCTTTTTTACTCCACGCCAGCAATAGTTTTCTCGTCTTGTCGCGAGAATCATTTTCAACGATAAAGAAAACGGTTTCACGGCATATGCTCTTGATCTGTTTATACCATGATTGTAGTTGTGATATACCCCGTTCACAATTTTTGACGAGACCCGCGACAACAAGTTTATTCTTTCGTAACAACTGCCGTCCACGACGGACATGATCGATATATCGATGGACATCATTGTACACAAAATCAGGCGTGGATTGTTTGTAAATATTTTCAAAAACAGGATCCAATGGACGACCCAGATGTTTTTTGTACATACTCATTGCGTGGTTTTCCCAATTTTCTCGTGACGACACAAAAAGAAGTACAATAAGAATACTACAAATGACCACGAATACAACGGTAAACCAGACTATCATTTACCGTAGATGCAATAAATTAATTTATTTAAAATTAATTTATACCGTCATCACCATTAGTTAGTTTGTTTTTAATTTAATTTATTAAAATAACGGCTATTTATGAGCCGTTATTTTCAATGCCTTCAAGTACATAACAATTAGCTTATAGGCAAATAATGACGGACTGGATAAGTACCCACGTTAACGTGGGCACTTATTATATTACAATATTGCGATAAATAGGCAAATTGTCGGACCGCGGTCCGTTAACAAAAGGGTAATGCTACAGCATTACCCTTTTGGGTTTTGCCCCCTCTGGGCTTCGCCCTCCTCTGTTCGACCGTGTCGCGTACGCGACACGGTCGAACAGAGGGTATGACCGTGTTGTGTGTTTGTGCTCATTTGTTAACAAATAGACAAGCACTCCACTTACGTGGAGTGCGTGTACATTTTGTACAAAAGGGTAAAGGCTCGCCTTTACCCTTTTGTTAGCATCTACGGTAGGATGAATGCTTGACATTCAGGGTACCACTTCTAACGTTGCTTTTATTGGACATAATTTGAAAGGAAAATTAAATTCTCGGATCGATGGATTTTTTGACAGTTCAACGTGTATTTTACTGACTAAAATATTGATCGTTTCAGGTGGACACGGCTGATCTTGAGACCGTATCATGAAAGATTCAACGTGTGGTAGAACATCACCTTTCTTGACAACAAAATGTATATCCATGTTTTTATGTGTACCATCATATTTTTAAGTTCAGTACTTTGATCACCCCAAGTACCCAGAAGGACCGGTCAGGATGCCACACGTCCCGCTTCCTCCGACCCCTCGTTCAAGTTTCACATACCCATCTTCTCCCCATGACGCTCCCCAGCTATTCCGCACAAGCCAATATTGCTTGCCGTTCTCATCCCCATATCCGACGAGTTGGACAGCGTGGTCGATCGACGCGCCGCACGATTTTTGAGGGATAATACCAGATTGATAAAACTGGAAGACCCGTTGATCGGCTTCAATGAGGACAACCACCGGCGCGATTGTGACGGCTTGTTGAAGCACCTTTTCATCGTGTGTCGGAACAAGCGTGCACGGGGACACTTTGTATGAGGTGTCTTTTGCCGTGCATTTGCCGTCGCTTGCCGTGTACGGATACTCTTGCTCCAGTTCAAGGCCGTGTTCTGACGCGTATTCAAGTGCGTGGTCAGGATATCCACCAGAACATCCAAAGCTTGTGCTCTCGCAATCGACGAGTTCTTGGGGTGAGAGGATGTTCAACACACCGGTCTTGAGTGCATACGCTGACTCGAGGACCTCCGCCGCGGCAAACGCCCAACAGCTCCCACACTGTCCCTGGTCTTTCACAGGAGTAATAATATGTTTCTCACGCCAATCAAGTGTTGGTGGTGGTGTCGGTCCATCACCCGGTGGGGTCCATGTCGAACATCCCGTTGTCCCATTTGTCAACGCTCCTGTATATGTCTTCTGAAATTCTTCGAGGGTCATGTCGGAGAACTTGTTGATCCCAAGAGTAAAAGTATTGTCTTGAGAATTCATCTGTTGGATGAATTCATAATTCTGAACAAAAATTGCAAGCCTTGTATTGAAGGTATGCTCATCATACACTTTTTGATACGTTGCAATGAATTGATAAAAAAGATAAAAATACTTTGACAGATCGACCATGTTTTTAGGTTATATGTTGTTTTGTAAAAAAAAAACCTTCATTTTTTTAGACCGTTGGAGATTTCAAATGCAGGTTTTATTCGCGTACAATCTTTTCTTTTTTATCGGTTGAAAATTCAGGGATCTGATATCCTTCGTAACATCCAGAGAAAAAACAAGGGACACACGACAGTGGCCAAAAAATAAGTAAAAGCCCAATAACACTTATCCATCCACATAGTGAAAGTTGTCCGGGTCTTGGGGTTGTCACACATCCTTTTGGTGGATGAAATATCCACCATCCAGTTATGGTATCATCGCTTCTCACCGTGTCTGGGAAAATAATACGGTACGTGGGGTGTTTCGTGTAAGAAAATACGGCGTCTTCTATGTGGGTCATGAGTAATCGCGTCTCTATTATGACAGCAATACATTTAATTTTTTACATCTTTTTAGCTACCGTAGATCAATTCGACCTGATTTCAATGTCTATTAGTATTGCGGAACGGGTCCTCGTGGCGTTCAAAGAAGTCCCGGCTCGCCTTGTTCTTCACTGACATGTTCTTGTGATCGATCGGCATCTCTCCGTACCCATTCTCTTGGCGGTGAAGCATCGGGATGGCATTCGGTTTCGGGTCAAAGGACCCGGCCGACGGACCATGCGATACAAGGTCTCGGGCATCGGTTGAGTGCACATCATACACATGGTGCCCCGTCGCGCGGACATCACGATGCGTCGACGTCTCGATCGTTTGTAGTGGCCGTAATACCTTGTCACCCATCCACGACGTCTTGTCAAAAGATGTTTTTGACGTGTAGGCCTCGTGCACCGGTAGATTATGTTGAGACGTGGGCATGTGTGTGTCGTTGTACATGATATTTTGCAAGGACGTCCTGTCCTGAGACATTGGACTTGTCACCGACGAATGGTTCATATTATTCCTCACCGAGAGTGCAATATTTTTAAACGTATCCGATGATTGCCCCGAAGACGGGACCGCCTTGTTGCTCTCGACCTGGATCGTTCGCAGATCATTTTCAATCTTGCCACTCCCCAACGCCGAATGTTCAATAACTTTCCGTCGGTCGGGTTGAGCCCTGTTGGACACATAATCGATTGTCATTGTGTTGTCGTGGACTGAACGAAGGTTCGATGGGTCGGACATACTCATATCAGACGGCATAACAGAGATGTCGTTCGATGGTTTTGAGAGGACCTGTTTGTACGGGTATTTGTTCCCGGCACCTTTGTCGGGGGTGTCTCCACCCCTGAGATCATCCTTGAAGTACATGCCCGAGACCTGTGTCCCGGTCTCCAGTTGTGTCAGGTAATCTTTCAATTTGTGACGGACGGAACCAAGATCTCCACGAGAAGACCCGTCGGCCTGTCCGATGTGGTTTAAAGAAATACTGTCAGAAACCGATGACACAGGAAGAGGGTCCATATGGAGAGCGTGTTGTTGAATTGTCTTGACCATGTCTCTCGCATTCGCCACATTTTTGTTCCCGGAAGTGTTGGAGAGCACCTTGTACAAGAGTTTATTGTGGTTCACGGATTTGTGGTCAAAAGACTTGATGATATCTCGGTCCGTCCCAAAGGAAGGCATCTCCCGGGAAGACATCGCCGAACCCCTTAATTGCTCGTGATGGACCTGGGTTGGGTCTGATGCGTTGTGGAGCCAGACCTGTCTCTCGTACCGGGGTTCAGATGTCGTGAGACGATCGCCTTGCAACACTTGTGCGTGAATGTTTTTATTCGTAAGCGAAAGAGAACAGTCGGTAGTTATATCCTCTGTATTGTATTGGACCTGGACGGGAGGGCGGATCACGCTCTTGTTTTGCCACACCGCGTTTTTCACGGGTTGATGACATTCCATCTGGTTCACGATATTTGGCATCTCCGGGTTTGAAAGAGCATAGAACCATTCTCTGGGAAGTCGCGACAATGGGGTAATGTCCTCTTGACGAAAGACAGGTGGGCGGAAGACTTCTGGTTTATAAGGGAGTTTCACGGCACGCCCCGCACCCACCAGAGAAGACCGTGCACCGGCGTTATTACCGTAGTTGTCGTAGGACACACTCACCATTGGATTGACACCACGTGCATAAACGTTGATAAATTCAGAAATCCGGTCTCCACCGGCCTCCTGTGCGAGCAAAACCTGTTGTGTGTCGCCGACCTTGTCGATCCTTCTTGTGTAGAGCGAAGCGGGGGGGTCTCGAAGAATATTCATATTCGTGCCCCACATTTCAACACTCGGGAGCGTCGTTTTCCGCGAGGTTGTCAAACAATCATAAGATAATCCACCAGCACTCATATTGAAAAAATATTTATTCTTGGTATGAAAAAAAAAACGCGAAAAAATAACATGACACTTGAACAATGTTTAAAGGATGAACGATGGTATTCATGTCCCATACCCTTGGCGACATTTATTATTTTTTTCCTCTTGTTCCTTTATTCATGTTATATTATGGCGCAATGTGGTAGCCTTATCCGTTCAGCCGAAGATATTGGTACCGACGCATTTGAAGCCAAGTACGGAAAAACATTGAAAGATGTGGCGACCATCTACGTCATGAACCTTGTTGTCTGTGTTTTATGTATCATCGTCTTGACTTTCTTCTTGTATAAATCCCTCCCTGTAAAACTCCAGTCCACTCTTTTTAATCAGTACCTTGGAGCATCTATAGTATTGGTTGTTTTTATCATAACATCAGCAACACTCGCCTTTTTTAATAGCATCAGTTCTGATGGAAAGAGCCAAACAGCGATATGGACAACGTCTGTGTTCCTTGTATTAACCCTTATCGCACTTTCTTTGTACGGGTACAAGATATATGAATTTTTCAGACTGAGAAGAAAATAGGTTATACATGATGACATGATCCACGGACCCACACATTTGCAATGTACCGGACACCTGACCGGAGAGCAATTCCTTCGTGGAGGGATTTTTGTTCAATAGCACCATCGGAAGACACATTCCTAAAAAAAAGAGCATCACCCTTGTTTAATCGGAACGTGGTACCGAGATTTGGAAAGTGCGTTCCTCCCCCATCATAATCAACTCCATGCTGATTGAGTGCGATAAGTACCGTATATAAACGAGGTTTTCTTTTGTATCGTTCAAGCTCTTTCTGACAGTATTCTTGTTCAAGGGAACACTGATCAAAATGTGGTAAGAAAAAATGACCCTTGAGGTATTCGACGATTTGGAGGTTTTCATATGATGTTGTTGGGATGGGTTTTTTGAGTATCAGGTAAATCTTTTGGTACAACTCGGTGACAATCGTATTGTCATGATCTAACCAACATGTTGAACTACGTCGTGTGGGTCCAACCGTTCCGGGACCAACTTCGGATGGAATAAATCCTTTTTCTTTTGCGTCACGAATAAGATCATCACAAGACGTTTGTTCAAGAAGGGCTGGTATGGTTGTCGGGGCATATGTTTCAAGTGCGTGTACACGTCGATGTGGTTGTTGAAAACAAATCACATACGACAACAAACAGAGAACGAACACAACCGCAATAATTTGGAAAATCATTTTGTTTATCTACACCGAGATACTGTTATCGCCATAAGTTAATTTATTTTTAATTTAATTTATTGAAAATAATGGCTATTAAAAATAGCCATTATTTTCAATGCCTTTAATTAAAGGACAATGAACTCATAGGCGTATAATGACAGACCGATATCGCAATAAATTAATTTGGGAACAAATTAATTTATTGCGTCTACGGTATGATACAAGAAATCAATAAAATAATCCATTGGTGACTTAGTCGCTCCCGTCATCGCCCTTTTGGACGCCAGACAAAAGGGTCACGGTATACCGTGACCCTTTTGTACACGTCCTTTCACCTCTGTGACCGGTTGCGGAGCAACACGGTCATACAGAGGGGGCGGAGCCCAGCATTGCCGAGTTGC
>Ga0194123_10004660_pt1 | contig 15318 bp, 30 predicted proteins | sample TA2MahsurfametaG_5_FD_155479 | JGI IMG/M metagenome (GOLD analysis project Ga0194123, IMG submission 155479) | Freshwater microbial communities from Lake Tanganyika, Tanzania - TA2015023 Mahale A surface | ecosystem: Environmental > Aquatic > Freshwater > Lake | place: Tanzania: Lake Tanganyika... | reverse complement strand
GCCATTACGCTCCTGTGCGAGGTTGGACTTGTCCCTCCTCAAGAGCTTCCACTCTTGATTCAAGGGATACTTCAGCAACTTCTGCTGCTGGTGGTTCTGGAGGTGCGACTACAAACTCTTCTCTGGGTGCCTCTGGCGCTTTATGTTCTTCATCATCACCTTTCTTCATGGTGTTGATACCGAACGTAGCAGCAGACGCTGTAAACACAGTAGCAATAAAGGTTGGATCCATTTTGGATAGCATACCTGAATAGCTAGCGGTAAGAAGAGCAGCAGACCAACTCAAGATACATATACGAATTAATTGTCCCATAGCATTTTCCTTTTTCTTGTCCATTGTTTTTTACTGTGAGGTTAACCTTTTTTCCAAGCTTCACCTTCTGCTTTTCTTCTACGAGCAAGACCCGCCTCTACATTAGAACCAGGATTGCGATAGAGGAATAGCGCATCGGGAACTAAGTCCCATTCTTTATTCTTCAGGCGTTTAGTAATAGTATTAAAGTTAGAGCCCCCGTAGAAACCAGCACCAAGATTATAAGCAAAGCTGAGAAGAGCTCCTCTTTTTCCATCTGACATCTCATTCCAGTGTGGTATCTTACGAAGTGCAGGAAGAAACTCATTCTTGCACTGCTCAATGAGAAGTGCATCCGCTTCTGCCTGTGTTAAGGTATCACCCATCTTAAAATGTGACCCATCCTTCTTACGAGTAGATCCCCAACCAATAGTGATTGGGAGATTACCTGTGAGAGGGTCGGGGTATGCTTTAAGATGGCATCCTTCAAACTCTTTAATCAATTTGATGCCCATCATTGGAACATCACCACCTGTTACAGGAGCTGCAGCAGCGGGAGTTGATGCTGGTGCAGCACTAGTCTTTTTTCCTCTAAAAGTCTCCGCCCATTCTACATTATCCTCAAGATATTGTACGGGTAGATTGTCCTCTAACCACTGAACTGCTTTGACGTGGTTAGGATTTCTTTCATCATAGAACTGAAAGAAATTATGCAGATCGATACGTGCCATTGTTTGTTCTCCTATCAGTCGAAAATTCTGCCCCAACCATCGCTGCCACCTGGGCACCAACGATGCTTAAGAACTGCTTTAGTGTAAACGGTCTTCTTACCGTTTGTCACAGGACCAGTATAGTTGTCATTGAGAGAACCATATGGATCATTAATAAAGTATCCCTTACCATCTGGAGTCTTACCAATCACAACACACATGTGCCCACCAGTAGGTGAAGAAAGAGAACCCCTGTGAAGGATACCAATAACAACAGGTTTCCCAGCATCGAGACTTTTATCAATATCAGCAAAAGACAGATTGTAACTAAAGTGTGACTTAACTCCATAACCTGCCAGAACTTTCGTCTGTACCGCATGGTCAGTCGTGTCGCCAATCGCAAATACTTTCTTAACATACTCATCATCACCTTTGATACTACCAGGCTTGAGGAAAGCAAGGCACATTGCACATGACGAACTATTACAAGTTCTTTGTGCATCTCTGTAGTTGTCTACTTGGTTAAAATATGGAACTGCAAGAACTTCTGGTGTTGGTGGTTTGGTTCTAAAAATACCAATCCAGTCGGACTCTGTATCATCTAAGAATTTTTCTGGAAGTTTATCTTCCAACCACTGAACGGCAGCAACATGATTTGCGTTCTTCTCATCATAAAATTTAAAAAAGTTATGAAGATCTAGGGTCATTGGATATTACTCAAAACACTAAAGATATTTATAAAAAAAGCGCCTATTTAAGGCGCTTTGTTAATCTTTAGACGAGTTCGAGTTCCAATACTGAAGATCGAATGTAACTTAATACATTTTCAGGTGTCGATACTTCATATGGGTCTGTGTCCGCATTGTCACGCAGACCCTCTTCCACGAATATCTTTTCGATGACTCCGTTATCCACGACCGCAGCATAACGCCAAGAGCGGTCGCTGAAACCAAGGTTAGACTTGCGGACCAGATATCCCATTGAGCGAGTGAAGTATGCATTGCCATCGGGAATGAGTTTTACGTTCTCTATATTTTGATCTTGTGCCCAAGCATTCATCACAAAACCATCATTAACAGAGATGCAGTAAATATCGTCGATGCCAAGACCAATAAAGTCGTTGTACTTCTCTTCGAATCCAGGTAACTGATAGGCACTGCAAGTAGGAGTGAAAGCACCAGGCAGGCTAAAAATAACCACACGTTTTCCATCGAAAAGGTCCGCAGAAGAACGAGTTACAAATTCTCCAGACTCACGAAGTATAAATTCAGTCTGGGGAACCTGATATCCTTCCTTACGCATCTTAACCTCCATCACCATACGCCAGGAATGACCTGACCAGTCAGGGAATAAGATACAACCGCCGCAACGAATCCAAGCATTGCAAGACGGGAATTGAGGACTTCTGCCTCGGGGGTAAATCCGAATTTCATTTTGTTTCTCCTTGATAGGGATGTTGTTGTTTAAGTTCAGAATTGGTTTGGGAGAAAACCATAGGACTTCTGGTCTTGTTTTTGATGACTATAAAGGCATCGTTCTGATAAGTTACAGTTCCAAATGGTTTTGCCCACTTAGCATTAGCATCTGGATGAGTTGCGGTTCCTGTTACCGCTGCGCCAGCGATTTCTACAGAGAGTTCATCGTTAGCATCCCATCCAAGTTTTTGTAGGGCAAGAGAAAACTGCCCGAGCATATCAGCAGTCTTAGTGGGTCTGGGTGATAACACCCTTTCTTCTGGTTCAAGATTGCCAATCATCAATAAGTCTCAGAGAGTTGATCTACAGCATAACCCAGGATTACGAAAAATGCAACCGTAGTGATGGTAAAAATTGTTTCAGTCATCAGTAACCTCTTGTTTGATAGGTTGTAGATCTTCAGAAGATTCCGAAGAAGAACTTGTCAGTGAGAGTATAAGAAATAAACCCAGCAATAATACCGACCATAGCCCAGCGTCCATTAGTTTTCTCCTTTACTTGATTGGGGGAATCCATCCCATAGTTTTCGTAATACATCGTAGGCTCTGTTGCCCACATATTCTGTTGACCACGCTCATTTGTTGTTACAGTCATTGTAGTTTTGTAAAGAACTATTACACAATTATATAGCAAAAATAAAGGGGTGTCAAGCACCCCTTCGTAGTCATTTATACTTATTTTGTCGTTAAGTGTCTCCAAACACTCAAAAACCACCCCGAAGGGTGGTTTCACTCATCTTATGAGTAGGTTATCAGAAGGAATACTTCACACCTGCTTTCACATTACTGGTCAGTTTATCACCAGTCAGGAAGTAGTATTCACCATAGACGCTAACACGCTCTGCAGCAGCAACGGTAGCACCAACCTTACCAGACACCTTAGTCGTTGCACTACCACCATCGGGAGTGAGCAGAGCAGGACCAACTTGAGCATAACCACTAACGGTATCGCTCAGAGCAAAATCATAACCAACATGTGCTTCGGTGACTGTGCCAGTGTAGTTAGCGCCAGAAAGACCAGCATTAGCTTCTACATTTACATAAGGGCCAGCGAACGCAGCGGTGGCAAGGAAAGGAGCAGCTGCAACAGCTGCGATTGCGGATTTAAACATAAGTGTACCTCTAAGTTTCTCGCAGAGTAATACCTGCGGATGGAAGGAGTTTCGACAAACTCCGTATTCAGTGAGTCAACGAGTATTTGAGGTCTCATCACTGGAATGTATTTATTGTAACACAAACCTGGGATCACGTCAAGCCCCTTGTTGTGCTGCTGAGTTTTCGGTTACCCGACCAAGATAAGGATCATAGTCCATATAATCTTTGATATCGATATTTGGTCCGTTCTGCTGCCAAAACTGCGATTGAGCATCATAGTTTCCTTTATGAAAAGCATCTACGTGCTCTGGATGAATGCTAGATCCAAGTTCTGTTCTATAGAGAAGAAGAGGAATGGAATAAGTATTACCTGAATTATAAATCAAATCATCCGCAACGGGACGTGGTTTAACTCCATTATCAAGTTTGTATTTGTCTCCTCTCACATGATGCTTTAAGAGTTTCTCTGCATGATGGCGATTGATAAGATAACATGCTGTCGAAAAATCATTCACAAATCTTTTATGAAGTTTGACATGAATATCTCCTGTGCAGATAATTGCAATCTGCACGATGTCCCAGTCATATGGAATATTTGCATAAAAATCTTGCCAGGTAAAGTTCCAATATCTTACCAAGTCCAAACTACAATCATCCTCCATCATAATTGCATAGGGACTGTCAGAGGTTACATACCAATGTTTAATCGCTTTAAGATGAGATGTAATACAACCAATCTCACCAGAACTCATCATTTCTGGATAACGACCTGTAATGATATCGCTTAGATCATCTTCACGTCCATCATATGCAGAAATACGAGTATAATTATCAACCTCCCAATATTTAAATTGATCCTCCATATACTGTCGTCTTTCTGGTTGTCCGTCAAGGTTTAGGTAGTAAATTGGTCCGATGTTTGCGAGTTTATATATCGATTTATTTTTGTCCATTGATAATAGATTCAATACTTGGAAGATAATAGGTTTTTAAAATTTCAGTCCAGGTAAACTGTTTTGAGTATTTTAGTATTTCTTTTCTATTTTGTACAGAGTATTTTCGATTCTCAACAATCTTCTTCTCAACATATTCTATATCATTAATTCTATTTTCAGGAATAATCGTAATAAAATCTTTAAATTCATCAAGATTTGCTTTACCCCATTCGCAAACAACTACTCCAAGTCCAGCAGCAAGTGCTTCCATACAAACCAGCGGATGTGCCTCTCCATCTGAAAGAAGAACAAGATTTCCATACTCAGTTAATTCATTATAGAGAGTTGGCTTATCCCATTCACCCAAATAATTTCTATTCGTATCAAATCGATGGTCAACATTATTACCAGCAAACCACAAACTAGGAATTGTCTGGAACATAAATTGACGCTTTCTATAATCAATTTTTGCTAGATAAATTGAACGATCACTAAACTTTGGTTCATCAGTATACCTGAAAAGAGAATTATTAACACCATTTGGAGTTAGATAAAGTTTATCCTCAGAAATATTCATTAAAACTTTATAAACATTCTTAATTCCATTAGACAAACAAAAAACATTTGGTTTAATCTGAGCAAAAGCATTAGCAATATTTACATATCCACCGAACATTTCAGGTCTTTCTAGATAACCAAAGTGACTTGTAATTGCTTTGGGATACTGAATATAAGGATATACTCCAATAAAGTCATCATAGTGAACATGAACAAAATCGGGTCTGAAATCATTAATTTCAGAAATAATCTGTGATCGATTTTGAGTGTTTACGATCTGAACTTCATGCCCAAGTTCTTCAAGAGCACATTTAGTATCCCACACCAAGATTTCAACTGCACCCCAACCAGTTGGTGGAATTGGCATGATTCCGGGACCTATAAGAGTAATTTTCATTTTACCAACCTCTGGGGATAATCTGTACAAATTCCATAACAATTATACATTAACAAATTGTCAAATTCATTTTCTTTAACTGATGATTCTGGCATTACGACAACACTAGATGAAGTATATGGTTTTCCAGGATATGTCCAAATATAGTTTTTACTAGTTAAAGTAAAATTATCAGTTTGATGCCAAAAATAATTATATCCATCAGTTTTAGTTACAAAGTAATAAAGTGAATCAATATTTTTACAATGAATCCATAAGTTATTCATATGTTGTGCTAACCAATAAGGAGTGACAACGTATTGTGGATCATCGTGTCCCAAATAAAGTTGATTATCAGAAGTATCATAACGAATATCAATTTCAACATCGAATCCCAATTCAATTACTTTATCAATTATTTCTGGTCGATTCTCTGTTAGCGGATTTGGTCCGTCAATATTAGCACGATGAGAAATAATTTTCATATCAACTCCTAATGCAGGCAGCGTCCATAGGGCAAGGCGCTAGATCCGAATGTTCAAACCATTTTAAAAACGACCCCATTTTAAATGCTTCTGGAGATGGTTCCCAGATATCTTCATATACATCTTCAACATCATCAAAAGAATTGAGCGCCCAGGTCAAATATTTTGGACCAAAAAATTGAATTGTATCAGGAAATCTTGGGTGATGTCCTGGAAGATAGAATTTGTATTTATCGCAAACATTAAGATCTGGAAAGTTAATCAATACAGTATCATACCTTGCAAGAACAATAAAATCATAAATGGTATTTGTTTCTTCAGCATATGATTTTACAATATTAGCAACAGACTTAATAGAATACATCTGCGACATTATATTGCTATAATTTTTAAAATTCCAATGATTACCACTTTCTCCGTAGACTTCTCTTGCTGGATGTTTATTGGTAAACCTTTCATCAACAAATGCCTTTGCCTTTGGTGGAAGTTCAAATGTTTTAGGTTTCTCAATTCCCAAAATTAAAGGTTGGTAATTATCTGCAATAATTTTGGGTGCATTTTTAGGAACAGGACATTTGCTTATTTGAGACCAAGAAGAGTAGTCATACTCTTCAGCATCTTCTTCCCACCACATATGACCAAATACATCAGTGTCATACCTATCAAGGATTACTCTTTTGTATGTGTTAATAATGTCCTGATTATCAACAAATCTAGGTTGACCAAAAAATGCTAGTGCTACTTTCATCAGACTTTTCCATCATAATGTTCAATGAAGTAATTCAAATCCTCTGGTGTACCAATGCCCCACATACCAGACTTATCGATTTCTTTGATCCGAATTTTCTTGCCATCATCAATCGCTTCATTAAATACAGGACAAACATAAAATTCATTGTTTACTCGGATGTTCTTCTTAATCATTTGTTCTGCATACTTTACATAGTCAGAACCTTTCTTCCAATAATAGATGCCAACAGTTGCATGTTCTGATATCGGTTTTTTCTCAGCAACTTCTTCCACATATCCATCCTCACCAAGTTTAGCATAAGACCATTTAGGATGAGTCGCAGGGAAGGTTACGATGCCACCATCAACTTCACCATTTTGGAATGCATAAAGAGTTTCATTACTATCCCACTCAACAAATTGATCAGAGTTTGCCATCACAAGAGGTTCATCATTGTTGATAAATTCTTTTGCAAGCAGAGTTGTGCAGCAAGCACCCTCAGTCAAACCATCTACCTGAACAATATTACAACCAGGAGCAATCAAAGGAAGTAGATAGTTGAGATTATACTTCTCATAATGTTCTTTCTGAACAATAAAAGTATAATTTGCTTTGATGTTTAAGTTCTCTACAACAACCTGAATCATTGGTTTACCTTTAACTTCAATCAAAGGTTTGGGGAATGTATATCCCTGGCTGGCAAATCTACTACCGGCACCTGCCATAGGAATCAATACATTCATGGTCTTACTCTCCCATGCTACTTTCTGTTTTGTCCCATTCAAAATCTTTTTGATTCGATCAATCTTTGATTGATTAAGATCTTTACGATCTTCTACAGGAACCAGATGTGCCTTGCTGTCAAGAGCACCCTGGCGTCCGATATGACTATCCTCAACTATTACAGTATCTGCTGGAAGAGCACCCAGAGCAGTCATACACTTCCAATACATAGCAGGAAATGGTTTGTTCCTAACCACATCTTCATTAGACACATACATGTCTACAAATTCTAATAGTCCTAATCTTAATAAAATGATTTTAACAGTATTCCTAATAGAATTAGATGCTACTGCAATTCTATATCCAGCATTTACAAGTTGCTGGAAGTATCCCATCAGTTCGTAGTCTTTTGCTACACAATCATTAAAGATTTTAAGAGTTGCCTCTTGCTTATCTCTCCAAATCTGATCATAAAGATCTACAGGAAGACCCTTATTTTTTGTAAGTAGTTCTAGTTTTGCTTTGGTAGGAAGACCATCATAAATGCTGACATGTTCTTCTCTACTAATGGCATAATCTTTCCCGAGTGCCCGATTTAATGCTTCATAGTGATAATCCTTACTGTCGATAAGGACACCATCCAAATCAAAGATAACAAGTTTTGTCATTATTTTTTGTCTCTCCAAAGTACATAATGCCATGGGTTTTTGGTGATGAGAAGATTATGTCTCTTCTGAGCATTAAATCCAAGAATACATTCTGGATTTATTTCTGCTCCCATCTCACAGATTTCAACAAAGTTTTCGTATACGTCAAGATATTTATCCATCAACTCAGATGACCCAAATGCAAAGTGATCATTAATTCCATGATCAAGATGCGCCCACTCATTTAAAACATTTACGGTATTTAAGTCATAATCTGAAATAGGTCCGATAGGAGTATGAAAATATTCATCTGTTCTAAGACGAATTACACAATCATACTTAAACCCATTTTCATCTTCATATTTCTTTTTTAGATTATTTACTTCATTCAAACTATAAAACATAGAGATAATATTATTAACAGGATGAGGGAAGCGAGGATCTGGATAGATATCTTCCGCCTCAAACTCTTTTGGTTCTTCAAAAACTAATGCTTTCGGTTGCCATTTATCTTGCATAAAATCTTTAAGATCTGCTTCCCAGCGTCCACGATCTTTATATTGATCCCAAAAATACGATCCAATCCATGCATCATCGTGCCAAATATGTGCGAAAACATCAATCTCACAATCTAAATTTGCATCCCAAAAAGTTTTCCGATGATTTTCATAACACTCTTTTAAATGTCTCGGTTGCCCCGAGTAGAGCATGGCAATTTTAAACATGGTACTTACTATTATCTTTTGATAAATGAACGATTTTTGGTTCAAAGGTACATGCTTTAGAGAATATTTCAGGATAAGCAAAACTTGGAGATGCTACAAATACGTCTTCACGATTCTCGATATAGAATTTATTTAAATGACTCTCATCATGCCACACAGCAACAATATTATTTTTGTAGTCATCATCGATTCTTTGATTAAGTTCTTTAATCATATCCACAACATAAGGAAGTTTCCCTCCCCAAAGACAACCCTGAAAATAAACAGAGAGATCATCTGATTCTGCGACACATGCTTTAGACGATGGCGTAACATCAAACGATCCAGGAGGTTTATTATGAGGTTGCATTTTTAAATAATGACATGGGTGATGAACACCAATATACTTTTTAGTATCATCAATCAAATCTTCAGTGTTGACAGTATCAACAACTCTCATGTCTGCATCCAAGAACAGTAACCAATCACAGTCTTGTATATCATCAAAACATTTTTGAATCATTTTGAATCTATACAGAGTAATAAATGGCCATTCTAAATGCTCTTGACGATAAACAATAGCATTATCTGGTGATTCGGGAATCTCACCATCTGTAAAAATTATATACTTTTTATCCACATTTGGCAACAGGAATTGTTCACATCCTTCATGCCATGCAGGTAAAAAATTTAAATATTTTCCTGTTCCAATAAAAATAACTGCGACTTTCATTAAATTACAATCCAATCAGGGCAATAAAGATCTTTTGTATCTAGGTGTTGGTTATCTAGACCAAACCAATTTTTAGGTGCAATGACTTTTTGACTCTTTGCTAACCAAGCACCCCACCAACTAAAAGTACTATTTGCGGTGATATGTTCTTTACAAAGAGACATTAAACAGAGATCGACGTAACTATTATTACTCTCCGATACTAAGAATCTATCATCAGAAAATAATGATTGTTCTTTACACCAGTCAGGATCGTCAGAAAAAATAATGACAGTTCTATCAGAATCAAATTTACGTAGAGCTTCCTCATAATATTCAAGTCCAAGATTATAATGGTTAGAAGAGTTGATCAGAAAATCACCTCTCCTAATATGTAAAGAAATTGGATCATCAACTTGCGATGCCATCTCTTTACATGGTTTGAGTATTTCATCTTTAAAAGTAAAATCCTCTCTGACTTCATCCTCAATATTTTTAAAATATTTTTCTGATTGAAAGTATCCAACAAGGTTTATCCAATCGGGACAGTTATTAAAAAGATTTTTGTCAAAATGAAAGCCAGATTCTTGAACTGATGGTCTAGATTCATCTATTTGTTGTAAGTTCAATATATCAATATTTTTGAGAACAAAAGGTTCAAATAATTCTATTCTTAATTTATTTCCTAGATTATCAACTACAACTTCTTTGTGATTAGGAATACAAAAGTTGTGATTATTATTTTTTGCAATCCCCTTTAAAGAAGCCAACTGAAACATTTGGTTTCCGAGTTGACCCATCTTTCCTAAAAAATTAAATCCAATCATACTCTATGATACATTATGGGAGTTTGTGTAGTACACTCTTCATCATGAAACCGAATCGGAACTGGATTAACTTGACTATTAATCCAGTTGTAAGTTTTACGAATACCTTCCTCAAGAGTTTGAGAATAATCCCAACCAAGTTCTTTACGGATCAAGTCATTGTTTGAATTGCGACCACGAACTCCAAGAGGTCCATCAATATGATTCTTTTCTACAACTTTACCAGAAACTTTAGCAGCAGTATCAACCAGTTGATCAATAGTCACCATCTCTTCCGAACCAATATTAACTGGTCCGATAAAGTCAGAGTTCATCAAACGGAAGGTTGCCTCCACGCATTCATCGATATACAGGAAGGAACGAGTTTGTTTTCCATCTCCCCACACATCGATGGATCCACCCTCGACTGGGAGTTCTGCTACTTTACGACAGATTGCTGCTGGTGCTTTTTCTCTACCACCCTCCCAGGTTCCCTCTGGTCCGAAAATATTATGATATCTAGCAACACGTACAGGGATACCATAGTTACGATGATAAGCAAAGTAGAGGCGTTCCGAGAACAGTTTTTCCCAACCATATTCAGAATCTGGGTTGGCTGGATAAGCGGATTCTTCACGGCAATCAGGATTATCAGGATCTAGTTGATTGTGCTCTGGATACATACATGCTGATCCAGAATAGAAAATTTTAGTCTTATTTACCACCTTACGATCATTCAGTTGACGTTGTGCTTCAAGAACATTGAGGTTAATGGTCGCTGAATTGTGCATAATATCAGCATCATTTTCACCAGTAAATACAAATCCTGCTCCACCCATGTCAGCAGCAAACTGATAGATCTCATCAAACGTATCAATATACCTACTGGGAACAAAGTTATAAAAGTTCCTATAAGGTCCTTTGTACTGAAGAACTCTTTCTACAAAATTTAAGTCTCTTAAATCGCCAACAATAAATTCGTGTGCCTCACTCTCAGAATATTCTGGAAGTTTAAGGTCTACACCACGAACCCAGTAACCCTCAGATCGTAGTCTTTTTACCATGTGGCTTCCAATAAAACCACCAGCACCAAGCACAAGTGCTGTTTTCTTATAATCACTCATAAGACATAAATTGTTCTTTCTATATATCATACAAAAAAAAGAGGTTGTTGTCAACCTCCCAAGAAACTCAGGCTCGCCACTTGCTCTTTGACTAGAAGCAAGAAACTAGGCGGGAGAGATTCCCATCCGCACCAGTCAGCATATTTAATGTCCAATCCGACGAGGACAAAATGGGTCATTGACTCCACCACCTAGTTTTACTGAACTAGGAAAAGTTGGGATAACTTTGATATCTCGGTAATACCAAAGAATGCAATTAGAAATAGCACATCCCAAAGTTTAAGTTTAATCGCAAAAGGAATACCAAGGAGTCCTCCGATAAACTTAATCACCAAACCATATTTAAAACTTCCCCATAGCATGATCTGATAACCAAGCATGAGAAGAATATTTCCAATCCACCGAAGTAAATCAGATTTTGCCATAAGGGGTTTGCTCCCGACCAGTGCTGTTTAAGTCCATCCGTGACTATCAAACCTCCCTCTCTAGACGTTCTAGTTCTTTTTCTAGTTGACTCAATAGTCCCTCTCTAGTATAAGCACCAGTTTCTTGTTTACGACGCTCTATTTCCTCCTCAATCTTTTGAGTGATAGAAGCATGGCGGCGGATTTCTCCACCCATCGACATTTGGTTTTTTGTTTGTTGCATACAGAACTGAAGTTGCATCAGTTCCATGTCATCAAAGTACATTTGGTTCTTCATCATCTTTTACATAACAAGGGACACGATCTGGATCTAACCATTTAGTATATTCGAAGTCTTCCATTGCAGTCATCAGTTGCATCTCGTTATCGCAGTGATACATGTCACGATAGCGACCAGTATAGGAATCTACTTTCTGAATACGACAATCAGGTTTGCCGTTAATTTCTAGTGTTCCCACTTGCACATAACGATATGGAAACCGCTCCATAATAACGGTTGGTTTCCTTACTACATTCATCATGCTTCGACTGCCTCAATATCACTAGCGACATATTCCATGAGCATTTCATAATCATCCAGAGGATCACCAGAAAATACTACACCCTCATTTTCATAGTAGCGACGAACCTTTTTGTAGAGTTTCGGATTCTTTACATCAAGGTAGAACTCGCCATTTGCGGCACTACGAAGAGTTTGAACGTCTTTCTTAAATTTTGTTGTGAGAGTCATTGTTTTGAATGTTGACCAGACTATTATACAAGTTTGACAGTAAATCTGTCAAGTGCTCCTTGAGGGAATCGAACCCACCTCACATCGATTATGAGTCGATTGCTTTCACCAGATAGCTAAAGGAGCATGGTACGAGTGGGTGGATTCGAACCACCTCAAAGCCGCTAATCTGGCGGAAAAGGTTTATAAGACCTCTCTGACTACCAAGTCTCACTCGCATAAAAATCACGCACCTTCTTCGTGATCGGTGTGAATACGTATGAGTTCGTCATCCACAACTGGTTCTAGAGCAAACTTTATCGTTTCGTTATAAGGAACAATAACAACTTTTCTGTTACCATCTGTTATGATAAATGATTCGCCATTCTCAACTCTTTCTACCAGGGTATCAAAGTCTGCTTGAAATTCTTCAATTGTAAACTTTTGAAGTTCTTCGATTTCTTGATTCATTTTCATAAGTGAGTTTTATGAGTCGGAGTGGCAGGATTTGAACCTGCGACATCCTGCTCCCAAAGCAGGCGGTCTACCAAGCTGACCTACACCCCGTCAGTTTTTGAGTGTGTATACATAATACCAAGAATGGGAGCAACGGTCAAGCCTGCTCCACAAAGACCTAACCAAACTGGACTTGCTGCTAAGACTTCTATGAGATGAAACATTAGTATCCCCTCCAGGTTTTAAATTCGTAGTAAAAGTATTGGTCTACAACGAAATTATCTAACGGAGCATTTTCTTCTCGATGTGCCCACTCAAGGCAAAAATCTTTAATTTTATAATCGTTTAATGAACTGTGACCCCACATTCTAACAAAGGCAGAAGCAGCAAATTGATACCTCTCCTTAGTGTGCGGTGCCATTCCCCTTGTAATCTTTGGAGTCATAGTATCCTCCTCGTGTTCCGAAATAGAGTGTTGATAAAACAAACGGAATTGAAACAAATAAAAGTGCTTTTGCTAATAACATCATAACATTGCCATCGCTCTGTTTAACTCAATATAATGATTCATTTCATCAGTTGCGATCTCAGCAATCTTGGTGTCCTCCTGGTGATCCCAGAGGTAGTTTAAGTAGGTCTCTGTTGCGTGATATTCAATGCCTGCGTTCAGGTGATAAGCAGAAACGGGAGCAATAGAATAATAAACCACCAGAATCCAATAATAGACGAGAACCAGATGATAAGCGAAAAAGCGATCAAACCAGCGGTCGCTTCCGCCACGCGACTCCATTTCGATAAGGTGTTCGGTTTCATTGATTGTCTGTGCGAAGTGTTCTTTCATTAGAAAGTAGTGTGCTTCTGTTCTGAGTCCCAGACTTTCTCTGAGATGTAGCACACTTAGAAAGGCAAAGTATGGTGCTCTAGCAATCGTCTCAAGCACCCAAAATCTTTGTATTGGTAATCCACGGTAGATAAAGTCAATGATTGCTACCGTGATTCCAAGTAATGCATCGTTGAGTTTTCTCATAAAAATGCTCCTGGTACATAATTGACTAGTTTCTTAATTTCATCTAGAAGTGCTTCGTATTCTTTAAATTTTCGGTCTCCTGCGATAAAGCGTCTTTGTCGTCTCCAAATAGCGTCTGCAATTAATCTCAATTCGTATTCTGAAAAATCTTTAAATCGTTCCATGATATCTCCTAATGTAGGTAAGCGTTATTCAACCCCCACACAATAAAACATCCGATTGCTCCCAAGACTGTTAATGCGTTAAACGTTAAGTTGTTCATCGTCCTCATCCTCATGAGTTGATAATTCATCAAAGAGTTCGTCTATTCTTTGTTGTAGAACTTTGCGTTGTAGTTCTTTAGTATCTTCCTCCGTAAATTTAACGAAAAGCAACGGGTCTCCTGGTTGAACATCATTCATCTCTGGATGTTTGACCTTTGGGCTTTTCGTATACCCATTATGAGCGTTCATAATCATCCAACCCTGTACAATCATCGAGAGTGCAATACCAATGAGCACAACCCAGGGTATCAAAAACATTAAGGGAGCGTAATCTTGAGCCATGGTAGTAGGGGTGGAATAACTCCGATGAGTCTTAGTAATCCTTCTGCAAACAACGCAAGAACTAACCAACCAATACAAGCACTAATGATAGAGGCATTTCGATTGTGTCTTCGGATGGCAGCATCAATCATCTCCTGACACTCTTTGCGGGTGACATGATGTTCTGGTTTAATTTGGTCCATCCTGTGACTCATCTTTATCTCCAAGAAACTTTGCTAAAGGATCACTCTTGGTTTGTACAATTTTACACGCTCGATAATAAAATAAGTTGTTGCTTGTATTTCCTGACTCTTCAAATATCGCTTTAATCTTCACCCAATTATCATAGGTGTGTTGATTCATAAGAAGGATTTGATTGGATATTATTAGTTATATTACCAAATGTTGCAACTTTGTCTATTATGTGTTGATATCAAGAAAGTGATTAAGCAAACATAAAGAAAGCGGAGAGAACAGGAATCGAACCTGCGAAGCTTTTAAACCCAGCCGCTTTCAAGGCGGTGTCCTCGACCAACCGGACTCTCTCCAAGAATATCAACGAACCTCAAAATCTAAACGACGAACTTTACGTTGTCGTCTTGCCTCCTGAAAAGCAAGATCTTGAGAAGAAAGCACATTTGTTTTTTGTGATTCCTTGATAGAGTTTAACATTACAACTCGGGATAAGTCAACAGCAGAAATCTTGTCACCACGAATCGTTGCCATGTTTGGACAACCGCAGGACACTGTTTTGGTAGGGTGACCCGTTATTTCTTTATTGCAGTCTTTGCATCGTATTGAAATCA
>Ga0194123_10004659_pt1 | contig 15320 bp, 15 predicted proteins | sample TA2MahsurfametaG_5_FD_155479 | JGI IMG/M metagenome (GOLD analysis project Ga0194123, IMG submission 155479) | Freshwater microbial communities from Lake Tanganyika, Tanzania - TA2015023 Mahale A surface | ecosystem: Environmental > Aquatic > Freshwater > Lake | place: Tanzania: Lake Tanganyika... | reverse complement strand
CAGCCTCCGTCAGACATCGGACATGGCCCAGCGAGGGCTACCGGCGTGCCCCGTACTGGGTCTACACCGACCCGGAACTCTATGCGCTCGAGCAGCAGCGAATCTTCCGGGGGCGTGCCTGGCATTACGTCGGCCTGGAAGCCGAGGTGCCCGAGCCCGGGAACTTCAAAACCACCTTCATCGGCGACACGCCGGTCATCCTGACCCGTGCGGCCGATGGGTCGCTCCATGTCGTCGTAAACCGCTGCGCCCACCGAGGCAATCTGGTCTGCCGCGAACCGTTCGGCACCTCGACCCACCTCTACTGTGTTTATCACGCATGGAGTTACACGCTGGAAGGCGACCTCAGCCATGCCGCGTTCAGTCAGGGCCTGCGTGGCGAGGGGGGGCTGCCCGACGATTTCAACAAATCCCTGCATGGTCTTCGCAAGCTTCGCGTGGACACCCTGTGTGGCCTGGTGTTTGCAAGCTTCTCATCTGACATGGAGCCGCTCGACAGCTGGCTGGGCGAGGTGGGCGCAGGAATCCGGCGTGTGCTCAATCGGCCGCTCAAGGTGCTGGGTTACGACACCCAACGCATTCACGCCAACTGGAAGACTTATCACGAGAACCCACGCGACTCGTATCACGCCAATATCCTGCACACGTTCTACGGCACATTCGGGCTGTCGCGCCAATCACAGGAATCGGCCATGACCCTCGACCGATCGGGTCGGCATGTCTACTTCTATACCAAGGCCGGTACCGAAAAAAAATCAAACGACTACGACAGCACCGCCAGTCAGCTGCGTTCGCATAACGACCAGATGAAGCTTGAAGACCCATCGATTCTTCGTTGGCGCGATGAGTTCGGCGATGGCATCAGCGTGCAGATCCTCAATGCGTATCCCTCCTTCGTGCTGCACCAGATCGCCAACAGTCTTGCCACACGACAGCTGATCCCACGTGGCGTTGCGCAGTGTGATCTGGTCTGGACCTACCTGGGATTTGCGGACGAGGACGAAGCCACCACCCGAACCCGGCTCAATCAGACCAACCTCGCGGGGTCGGCGGGGCTGGTCTCGGTGGAGGATGCTGCGGTGTGCGAAATGATGCAGCGCGCCTTTGCTGATGGCGAGGAAGGCGCTTCATTCATTGAAATGGGCGGCAAGACATTGGAAAGCGGCGGCTCGAGCAAGCTCTCGGAACGCGCCATCCGGAACTTCTGGCACGTCTATCGCCAGGACATGGGGCTTTGAGCATGAACCTGTCGCTCCATCAAACCCATATCAACACCGTATCGTGGCTGCTTGCCGAATGGGCGCATGCCATTGACGACGACCGCGTCGAACGGATCGCGGAACTGATGCGTGAGGACGGCAGCTATACCGTGTCATCACGGTTCAATGTTGACCGCGGTCTTCCGCTTGCGATCATTGACGCGCACAGCGCTGCGCAGCTGCGCGATCGAATCCGCTCCATGCGCGTCGCAAACATCTATCAGCCTCAGCATTACCGTCGCGCGGTTTCAGCAATTCAGGTCATCGGTCAGACTGAGACGGGACTGTTGCAGGTTCGCTCCTCTTTTGCGGTGTTTCGAACTCTGGTCACCACCGGCGACAGCCTGTTTTTTGCAGGCGGTCGCTGCGATGATCTGGTTGACCTGGAGGCGGACGAGCCACGTTTTGCGCGCCGACACATGATCTTTGATTCCCGTGCCGTCGAAACACTCATGATCATCCCGATATGAATCCTCTATCCAATCAACCGGAGAATGCGATGACCCCTGATCCGACTCAGCCGGTGGTGCGCCCCACGCGACGCGCGCGCCTGTCGGTTACGGCACGCCTTTGCGCGCTGAGCCTGTCGGCCGCACTGCTTCCCGGCCTCGCGGCCGCGCAGGCCTGGCCCAGCAAGCCCATCCGCTTTGTGGTGCCCAACCCCGCGGGCGGCGCCGCCGACGCGCTGCCCCGGATGCTGGCCGAAGCACTCATATCAAGGCTGGGGCAGCCGGTCGTCGTTGAGAACCGCCCCGGGGCCGCTGGCAATATCGGTGCCGAGCATGTGTTCAAGGCAGAGCCCGATGGCTCGGTGTTTCTCGCCGCGCCCCCGCCATCGCTCACGGTCAATCCCAGTCTTTATCCCAAACTCAGCCACGACCCGACGCGCTTTGAGCCCGTCACCGTGATGGCCACCTCGTCGAATGCATTGCTGGTTCACCCCTCGGTGCCTGCGCAAACCCTGCGCGAATTTCTCGACTATGTGAAGGCACATCCAGACAAGTTCAGCTACGCATCACAGGGAAACGGCTCCACCGCTCACCTGACCGCCGAACTGTTCAAACTTAAAACAGGATTGAAGATTACGCACGTTCCCTACAAGGGCGATGCGCCGGCGGTGACTGATCTGTTGGCAGGACATGTACAGGTCATGTTCGGCAACGTTCTCGCAGGCCAAAACCATGTCCGTCAGGGAAAACTCAGAATGCTCGCGGTCACCAGCGAGTCGCGACTGCCCGCGCTCCCCGACCTGCCCGCGCTGGCCGAACTGGTGCCCGGCGTGGTGGCGGTAACGTGGTTCGGCATCGTGGCACCCCCCGGTACACCGGCGGCGATCACTCAGAAACTGTCCCAGACCGTCGCGGATATTTTAAAGACGCCCGAGATGGCGAAGCGATTCGCCGACGCTGGCGCAAACCCGGTGGGCAATACGCCGGCTGAAATGCGGCAATGGATGAAAGACGACGCTGGCCGCTGGGCGGAAGTGATCCGCGCCGCCCAGATCAAGATCGACTGACCCCGGGCGCGAGGACCGCGGCGGTCGCGGGCAACCGTAAACCGCCGCTCAGTCGAGCTTGATGTTGGCCTTTCGCATGGCGGCACCCCAGCGATCAAAATCAGATTTCACCGTGGCAGCAAATTGTGCCGGCGTATTCCCCACGGGCGTCAGCCCGATATCGGTCAGGCGCTTTTGTACATCGGGCATTGCAAAAATCTTTGCGGTTTCCGCAGCCACCGGCACAGAAATTTTCAGCCTGTCGTAGGTCAGCTTCGAATAAAGGTGGGGATTCTCACCGCACCCGTGTCCGGTTTTCGATGATGATGGTGTGGCCCAGGCTGTCGGTAAGCTTGGCCGCAATGATTCGGGCAGTGATGTCGGGCGAACTCCCGGCCGGAGAAGGCACCAGCCAACAAAACTGACGATCGGGTCAGCAGGCCTACGCGGATACGCGTGGGAATCGGTGCCAGGATGACGCTTATCGAACGCGGATCGTACCGCGCATACCCGCCTGGTAGTGGCCGGGGAGCAGGCACGCAAACTCAAATTCGCCAACGCGGTTGAACCGCCAGACAATCTCGCCCGACTGCGCGGGCTCGACGTGTGCCATCCACGGATCGTCGTGCTCCATATTGGGATGCTTCAACATTAGTGCAGCATGCGCGTCGAGCTCGGCGCGCGTGCCAATCACCATCTCATGCATGAGCTTGCCCCGATTGTGAATCTTGAACCGCACGGTTTCGCCAAGACGTATGTCGAGATGAGAGGGTTCAAAGCGCATGTCATCGCCCATTGCAATATCGATGGTGCGCTTGACCCCGGTGGGCGAGCCCACGATGCCCCATGGCTTTTGTTCCGGCGGGGCGGCTTGGCGCGCAGCGTCCGGTCGACCATGATGCCCTGGTCCATGGGCCTGTGCGAAGGCGGCATAACCGATCAACAGTACGATCAGCACAGCCAACTGCGACCCGCCAGTACGAAAACTGATCAAGGCGATGACATTCCCCTTTTCGAGACGAATGCTGAGCTTAAGCCCCCCAGCATCAACCATCCGACAGAACCCATGGTGCAACAGGCTATTTACTGGAAGCGGCGTTGCCTCGAACCGATAATTCCACGAAATGAATTCAGAACTGTCCCCCCGCGTTACCCGTTGGCGTGGCAATTTACTGCGTCTCAACAGCGCGCAGGACGCGCGCATTGAATCCGATCAGGTGATTGAAGTCGATGAGCAGACCGGTTCGATACGACTGATTCGCCCGCCCCAGCCAGGTGAAAAGGTCGAGCATGATCACCGAGGCAGGCTCATAGCACCCGGCTTCATCGATACCCATGTGCACTTTCCTCAGCTCGATGTCATAGGATCGCCCGCCGAAGGGCTCCTGCCCTGGCTTGAGCAGCACACCTTTCCCACCGAGACGCTGTTCTGCGATCCGGGTCATGCCAAAGCGGTGGCCGATGTATTCATCGACGAGCTGCTCCGACATGGTGTGACCACTGCTGCGGTGTATTGCACATCGCACCCGGCGTCGGTCGAGGCCTTCATGCAGGCGAGCCTCGCTCGCGACCTGGCCATGATCGCAGGCAAGGTGCTGCAGGATCGTCACTCGCCGCCCGGCCTGCACGATGACACCGAGCAGTCGCTACGGGACACCGAAGCCCTCATCGGCAGGTGGCACGGCAAGGCACGTCTTCACTACGCGATCACCCCCCGCTTCGCACCCACGTCCACGGAGCGGCAACTGGCCGGAGCGGGCGAGATCGCACGCGCCTTTCCCGACGTGTTTGTTCAATCGCATGTGGCTGAAAACCGTCAGGAGATTGATTGGGTCCGATCACTGTTTCCAGGCGACCGCAGCTACCTGGCGGTTTACGAGCGGTTCGGGCTGGTGCGGCCGCGGTCAATCTGGGGCCACTGCATTTACCTGGATGACCGGGATCGGGCTCTCCTCAAAGACCACGACGCCCTGGCCGCCGTCTGTCCAACGTCGAATCTGTTTCTTGGCAGCGGGTTGTTCAACTTTTCTGAAGCAGCCCATCGCTGGACGCTGGCAAGCGATATCGGTGGCGGATCATCGTTTTCGCCCTTCCGTAGCATGATGGCCGCCTACGAAATTGCCCGGCTTGGCGGCCACTATCTTTCGCCCTCAACGCTCTGGTGGCATGCCAGCGCGGGAAGTGCGGCCGCGCTGGGCCTTGACCATCGGCTGGGCTCTATTCAAGCGGGTAACGACGCCGATTTCATCGTGATCGATCCGGCGACCAAGCCGCTGCTTGCTCGCCGCTGGGCTGCCGCCGCATCGGACCAGGCCAGGCTCTTTGCGCTGATTGTGCTGGGCGACGACCGCACGATTCGGCATACGGTGGTGCGCGGACGCATTGCGCCGCTGTCTGATCAGGCAGCCTCGTCCAGCAGCCTGTCACCGCGATGAAGCGTACCGCCCTCGAGCACCCGCACCCGTAACCCACCGCGGCCATCAAACGCCTCGGGAAAACCGTCGATTCCGCTGAGCGCAGAGGGTCGCTCGCACGGCGTTGCAAGCTCGACCCCTTCACACAACAGCGCTCCGAGCCTGAACCGTCGGCCAACCCACCGATTCAGTTCACTCGCGGTCATCCCCTCCATCACCACATTGCGACGGGTGAGTTCGGCGGGGAAAGGATCAAGCCCGGCAGCAAGCTGCCAGGCGTTGGCGGTATTGATACCGTCCTGAGTGATCAGCGTGAGGTGTCGGGGCTTGTCGGGCTCGGTGGCTGAATACGCGCCCAGTCCAAGCGCATACCGGTCGCCGACGATGCCCGACCCAGCCTCAACCTGCAGCTGCGACGCGGCAATCATCGGCGCGCCAGCATCTGCGCACCAATAGAAGGCGGTCGCGCGGGCTTCGCTCATGATGAGATCCGCTAAAGAGATGGGATCAATCGAGCTTGAGCCCGGTTCCAGCGGCTAGCTTCTGGTATTGCGGCAGCTCGCGCTCGACCAGTGCGGTCAGATCCTTGATCGAGCCTGGCTGCGGATCGATGCGAAACGACTTCAGACGCTCGATTACCGCAGTGGAACGAAGCGAGGCATTAAGCTGGCCATTCAACCAGGTGACCATGTCGGCCGGTAGCCCCGCGGGCCCCACCAGCGCGAACCAGAGACCCATATGCACGTCCTTGAAGCCCGCCTGCACAAACGTGGGCGTATCGGGCAACTCGGGCGCGCGCTCGGTGCCCGTCCAGGCAAGCGGTACCAGCTTGCCCGACTGAATGTACGGAAGCGCGGTGCTGATACCCATCACGTTGACCGGTATGAGCCCCGCCACGGTGTCGGTAATGCCCTGCCCCGAATTGTTGTACGCGACATGATTGAGCGCGATACCGGCGTTGCGCTTGAACAGTTCCACTGTCAGGTGCGCGGCCGATCCGATCAGGGGTGATGTGTAGTTGATGGCCATGCTGCTGGCCTTGGCACGGGCCACCAGGTCGGCGATGTTGCGAATGCCGCTTGCGGCCGACGCCACCAGCAGATTGTCGCCACGCCCCACCATGCCGATGAGAGCGAAATCAGCGGGCACCTTGTAAGTGACATTGCGGTAAAGGCTTGGCGTGATGATGAAGTTGTTGGCGGTCAGCATCAGCGTATAGCCGTCCGGCGCCGCCTTGGCTATTGCGTCGGTGCCGATGATCCCCCCCGCCCCCGGTCGATTTTCAACGACCCAGTTCTGGCCGGTGCGACGCCCCATGTCTTCCGCCACGACGCGCGCGACGGGGTCGGTAAGGCTTCCCACCGCCGCCGGCACGATCACCTTCACTGCGCGGGTGGGATATCCCCTGGACCTGCCTGTGCAAACGCAAGCCATGGCGTGGCGACGAGGCAGACAATCGTGGCGCGTTTGAGCAGGGATGAAGCCATGGGCGGGTCTCCTGAAGGCAGGACAGAGGGATGGTTTTTCTGAATCATAGAGAGAGCCTGTTTCCGGCGATAGCGCATTGATTGGGACGCCCTGATGCATAAAATGCAACACCAAATTTGAAACGCACGCGGCATTGCCATTGAATTCTCTTCAGACTCAGGCGTTTTCACCCGTCCGACATCCAGGAGCCAGTGATGGCCGCGAGACACCGAGAACACTATTTCCCGAATACCGAACCGCTTGGCCCCAATGAAATGCGGATCGTCGCGCTTGGAACGGGTCGTCCGTTCCTGCGCCCCGCGCAGGCGAACGCGGGCTGGCTGATCGAACTGGGTAACGGCGACAAATTCATGTTCGATTTTGGATTTGGAACACAGACCAATTTCTGTGCGCTTGAAATTGCCTATCAGGCGATGACCGCCTACTTCGCAACCCACCTGCATACCGATCATGTTGGCGACTTTGCGCAGATCTGGATCGGCAGCTGGCTGGGCGGAAGATCGGTGCCGCTTGAGGTGTACGGCCCCTCGAGCAATGAGCCGAGATTCGGATTCGCCCACTTTGTTCAGAAACAGCGCGAGTCCTACGCCTGGGATACCGAAACCCGGCGCGGCACCGCCAACATGCTGGGCGCTGAGGTCAACGTTCATGAATTTGACTACTCGAAAGTACACGTCATCTACGACCGGAACGGGGTGAAAATCACGAGCTTCCCCGCGGTGCATATTTATGACGGTCCGGTCAGCCTGCGCCTCGACTGGAATGGCCTCAGCTTTGTTTACTCGGGCGACACCACCCCGTCGTGGTTCATGGTCGAAAACGGTAAAGGCGCGGATGTGCTCATCCATGAAACCTTCAATACCGTCAAACAGCTGATGGAGCGTTCCGGCTATCCGGAGCGGATGGCGCGCGCAGTGGGCACCATCGTCCACTCCGACCCGGTGGAAGCGGGCAAAGTGTTCGCAGAGTGCGGGCCCAGGCTGGCGGTTGCCTACCACTTCTTTAATGACTTCGATACCGCGCCGGAAATCGAGTCAGCCATTCGAACGCATTACGCGGGCCCGCTCGCGCTCGCCAAAGATCTGATGGTGTTCAACGTCACGAAAGAAGCCATCACGACGCGTATGGCAGTTACTGCCTCTCATGTCTGGCCGAACAAGGAGCTTCATGAGGGCTTTCGCTCCGCGCCCGTTGGCAAGCGGATGGAAATGTCGCGGTGGCTTGCAGATCGGCAAATCTTTCCGAAATTCTGATTGGAGGATCCAGGGTCATGAACTGTTTATTTCTCAGGCCTCGTCATGCCGGCGCAGCGACACCCGCGATGCGCCTCCTGGCTTCGGTTGCGTTTCTGGCCGGCCTCACGCTGGCAGCCGATGCACGCTCGCAAGATTGGCCTTCCAAGCCCGTTCGCATGGTCGTTCCGTCAGCGACGGGCGGCGTGGTTGAGGCTGTGATGGGGATTACCAACGCGCAAGTTGAAAAGCGTCTGGGCCAGCGCATCTTCGTTGAGAATCGCCCCGGCGGCGGCGGCAATATCGGTGCGCAGGCGGTCCTCAACTCACCCGCAGATGGCTACACCATCCTGATCGGTCCGGCCAATGTCCTGGTGACCAACCAATTCATGACGGACAAGCCGCCGTTTGATCCGCTCAAGGAGTTCATGCCGATCACGATGCTGGTGGAGGTACCGCTGGTGTTTTGGGTAAACAGCAAGCTCCCCCACACCAGCCTGCGCGAACTGATCGAAGACATGCGCGCGCAACCGGGAAAATTCAATTACGCGTCGCCAGGCCAGGGCACGCCGCCGCACCTCGCGGGCGAACTATTCACGCGAGCGGCAGGGCTCAGTGCAGTTCATATTCCGTACAAAGGCGCTGCCGCGGCCGCCAACGATCTTGTGGCCAATGAAGTGCAGTTCATGGTGATCGGCTACGCGGCGCTACGCGCGCAACTCCAGGGTAAGCAGGTACGCCCCATCGCTGTCGCTGCTTCACAGCGGCTCGCCGCAATGCCGCAGGTTCCCACGGTCGTGGAAAGCGGATACCCCGCTATCGACGCCGAACTGAACCGCGGCTGGTGGGGCCTGTTCGCGCCGCGCGGCACGCCGGCCGCCATCGTCGATCGCCTGGCCTCCGAATACCGCCTGGCGCTGGCCGAGCCCGAGATTCAAACTCGGCTTCGCGAGGCAGGCCTGGTTGCCGTTGGCAACACGCCGGCCGAATTCGCCGCCCTGTTGCCAGGGCAAGCCAGCCAATGGCAAAAAATCGTGAAAACGCTAGGCCTCAAATTTAACTGAGCAGCGAACTGCTTACAGGGCGATTTCCTTCAAGAGGTCGCCCGTCCTTTCCTGCCTGGGTCCAGATGCAAAAGCATCATGGCTGCGGGCCCCGATAACCGATCGAAGCGACGAGCGACCACGATAAGCTGAAGCCTCGCCCACTCGTCACGCAAATTAACGACCCGGGTACGGCGACGACGCGCCGCCAGGGTCACCATTGCACGGGGCATCACCGCAATACCCAGACCTGATTCCACCATCCGGCACATTGACCCGATGCTCGCGACACGAATGCGCTGGCGCAGGCTTCGCCCGGCCTGGGCGGCTGCGCCCTCGAGCAATGTCTGCACCTGGCTGCTTTCCAATAGTCCGATCTGCTCATAGTCCAACGCCTCGGCAAACTCCACAGACGAATGGGCGGCCAGCGGATGCTCTGGCGGAACCAGCAATACCAACTGGTCCATTCGAAAGGGTCGCTGCTCAAGCCCTTCTCCGCCAATGCCCGATCCGCACAGACCGAAATCGGCACGGCTGTCGCGTACCGCCTGGATCACCTCGGTGCTGGTGCGCTGGGTCAGGTCGATGGAAATATCCGGATGCGCGGCCGCAAACCGGGCAATCTCGTCGGGCAAATAAAGTTCGACGGCTGACGCGCTTGCGGCGATGTGCACGCTGCCAAGCCGGCCCTGCGAAAAAGCAAGCATCTCCTCATGAAGCTGCCCTGCGCCTGCGATCAGCAGGCGCGCGTGTCGTAACAGGGCCTCGCCCGCGGCGCTGGGTCTGACACCCCGCGCATGCCGTTCGAGCAAGACGCAACCCGCTGCCTCTTCAAGCAGGGAAATTCGCTTGCTGAGCGATGACACCGCCAGCCCCCCGCGCGAGGCTGCCGCTGCGATGCTGCCCGCGCTGCAAATGCTCACAAACAGTTCGAGCGTCGAAAGATCGATCCGGCGAATGAATGCACTGAAGGTGGCTGGCGGCGTCATTCGGCAATACTAACGCAGCCCCCTCGAGCTTTCGATTTATTGCACGGCTCGCGGCAAAGCTTTCGCTGGTGCCCTGGCGATCACAGGCCTGATGCTTGCGCTCTGACTGATTGATGGAGTTGACCGATGCAAGGCGATGACCGTCCCGCCACCGGACGCACCGACCGCAACAGCCCCCACATCCGGCTCACCTCGCACCCTCGCCAGAGCGCCAGCCGTGCATTGCCGATTCTGTGGGGACATCCCGACCCTGCCCAGCGCGGCCCGATCATCGGCTCAACCTCCGAGCCTAAGCAGCGTAACGCCATCGGTGCCCACAGCGGCTCCTACGGCGTGTACCGCGCGCTGGCTGTCGCCGCGGGCAGGCTTGACCGAAAGCATCGTCCCGACCTCACTGACACCCGCCCTACGCGAGGTATCGGCCCCTATCCCCAGTGGGCTGAACCTGACCGTATCGTGTCGATTGACCCGTGGGGCGCATCGGTTCAGATCGACTTCGCCAAGCAGAGCGCCACCGGGCTCGATATTCGCCCCACCATCGCGATCACCGAGGCAAGAGTTCATCTGCCCGAAGTTCGTCAGGCGTGCGCGTTCGGAAGGCTCAAGCCCGACGGCCAGGTTCTGTTCGACGATGGCTCGGCCGCCGTTACCAAAATTGCGATTGAACCCGTCTGGTGGCTGCCCGGCGTGGCGCGCCGGTTTGGGGTCGACCGCAATCTTCTGCGGCGAACCCTGTTCGAGCAGACGGGCGGCATGTATCCGGAGCTCATCACGCGAAACGATCTCGATGTGTTCCTGCCACCCATCGGTGGACAGACCGCCTACGTATTCGGGGGGGTTGGCGATCTCGCGGACCCATCGGTCGAGCTGACCGCACGCGTTCACGATGAATGCAATGGGTCGGATGTGTTCGGATCTGACATCTGCACTTGCCGCCCCTATCTCACCCACGCGATCGAAGAATGCATCGCCGGTGCACAGCGGGGTGGCGTGGGCCTGATCGTCTACAGCCGCAAAGAGGGACGCGCACTCGGCGAGGTGACCAAGTTTCTGGTCTACAACGCTCGCAAGCGCCAGGTGGGCGGCGACCGGGCCGATACCTACTTCGCTCGCACCGAGTGCGTCGCAGGCGTCCAGGACATGCGCTTTCAGGAACTGATGCCCGATGTGCTGCACTGGCTGGGCATTCGCCGAATCCATCGACTGGTCAGCATGAGCAGCGACAAGTTTGATGCGATCACCGGCTCAGGCATTGAGGTGATTGAGCGCATACCGATTCCAGACGAATTGGTCCCGGCCGACGCTCAGGTGGAGATTCAGGCAAAGATGGCCGCGGGCTACTTCAGCGACCCCGCACGACTCAAGGTCACCGCGCCCGAACAGGTTCGCGGTCGGGATCTGGAGCTTGGTGATGGCTGAACCTGCGAGCAATCCGGTGAAGTCGCCTTTGATGCAGACGGTCTCGATTCGGCGCCGTTGCGAAGCGATCACCCGCTGGATCGAAGAGGGCCGATCAGCGTGGTGGCAGATCGATCGCAGGCGCTTGCCGATCGCTGCCACCGAAATCATCTCGTTAATGCTCACGCGTTTTCCCGATCTGCAGGTTCCTTTCCACAGTCGCTGGCGACACTTTGAAGCCAAGGGTATCGACCGTGCTGCAATCCTGAATCAGCGGCTGGCCGCATTGGGGCATGCGCCCAACTCGCTCGATGCACTTCGCAGCCGAATCGATCTGTGCGTGATCAGCGTATTGCTCGATGCCGGGTCCGGGCCAACCTGGAAATTCGTCGATGCGGCTGGCATCACGCATCAGCGTTCTGAAGGGTTGGGTGTTGCCAGCTTCGAAGCGTTCATCAGGGGGGACTTCTCCAGCGAATCCAGCAAGCGCCTGATGGCCGATGCCAGAACGCTTGCACGGATGCCGCGCGAATCGCTCGCGGCGATCTTCCAGCACTCGCCTGTCAATGCCCTGGAAGGGTTGGACGGTCGGCTATCGCTGATCAATCGCCTGGGCGATCAGCTTGAGCAGCGGGGGCTGTCCAGAGTGTCTGACCTGTATGCCGAGATGCTTGCGCCGCATGACGATCAGGGCATCACGCGATCCGCCAAAGCCCCATCGCCATCTGCTGCGGCGTTGCTTGAAGTCACTATCACGGCATTGGCCAATGTATGGCTTAAAGCCTCGACCGCCCCGGATGGCGCACGGGGCGACCTCTGGCCCCACCCCGCGGCGCACGACGCACAGTCAGGGCAGGATCTGGCCCGGGGCTGGGTACCGTTTCACAAACTCAGCCAGTGGCTTTGCTACTCGTTAATCGAGCCATTTCGCGATGCGGGGATGGTCGTGACCGACCTTGAGGCGCTCACCGGACTGCCTGAGTATCGCAATGGCGGTCTGCTGATTGATACCGGCGTCATCACGCTGCGCGACCCGAGCCAGGCCAAACTGACGTGGACTCCCGCTGACCCCCTCATCATCGAATGGCGCGCACTGACGGTCACGCTGCTCGACGCGATCGCTGAAGAGGTGCGACGGCAGTTGAATCGCGATGCCACGTCCCTGCCCCTGGCCTGCATCCTGGAGGGAGGAAGCTGGGCGGCCGGCCGCCACCTCGCGGAGCGCCTGCGGGGCGGCCGACCGCCCCTCGAGGTGGATACCGCTGGATCGGTCTTCTGATAGTTCCTGCAACCCAACCGGACACACTGAACCCATGAGTGCAAGCGCCCCACTTCACCTGATTCGTCATCCACTGGTGCAGCACAAGCTCACGTTGATGCGCCAGAAAGATCGCAGTACCAACAGTTTCAGGCGCCTGATGCATGAAATCGCGATGTTGCTCGCCTATGAGTTGACACGCGACATTCCCACCGTGGACACCGAGATTGAAACCCCGCTTGAGCGCATGCACTCACCGGTCATCGACGGCAAAAAGATTGTGTTTGTACCGATCCTGCGCGCGGGGCTGGGCCTGCTGGATGGGATGCTCGATGTGGTGCCAGGCGCCCGGGTCGGCCATGTGGGCTTATACCGCGACCCGACCACACTCGATGCGATTGAGTACTACTGCAAGTTGCCGGATGACAGCGGCGACCGTGATGTCATCGTGCTCGATCCGATGCTGGCAACGGGTCATTCAGCCATTGCAGCGGTCGACCGAATCACCGAGGCCGGCGCGCGTTCGATTCGCTTTGCCTGCCTGCTGGCCGCGCCCGAAGGTCTTGCACGCTTCCATGAGCACCATCCGTCCGTTGCGGTTCATACCGTGGCAATTGACCGCGAACTCGATGAGAACGGTTACATCCTGCCCGGTCTGGGCGATGCTGGTGACAGGCTTTACGGAACGAAGTAGGGCGAACCGTCGGCGCGCGCGCCTGTCGCCTGTCAGCGGGTTCCACCATCCCGCAACGTAACGCCGGCAAGCTGTTCCAGAGGGCGCACCACTTCCGTGACATCGCCGTCGCCCCCCAGCTGCTGTTTGGCGGTACGAAACGCTTCAAGCACTGTTCGCACCGAATGAATCGGCATGCCCTGGCTATCGGCCTGCGCAACAAAGGCTTCCAGATCTTTGACAACGATCGCGAGCGAGCCACCGAAGTTGAAGCGGTCAGTGAGCACCTCAGCGGGAATCTTGGATAACGTGGCGCTGTTCTGGCCACTGCCGTTATTGATCACATCAAGCATCACACGCGGATCAATCCCAGCGCGAGCGCCCACCAGCATTGCCTCGGCAGCGATCACCAGGTTGGATAGCGAAATCGCGTTGTTGACCACCTTCATGACCTGCGCGCTGCCGACCCGGGGGCCCAGCCAGACCCGCTTGTTGGCATAACTGCACATGGCAGGCTCCACCCGCTCAAACCAGGCGCGATCACCCGAAACAATTGCGGTCAGCGTTCCCAATTCGGCGCGTGGCACACCGCCGGTAATCGGGGCGTCAAGGGTGGCAATGCCTGCATCAAGCAGGCCACGCTCCAACTCGAGCAGCAGCGGTTCACCGAGTGTTCCAAGATTGACACAGAGTTTCACGCGCTTTGCACGCGCCAGACCGGTTGCGCCGAGAATCGCCTCGCGATGGGCATTCACCCCGGGCAGGCACGCGAACACGATCTCGGCCTGCTCACCGACTTCCGCGCTGGCGTTCGCAATCCGTGCAAGCCCTTCGAACGGCCGCATGGCCTCGGGACGCACGTCGTGAACCACCAGATTGAAACCCGCCTGGGCCAGCCGCCTCGCAATCGGCGAGCCGATCGCGCCAAGCCCGATAAATCCGATGACTTCGCTCATGGCTGCTGAGGCATCTGAAAAACTCCCTGTGAATCAACCTGGCTTGGCTGGACGCGGTAATCCACCACCATCGATATACAAGCTCTGTCCGGTGATATAGCCCGCCGCATCCGAGCAGAGAAACGAAATGGTTGCAGCCACCTCGGCAACGCTGCCGTGCCGGGCCGCAGGAATGCCCCGGGTACGGGCTGCAAGCCCCGCCTCCAGGTCGGTCCAGCCCGCGAGTCGCGTGGAACTGATGGCACGTGCGGTCACGATGGACCCCGGGCAGACCGCGTTCACCGTAATCCCTGAGGCTGCGACTTCAACCGCCAGGGCCTGCGTCAGGCCCAGCACGCCCGCCTTGGATGTGGTGTAGGCGACGCGGTCCGGAAGTGGATGCCGGGTGATCGCCGATGAGACGTTGACGATTCGACTCCAGCCCTGTTCGCGCATCGGTCCGACCACGCGACGCGTCATCAGAAACATCCCGCGGACGTTGACCGACATCACGCGCTCCCAAGCCGCCAACGACAGGCTGTCAATCGGGACGCGATCATCACCGTGGGGCGCGGCCGCGTTATTGACCAGCACGTCGATCCGCCCATATCGGTCGAGCACCTCGCCCACCATCGCATCCGCATCGCGCTCATTCGACACATCGCCGTAAACGGCGCTTGCGTGTCCCTGAAGTGCTTCTACCAGCGATGGCAGGCCGCGCCAATCAGCGGGCGTATCGGCGAGTGCATCGTGATCATTGGCAACCCCTTGAGGCGCCACGTCGCTGACCACGACCGTGAAGCCACTGGCCGACAGCGCGCGCGCGGTGGCGCTCCCAATGCCCTGCGCTTTACCGCAGCCGGTGATCAGCGCCACGCGAGCGCCGGAACGCTTCACGAGGGCGTTCCGCGACCCGCGCCCGCCCCATGTCCAGGCAGCGACGGGACGGCCTTGCGTACACCGTCAACCCACGCTTTGGACTGCAGCGCCAGGGCTCGCGTATCCGAGGAGAGCGTCAGGAATTGAAACCCGCGCGCGAGCATCTGAACACCCTGTTCAGAATTAGAGGCGTTGATGCCCGCGATCACACCGGCGTTGCGGCAGGCATCCACCACCTGCGTCATGGCGCCATCAAT
>Ga0194123_10004647_pt1 | contig 15340 bp, 10 predicted proteins | sample TA2MahsurfametaG_5_FD_155479 | JGI IMG/M metagenome (GOLD analysis project Ga0194123, IMG submission 155479) | Freshwater microbial communities from Lake Tanganyika, Tanzania - TA2015023 Mahale A surface | ecosystem: Environmental > Aquatic > Freshwater > Lake | place: Tanzania: Lake Tanganyika... | reverse complement strand
GCCTGTGCCGGTACGCCGATACCAGTGGGACCAACCCGGCGACATGATCCATGTCGACATCTAGCCGCAGGCTTCTGCGAAGCAGTAACAGTTGGCTCGGTTTGACCGCGTCGGCCACCGGATCACTGGAGATCTTCGCCTGGGGCGTTCGAGCGGTGCGGGCTACGAAAAAGCCCACGTCGCTTTCGATGACTCGAGTCGGCCGCCATGGCGCTGGGTGCTGCGGTGCTGGCCCACCACCTGGCCGGGGAACCGCTCAGTAACACGGAACAGGGCCCGCAAGGCATCAACAGCCCTGCGGCGTAGTTCCGGGCTCAGAAGTTTCCCTCGGCCAGCTCCTTGAGCATCGCCTTCTCCAGCTAGGCCTCTGCCAGTAGCCTTTTGAGCCGTTGATTCTCCTTTCCCAGCTGGATAGGCCGCTTGGCCCCCTCGGCCTTCAAACTGTCGTAAAGCTAACGCCAGCGGTGATAGGTGGCCTGAGACAACTCCAGTGCCCGGCAGACGTCGACGACGATAGTGCCTTGGGCGATCAGCTGCTCGGCAGATTTAAGATTACGAATGATCTGCTCGGGAGTGTGGCTGGTTCGCTTCATGGTGGACTCCCCGGCTCAGTCCGGCCGTATGAGGTCTCAAACACCGTGTAACGATTCGCAGGGTCCACGTCAAATGACCTGTAGAGAAAATACAACTTTCCCAGACATGCTGACTGTCATTCAAAAGCCAGCTTTGAATTGAGTATTCTCTGAGTTTATCAATTTATTCTTAGCCGATAGAAGCAATGCTCTAAAGTCTTAATTAATTGATCCTTCGCTCAAAGCAGTGTTCGTGATATATTGTATAAGTACCTCACCTTCTCAAAGTGCGCCCACCCTTATCTACTTCTTGTAAATCCATTTTTTCTATGATATCATACTAAATTGTTACCATAAATCTGCGTTTTCTTTAAAATATCGCGCAAGGCATAGCTTCTTGCGAAAGACTTTCAAGGTTATGACAAAAGTTACAATTATTTTTTCATCTCTTGGCATTGGAGGTGCAGAGGCAAGCTTAACCCGAATGGCATCATATAGACGAACAAAAATTAGTTATAAAATCGTCTCTATTGGTAGAGATGGCAACCTTCCTGCCTTCCTAAGCCGACAAGGCATTCTTCATAAAATCTACGATTTACCTCCTTGTCCGACTGCGTTTCGTGAGTTCTTAGTCTTTTATAACTGTATAAGAGTGGTTCAAGACGCAATTAACGATAATCAATCTATCATCTATGCATGTGGCTATAGGATATCCTGCTACGTTAGGTTAATTCTTTTGCTAATGCCTGGCCCTTTATTTGTTTTAGGTGTTAGGGCTAATCCGCAAAACCTAAGGATTTCAAAGGTCCTTAACGTAATTGAAAGAGTCTTATCTCCATTAACAAGCCACTATATCTCTAATTCCCAATCAGCCAAAGACTTCATAGTCAGGCATTGGAGAGTCGAACAAAAGAAGATATCGATCATATATAATGGAATTAACTTAAATCATTCTTTCCGCTATATTCCCTTGTCCTACAGGCCAAGAATTGTCCTTGTAGTTGCAAATCACTCACCCAGGAAAGGATTAATTGAATTTCTTTTATGCATACAAAAAATCATTGCTATTGATTCGGATATCAGATTTTATTTTGCCGGTAGTGAAAACCCTTCATATAATATCAAGTCTCATATAACACGATTAGGTTTGTCGCGCCATGTTCAAATTCTGGGTTATCAAGAGGATGTAATCTCGCTGTTGGGTCAATCTAGATGTTTAGTCTTACCATCTTTATATGGTGAAGGATGTCCTACGTGTATATTAGAAGCTTATGCTACCCGCACACCAGTTGTTGCACATTCTATTGATGGCGTACCCGAGATTGTAGAGAATGGTGTCACAGGTTTGACTCACCATGTCAATGACCCGACAATGCCCCAGTCAATCCTCATGATGGTAAATTGTACTGAATATGCAGAGGGTATTGCTGATAATGCCTACAATAAGTTATGTTCTGATTTTTCCATCGAATCTGTTTATTATAAGCATGAAACACTCCTTTCCTTATTGGATCGCAGAAAAGCCTAGTATTTGCCCTCTGCCAATCCATTACCGTATACAATGCATGCATACAACACTAAGTCAGCTTCTAAACTACTTAGTTAACCTAGCTTATGTAGACAATCACTTAACACATGAGCTTTGCTGACATTACTCTGAACCACACCGCTGATCAATCCATGTCCAATTGTAAGATCTTCTTTTATGAACATGCTTATCTAAGGGAACGCCAGCTTGATACGGTAAGAATGTGGCCAGCCGATGAAGTAATTAATAAAAACTCAATCTTAACAAGAGGCTCATCAGCGGTTTCCAAGGTAGAAGCCTTAAAGCCAATTGTAAGCCTCAGACTTAGACAGAGGATCCCTTTACTCAATCTTAAGATCCGACCAACAAAATCTTGCCGTAAAGAAGATGTTGTTTATGTCTGGGGTGGGTTAATGCTTACAGGCGACTTTATTGTTGAAATAGATAATCCCTGGTGTTTAGTAGGATACAACTATCGCGCAATGTTTTTTTGGAGGCCGCTGATTTCGTTTATTCTTAAGAGCAGAAGGTGCAAGCAGATTAGATGTATTAGCGTAGCCTGTAGAAATAGCCTCGAGAGAATCTTTGGAGAGTCAGTTCTCAAGAAAGTAGTCGTTACCTATCCCAAACTTCCCATGGTTCCAACTGCTCCTAGAAAAGCAGACGACGACAACTGCAAATTCTTGTTTGTAGGAACTCAGTTCAGTCTGAAAGGGGGCTGGCATCTAGTAAGAGCTTACCAAAATCTTTTAATGTATCACAAAGATGTATCTCTACAGATTATCTCATATCTTACTGCACAGGAGATTAATCAAGTTACCAGTATTCCAGGAATAAGTTATATCGAAGCAGGTATGCCCAGGAATCTTCTAGTAGAACAGTATATGAGATCATCTGATGTTCTTGTTTTACCCACACTTGCAGAAAGCTTTGGAATGGTACTGTTAGAAGCTCTATATCAATCGCTTGCCATTATCTCTACTGATGTATATGCCATCAAAGAGCTTGTGTTGAGCAATAAAAATGGAATTCTGATTCAACCCCCTATTAACTATTGGGAAGACTATATGCCATCTTGTTATGCCAAAGACTGGCATAAGCTTAAATCATTTGCTCGGCACTTAAAGTCAACAGATTTCGAACAATCAATCTTTAGAGCATTAGCAAAGTGCGCGTCTGACAAAGACTGGCTGATGTCTGCAAAAAATGCGAGCTATGAATATGCGTTATCTCACCATGCATGCCAAAACAAGTATTGAATACTCTTCGTTCTCGAAATGTCAATCACATTTATAATTGCCACCTACAACAGAGAGAGTACATTAAAGAGAGCTATCGAGAGTATTATATCGCAGCCAGGTTTTAGTGATTGTGAACTCATCATTGTAGATGACGGTTCCCATGACCGAACAGACCAAATATGTAAAGAGTATGTGCGACGTGAAAATATTTACTATATACAGCTACCGCATAACAGAGGAGTTGGCTTCGCCCGGAACTTAGGGGTAACGAGAGCGACATATAGCTGGATTTCTTTTATAGACTCAGATAACGAACTGTCTCCCAATACAATTACATACTTCTCAAACATCATAAATACTAAGGCACATATACCAATCCATTTCTTCCCTGTTTTAGCTGAAAATCAGAAACCTTATTCAAGTGTAAGTCTCATGATGACCAGGGCCCCCAGCCCTATTCTGTACGTAACAGACTACTACAAGGGGGAGTTCCATACTCTGACATCACGTTATCTACTAACCCTATTTCCATTCATTGAGACTGTTAATGGAGGAGAGGGAATAATCTGGAAAAAAATCGTAAGACATAGTCAAAAGCTTCAATATCATTCTCACTATTCGCTCATATACTGTACCTCAAGTTCTGGGCGCTTATCGGACGTCCTCGTGAGCCCAACTCGAATTGCCTACCTTCATAGTTTAGACCTACTAACCTTTTGGCCCGTCTATTTGCGTTATGCTCCGTTACGCCTTGGATCAGCTATAGTCAAGATAGTCCTTTATTTACTCTACTTCTTCCTTACTGCCCTTTTACATTATGTGTGGAATCTTCGGCCAGACACACGCAAAAAAAACTATCTTAAATAAAAGCAATACAATAACTGGATGCAAGCTAACACATAGAGGCCCAGATAATAGTAGGATACTACCACTGCCTAACATCACACTTGGCCACCAGCGCCTATCAATCGTTGAATTATCTACAAAATCTAATCAACCTTTCTCAATTGGCCCCCACTACTTAGTCTTCAATGGTGAAATATATAATTACAAAAAACTACGAGACGAGCTCAAACACTTTGGCGTTATCTTCACTACTGAAGGTGATACCGAACTACTCTTAAAGGGATTAATACTCGAAGGAATCGATTTCGTTAGCAAGTTAAATGGAATCTTTGCATTTGCATACTACAGTGCTGTTACCAACGAACTTATTCTTGCAAGAGATCCAATGGGTGTAAAGCCCTTGTACTACTCAAGGCTTGATAATAATCTTTTATTTGCAAGTGAAGAAAAAGAGTTGGCGTCTTTTTTAAATAATCCTAAACCCAATCTGTTGTACTTCTTACAGTACTCCGACTCAGGTCGCTGCGCTACATTAACACCTTTCAAAGATATTCAGATAGTTTATCCTGGAACATATGTCTGTTATGAACTCCTGAGCGATCGATTAAATGAATTTCAATATTATAAGCCATTTAATGACTATACTGACTACCAGAATAAATTAGAGAATAAAACTATCATACAAGATCAAATCCAATCCATCAAGTCTTCACTTATTAAATCCATATCCCTTCAAATAGATTGTGATGTGCCGTATGCTTTTGTATGCTCTGGTGGACTTGACTCTAGTTTAACTACTTATATTGCCAGTGAGCTCTCAACAAGGCCAATCAACCTCTTTTTTGTTGATGTCAAGCACGAACAGCACACAGAGCTGACTTATGCTCAGCAGCTCTCCAATTTATTGCCAAATTCAAACCTTCATGTAATTAATCTTGACAAATATTCATTCCTTTCGTCCCTACCTAGTGCTATTTATTACAATGATGAACCTCTTGCCCATCCAAATAGTGTAGGTCTTTATTTACTTGCACAAAAGATGTCCATGCTTGGCTATAAAGTTGCAATAGCCGGCGAGGGTTGCGATGAGCTCTACGGAGGCTATCTCGATAGACATGTTCTAAAGCACTATTTTCTGAAAGCATCTAAAGTTTTCTCTCTATTGCCCAATAAATACAAGATTGCACTTAAGAATCTATTATATGATTCCGAAAAGTCTTCAATCCTATATAATCATGAACGCTATTCTAACTCACAGTTTCATAGCCAACTCTTAGATCAAATTAGCGTATCGTCCATGTCTGATATTGACAAGTTCTTAACACTTGATCAGTATGATTATATGCAACCTATTTTACAGAGAACGGACCGTATGTTTATGGCATTTGGGATTGAAGCCCGAGTCCCCTATTTAGACTATGAATTTGTCCGCCTTTCAAGATCTTTGCCTCACACTCATAAGGTGTCTAGATTTATGGGTAAGAGAGCTATTAAGCATATAGCCTTGGACTACCTACCAAGCTCTTTCGTTCATCGAAAGAAGAGAGGATTTTCGCTACCTCTTGACTCTTGGGCCAATATCGACTCTAATTTCTTTCGCGATGGATTTATAACACGTAATATGCCTCATCTTTTTTACAAGACTCAACTCTTTCCTGAAAATGCATCCCACAAATACAAGTTTCGGCTGCTTTCCATCGAAATCTGGGGTCGAATCTTTATGTATAATATAAATCCACAGAAAATCTCTGAACAGCTCTTGACTTACTGTAACTAACCAGGTTAATCTCAGAGGTTTCTATTGTCAATTTTAGTCGACTACTCTCTCCACCACCACTCATACGGTAAAGCTTAAATATAGTATTTCTTTAGGCAAATACCTATATCCACACCTTTCATCTATGGCAATCATACAGTCTGTCTAATTAAGTTTAGACTATAGCCTTTGCCTCTACTTCTGATATGAATTTCCTCCCACTGGGCCATTCCGTTCGATCACTCGTTATTAAAACCGCTGTCCACAGAGAAGAAGTTAATCTTCTTAAGAAACCAAAAAAAACTCTGCTTAGAGACATTCTCCAATACGCTGCTTCTAATATTCAGTTTTACCAATCAAGACTTCCAAGAAATATCAATTTAATCATTAATTCGGATCCAGTAGAGGCACTCAGATTCTTTCCAGTTCTGACTAAAGATATGATCCGCTCTTATTCTTCAGAACTTATTTCAAAGTCCACTACTAATTCTTACTGGAATTCCTCTGGTGGCTCAACAGGAGAACCTATATCTATCCTGCAGGATAGAGCGTATTTACGCATCAATAGATACCTTGCCTATAATGAAATGTGTTCAATGGGGTACACATATGGTGATCGCTGGATGAAAATATGGGGTGACGAAAGAGAGCTGCTTCACCACACACAAACGCCCTTAAAGAAAATCGGTATATTTGTCAACAATCTAAAGCTTGTCAATTCTTTTCGTCTGTCACCTTCAGTCCTAAAAGAAGCCATTGAATATCTAAATAAGTACAAACCTTCTCTCTTAGTAGGCTATACTCAAAGCATACATGAACTTGCCAAGTTTTCTCTAGAGACTGATATCAAAGTTACACATAATATACCAGTTATTTGCACCGCGGGTATGTTATACCCTGACGTTGTCCAACTTATCGCCAATACGTTTGGCTCCTCCATATACAACAGATATGGTAGCCGAGAGGTTGGGTCCATAGCTTTTGGAGCTGCAGGACAAGATATGGCCATCTCAAGATCTGTTTGGCTCGACACTATCAATGATCAGGAACAAGTTATCTTCGATAAGGATGGTGCAATTACAGTTACCTCATTATGCAACTACGCTATGCCTATCATAAAATACAAGATTGGCGACTACGGTACCATGTCTTATCAAACTCCAATTGATAACGATAAATCTGTTATCCTATCTAAACTTAAGGGAAGAATAGTAGATACTTTTGTCAATATTAATGGTGAGCTTATAGATGGCGAGTATTTTACTCATCTTCTTTATGGAATGAAATGGGTTAGAAGATTTCAATTTATCCAGACTAGCTACTCACATATTGATTTTTTGGTTGAAGTTATTAATGATCCACCGGATAATGACCTAGATCACATACGCCGAGGAGTTGCGACAGTTATGGGTAATACATGCACCCTTACATATCGCAAGGTATCCTCTATACCACCCCCCCCTTCAGGAAAGTATAGATATACTATGTCCCATATACTTCGGTAGCCTACCCATCATACTATTCTCTTATGTGTGGAATATTAGGTATCTCAACGACTTCTCGTGTTGATACATTCCCTAAAACTAAGTTTGAGCATCTTCTGCAACTTCAGCACCATAGAGGGCCCGACTCATCTGGCATTTGGGAATCTGAAGATAACACTGTTTACCTTGGTCATAACCGTCTTTCCATTATTGATTTATCAAGCTCAGGTGATCAGCCTATAATCAGTCGATGTGGCCAAGTTGTGCTCGTATTCAATGGTGAGATATATAACTATAAATACCTTAAAGGTAGGCTTGTTTCTAAAGGATTTATTTTTAGGAGCAGCACAGATTCTGAAGTCTTGCTCAATCTATATCTGGATATAGGCCTTAAGCTTTTTAACGAGATTGAAGGTATGTATGCATTTGCAATATACGATTTGCGTACTAACGATCTAATTTGCGCAAGAGACCCTATCGGAAAAAAACCTCTTTACTATACCTCTGCATCAGATGCTTTTTTCTTTGCGTCAGAACTCAAAACCGTACGTGCATATACTGGACCAACAAATAATATTAACCATAGTGCAATACTCTCTATTCTTTTAAAAAATCTCAGGCACATCCCTGATCCATATACTGCTTATAATGACATAAGCACACTTCGACCAGGCCATTATATTGTCATCAATAATGCTAAGATTATTACTGATCATTGTTTTTGGTCTCATACAACTCCTACATATACACCTGAAACATTTACCGCTACCTATCTCAGGCAGCTTTTTGAGCGTGCCGTTGATTTACGCCTTGATGCAGATGTGCCTATAGGAATTCTTCTTTCAGGCGGACTTGATAGCAGTGCTATTGCGTCTTACGCTTCAACGGTGTCGTCACGCCCTATTTCAACATATTCACTCAGTTATGGAAATACAGACACTGATGCCCTCTTTTCTAATCATTTTTCAAAGACACTCGGGCTTCATCACCATGAAATAATAATTGACCCCGAATCTCTTTTACATTCAACAATTAACTTAATACATGAGTTTGCCGAGCCCATAGCATTACTACCCCTTGCATACACATCTATGCTGACTCATGCGATGAGTTTAGATGGCGTCAAGGTTGGACTTACCGGTAACGGTGCTGACGAATTATTCTGCGGATACAACGGCCATTTAAGATCATATCAAGTGTCCCGATTATTACAGCTTCTCTGTAATAATATTCGCTCATCCTTTATCCCAGCACAGACCGCAAATATGTTATGCAATTCTATTCTATATCCCTTTAATAAAGAGTTCCTATACAAGTTGGATTTTAAACAAGTTTTACGGTGCACCACTTCACAATCTCGGCCGGCCCTGCAATGTCTTGTAAGCAAAGAAATCAATCGGATATGTCAACACGCACGTTCAAACTTACCCATTGACCATTCCGTAATTACTGGCCTTTTATACGAGAATCAGCACTCTATAACACTAGCACCTGATTTTGCCGGCATGATTAATTCAGTAGAACTACGTTCACCATTTCTTGATGATCAAATAGTTAATTACGCACTTTCACTTCCGCCCTCACATAAAATCTGTCGTTTCAATTCGTCTTGGATTCACAAAAGTATCTTAAGAACTGCCTTGGCTAACTATGTTCCATCCTATATTTCAAGTTCACCTAAACGAGGTTTTGGTTTTTCACTTAAGGAACATTACCTTTTCCACAATCAATGGAGAGAATATGCTCACAGTTTGTTTACTGACCCACTCTCAGCAAATGGGCTATTTGATACTATAAGAATACGAGATATCTGGCTCAATTTTCTGGCTGGTAGTGTGCCTGCCTCTACAATTATGAAGCATTTTTCTATTCAAGTATGGCTTCGAAATCAACCACTCAACTCATGAGTCCCCTCTCACTCAAACTTTCCGTTGTAGACAGATTCGATTTCATTATATCAGAGTGCAGGAACAAACGTGTCTTACACCTTGGTTCATTAGCAGCTGATAGGAAGTCAACATTACATCAAAAAATCTTAGACGTAAGTTCTGAGTGCTGGGGCCTTGATCAACACTCATCAACAATACCCAATCATATCCTGGGTGACGCCCAAAACTATAATCTCTCTCACCTCAATCCTGATATTATTCTCGCTGGTGAAATTATTGAACATATATACGACATCAAGGGCTTTTTTGAATCAGCCTATACTACGCTTCAATCTGGATGTTCGCTGATTATTACTACACCGAATGCTTTTAGTCTTGTACATCTTGTTAAAGCTGTTTTTGGGAAGATTGTTAAGAATGATCCCTACCATGTCCTCCTCTATGACCCAACTACTCTCTCAAATCTCTACAACTGCTACCTTCAAACCTTTTTTTGGGGAAGTATATGTTTTTACAGAGAAGCTAGCGCTAGAACATTTATCTATCGATTATGCAATGTGTTCTCTTTCTTATCACCAACATTTTCGCCTGGAATTATCCTTAAGCTAACAAAACGCTAGCCACTTATTTGTGATTAAGTCTGTTCTTCCTGCCTCATTTCTTGGCTTAACGTCACTATTTCTGAATATCTTATTTCAATTTTTATCTGTACGAATCCTTATATTGCATCTTGGTGACAACCTATTTGGTATTTTTGCCTCTTTCCTTGCTCTTTTTTCCCTCTCTGATATAGGCATAGGTTGGTTGACTTCAGGATTTACACAAACACAACTTAAAAATGCTTCTACAAATGATCTGTCAAGTCTAATCACTTGTTCCTTTCTTTCTAGGTTTCTCTTTCTTGTCTACTCTATTATTGCCTCAGTATCCGTCTCAATCTTATTTATTTACCATAATACTACCCTTGACTTCCAATTTCTAACCCGGAATCTTCTTCTCCTGCTAATCTATATTGTCACATCTAATATACTCACCGTTGACAAGATTACTCTCATTAGTATTAATAAACAGTCTTTTGTTTACCTAATCGAATCTTTTAGATTTCTTTTTTCCTGTATACTTCTTTTATTTATCATTCCGAGTAATCCTTCAATTTACGCCGCTTGGTTTTCTATCTTATTTCCAATATTCTTGCAGTTTTCTTTGTTGCGATTTATAACGCGATCGTACTTAGCAAAAGTCAGCCATACGTTTATATCATCTTATGATATTGATTTATCTCTTCGCTTACTAAGATCTAAATTCTTCACCAAGACTAATCTTGGCTTTACTATACATGGGTTTTTCCTAATACTAATTTCCAATGATATCTTTTTCCTCTCAATCATATCCAAACCTTCATCTGTCACTAATTACATCCTTCTCACCAGAATACCTCTTGGCATCATCTTAATCGTTCAGCGATTATGTCAGGTCCTCTACCCAAAATTCTTCCACATTACGCACTCGACGAATAGCCCCACTGTGATAAAAATTTTGCTTAAATCTGTATTAGCCACATACGCACTTTCACTTACTCTATCCATATCTTACCTTCTATCCGCCCACTATATCTATAGTTTTTGGCTTGGCTTTGCGCCCACTTATAGCCTATCTGTAAAATTATTTATTATCGTATTTATAATCTTTTCATCATCTGCCTATTTGTTTTCTACACTTCTTCTTGCCGCTGGTCAAATCTCCTTAGTTATTTCTGCACTCTTTCTTGAGCTTTTCATTAAGCTTATATTTATTACTTTTTACTTTAAAGCCTTTGACTTTTATGCTTTTGTCTTTGCATCTTCACTATCCTCTTTATTTATCTCCTCAATTTATTATCCGCTACTATTATCTAGGTTTGTAAGACAACTTCCTTCTCAAACATGATATGTTTCCTAATACTCATTCGCCAAAACCATTTCTCTTATTTTTTCTTGTCTTTTTCACACTTTCTTATTTTATAAAACCGTTCTTATTTCTCTTTCCTACCCCCAATCCCTTTTGGATTTTTAACTCTGAGTACTTTTCAGCTAACACATTCTTTTCATTCTTCCTTTCCGCGCTCTTCTTAATTTTTCTTATCTTTGGTTATAAAATCCGTATTAAGATTAAGATACCTTTCATAATTCACTATTTACTATCGCCTCATTTTTCTAATAATTATAAATTTCTGTTTGCCGCAATCTCCCCCCTAGCTCTTTTACCTTTTTGCTACAATTCAACCAACTCATTACTCGTTATTTCTTCCTCCACAGGTCTTATTGCATGCTGTGGTTTACTCTGGTTCAATTCAGGCCTTTTCCTTAAATCTTATGCATTCATGATATTTGTCTCCAATTTACTATTTTCAGTTAAATCTCGAACTCCCCTTCTCTATATTATCTTTTTTATTCTAATTCAGATCCCTTATTTTAGAAAGTCTTTCTTGCGTCTTAGCTCCAGCAATCTTTTGTTTTCAACTATTCTATTCTCAACTATATTCTTTTTCATCATCGGTTTTGCCCAGATTGCCCGTTGGTCTTCATATTCAAGTTTTGATGTTATGGGTCTCAATCATATTACCTCCGGTTATGCCACTACTTTTGATCAGTTAGATACTCTTAATACATACCTTGACAGGTTTGGTCTTTTCCCTAGATCTTTTGGTTATTGGTTAGGTGATCTATTGATTCTTTTTCCTAGATACCTGTTTGACAAGCCAATCGAATACGGTTCGCTCTTAATATCACGAGACTTATGGGGGTCTACTTTTGAGCTCTTGGAAAATGGCTCCGGAGCCGGGCAGTATCCCCTAGGGATCATTGTTCACGCACTCGACTTTTGCTCCTTCTACCTTTTTGCTTTTTATGCTATCGGAGTCGGTATTTTTATCAGGATTCTTGATTGTGTCTTTCAGGCTGCACCCCCTCATATATTCGCTATTACCTTATTTCTATTCTTAAATCTTAATTCATTAGTCAGAGCGGGAATTCTTCAGTTTATCATTTATAATCTTGTTTTTGCCTTGTCATTCATGACCATTTGTTTCTTATCTTGCCTTATTGTTCCCAGGTTCTTGTCTTTAATTAGGAGCCCTTAGCTTGACTAAGCCTTTCAGCTCCCCTATGTTTAACTTCTTTTCAAATATTTGCATTATCGTCTTTCCCCGCAGACCCTACTCTTGGTATGATTTCTTGTAGTCACTCACCTTTTAAGATTCTTTAATTCGTTCAAGTACTCCTTGTATATAGTCACCTTCTGCATGACTACCGACTACAATTTCGACCAAGCTACGATTGATAGTTTTGGGGATGAATGGAATCGATTCAACCAGCAGAATCTTTGCTCTTCCGAGGCTGAGCGTATCTTCAATGACTACTTCTTTGTTTTCCCTTGGGAATCTTTACCTTCTGACGCAGTTGGATTTGATATGGGTTGTGGTACTGGTAGATGGGCTCGTTTTGTTGCCCCAAGAGTAGGTCACCTACACTGCATTGAGCCCTCCAAAGCTTTTTATGTCGCACAAAACCTCTCTCGCGAATTTGGGAATGTATCAGTCCATCAAGCTACCATTGATACATGCACTCTCGAGCCATCAACTCAAGATTTTGGATATTGTCTAGGTGTACTACATCACCTTCCTGATCCACTTGCCGCACTAAAATCTTGTGTCGAGCTTCTAAAGCCGGGAGCACCTTTTCTTTTGTATGTTTACTATGACCTTAGTAATAGATCGCCTCTTTATCGTTTTTATTGGAAACTTGCGGATCTTATTCGTATCGTTGTCTCCCGTAGTTCTCCTCTGGTTAAGCTATTGATAACTGATTTTATTGCCTGTGCTGTTTACTTTCCTCTTTCTCGTCTTGCTAGGTTGTTAGACTTAATGGGCGTTTGTGTCGACGGCTTTCCTTTGAGTTATTATCGCAATCTTAGTATTTACACTATGCGCACAGATTCGCGTGATCGATTTGGAACTCCACTTGAACACCGTTTTTCACGAACGGTTCTTTCCTCAATTTGTGAACAGTCAGGACTTGTGCGTCTGCGTTTCTCCTCTTGTGCACCTTATTGGTGCGTTGTGGGTAACAGGTCGACTTAGTCTTTCTCTTTTTTTTACGGAATTAAATAGCCACACTAAATACCTATATATGAAGAAACCCCTTTCGGCTTAAGCATTTTCTATCCCTATCCCTATTCCTTTGCTCTTCACTGCTCATACTTACACCTCTTCTGCTTTTCGGTTTCCTAGTATTAAACCTCGACCACGGGCACATCTTGCTCCATTGCTATTGCCATGATCTAGCATCCTTATTTATTCACCCCTTTAATGTCATGCTGCTTTCTTGATGCAAATCTTGTTTATACCCCTGCTTCAGGGTTCCTCCCTGTGGTTTTGCCTCTAGTTATATTAAATCCTTGTAATTGTCCTTCATGGCAGAAGTGCAACGGGTTTCACAATTAATCCTTTGACTGGTTATTGTTCTTGCTTTCTTCCCGTCTATGTCCAGTGCTTTTTTCTTTTCATGCAATACGTGAAATCGAATCTTTTTTATTCTGTTTTTATGTTAGCCGCCTATTTTCTTGCATCTCTTTGCTTAACCCTTTAGTTGCTTGTCTTAGGGTCTAGAAGTCTACTTCACCCTTGATCAGTACTTTGCTGCTTGCAAACCGCCCTTTTGCTGCTATGTTGTTGCTTGATTCTTTACTCTTATTGATTTAAGCAATTGCGTGGCTTTGCATCTCTGTTTTATCTATGCCTTGCTCCTTTCCCTCATCCAGTGACGTACGATCTTCACTACCGTGTTACTCCTATTATGACTTATTGCGTCTTATGAAATGCCTAGCGTCAAAGTTCTCTTGGTGGCTAATACCAGCTGGTATCTCTACAACTTTCGGTTGCCTTTGCTACGCGATTTAAGGCGGGCTGGCTATACGGTTCAGGCTGTTGCCCCTCTCGATTCCTATACAGCTCGGCTGGAAGCGCAGGGTTTCACGGTGCACCACTGGATGGTGGCCCGTCGATCCATCAATCCGTTGTTGGAGTTGCGGGCCTTGCTTGATCTGTTTCGCGTGTACCAACGGGAGCAGCCCCAGTTGGTGCATCACTTCACCATTAAGGCCTGCCTCTACGGCACCCTCGCGGCCAAAGGAGCCCGCGTCTATCGGGTGGTGAATGCCGTCACCGGCCTTGGCCATGTGTTTCTGGGACAGCGCAAGCGCACCCGCGTGCTGCGCCGTGCCCTCAAACCCCTATACAAGGCCGTCTTCTCCGCCCGCCGTGCCACGGTGGTGTTTCAAAATGCCGACGATCAGGAACGCCTGATTGAGCTCGGCATCACGGATGGTGACCGGGCCCGCCTGATCCGTGGCTCTGGAGTCGACCTGCTCCAGTTCACCCCCATGGAGGATTCCGCCGGCGCCTTTCACGATCCGCTGCAGGTGCTGTTTCCATCCCGCTTGATCCGCGAGAAGGGCATCCAGGATCTGCTAGCTGCCTGCCAGGCGCTCTGGGCCAAGGGTGAAGCGCTGGAGCTGCTGGTGGCCGGTGCGTTGGATGGCGGCAACCGCAGTGCGCTGCTGCCCCACGAATGCGAGGCCCTTCGCCGTGAGCCCCGCATTCGCTTCCTGGGTCATGTCGACGACATGCGCTCCCTCTACGGCGCCTCTGATCTGGTGGTGTTGCCCTCCTGGCGTGAAGGGCTCTCCCGCTCCCTGATCGAAGCCGCCGCCATGGAGCGCCCGATCATCACCACCGATGTGCCCGGCTGCCGCGACGTGGTGGACCATGGCCGCACCGGTTTACTGGTGCCGCTCCATGATGCCCGTGCCATCGAGCTGGCGATTCAGTTGCTCCTCGACAACCCTGATCTGGCGCGGCGCTTCGGCAAAGCAGCCCGCCAGAAGGTGGTGGATGAATTCCAGGTGTCGCTGGTGAATGAGCGCACCCTGGCGCAATACCAGCGGCTGTTCGCCGCGCCGTTGCGGCAGTCGCGCTTTCCCTGGAGC
>Ga0194123_10004646_pt1 | contig 15342 bp, 14 predicted proteins | sample TA2MahsurfametaG_5_FD_155479 | JGI IMG/M metagenome (GOLD analysis project Ga0194123, IMG submission 155479) | Freshwater microbial communities from Lake Tanganyika, Tanzania - TA2015023 Mahale A surface | ecosystem: Environmental > Aquatic > Freshwater > Lake | place: Tanzania: Lake Tanganyika... | reverse complement strand
TGCCGACGAGTTCGCCGTCCTGGAAGAGACGCAGGACGCCGGCGGCGTCGCGCGTGACGGCCACATGGGTCCAGATACCCGAGGAAATCGGCTTCGCCGACACCACCGCATCATGGATCGTACCGCCGAGGTAAGCGCGGAAGATCCCGCCGGCGAAATTGAGGTCCAGCGCGCCCGCGGCGCCGAGGATGCTGTCGTTGTTGTCGACCTTGTCGTCGAGGCGGACCCAGGTCTCCACGGTGAAGGCGCCCTTGAGGGCCAGGCCGGACTTGGCGACGGCGTCGTTGGAGCCGTCGAGGGCCAGCACGCTGCGGAACACGCCGCCCAGCCGCGCGGAGACGGCGGCCAGCTCAGGGCTGTCGCCCAAGGCGATGGCGAGCTTCTCGGCGGCGGCGGTCTCGACGTCGGCCACGGCGACCGAGCCGTCGGCCAGCCCGGCGGCGATGGCCTTGGCCCCGGCCTGGGTGCCGCTCAGTCCGTCGAGCACGACCTTGCGATCGTTCGCCGACAACGTCGGGTAAAGCTTCATCGCCAGGCCGGCGGCCTGCGGAGCGCGGGCGGCGACCAAGGCGCGCAGCGCGAGTTTCGCGAGGTCCGCCGGCGCGGAACCGATGAGCGCGGCCACGGCTTCCGGCTTGGTGGTGCGGAGCTGCTGGAGTCCGAGGAGCGCCTCGCGGCGGGAATCTTCCTTGGCGACGAGGGCGAGCAGGTCGTCCTCAAGGGCCAGGAGCTGGAAGCCGCCGATGAGCTGGGCGGCGAGGGCGCGTTCCGCGACGCCTTGGGCGAGCAAGGCCCGGGCGGCTTCGGCTACGACCGGACCGACCTTGGCGGGATCGAGGTCGGTGCGGAAGACGAGCAGGAGCTCGACGACGCGGTTGCGCACGGGGGCGTCGGCCAGGAGCTTGCGGAGGACCGCGACGCTGGCGGGCTGGTCGAGGGTCTGGGCGACGGCGAGGAGCTCATCCGGGCCGGGCGCGCGGTCGAGCTGGCCGACCAGCGCGGCGACGAGCGGGGCGCCGACCTTCGGGTCGAGCGCGAGCGCGGCGAACATCCGGCCTTCGGCGGGCAGCGACTTCGCGGCGTCCGAAGCGAGGAAAGCGGCGACGGCCTCGGGCTGGCGCTCGAGATACATGCGCACGAGGAAGCGCTCGAAGTCGCGCTCATAGGCGGCGCCGACCTTGATGGCCTTGCCGCGACGATCCGGCGCGACGGGCCCTTCGAGGGCCGGACCGACGAAACGCATCAGCGCGCCCAGCGCGACGGGGGACTTGGCGGAAGCCTCGCCGAGAGCCTTGATGGCGGCGGCGCGGACCTCGGCGTCGGGGTCGGCGGCAAGCGCCGTCAGCGCGGCGAAATGCGGCTCCCAGGCGCCGAGATGACGCAGCGCGTTCACGGCTTCGCGACGGACGTTACGATTCGGATCGGCCAGCAGCCGCTCGGCCAGCGGACCGATCTTGCGGCCATGTTCGCCCAGCACCCAGAGCGCCTGGATCCGGCGGGCGGCCGGCGCGGAGGCGTCGCCCGCGATCGCGGCGAGCGCGCCTTCGAGGGCCTGACCTTCGTCACGTCGGTCGGCCAAGGTCTGCCAGGCGAGGTGCGCGTCTCCAGCGATCTTCGAACCGAGGCGGGCGATCAGGTCGGTGGAGGACAACCGGGTGTAATCCGGCACGGCCGGCGGGACGAAGCCCTTCGGCTTGATCCGCCAGATACGGCCCGACTGCTTGTCGCGGTCGGGGTGATTGCGGGCGACCTCGTTGTGGCTGATGATCTTGTTATACCAGTCGATGACGTAGAGGCAGCCGTCGGGGCCCATCGTCATCGCGATCGGCCGGAAGAACGGGTCCTCGCAGGTGACGAAATCGTCGAGGCGCTCGAGGCGGTAGCCGGAGCCCGCGCGGTGCTGGCGGACCGCGTTGACCTTCGAGGTGATCGGATTGGCGACATACATCACGCCGTCGAAGCCCTGCGGCCAGACGCCGGGGTCGGACAACGCGAGGCCGCTGAGGCCGGTGCCGCCCATCTTGAAATCCGGCGCCTGCACCGGGAACGGCGGCTGGTAGGACTTCGCGAGGCGGTCCGCGCAGCCGGGGTAGAGCGCGTATTCGTGGAACGGCATGACCGGGTAGCCGTAGTCGTTCGCTTCCTGGATGAAGCACTCGCCTTCGCCGGTGAGCACGAGGCCCCAGATGTTGCAGGGACCGATGCTGGTCGGCTCGAAGAAGCTGCCGTCAGGGCGGAAGCGGGCCATGCGCGTGTTCGGGAAATCGGTGACCTCGCCCTTGGTGGACGTGACCTTGCCCGAATTGAAGGCGCCCTGCGCGAGCCAGAACCAGCCCCACGGCGCGCGGGTGAACTGGTGCGGGAAGAGGTGCGAATCCTGGACGCCGAAGCCCGTCAGCAGGACCTCGCGCTGGTCGGCCTTGCCGTCGCCGTCGGTGTCGCGGAGGAACACGACGTCGTGGCCGTGCTGGACGACCGCGCCGTCCTTATAAGGCAGCACGCCCTCGGGGATCGCCAGGCCGTCGGCGAAGGCGCGCGGCTGGCGCACCCCTGGTTCGAAGGGCCGGTCGAAGACGACGACCTTGTCGCGGGCCTTGGACTTGTAGAGCGCCTCGGCGGCGGCGGGATTCTCGTTGGCGTCGACCGGGTATTCCAGCGCGGTGCTGGACCACGCCCTGCCCTGCTGGTCGAAGATCAGCATGATGAACTTGCCGAAGTCGGCCGACTCCTTGGCGAAGAGCTCGATCTCGAAGCCCTCGGGGAGCTTGAAGAGCTTCTGCTGCTCCTCGGCCGAGCGCCGCACGCCCTGCACGTCGTTGTAGCTCGTGTCCTTGCGGGGCGCGGCCGCCTTGGCGGGCTCGGGCTTCTTCGCGGCGGGCTTCACCTTATCCCAGGTCAGCGCGCCCGGCGTGGGCGGCAGTTCCTCGATCGTGATGTCCTTGGCCTGGATGACGGCCATGCCGCCCGAATGGACCTGGAGGCCGATCTTGCCGTCGAGGGCGATGTTCGGCGCGGTCTCGACGTAATCGAGCGCCGGCACGCCGTTGATCCAGCTGCGGATGCGGCTGCCTTCCGCGAGGATGCGATACTCGTTCCACTCGCCTTCCTTCACCGCGGCGAGGACCGCGGCCGCGTCCTGCGGTTCGGCGATGACCTTGTTGCGACGGCTCTCGTCGTAGATCTTGCCGTACCAGCCCTTGCCGTAGTCGACCTGATAACCGCTCATCTCGGTGCTGTTAGGGACGCGCACGCTGCGGATCTGCACGCCGCTGTTGACGAAGCCCGTGCCGGTCAGGCGGAGTTTCACGCGGAGATCGAAGTTCTGGTACGACTTCTCCGTCGCGAGGAAGAAATTCTTCGGGACCTTGACCGTCGAGGACCCGCCGCGGATCTCGCCGTCCTCGACGCGCCACCAGGCGGCGTCGCCTTCCCAGCCCGCGAGGGATTTGCCGTCGAAGATCGGCACCGGGGCGGCATGGACGGAAAGGGCGAGAAGCAGAGCCAGGAGACGACGCATGGGAAGGGGTTGAGGGATAAGCTAGCTGTCGGCCGGTCGCCCACAACCCTGCGCGTCACCTTGGCATGCAACCGGACCACCCTCAAAAGCACATCCCGACCGCACCCCACGCTTGCGTCCGCAGGCCTTCCCGCCTGTCTTCTGGGCATGTCCTCCGCCCATAAGCTCGTCCGCGACTGCGCCGCGACCCTCATCCCCGCCGGGGACGTCGTCGTGCTGGAGAAAGGCACGGAAGTCACCGTCACGCAGGCCCTCGGCGGCTCGGTCACCGTCCGCACCCCGATGGGGCTCTTCCGCATCGCCCCGGCCGACATCGACGGCCTCGGCGCCGAGGCCGTCAGCCAGTACGGCAAGAAGGACGAGGCCGTCCTGAGCGGCCCCGTGAACCAGGAAGCCCTGTGGGAGGCCCTCAAGGGCTGCTTCGATCCGGAGATCCCGGTCAACATCGTGGACCTCGGACTGATCTATCACCTCGAACTCACCCCCGGCGAACGCGGGGGCCAGAAGGTCGCGGCCAAGATGACGCTCACCGCCCAAGGCTGCGGCATGGGGCCCGTCATCGCCGCCGACGCGAAGTCCAAGCTCGAGGCCCTGCCCGGCGTCGAATCCGCCGAAGTCGAGATCGTCTGGGACCCGGTCTGGAATCCGCGGATGATCTCCGAAGCCGGCCGCAAGCAGCTCGGCCTCGAGTGATGTCCGCGCCCGTCCAGTCCGCGACGGCCCTCTACCTGCACGTCCCGTTCTGCGCGTCGTCGTGCGACTTCTGCTCGTTCTACCAGGAACAGCCCAAGCGCGGTGAGATCGACCGCTACCTCGCCGCGATCGAACGCGAGCTGGAACTCCACCCGCCCGGCCGCGTCGAGACCGCCTTCTGGGGCGGCGGCACGCCCGGACTCCTGCCGGCCGACGACCTGCGTCGCCTCGGGCACGCCATGACCGAGGCCGCCGGCCGACCCGGCGAATGGACCGTCGAGCTCGCGCCTTCGTCGGTCCGTGCCGACAAGCTCGCCGCGCTCAAGGAGATCGGCGTGACCCGGGTGTCGATGGGCGTGCAGAGCTTCGATGAGGCCACGCTCGACGCGCTCGGCCGCCGTCATTCGCCGAAGCAGATCATGGACGCATGGGAGCTCATCGAGTCCGCCGGATTCGCGTCCCGCAACCTCGACCTGATCTTCGCGATCCCCGGCCAGGATGAGAAGCGCTGGACCGACGACCTGTACAGGGCGATGGAGCTCCGGCCCGACCACCTCTCGACCTATTGCCTCACCTTCGAGGAGGACACCGCGATGTTCGTGAAACTCTCGCAAGGCAAGGTGAAGATCGACCGCGAGCTCGAGGCGTTCCTCTACCGACGGACCTGGGAGACGCTCGCCGAAAACGGCTACGCGCAATACGAGACCTCGAATTTCGCTCAGGCCGGCCATGCCTGCCGCCACAACCTCATCACCTGGGAAATGGGTTCCTGGATCGGCTACGGCCCTTCGGCGGCGTCGCAGTGGGGCCACGTCCGCTGGACGAACCCGGCGAACCTCGACCAATGGGCCAAGGGCGTCGAAGCCGGCGCGCCCATCCGCGAACAGGCCAAGGCCCTCAGCCCGCGCGACCTGCTCTGCGACGCGCTGGTCTTCGGCCTGCGCCTCAACGAAGGCGTGGACCCCTTCGCGCTCGCCGAGCGCTTCGATACCCCGCTCCCGCAAGGCGTTCGCGAGCTCTTCGCCGACCTCATCGAAGAAGAAGTCATGGAACTGGCCGGCACCCGCTTCCGCCTGAACGGCGAGGGCCGGCTGCGCGCGGATGCCGTGGGCGTCGCCGTGCTCGAGAAATTCGACTGATGGACTACGCCCTCGGAGCCGCCTTCTTCTACGCCTGGTCGGTGACCTGCGCGCGGCGCAGCTCGGCGCACCACGGACCGGACCTCGCGAACCTCGGCCGCCTGCTCGTCGCGCTCGTCATCGTCGGGCTGTTCGTGCTCCTCAGCGGCCGGCATCCCTTCAGCGCCGGCTGGGGATGGCTCCTGCTCGGCGGCGTGCTCGGCCTCGGCGTCGGCGACATCGCCCTCTTCCACGCCCTACCCCGCATCGGCGTCGGCCTGACGATGCTGCTGACCCAGTGCCTCGCCGCCCCGATCGCGCTCTTCCTCGAATACGAGATCCTCGGCCTGTCGCCGAACGGCCCGCAGCTGCTCTCCGCGCTGGTGATCCTCGCCGGCGTCGGCGTCGCGCTCGGCGCCCCGGCCGAAGGCGACCCGGCGGACCGCCGCGCCGGCGTCTGGCTCGGCCTGCTTTCCGCCTTCGGCCAGGCCTGTGGCGCGGTCGGCACGCCGATGGCGGTCGACGCCTGCGCGCGCGCGGGCGAGACGATTCCGGACGGGTTCGCGCAGGGTTTTGTCCGCCTCCTCGGCGGCGTGCCGGTCGTCCTGCTCTTCGTCCTCTGGACCGCAAGCAAGGATGGCCTCCTTGCCAAGCTACGCCGGCCCTACGCCTGGCGCACCGCCCCGATCTGGATGTTCATGAACGGCCTCGCCGGGCCGGCGATGGGCGTGGCTTGTTACCAGTGGGCGCTCACCAAGCATGACGCCGCGCTGGTGCTCAGCGTGGTGGCGCTGACGCCGCTGATCGGACTCGTGATGCAATGGGCCGTCGAAGGCCAGCGGCCGTCTTGGCGCCTCTGGGTCGGCGGCGCGATCGCCATCCTCGGCGTCGTCCTGCTGCGCCGCGCCTGACTTAGCCTCAGCGCTCCGCGGCAAGCTCCTGCATCGCGCGCACGGCCATCAGTTCACAATTGAACCACATCGCGCCGGGCGGAAGCATGACCCAGGTCTGGTAACGCCCGGGAGCCTTCGGATGATCCTGCGAGCGGGCCAACGTCGCGCCGAGCGCCCTCGCCTTCTCCAGGTGCAACCGATCGCCGGTCGCCCGCCAGGCGGCCAGATAAGTACGGATGAGCTTGGCCGAACTGGCGCAGACCGGCGCGTAGCAACGATACTGCTCGAGCACGCAGGGCAGCAGCCATTTCCGCGCCTTGCCGCCGGCCGCGCCGTCGGCGCTCTGGCGGACCGGCGTGTCCTTGGGCGGCTGATCCCAGACCACGAACTGGTCCTCGGCGTAACGCAGCAGCTCGAGGGCCAGCGTCAGGTCGGTGGGCGGAAGCTCCTTCTGCTCGAACAGGTGGAGGGCGAAATCGCAGGCCTCGTGCTTCGTCATGTTCTCGTAGGGCGGGAGCGGACGGACGTCCTCGAACTGGCCTTGCCAATTCCACGTGCGCACCGGGTTCGCCATGATCCAGACGAGGGCCCGGGCGCGGACCGGAGCGAAACGGCGATCACTGGTCACGGCCTCGAGCTGATCCAGGAAGCCGACGACACCCGTCGGGACGAGGACGTTGGGCGAGGCGGGCTTGCCGTCGCGCGGATCGACGAAAAGCGGCCAGCTGCCGGCGGGGATCTGGGTCTTCTCGTAGGTCGCCGCGATCCGGACGGCGGCGTCGAGATACTTGCGGTCCTTCGTCGCCGCATGGACGTCGAGCAGATAACGGCCGGCCTCGGCCCCGCAGTTCGTGAGGTAGTTGCCGCCGGACATGTGCCCTTTCAGCTTCTCGCGATAGAGCGTCGGGTGGTATGTCGGCAGGTGGCCGGCCCAGGCCGCGTCCGCCGGGTAGGCCATCGAGAGGAGATAGTCGGCGGCCCGGCGGGAGGCGATGAGCGCCTCGGCGGCATCGGCCGGCGCGGGCTGCTGGGCGGCGTACGTCGCCAGGGCGGAAGCCGCGGCGCCCACGATCTTGGAAGGATAGCGGTAGAGCACGAACGACGCCTCAGGCACGCCATCGGCGAACCAGCAACGCAGGTCCGGCGAGCGGACCAAAGCGGCGAGAGCCCGGGCCGGCCTGGCAGGATCGATGGGGACGGGGGTCGACGCCGCGAACGGCGCCGCGCGATGGAAACGACGGACCAAGGGCGCGCCGACGGAGGCATCGGAAGCATCGAGGCCTTGGACGGCGAGCGTGGCGGGGCCGACCGCGACCGAGGTCCAGATCGGCGCGAGGGAGGCCGACGGCTTCGAGGCGAGGAAGACATGCTCCTTGCCGGTCGCGTCCGTGAGCGTGAAACGATAGCGCGCCGCACCGGAAGTCTCCGGGAATTCGAAGACCGGGGCGAAGAGGAACTGGACGGCACGACCGTTCCATGCCGGCTGCACGCCGGCGATAAAGGGCCTGACCGGAGTCGCGGTCTCGGCCAACGCCCGCTTCGTCAGATCAGCCGCGGACTCGGCCGCGCCGACCGAGACCGAGAGACAGCACAGGAATACGGAGGAAAGGAGGCGCATGTCGGTCAGGCCGCGTCGGCCTTCCGCTCCTGGGCGTCGACCACGACGGTCGTGACGAGGTCGGAGCCGACGTTCGTCATCGAACGGGCCATGTCCAGCACCCGGTCCACGCCGAGGACGATGCCGATGCCCTCGGCCGGGATGCCGAAGGTCACCAGCAGGCCCGCGATGAGCGGCAGCGAGCCGCCGGGAATGCCGGCGACGGCCACCGCACTAAGGACCGAGAGGAAGAGCAAGGTCAGCTGCTGCCCGACGGAGAGGTCCACGCCGAAGACCTGCGCGACGAAGAGCACCACGCAGCCTTCATACAGGGCCGTGCCACTCATATTCATCGTCGTGCCGAGCGGCAGCACGAAGCCGGATACGCTCGGTTTCAGCCCGAGGGTCTCTTTCGAGCACTCCAGGGCGGCCGGAAGCGTCGCATTGCTCGAACTCGTCGAGAAGGCGGTCACGAGCACGCCGCGGATGTCGCGGAAGAAGGCCAGCGGCTTCCGGCCGGTCCACAGGCGCAGCCAGAGCGACATCGTGCCGAAGAGGTGGAGGAGCATGACGGCGAGGCAGCCCAAGGCGAAGACCCCGAGGGCGATCAGGATGTCCAAACCGACCTTGACGATGACGCCGTAGATCATGAGCGGCACGGCGTACGGCGCGAGCCGCAGGGCGAGCCGGACGATGCCCGTCATCAGCTCGGAGACGAGATCCAGGGCCGAGAGCAGCTGCTGTCGCTTCGCCACGGCAAGCTGCGTACCGACGACGCCGACGAGCAACGCGAAGAGGATGAGCGGCAGGATGTCGCCGAGCGTGCCGTTGGTATGGCCGACGACGGCGCCAAAGAGGTTCTTCGGCATGAACATCTCCACGATGCCAGCAAGGGAAACGGCCGGAGTGGCCGCTGAGACGGCCACGTGCTTCTGCGCGGCGCCGCCGAATTCCTGCATGAGCATGGCCTTCGCGCCCGCGTCGAGATGGTCGCCGGGGCGGAGCACGTTCATCATCAGCAGCCCCAGGCCGACGGCGATGGCCATGTTGAGGAAGAAGAGCGCGAAAGTCCGGCCGGCGAGCGGGCCGAGCCGGTCGAGGCGGCCGAGCTGCGCGACACCGGCGGCGAGCGAGGCGAAGACCAGCGGGATGACGACGAAGAACAGCAGGCGGAGGAAGACCTGCCCCAGCGGGTCGAAGACTTTCGTCGAGACCTTCCGCATGAACTCCAGCGACGCGGGCGAAAACTGTCCGAGCCCGAGGGTGGCCAGGCCGGCAAGCACGCCGAAGAGCAATCCGTAGAGGATACGGTTGGCGAGGGGACGATTGGTTTCGGCCATGGGGGTTGGGATATCTTTAGGAGCGACTGACATGGGCTTCCACTTTAAACCAACCACACCCCATGAATGCCCTGCCCTTCCTTCTGGCCGCATGCCTGAGCCTCGGCGCCGCCGAAGTCATCCCACCCCCTCCGAAACAGACCCTGCCCGTTCCCTCGGCGGAAGAGACACTGGGCTGGCAGTCGCTCTTCGACGGCAAGACGCTCAAAGGCTGGAGCGGCGACCCGGTCTACTGGCGCTGCGTGGACGGCGTGGTCGTCGGCGAGATCACCCCGGAGACCATCGTGAAGCGGAACACCTTCCTGATCTGGGAAGGCTCCCTGCCCGGGGACTTCGAGCTCAAGGGAGAATACCGCATCTCCGACCGCGGCAACAGCGGCATCAATTACCACAGTACCGACGTCGCGGGACTGACCTTCGCCCTCACGGGTCCGCAGGCCGACATCGACGGACAGAACCGTCACACCGGCCAGAACTACGAGGAGCGCGGACGCACGTTCAATGCCCTCCGCGGCCAGATCACCCGCGTCCGCGCGGGCAGGAAGGCCGAGGTCGTCGGCAGCGTCGGCGACCCGAAGGAACTCGCCGGCTTCATCCGCAACGGCGACTGGAACGAATATCACCTCATCGTCAGAGGCGGCGCACAGGTGCACCTCCTCAACGGACACGTCATGAGCGTGGTCATCGACGATGATGCGGCGGCCAAGCACCCTGAGGGCAAGCTCGGCGTCCAGGTGCACGTCGGCCCGCCGATGAAGGTCGAATACCGTAACTTCCGCGTCAGGCAGCCCTGAGGTCGGCCAGGATCGCATCCCAGAGGGCGATGCGCGCCTCGATGGCGGCGACGGAGGCCGCGGCGGCTTCGTCCCACTTACGGTCGTCTTCGCCGCAGAGCAGTTCCACCATGCGGAGCGAGATCGCGCCGTGGTGGCCGCCGTCGACCTCGATGTGCCGTTCAAGGTAATAACGGAAGGTGTCGAGCTTGCCCGGATGTTCGCGGCTGAGGCGCGTGACCAGCTCCGTGAACATGTCCGGGATCAGGTCCTCGCGTCCGAAGGTGAAGGCCGCGGCGACCTCGTGGGACTTCCCGTTCGTAGCCAGGGCGAAGGTCGCGCCGGAGAAAGCGGCGGCGCCGGCCGGGACCCCGGCGGAGACGAGCGCAGAGGCGGTCGAGCCGCCGGCGCGGACGGACGCGAGCGCCTTGTCGACGGCGGACGTATCGGATCCGGACTCATGCATCGCACGCAGGTAGAGATCGAAGTGAGCGATACGGCCGCCGCGCGGATCGACGTCCGATTCCTCGCCACAGACGATCTCGTTGATCAGGAAGCGGACCTCGGCGTCGCCGACCGGCACCCACGGGACGGTCACGCACGTGAGGTCACGCTGCAGGCGCTTGAGCAAAGACATGAAATCCCAGACCGCGAAGACATGCGCGCGCATGAACACGCGCACGTCGTCGAGCGAAGCCATCCGGGCATACAACGGATGCGCGAGCAAGCGGGCCCGGGCGGGCGCGATGCGGGAGCGGATGGTTTCGAGACGGGACATGGGAGAGGCAAAGACAACGGTAAGGGTGGTAGGAAGAAGGCAAGCGGGAGAAGGAGTAAAGCAACCGGGAGGACTGCGTGGAGGACTGAATGGAGGACTGAATTGAGGACTGCGTGGATAAGCCAAGCGGGCTGGATGTCAGTCTGGCCTAGATTTCCGGTGCCGAATGAGTCCTCCGAGCAGACGCCCCACCCTGTTGCTGTGTTCGGAGACGATTAGGACGTCCGATTCCTTCAAGAAGCCCGCCTTGACGCAGATGAGCAGCTGGGTCTCGAGTTCGGCAAGCGACCCCCTGGCGATATACAGAAACTTCAAGGTATCCCTATTCGACCCCTTGGCGTTGCCCTCGGCGATATTTGACGGAATCGAAACCGCCGAGCGTCTTAGCTGATGGATGATATCGGCATCAAGCCGTGCACCATTGGCGCGGCACATCAAATAGACAGAAACCGCAAGATCGCAGGCCTCAGACCAAGCCGACAGCTTTCGGTAATCCGGACCCAGAGAATCTTCCTCCATCAAAGCATCGAACCACCCCTGTCCGCACCAACGAGTCGCCAATCACCTCAGTCGTACCTGAGGCGAACACCTGCTTTTCCATTCAGCCCTCCATTCAGCCCTCAACGCAGTCCTCTATTCAGTCCTCAATTCAGCCCTCTGTCATCCGTCATCGACTCAGCCATCATCCCTTCTTGATCTGCCTCAGCGCCTCATACGTCGCGATCCCACAGGCGGTCGAGAGATTCAACGACCGGGTCTTGTCATTGAAGTGCGGGATCTTCACTTCGCGCTCCGGACCGAACCAGGCGTGGACTTCCGGGGCGGCGCCGCAGCTCTCGCTGCCGAAGACGAGTCCGTCGCCTTCGCGGAATTCGGCGTCCCAGAGGCCGCGGGTCGTCTTGGTCGTGAAGAGCCAAAGGCGTTCCGGCCGGCCGGGCGAAGCCAGGAACGCCTCCCAGTCGGCGTGATGGCGGACGTCGAGTTCGTGCCAGTAATCCATCCCGGCGCGGCGGAGCTTGGCGTCATCGATCTTGAAGCCCAACGGGTGCACCAGGTGCAGCACGCAGCCCGTGACCGCGCACATCCGGCCGACGTTGCCGGTGTTCGGCGGGATCTCCGGGCGGAGGAGGACGAGATGGAGCGGCGGCTTCACTTCCGTCGGCTCATCGCGCGCGAGATCTCGCGCTTGGCTTCGCGCTCCTTGATGTCCTGACGCTTGTCGTGCATCTTCTTGCCCTTGCCCACGGCGAGGAGGCACTTCGCGAGGCCGTGCTTGAAGTAGATCTTCAAAGGCACGATCGCGTGGCCGCCCGACCGGACCTCGGCGGCGATCTTCTCGATCTCGGCCTGCTTCAGCAGCAGCTGACGCGTCCGGTAGGAGGCGTGGTTGTTGAGGTTGCCGAAGTCATACTCCGCGATGTGCGCGTGGTAGAGCATCACGCCCTTCGGGGTGATCTTGATGAAGGCGTCGGCGATGTTGGCCCGGCCCGCGCGCAGGGACTTCACCTCGGTGCCGCGCAGGACGATCCCGGCCTCGTAGGTCGGGCCGATGAAGTAGTCGCGACCCGCCTTCGGGTTGTTGACCTCAGGAAGGGACTGTTCGCGGCGGGCGGCCATCGGGAGACGAAAAGGCTACGCGCCGGGAAACCGGCCGATCAGGCGAGCCGGCTCAGGCAGGCAGACGGTCTTCGGGACGGAACTCCCAGGAGATGCGGCCTTCGATGACTTCGCGCAGGGCGATGTCCTCCGGGGAAAGCTTCTCGAACACGTCGCCCAGGGTGTGGTTATACTTCGGGGGCTGGACGGAGTAATCGGCCGTGCTGCGGAGCTGCTTCACGCGCTTGGAGACCACGTTGATGAGAATGTTCGCATCAGGGATGATCTTGCGGGCTTCCTGGAGGTAATCTTCGCGCATGGTAGGTTTTCCGACTAGGGAACCAAGGAACCTAGGGGGGCACCCCCCTCTGGCAAGCGATTTTTGGGGCCGAAAATTGCCTTTGCCCTGTGATTTAGCGGGAATAAGGTGCCCGCGATGACCAATCCCGAGCCGTACGGACAGTCCATGAAGTCCAAGGGGGGCCTCAGCCGGCTGTTCAACGCCTTGCGCTACACCTGGGACGGCCTCAAGGCCGCCGCCACCCACGAGGAAGCCTTCAAGCAGGAGCTCATCGTGGTGCTCCCGCTCTCGATCGCGGCCTGGTTCATCCCGGTCAGCCTGCCAGAACGCGCCCTGCTCTTCTCCACCTTGCAGCTGATCCTCATCGTCGAGCTCATCAACTCGGCCATCGAGGCCAACACGGACCACATCTCCCTGGAAAGGCACCCCTTGGCCAAACGGGCCAAGGACATGGGTAGCGCGGCCGTCTTCCTCACCATCGTCATCGCCCTGTCGGTCTGGGGCACGGTGCTCTGGCAGAAGTTCGCCTAAGGCATCCCGTCCCGCTCCGGGCACAAAAAACCCGCCGATTCTCGGCGGGTTTTCGGTTAGTCGTGCGACCGGGGCTCAGGCCTTGGTGACGAGGCCGGCCTTGAGGGCCTTGACCGAGACCCACTGGCGCTTCACCGAGCCGTTAGGCTGGAGGACGCGGATGCGCTGGACGTTCGGCTTGAACGTGCGCTTGGTCTGCTTCACGAGCTGGAAGCCGATACCGCCGCTCTTCTTGGACTGACCGCGGTGAATGATTCGGCGGCCCTTGACGGGGCGCTTGCCGGTGACGCTGCAGATACGGGACATAGTGTTCGGGCTCCTTTTGGAAAGTCGGAGCAAAGGAGTGCCGGGGCCGTTGGCAAGCGGTAATTACCCCTTAAGTCCGCTGCAAAGCCCGGTCGAGGGCCTGCAGGCCCGCCGAAAGGGCGTCCGGAGGGGTCAAAAGGCTCAAAACGACGCTCGGGGTCGTCGTCGGCATGCCATAGAAGTAGCCGGGGTGAGCCCAGACACCCTCACTGAGGGCGTTCATCAGGAAGCGGTCTTCATGGACACCCGGAGGCAAGGTCAGGATGGCGGTCCAGCCGGCCGGACGCGGCAGCACGGTGCAGCCGACGGCGGTCGAGGTGACCCAGGCGCGGAGGGTGGCCTCCCCCTGGGCGACGCGGGTGCGGACGAGCGCGCGGAGCGGCTCTGCGCGACGGAGGAGATCCGGCAAGGCGAGCTGGGCGGGGGTGTTCACCGAAAGGAAGGCGTCGGCGACATGCTCCAGGCGCCGGCAAGCCTCGAGCATCGAGGCGGCCGGCCCGGCGACGACGATCCAACCGAGCTTCAGCTGCGGCGCGAGCGCGACCTTGGAGAGGCCGCTGAGCACGAACGTCGTCACGTTGGCTTCGCCCGCCCAGGTGCCCGGCGAGGCGACGCCTTCGGCCGGGTAATCGAGGAAGACCTCGTCGCAGACGATCGCGAGGCCATGCTTGAGCGCGAATCCGCGCAGGACGTCGCGGTCGCGACGGCCGACGAACGCGCCGGTCGGATTGGAGGGATTGATGCAGACGATCGCGCGCGTCTGACGGGTGACGTGCAGCGTGGAAGCATCGATGACCCACTCGCCGGCCAGCTGGACGAGCTGATACGGGCGGAGCGTCACGCCCTCGAGCGCGGCGATGACCTCGAGCAGCGGATACGCAGGCTCGGGCACGAGGATCTCGTCACCGGGATTACAGAGCAGCTTGAAGATCCAGGAGTAACCCTCGCTCGTGCTGGCCGTCAGGAAGATCTGCTCGGCCGGCACCCGGGCGCCGCGCACGGAATAATAATCGGAGACCGCCGTGCGGGCCGAAGCCAGCCCGAGCGGATTAGGATCCTGTCGCTGGATGCCGTCGCGACGGAACAACGGCCCGAGGTCGGCGGCCGACCACGCGAAGCCCGCGTTGGCCGGATTGGAATCGGAGAGGTCGAGCACCGGCTGCCCCGCGGCGAGTCGCTTCGCCTTGGCCTTGCTCAGGGCGTTGGTCTCGGCGGCGAAAGAGAGTCTCGAACTAAACATGGGCGAAAAAGGTGGAAGCGGTTAGCGGTTGGCGGATGGCGGTTAGACCGCAAGGCACGCAACAATCCGCAACCACTCCTCACAAGCAAGGGTTATGAACCCCTGAAGCACTTAAAGGCTAGCGGCGCGCATCGGGAGGACGAAAAGAAGGCGCAGGTGGCTTGGCGGAGGACGAAGCCTCCGCGTCACCGTCGCGACGAGAGGCGCGGAGACGAACAAGCCCTCCAAGGAGACGACCAGCTTCCTCGGCGCGACCCAGAAGCGACTCGCAGATACGGCTATCCAATAGGCCGGCCTCCTGCATCACTTCCACCTGGGTGCGAAGCTCACACAACGAGCCCCGCGCGATGTAAAGGAACCTCAGGGCATCCTGATTCGTCCCGCGGCCGGCGCCTTCGGCGATGTTAGATGGCACGGAGATCGCCGCCCGGCGCAGCTGATCGACGAGTGCGAAGTCATTACGGACCGCCGCGACATTCACGACTCGATAGACCTCGACCGCGAGGGCCTTGCCGGCCTTCCATGCCGAAAGGTCGCGATAACTGACCACCTTGGGATTCTCTTGGGGATGCATAGACTCCCCATCATCGAGAAACGCGCTCCCACCGCACGTCCCGTGATTACCTATGACGACCCTAACAACCCCCCACGCCCAGCCC
>Ga0194123_10004641_pt1 | contig 15350 bp, 16 predicted proteins | sample TA2MahsurfametaG_5_FD_155479 | JGI IMG/M metagenome (GOLD analysis project Ga0194123, IMG submission 155479) | Freshwater microbial communities from Lake Tanganyika, Tanzania - TA2015023 Mahale A surface | ecosystem: Environmental > Aquatic > Freshwater > Lake | place: Tanzania: Lake Tanganyika... | reverse complement strand
AAGAGACTCGAACTCCTAACCTTCTGATCCGTAGTCAGATGCTCTATCCGTTGAGCTACGGGCGCAACTAGCGGTTACCTTATCGTCAACTGTCATTCGAATGAAATTTACCTTGATGGAGCCGATGAAACGGCTAGCAATTCATCAATTTCATAGATTTTTGATCTAATCCGGCCTTCATTTTCGCCTCTCATTCGCTCCTTTTCATCAATTCGCCTCCATCCTTCTAGATCCACTATTGGAAGATCTTGAAGGGCTGGCAATTCTCCAAGACCCATCTTCGGATCTCTCTTTTCTAAAGATGCAGTAAGCCTATGCATTACTTCAGCAGCATCACTCTTATTCGTTCCGATGACACCGCTCGGCCCTCTTTTTGCCCAGCCAACTACATAGAGATTTTCAGAGATTTCACCATCGACATTTCGAAAACGACTTCCCTCGGAGGTTAACCCCAGTGATTTTTCTATTTCATAACCGATAGCGCTCACAACAAGTTCAGCGTGCACCTTTTCTTCGGATTCCATTCCTGATAAGACAACGGTTTCGACCTTATTGGTGCCTTCGAGACGAATAGGTCTTTGATTGAAACAGAATTTTAGTGTCTTTCTATTTGCGACTAAGGGGCGACTTGCAACTGCATGAAAAAAATCCAGTTTTGCTTTCTCATGTTTATCGTCAATCTTTTGCATCAGGAGAGTTATCTCTCTTAAATCCACAGAACCCATCGAGATATTGAACCCCTCTAATTTTTCTAACTCGCGAAGCTCAGGGGTAGTGAAAGCGACCTTTTCGGGACCACGTCTACAAACAACCCAGATCTCTTCCAAATTTGAATTGAAAAGGGCATTCAGGGCTTTTGTCGAAATATCGGTCGATTTCAACTCTTCCGCACTGATGGTCAATATCCTTGCTATATCCAGAGCCACATTTCCTGCTCCCACGACAACTGCTCGTTTACCGCTCAAATCAACTTGCAGATTCTGGAAATCTGGATGTCCGTTGTACCAAGGGACAAACTCAGCTGAGGACCAGGAATTCGAGAGATTCTCGCCTGGTATGCCAAGAGAACGTCCCTTACTGGTTCCGACAGCAAGTACCACGGCGTCATAATGATTCTTGAGCGCCTCTAGTGGGATGTCATGGCCGATCTCTACATTCGCCACTAATCGAAATCTCACATGGTCTGAGATCTTTTCGAAAACTTTAGCCACAGACTTGATTTTGGGATGGTCTGGTGCCACACCGCTTCTGACGAGGCCATACGGAGTGGGCAGACGTTCAAATAAATCAATCTTGAAGTGCAAGGATTCAGATTCTAAGTTTTGTAATGCTAAAGCAGAAAAATAGCCGGATGGTCCCGCTCCTACGATTGCAATCTTGTAAGTTTTCAAGGCCGATAACTCATATCCTTAAGGAAGGGTTTCATTTCTTTTTTGCCGAACTAACTTTTGGCCGATGTTCTCTCTCGCTTCGATAGCCATCCCTCACAAGAACATTGATGTAAAGACCTAGGAAAACTAAGAATGCGCCATACCTAAATAATGCAGAAAGACCATACTCAAAGTCACTCCAATATTCAGTCAGAGGTGTTCCGCGAGATTCAAGGACTCGCGCCAGCAGATTTTGATAGTAAGCCTGATGGAAAAGTAACTCAAAAATCTGCCAAAAAATATATCCACCGACAAGTTTCGCGTGACTCTTCTTGTTCGTATTCCAGATCGCGATTACGGCTAACGGAGCCAACCACAATACGTACTGCATCGAATACTGCTTACCAAATAACGTAAAAGCAGTAATTACTAAGAATGCGCTCTGCACTAGTGGAATAGTCCGAGAATTTTTCCACAACAGGATTACTAACGCAGCAAAAATTCCAATATTGAGCAAGTAATAAATGATTGAATTGAATTCAATAGGTACTCCAAGTTTCGACGGTATTGTAAATACTGATCCTTCTCCTAGTCCTCTAGTGAAACTCAGCCTATAAAAGAATGACCAACCGCTTGCATCAACAGCCAAGACAGGAATATTGATAGTTAGCCAAGTTGCTGCTGTGACTCCAAAGTATTTGAGAATATTCCTTATTTCCTTTGTCCGGCTGAAGAAGACTAAGACCGGCAAAAGCAGGACTATAGGAAAGAATTTTGTAGCAATAGCTATACCAAGCATTAGAGAACTCAACGCATATTTTTTCTTTTCAAATAAAAGGATGGTCGCTAGCGTTGGGAGCATCACCCAGATATCCCAATTTCGATTTAAGGAGGTGATTACCGCCGGGGTGAAGGCTATTAGATAAGCAAAGCGAAGATTAGTCAGTCGTTTGACCATAAGCACTAGAGCCATAAAGAGCAATCCATGTATAAAACTACTTAAGTAAAAATAATGCATGGTCGAATTCAATGACTCGGGAACCAGGAATGTAAGAGCCCAAATAATCAACCCGGTGAGAGCTGGATATTCAATTGGGGGAATCGGAGATGTCGTTCCCGTTGGGAGATATTCAGAAAATGGCCATGGGTGCTCACCGTTCCAATAGCGCATCCCGTAGAAAGGACGAATATCGCTGAATTGTCCGCTGGGGTTATATAGAAAACCTGCGATTAATATGGCAACCGTAACGCACATTAATAGCCATGTTTGTTTTCGTTCTATTCGCCATTTCACCGTCACATTATAGATCTAAGCATCAAGCCTCAAATATCCAGTGATTGGCCTTAAGGTATCGGTAATTAAAGAAGGAAAACTCTTCCACTCCCATATCGGATTTAGAGACACCGACTCCGTAATTGCTTGCAGGCAAAATTACTAGCCCACCGTTCTTGGCACAGAGGATGGCACCGAATGCAGAAAATTGACTGGAGCTTCCAATAAATATATTGGCAGATGCGATTGTTTCTAAGTCTCGCCACACATTACCAGTGCTTAGATCTTCGACATCTTTGAATCCAACTTCCTCTAGTAGCTTAGTAGCAATTCTGGGCTCGTCACTCACCACTTTTATGCAAGAGTCTTGAAGTTCTATTTTGTTTGACTCCACAATCTCCTTGAATACAGCGGGGTCTACAACGCCATGGCCACCATATTCGACATTTCTAGAAGGCATCTTTCTCATATCCCCAAGGCGATAATGAATCACTACAGATTTATCCAGCCTCTTTGCCTCAAATGGATTAGGTAATTGTGCTCGGTTCACTCGTCTACTTAACTCACTCATTACAATGTCATCTAGAATCGGTGGAAAGTTACCTGAAATCGATGTGGCGCGACTTGGGACGCTTCTCAGCCTAGAAATCTTGCCGCCGATAACGTACTCTGATCGAAGCCAGCGCAGAGCAGCATCGAGATGCAATTTATGGATAACTTGCAAGAGGCCTTCATAGCTCAGACCCTTTCTCCTAAGTGGGAAATCGGCAATGTAATCACCAGGATTCAACGTGACGCTGTATGAGATTCCTCGAGTCTCTCGAATACCTTCGAGCTCACTGTCTTCAAGTAACGGGCCTATTCCCAACGGCCAATAGGTTCCAGTGCTGTAAGGGAAATACCGCATCTTGAAAGGGCGATTGAGTTTTTTTGAGAGATAAATTGCGCTCATCAACGCCAACATCTGAGCCGTCAGGCCTCCAGAAAATTTGATTATGAGTGGTTGGTTCCTTCGAGCGCCCATAATCTCCACTAAGTTCCTTGGCTAAAGTCAGACAATTATTGACTAGATAGTCTTTGGAGTTCCTATGGGTTGAACATTCAAATAAGTTTTCCAAGGTTGTCCCTTATCAACCCGCTTAAGCGATCGAAACCCTCGTTTACGTACAATCACATTATCTCCTGGTAGATACTTTCCATCGACGCAATCCCTTACTACTTCAGCAACCTGTAACGTCGTCAACCGTGTTCGTTTGTCTTCGCCCGGGAAATCTTTCTCTCTCATTTTTGTATCTACTCGACCGGGTGATATTGCATAAGCTTTATGGCGTTCCATCCCCAGGGATTGCACCAAAGAAATCACTGCGGCCTTTGAGGCTGAATAGCCGCTATGTTCTGCTTTTCCATATAGACCAGCAACTGAGGCGATAAAAATCATCCTTATTTCGGGACTCAAACTAAGTGCCTCCCTGGCAATGAGATAACTACCAAAGAGATTTACTTCCATTTCCTCACGCCAAAAGTCTGGATTTGAATTTAGACATCTTTGCACATGTGAGATACCTGCGCAGTTGACGATTACATCAGGCTTCGTCTTTCTTAAAGTATCACGAACAGATTCTTGTTTTCGAACATCACATTCCTCTTTTGAGACCATAGTCGTATCAGGATATATCCTGCGAATTCCATGACCGATATCACTTTCACCAAAGATTAGAACTTTCACGTGGATTTCTCCCTTTCATCCAGCTTTTGAAGAAATACATCTACTTCTTCAGGGGTTCCCAACATGTGCTTATTGTGGTTCTCAATCTTAAAGTATGTGACTGTCCTACCCTCTTCAATAAGCTTGTTAAAAATAGGAGTTATGTAGAACTCTCCGTTCGTTCGATCCTCGTCTTCAAGTAGACGCTTGGCTCCAGCCAGGTAGTCATGACCCTTTCGGTAGTAATAGATGCCACCGCAAGCAAAAGGTGAAATAACCTCCTTTTCCCTGACTCGGACTACGCGCTTGTCTTGAGTCTCGATATATGAATGGTGTGGATTATCTGACTCGAAGACCACAACAGAACAATCAAAGCCATCCGTTGAAGCAAGGAACTTATTGAAATCCCAATCCAAATATTGGTCACAATTTGCGATGATTAACGGGGACTCCTCCTCTATCAGATGAGATGCGAGCAAAGTTGTGTTCACGGCGCCCTCAGTCACATTTGGAATAGAAACTATCTCTCCTCGTGATTCCAATATCCCTCTCAACCCACTGTCCAAATCATCTTTAAGGGCGATAAAAATAAATCGATGAGGTGAAGTAAGCCCCGCCAGAGATTGAAGCGACCAATCAATCATCGGCCGCCCGGCTATCGAGATCATGGGTTTGGGGTTTAGGTAACCCGCCTCCCTAAAGCGTCTTCCTCTCCCTGCCATGGGTATGACAATATTGATTTGCACTTTGTCCCTTCATTCCTGAGGGGCATCACCTTACCAATCGGCCAGGTTCCACTTTGCGAGAAAACTTACGGCTAATATGCTCAAATGTTAGAGCAGAATCACCGAGCTCAGTCTAGGAGTATTCCTTCTCGGTGCAATCAGATTCTCATCGTGTATGAATCCTTAACCCAATGAATGTCGTCGTACCGATGGCAGGTTTAGGGAGTCGGTTACCTCCTGAGAAATATGGAACTATCAAACCTTTAATCCCTATTGATGGAATTCCAATGATCAGACTCGTCGTTGAGTCACTAGACATGGACGGAAACTACATATTTATCTACAAGAAAGATGAATATTCTGCAGACCTTGTGGCAACGCTCAGCGATCTGAATGTGAGTTTTCAATTGATAGCGATTAATCAGCTAACAAGAGGTCCAGCAGAAACATGTCTAGAGGCCAAATCTCTGATAGACAATGATGAAGAGCTAGTCGTAGCTAACTCTGACCAAATAATGTGGTGGAATAGTCGACAGTTCTTGGGTGCAGTAAGAGCCGACAATTTAGATGGAGCGATAGTCACCTATACCTCCACTTCGGAGAGAAATAGTTATGCTCGATTGAATAGATTCGGTTTGGTCACCGAAGTCCGCGAAAAGTCAGTTATTAGCTCCATAGCCTTGTCGGGTATACATTATTGGCGTCGAGGGAAAGATTTTGTCTCGAGTGCCGAAACCATGATCCAACAGAAAAGACTCGAACATGGAGAGTTCTACGTTGGACCAACCTATAACCTGCTTATAGAGTCGGGTCTCAAGATTGGCATTCACCATATCCCTGAGTTTCAACACAACCCAGTCGGAGTCCCAGAGGACCTCAAGCGATATAAGGAGAAACTGTGCAAACATTCCGAATAGAGGACTTTGTGAGAGGTTGGTTTATAGGGAATTTTGAACCATCAATCTTGAAAACCCCCGACTTTGAAGTCGGTGTTCTAGAACATCACAAAGGGGAACAGTGGCCGGCTCACTATCAGAAAATTGCCACCGAATACAACGTCTTACTCTCGGGCTCTCTAAGCATCAACGATCAACTCATCTCTGTTGGCGATGTCTTCATAATCGAACCTATGGAGGTTGCTGTGCCCACTTTTCATGAAGACTGCCGCGTGCTTTGCGTCAAAGTTCCCTCCTTACCCAATGACAAATACGAAGTCGAGGAAGAATGATAAAAATCGCACATCGAGGAAATACTCAAGGACCAAATCCTGAGAAAGAGAACTCTCCTGCTTATATCCTTGACTCCATTGACAAGGGATTTGATTGTGAGATCGATTTATGGAGAATCAATAATTCCTTGTTCTTAGGCCATGATGGACCAGAGTATGAGATTAATGAAGCTTTTCTTTTTGGTTCTACTTCAAAACTCTGGATTCACTGTAAGAATCTTGATGCACTCCATTTTTCTCTTGAACATAGAGACGTATTCAACAGTTTCTGGCACCAGAATGACGCACACACTCTTACTAGTCATGGATATATTTGGACATATCCCGGACAGGCAATAACATCCAAAAGCATACTTGTCGATTTAAAACCTGAAGCCCTAAGCAGAGTCAAGCTGGGACTCTTCGGGCTTTGTGCAGATTACTTGCAATAACTTTTACACTTTATTGCTACTTCTTAAGACTTGAGTGTGAACTTCTTATTCTATTTGTTTGCGGATTGTATAGAACCTGCAGACTTTCGTGATGATACGCTTGAGCACAGGAGGATCACTTCGGATATGGAACTAGTTATCGTCATCCCGTTCTTAGATGATCAACCAAGTTTTAATGTCCTAGTTGAACGTCTTTCCCAAAATGTTAAAAGCTTCCACCTCGTTGTCGTTGACGATGGAAGTCTTATGAGCCCAGTTGATGAAGCATTTCTACAAGAATCAATTGGGTCTTGGACCCATATCATCCTAAAGAGAAATAGTGGTCCGCAGCGGGCGATAGCAGTCGGTTTAAACTATGTTTATAACAACTTCGATTTCAAAAATGTCTTGGTAATGGACGGCGATGGTGAAGATAGTCCCGAGACGGTCTCAGATTTGTTAGATTTTCAACGGAGTCAAACACCCGTACCTGACATTTGTGTCGTGACTCGATTAAGTCGCGAAAATTCATTATGGTTTAAACTTCTCTATTTGATTTATAAGTTCTTTTTTTGGGCATTCACTGGTAGACAAATGAATTTTGGTCATTATTCTCTATTGTCACGAGAAGCTGTATCGAGGATTATTAATTACCCTCAACTTTGGATTCATCTAGGGTCCACTTATTTGCTCAGTCGCATGCCTATATCTAAATACCCACTTAGTAGAGGGAAGCGGTACCAAGGGAGATCAAGAGTAAATATCACTTCATTGGTGAATCATGGCTTAAGGAGTGTTGTCGCACAATCAGAACGTGCTATCCCAAGAGTCATCCTGGCAAATGTTATTTTGTTATTTTCAGCTGCACTTATCTTCACTGTTGGCAATTTGTTCAAATGGAAACTACTTTTTTATTTCGCAACTCTAATTTTTCTTTTTTCACAGTCATTGGTTACTGCCACTATTTTAATAATGCTGCTTTCAATTTCGCGCAACTCTGGAGAGTATGATTCGAGCAATTATCAAACTCTTGTCAAATATGTTTCGAGGAGTCAGTCCGATAAGTAAAGAAAGACCTTTTGCCAGAATAAGCAATGCGACCATTTGAGTGAGATCACCTAGAGGTTGAAGTTTTTCTACGTTGTAGCTTATGTAAAATGTTGCCAGGACACTAAGTCGTACTATCACCAAGCCAGTCCATTTTAACGTGAACATGCTCTCAAAGAGTAAATAAGCGAACAGCAGGAATATCAATCGATAATCCACGCTCAGTCCTGAAAAGTAGCAAGTTAAATAGAGAATAAAGCAAAATATGAAAAGTTTCCGATCATTTTTAGGAGCAACTTTCTTAAGTTCAATATCGATATCAAGCTTCCGAACAATGTAGGAAACAAAAAGAAGTATTGCAATTCCAAGCATTGACGAGGCGATAAAGTTCGCATGCGTTTGCGGTCCCTTTACAAGATATAGCAGGTACTCTCCCCAAATAGCATTACCAAACATGTTTCGTGCATCCCAGGGAAGACCTTCGATTCTGCTCAAGTCGATTGAAATTATTACTAATGTGGAAACGAGAACTATGAACAGATATATTCTCAACTTGCCCTTTGCTTCTTTGAGCATTATTAAGATAAGCGGAAGTGTATAGAATTTAAATAGGGCAGAAAGCGCAATTAAAAGCGGTGAAATCCAGTTTGCAACTTTATTAGGCATTTTTATTGCGGCATAAACACACAAGAAGACTATTACATCCACATTCATGCGTTCTATTAATAGAATAACAGGCGGGCTGAATAGCAAGGCAACCGCGAGCACATTTTGTGCGATACTTGATTTTTCCTTCAGAGATGTCCACAGGTAAATGAAAACCAGCGATGCCGCTAATCCATAACTTATTGGAACCAAAATGGAAAGGGATATACCTATACCATCTAGAAGTACTAAGAGGCTAGATCCATATATATACCCGCTGCAAACGTCCTCAGTTCGAGGTCCGTACAAATTATCCCAGTTGCCCTTTATGCAGGGTATACGTTCTAGTACATAGCCGAAGTCTCCAAATCCATTCTTGCCACCAAGGTAAAACCAACCCACACGAAACTGGTATGCGAACACTAAGATTACAACCGCGATAGTTAAAGTGCTTCGTAAAATATTGGACCTCATGCGAGCGCCACTGATTTCTCTTAGGGTTATCTTCGCCATGAGCGTGGAGAGTAACGCTTAATTGGGTCGAAACGGTGGAACTTATTCTTTCAACGGCTGCGGAGACGAGAGGATTTGAACCTCCGAGACCATTTCTGGTCAACCTCATTAGCAGTGAGGCGCACTAGACCGGGCTATGCGACGTCTCCTTTGAGACCTTATTGTAGTCGTGAAGTCGTTTCCATCAGATTCGTGATTACTGCAATAAATGAGCCTAAACTGACCCCTTATGTCGATACCACCCGAACTATGGGATGTGAGCAACTTTCCCATTCCAAAAGAGGTTGCACACCTTTTCAAACCCTCGCACTTCTCAGATTATCCAAGAATCCAAATACCACAGGAGTTTCGAGATAGTCGCGGAACAATTAGAAATATAGCGGATGGAAGCCTTGGTGATGTTGCGATCATCGAATCAAGCCCAGGCGCAGTAAGAGCGAATCACTACCATCACAATGACTGGCACTTTACATATGTGATAACTGGTGGAATCACGTATGAGTGGACTAGGGGAGTTGAGAGTAACGAGGTGCATCGAATTGAGTTCTATCCAGGTGAGTTGATATTTACTCCAACAGGAATTCCGCATCGTATGAAGTTTTCTAAAGAGACCACTTTTGTAGCGGTGTCTAAGTTGAGTCGTATGGCAGAACTATATGAAAAAGACACCGTGAGACTGGATCCTGAGTTCTTTGGAAACTAAAACGTCTTCGACCCGAGTACAACAGTGTCGACTTTGTGGAGGTGACTTCTTTCCCGAGACTCTGAGTCTTCTCCCGACCCCGCTTGCGAATGAGTTGTACTCATATCAAGAAACCGCCCTAGCGGCAGAGACTTTCAGGCTGACAGTGGCGATGTGCAGTGGTTGTCGGCACATTCAACTAGATGAGGCAGTCAACTCTACAAGGCTATTCGATTCTTACGTTTACACCTCATCCACATCAAGTACTTTCAAGACTCATTTCGATCAACTAGCTTTGAAAATTTGTGGATCTCTTCCGCCATCGGCTTCAGTCTTAGAAGTTGGATCTAATGATGGCTATCTTCTTTCCCGATTGAAGGAATCTGGTCTGAATTGTCTGGGTCTAGAACCATCAAGAATCCTGGTAGAGGAGAGTCGAAAGTTTGGTCTTCAAATTCACCAGGGGTACCTTGATGAGCACAGTGTCTCTGCGATCCTCAAGAGTCAAGGTCAGCTCGACTGCGTAGTCGGAAACAACGTTTTCGCCCACATTCCTGACCTTGCACAAGCTTTCAAGCACGTGAACTCTCTACTTAAAGCAGGTGGGTTGTTTGTAATAGAAGTCGCCCATGCAATCGAAATCTTGCGAAAAGGAATCTTCGATACCATCTATCACGAACACCATTCTTATCACACTTTGCTTGCACTGAGACCATATCTCGAATCTCTGGGATTCGGTCTACTTGATGTAGAGCAAGTTGAAACCCACGGTGGCAGTCTCCGTATATTTGCGCAAAAGGGTGGAACATCAGATCTCAATAAAGTAAATGCAATAGAAGTTATTGAAAGAAATTTGGGTTTTGACTCGCCGCAAGTTTTTGGTTCTTTGACAGAGTTGGTGAGTAATGCGCGTGAGAGCTTTAAGGAAATAGTGGATAGTGCGAGTCAGTCCATCGTCTTTGGCTATGCAGCGCCAGCAAAGGTCGTCACTTTCCTTTATCAAGTATCTGCAAAACCCAACGAGATCAATTTCATTGTGGATGACAATCCCCTGAAGCAAGGAAGGTTCTTGCCTGGGCTGGGTGTACCAATAGTCGAAGCCAAATTTCTGGAAAATGAAGTTACTCAAAGGCCTGGGCAGAAATTTATTTGTCTTGTCTTTGCCTGGAATCTTTCTCAAGAACTTCGCGCAAAGATTAGAAGGTCGCTGCCTCAGGGCAGTGAACTAGTTACATTCTTCCCAACCCTGTCCAAGGAGGTAATCTCATGAGGCTAGTCCTAGATTCTGATATCGAGGAAATAGTGAATCGCTCGAAGATTTCTTTACGAAGTCTTTCAGGAAAGACTGTATTACTTACTGGTGCGGCAGGGTTCCTAGGTACCTATTTCAATCAGGTCTTTCTGACGCTCAACAGAGATCTTCGTGCCAATAGCTTAGATCCGGTGAAAGTTACGGCCGTTGACTCATTTATAACCGGCGGGTCAATTGATGAAGTGTCGGGTTCTAGCGAAGATGTCGAGTGGCTGAGTCGGGACCTCTCAATCGACACCTCTTTTGATAGAAAATACGACTACATTCTGCATTGCGCTGGTATCGCATCACCTGAGCACTATCGCGCAAATCCACTAAAGACTATCGACGTGACCATTCGAGCAACAAGAGATCTCCTTGAGAAGGCAAAGATCGAAGGTTCACGGATGCTCTTCTTCTCATCCTCAGAGATCTACGGTGACCCCACACCAGAAAACGTACCGACGACAGAAATGTATCGAGGTAACGTGTCGACGCGAGGACCCAGAGCCTGCTACGACGAGTCAAAGCGTCTTGGAGAAACCCTCTGTTGGGTCTATCAAACATACTTTGATGTTCACGTTTCAGTCGTTAGACCTTTTAACGTCTACGGTCCTGGAATGTTGCCTAGGGATTACCGAGTACTGCCAAATTTTGCGACATCTATAGCAAAAGGTCTACCTTTAAATATTTATGGTTCGGGTCTTCAAACGAGAACTTTTTGCTATGTGGTGGATGCAATCGTGGCATTTCTAGAAATTCTCATTAAAGCGGATCAACCCGACGTCTTTAATGTTGGAAATCCTAGCCCTGAAATTTCCATGATTGATCTGGCAAAACTTGTCGCCTCGCTTGTCAATCACGAGCCTGGCGCTCATGTAGTTGCTTACCCTTCGACCTATCCCGAAGACGAGCCGAATAGACGTTGTCCGGATATCTCTAAACTGAAAGACACTCTCGGATACGCACCGTCTGTGGACCTAACCACTGGTTTAACTCGATTTCTGACTTGGACCCAGGCGAACTATGCAACAATCATCAATTCTTGATGGCTGTCGTAGTCGTAGGGAATGGACCCTGGTCGGCAAAGCTTCGTCCAGTGATTGAATCTGTAACGCCGCTGAAGGTCATTACCGTGGGCGCACGGGATGTGATTAATAAATCTCTCAGTGGAGACATCTTCTGGTTGGCGACAACACCCACGAATCAACTGCGCATTTTGCCCGCTATCCCTAAGCAAGCCAAAGTGGTTTTGGAAAAGCCAGCTTTCTTGAATTCGCTTGAACTTGAGTTGGTTTACCGTGAGTACATGGAAAGACAGGGGAATCTGTATTTTTCATTACCCTGGAACTATTCACCTTCCATGGCATCCATTCGGGGAAGGCTCGCTTCGCAAGAAGAAAGTAAGGTAAGAGTGAATCGCGGGGGCCCAGTACAGAGAAGCTATATTCCCAGCTACTTGGACTGGCTACCCCACGATCTAGGGATGATTTCACGACTTCCGGAGTCCGTGAATTTCAGCGTTGATGCTGTTGATCTAGAAGGTGAATCGATTCGGATTCGGGCGCACCTTCCGGGTGTCAAATTCGATTTGCATATTGGCCTATTTGAAAACCGCGTGGCGAAATGGGAAATTTCTAACTCAGCTCAAGGAAGTTATCAGCTTGACCTTTATGAGCAAGTCACCACCACTGGTGAAGAGCCTTTAAAGAATATGTTCTCCGATTTTTTGTCAAAACCAAGTCAATCCGATGAACTCTTCACAGTTTGGCGACAGTTTTTTCGCGCAGCTTCTCTAGGATAGAGTTTTAAGCCTGAGAGAGGGGTATGAGAGATGGCATCTTTGGCAGTTCTTGTTCCCGTCTTCAATGAAGAGAGATCAATCCTTCACGTTTTGCATAGATTGAACGAGATAAAGAAATCAATTCCAAAAATGACAATTAATATTGTCAATGATGGTTCTAGTGATGGAACTGGGGCCACGCTGAAAGCAAATCAACATTTATACGATTCTCTCATCGATTTAGAGGTAAATTCCGGCAAGGGTGAAGCAGTCAAGATCGGGCTGTCACACATAACTTCTGAGTACGTTCTCATACAAGATGCTGATTTGGAATATGATCCTGCTCAAATCCCTCGCCTTTGGAATCTTGTCAGCGACCATAACATCGATGTCTTGCTTACCACTCGCCTGAACGGGGGAGGACTTGTTCGGGTGCATTATTTCTGGCACAAAGTCGGAAACCGTCTAATAACCCTGATTTTCAATGTTTTATTCAATACGACCTTCACCGACATTTACTCTGGGTATCTGATTTTCAAAGCCAAACTGATTAAATCAGAACGGTTAAAGGTTCGGGGTTGGGGCCAGCAGGCAGAAATTCTCTCAATCCTGGTGAAATCTAAAGGCAAGATCTACGAGGCTCCCATTTCCTATCATGGACGAAGCTACGATGAAGGAAAGAAGATAAGAGCCTCTGCGATGTTTGGTGTCATTGCAGCCATGGTCGGTGGGCGGTTTAGAAAAGATGAAAGTAGCTAAAATCTGGTGAGCCTATGATTTCTCGTCCCCATGGCTTTATTAGCCCACAAGAGCTCATTGAGTGCACCCTTGAATATTGACGTTTTCATGAATAGTGATGACTCAGATCAACTTTCCCGATTTCGAGAACAGTTCGTAATTGATGACAAAAGTACTTGTTATCTTGATGGAAATTCACTTGGTAGGATGCCAAAACGCACAATCAACGAGATAAATGACCTGCTGGTTAATGAGTGGGGCAAGAAGCTGGTTGGTGGTTGGGCGGATTGGATTGATGAGGCCGAACGAGTTGGAGATCTGATCGGCGAGGCGGCACTCGGGGCCTCAGCAGGACAGACCCTTGCGCTAGATACCAACACAATAAATATCTATCAGCTAGCAGTAGCAGCTATCGAGGCGCGTCCAGGACGCAAGAAAATCCTCATTGATCGAGCTAACTTTCCTAGCGATCGATACGCGATTGAAGCAATCACTGAAAGCCTCGAGATGGAACTCGTTTATATTGAAAACGAAGATCCCACTCTTTCGCCTCAAGAAGAGATAACCCTTGATTTGCTCAATCGCTATCTTGATGATGACGTCGCTCTTGTCACACTTCAAATAGTCCAATATCGATCTGGCGCACTTAATGACTATGCCGCTATCGAGAAGGCGGTTCGAGCTCGAGGAGCTCTGATGCTATGGGACTGTTCACATGCTGTTGGATCAGTTGATCTGCAATTCGATAAGCACGGAGTCGGCTTAGCAGCAGGATGCACCTATAAATATGGAAACTCGGGACCTGGAGCGCCGGGGTGGCTTTACGTATCACACGAACTCCAAAGGGAACTCAATGTACCGATTAGAGGCTGGTTCGCTGCAAAGAATCAGTTTGCAATGGAGCGGACCTTTGAGCGCGAGGAAGGAATTCGAGGATTTCAAATCTCTACACCACCCATTATTGGCCTCCGGGCAGTAAAGGTTGGTTTCGAAATGATCAAAGAAGCTGGGATGAAAGCCATCAATGAGAAGTGCCTCAAGGGCACAGATTTGATGATTCAACTCTTCGACGAATGGCTTCAACCACTTGGTTTTTCTCTAGCTACACCACGAGAGCGTCATCGGCGATGTGGTCACATCATCATCACTCATCCAGAAGGTGCCAAGATCGCCCGCGCACTTCGAGAGTTGAAGAATGTTTACCCAGATTACCGGGAGCCAAATGGAATTCGGTTTTCTTTCTCGCCACTCCCAACTTCCTTCACAGAGTTATATGAAGGGTTCGCGCGGCTTCGCGATCTTGTCGCAAGCGGGGAATACAAGAATCTGACAGCCAAGGAAGGCAAAGTAACTTAGGCAATTTTCCTCTGAGCGCACCTGCCGTACTCTTGCCTCATGAGCACATCCGACTCAAAGCCGCTCCAGCAAAAAGCCTCTGGCGTTCGAAGCCACGATATCCCCACCCCTGAAGCGCTGCAAGAATTCATGAAGGGTGGATGGGCGCCAACTCCTCTCGATGGAATCACCGCTCACGAAGTCATCTCGTTTGCAAAGCAACGACGGGAACAGCTCTCGAAGGCATTTCCTGGAATGCGGCTCATTTTTCCTGCCGGCTCGCTCAAGACTCGAAGCAATGACACTGATTATCGATTTCGAGCGCATTCAGCATTTTCATATTACTCAGGTATTACAGCAGAGGATTCAGTTCCGGATTCGGTTTTGATCCTTGAGCCAAAAGAACTCGGTCACGAAGCTCTTCTCTTTCTTCATCCAAGATCACCACGAGATAACGATGAGTTCTACCGAAATGCAAGATACGGCGAATTTTGGATTGGTCGCCGAATGACTCTCGAAGAGACTGAAACCAAGTACGGAATCAAAGTTGCCCTCTTGGATTCTCTGGAAACTTTTCTGAACAACGCTGGCGACTCGCTTCTGAT
>Ga0194123_10004637_pt1 | contig 15370 bp, 15 predicted proteins | sample TA2MahsurfametaG_5_FD_155479 | JGI IMG/M metagenome (GOLD analysis project Ga0194123, IMG submission 155479) | Freshwater microbial communities from Lake Tanganyika, Tanzania - TA2015023 Mahale A surface | ecosystem: Environmental > Aquatic > Freshwater > Lake | place: Tanzania: Lake Tanganyika... | reverse complement strand
TGCGGGTGTCGGAGCGGGCGTGGGTTGGGCGGCGGCGGGTGCCGGGGGCGGCGGGGGCGGTGCTTTAGGGGGTGTTGCCGCAGGTGCCGGTGGGGCGGGTCGCGTGTCGGAGAGCAAAAGGGCTTGCACCACCGTGGGGAGTTTTTCTGCCACGGTGCGACCCAAGCCCGCATGCAAGGCCCAAAACAGCAGGCCATGCAACAGGAGCACCCATGCCACGCCCGTCAGCTGGGGCCTGGACTTGGGCAAACGGTAGGGTGCGGTTGACATGGGGCAGCGCAGAGGGGGTCTGGACGGTATTTTGCGGGAAAAGCGATGGATTTTGAGTCCCCTGCACGCCGCACGAATGCCCTTCAGGGCTTGCGCTGCATCGAGAAGCCTTGTCTGGCCTGATCTTTGTCCAAGCGTTCACCCTGTATCAGGCCACCGCAATGGCCCGGCACCGCAGTACCCAGCCAAGTGGCGGCAATGCGCTGCCCATCGTGGGATTCTTCCATGGTGAAATCGCGGCCATCCAGGTCGGCCACCACCGGATAACGCTGCGTGCCTTGGCGCAACTCGCCACGCAAGCTGCCCACATGCTCCGGATGCGGCCCCAGGCTCAAGGCCCAGGGCGCAGCTCCACCTTTTAACGTCAGGGTCCAATCCCCGTGCAGCCGTTCAGCCCCAAGTGTCTGGCCGGGTGGGCAGTCGGGTAGATGCAGGGGCAAGTGGCAACCGGTCATTGCCAGAGCCAGCAGCGTCACGGCGCAGGCACGGCGTACAAAAGGGTTCCATCGTTCGTTCATGGTTTGGTCTCTGCTGCCGCCAAGGCGGCGCGTTGTGCAAATTCGGCCCGCAGCGCCCGGAGTTTTTCTCGCGGGTCTTCTTTGGTGGTGTTTTCGTCCAGGCGCATTTCTGCAATGAAGCGGCTGGGCAGGGCGGCCACGGTTTCGCGGCCCTTTTTGCGGCGTTGGGTCCAGCTCACGGCGAGGCTGCGCTGTGCGCGGGTGATGCCCACGTACATCAGGCGGCGCTCTTCCTGCAGGCGCAGCAGGATGCCCTCCTGGCTGGCTCCTGCCGGGGTCTCGTCGTCACCGAGCTTGAAGGGCAACAACCCTTCGTTTACTCCCACCAGCATCACATGCGGCCACTCCAGACCCTTGGAAGCATGCAGGGTGGACAGGGTGACCACGTTCTGGTCTTTCTCGCGCTCGTTCAGGGTGGAAATCAAGGAAATGGTCTGTGCCACCTCCAGCAGGTTTTTGGTTTCGGTGGCCTGCGCACCCGTGGCGTCTTCGATCGCACCGCCGCAACGCCCGGCCATCCAGTCGCAAAACTCCAGCACGTTGGCCCAGCGGGCCGAGGCCACTTTTTCGTTCTCTTCACCGTCGTACAAGTGCGACTCGTAGCCAATCTCTTTGAGCCATTCCAGCAGGAACGCCAGCGCTGCCTCTTGCCCCAGAGTCTGGCGGGCGCGGAATTCGAGGTCGTTGATGTAGCGGCCAAACTCGTGCAAACCCGCCACTGCGCGGGCATTGACCGCGCTGGGCAGACTGCCTGCAAACAAGGCCTCGAACAGGCTCAGTTTGTAGCGTGTGGCAAAGGTGCCCAGCTGACCCAGCGTCTGGTGGCCAATGCCGCGTTTGGGGCTGGTGATGGCGCGCAAAAACGCCGGGTCGTCGTCGTTGTTGATCCACAGCCGGAACCAGGCGCACAGGTCCTTGATCTCGGCCTTGTCAAAAAAGCTTTGTCCGCCCGACACCTTGTAGGGAATGTTGGCGCGGCGCAGCGCCTGCTCAAAGGGCCGCGCCATGTGGTTGGCCCGGTACAAGATGGCAAAGTCCTTGAACTCGCGGTGTTTGGCGTCGAGGGCATGTCCGCCCCGAATCGACTGGATGCGCGCTATCGTCCGCTCCGCCTCATGGTCTTCGTTCACCGCATCGATCACACGCACCGGTTCGCCTTCACCCAGCTCGGAAAACAGCGTCTTCGGAAACAGCTTGGGGTTGGGCTGAATCACGTGGTTGGCCGCCCGCAGGATGGCGCTGGTCGAGCGGTAGTTTTGCTCCAGCTTGATGACCTTCAAGCTCGGGAAGTCCAATGGCAGGCGCTTGAGGTTGTCCAGCGTCGCGCCGCGCCAGCCATAAATCGACTGATCGTCGTCCCCCACGGCGGTGAAGCGGGCCCGTTCGCCCACCAGGTGTTTCAGCACCTCGTATTGCGTGGCGTTGGTGTCCTGGTACTCGTCCACCAGCACATGGCCCATCTTGGCTTGCCAGCGTTCGCGCACCTCGGGGTACTGGGCCAGCAACTTCAGGGGCATGCCGATCAGGTCGTCAAAGTCCACGCTTTGGTAAGCGCTCAAACGCTCTTCATAACGCGCCATGATGCGGGCGATCACCCGGGCGTTGTCGTCAGGCGCCTGGGCCTCGGCCTGCGCGGCGTTCAGCCCCATGTTTTTCCACAGGCTGATGGTCCACTGCCACTGGCGGGCGGTGGCCGCATCGGTGGTGCCGCCGCAATCCTTGAGGATGCTGGTCACATCGTCTGCATCCATGATGCTGAACTGGGGTTTCAGGCCCAGCACAGCCCCGTCTTCATGCATGATGCGAACGCCCAGGGCATGAAAGGTGCAAATCGTCACCTCTTTGGCCGCTTGACCGATCAGGTCTTTGGCCCGCTCGCGCATCTCGGCGGCGGCCTTGTTGGTGAAGGTGATGGCCGCGATGCGTTGGGGCGCCAGCCCGGCCTCGATCAGCCGCCCGATCTTGTGCGTGATCACCCGCGTCTTGCCCGAACCCGCCCCGGCCAACACCAGGCAAGGGCCGGAGACAAAGTTCACGGCTTCGAGTTGGGCGTTGTTGAGTCCTGCTGACATGGGGCGGTGGGCGATCGGGGCAAAGCGGGCCATCATAGCGGTCTTGCAACTGGGTCAGCGCGGCCAGCGGTGAGCCGCACAAGCCTGTCAGCCCTGCGACTGGCTTTTCCTGAGAGACTGCTGGTTTACCCGACAATCAGCACATGCTTGAAATCCTGCGCGTCACGTTCCCGTTCTTTGCCTTGGTGTTTTGCGGCTATGCCGCAGCCCGAATGCGTTTTCTGCCCCTGGAAGCCATTCCTGGCCTGAATGGATTTGTGCTGTTTTTTGCACTGCCTTGCATGCTGTTCCGGTTTGGTGCCGACACGCCCATCCCCCAGTTGCTCGATGCCGGGGTGTTTTTCACTTACCTTTTTTGCGCCCTGGTGATCGTGGCCTTGAGCATCGCCATCAGTCTCAATGCGCGCATTCGCTGGAACGATGCCTCGTTGGGGGCTTTGGTGGCGGCGTTTCCCAACACCGGTTTCATGGGGGTGCCCTTGTTGGTGGCGCTGCTGGGGACTCAAGCAGTAGGTCCGGCCATTGTCACCATCGTGGTCGATCTGGTGATCACATCGTCTTTGTGCGTGGCTTTGTCGCGCATGGATGCAGCGGGCCAGCATGGTGCGGCAGTTGCTGCGCGCAAGGCGCTGGGCGGCGTGTTGCGCAACCCGATGCCTTGGGCCATCAGCGCGGGCGCGGCTTTTTCTTACTGGAATCTGGAGTTGATCGGACCCGTGAACAAAACCGTGGGATTGTTGGCCGATGCCGCTTCACCCGTGGCCTTGTTCACGATTGGTGCCGTGCTGGCCCGTTCAGCCATGCTGGTGCATGAAAGAGCCGATGGTCCTTTGCAGGCGATCGATTACCTGCCGATCGCCTTGATCAAACTGGTGGTCCATCCCCTGCTGGTGCTGCTGGTGGGTTTGAGTGCTGTGCAGTGGGGTGTGCCGCTGGAGCCGTTTGCCCTGCAGGTCATGGTGCTGGTGGCGGCTTTGCCCAGTGCCAGCAATGTGTCTTTGCTGGCAGAGCGGCTGGGGGCCGACAACGGTCGCATCGCTCGCATCATCCTGGTGACCACGGTGGCGGCCTTTGTGACCTTTTCGGGGGCAGTCCATTTTTTCAAGGCCTAGTGGCCTTGCCGGGCCACGAGGCCCCGGCTGCGGTCTGGGCCGCATGCAAAGCCCGTAAAATCAAGGGCTCGCGCATGAATTGCGCCCATTCCACCTCGGCCAGCTCGCTGCTGGCCTCGCTCTGGCCATGTTGACCTTCCAGCAAATCATTCTGAAACTACAGCAGTACTGGGATGCCCAGGGCTGCGCCTTGCTCCAGCCCTACGACATGGAAGTCGGCGCGGGCACCAGCCACACCGCCACTTTTTTGCGTGCCATTGGGCCAGAGCCCTGGAAGGCGGCCTATGTGCAACCCAGCCGCCGCCCCAAAGATGGCCGTTACGGCGAAAACCCCAACCGTCTGCAGCACTACTACCAATACCAGGTGGTCCTGAAGCCCGCGCCCAGCAATATTCTGGAGCTGTATTTGGGTTCACTGGAAGCGTTGGGTTTTGATCTGAAGAAAAATGACATCCGCTTCGTCGAAGACGATTGGGAAAACCCCACCTTGGGTGCCTGGGGTCTGGGTTGGGAAGTCTGGCTCAATGGCATGGAAGTCACGCAGTTCACCTATTTCCAGCAAGTGGGCGGCATCGACTGCAAGCCGATCACCGGTGAAATCACCTACGGCCTGGAGCGTCTGGCCATGTACCTGCAGGGCGTGGACAACGTCTACAACCTGCAATGGACCGAGGGCTTGACCTACGGCGATGTGTACAAACAAAACGAAGTGGAGCAATCCACCTACAACTTCGAGCACAGCGATGCTGAGTTTTTGTTCACTGCTTTTGGTGCGCATGAGAAGCAGGCGCAGCACCTCATGGGCGCGCAACTCGCTTTGCCCGCTTACGAGCAGGTGCTCAAGGCCGCACACACTTTCAACCTGCTGGACGCACGGGGTGCCATCAGCGTGACCGAGCGCGCCGCTTACATCGGCCGCATTCGCAACCTGGCCCGCAGCGTGGCGCAGAGTTATTACGACAGCCGTGAACGTCTGGACTTCCCAATGGCCCCGCGTGAATGGGTGGCACACATGCCCAAGAAAGCCGCTTGAGGAAGAACGACATGACGACACACAACCTGCTTGTTGAACTCTTTGTGGAAGAGTTGCCGCCCAAGGCGCTGAACAAATTGGGCATGGCCTTTTCGGGCGTGCTGGCCGAACAACTCCAGTCACAGGGTCTGGCCGCTGCCGATGCGGTGGTCACGGCTTTCGCGTCACCTCGCCGCCTGGCCGCGCATGTGACGGGCGTTCTGGCGCAAGCCACGGACAAGGCCGTGCAACAAAAGCTCATGCCCGTGGCGGTGGGCCTGGATGCAGCGGGCAAAGCGACCCCGGCGTTACTTAAGAAACTCCAGGCGTTGGGCGCTGATGTGAGCCATCCGGACGCCACGGTGGCAGCTTTGAAGCGCGCACCCGATGGCAAAGCCGAAGCCCTGTTTTATGACAACGTGGTTCCAGGCGCATCGCTGCAAGTGGGTTTGCAAAAAGCGCTCGATGAGGCCTTGGCCAAGTTGCCGATTCCCAAAGTCATGCAGTACCAACTGGAAACCGATTGCGATTTGCCGGGCTGGAGCAGTGTGAACTTTGTGCGCCCCGCGCACAGCCTGATCGCTTTGCACGGCAGCACCGTGGTGCCGGTCAAGGCACTGGGCCTGACGGCGGGCAACAGCACCCAAGGTCACCGCTTTGAGGCCAAAGTCTCGCCCGTGGTGTTGCAGCATGCCGACCAGTACGCCGAGACCTTGAAGAACGAGGGTTCGGTGATCGCCAGTTTTGCCGAGCGACGTGCCGAGATCGTGCGCCAGCTGAATGCAGCGGCAGCCAAGGTGGGCGGTGGCGCGAAGCCCATCGAGGATGACGCTTTGCTGGACGAAGTGACGGCTTTGGTCGAGCGCCCCAAGGTGCTGACCTGCCAGTTCGAGAAAGAATTCCTCGACGTGCCGCAGGAGTGCCTGATCCTCACGATGAAGGCCAACCAGAAATACTTTCCCTTGATCGATGCATCGGGCAAGCTGACGAACCGATTTTTGGTGGTGAGCAACATCTCCCCCGACGACGCGTCGTTTGTGATCGGTGGCAATGAGCGCGTGGTGCGTCCACGCCTGGCCGATGCCAAATTTTTCTTCGACCAGGACCGCAAGAAAACACTCGAGTCGCGTGTGGAAGGCCTGTCCAAAGTGGTCTATCACAACAAGCTGGGCACGCAAGGCGAGCGCATGGCGCGTGTGTGCGCCATCGCCAAAGCCATCGGTCAGCAAGTGGGTGGTGATGCTTTGGCGGCACAAGCCGAACAGGCCGCCCGCCTGGCCAAGACCGATTTGCTGACCGATATGGTCGGCGAATTCCCCGAGCTGCAAGGCATCATGGGCGGCTACTACGCCCGCCACGACGGTTTGAGTAACGAAGTGGCCGATGCGATTGAAGACCACTACAAGCCGCGCTTTGCCGGTGACGACTTGCCACGCAACAACGTGGGCTTGGTGGTGGCGCTGGCTGACAAGCTCGAAACCCTGGTAGGCATGTTCGGCATTGGCAACGTCCCCACGGGCGACAAAGACCCGTTTGCCCTGCGTCGCCATGCTTTGGGTGTGATCCGCATGCTCATCGACCAAGATGCCGCGCTGGGATTGCCCGAGTTGCTGGCCCTGTCCGCCCCAGTGTTTGGTGACAAGATCAGCGGCGGTCCAGAGGCCTTGATGGACTTCTTCTACGACCGTCTGTCCGGCAGCTTGCGTGAGCAAGGCTTCAGTTCGCAAGAGGTCGATGCCGTCATGGCCCTGCGTCCGGCCCGATTGGGTCAGGTCCACCAGTTCCTGTCAGCTGTGCGCGCCTTCGCTGCTTTGCCCGAAAGCCCGGCGCTCGCTGCGGCCAACAAGCGCATTGGCAACATCCTGAAAAAAGCGGGCGAGGTGGATGCCCATGTCAATCCTGCCTTGCTGGTTGAAGACGCAGAAAAAGGGCTTTATGCGGTCATGCAGAGGCTGTTGCCCGAGTCCGAAACCCAGTTCAAGGCGGGCGACTACACCGCCAGCTTGCAGACATTGGCCGCGCTGCGTGCCCCGGTGGATGCCTTCTTTGATGACGTGATGGTCAATGCCGAAGCCATGGACTTGCGTTTGAACCGCCAGGGCCTGCTCAAGTCGCTGCATGTGGCCATGAACCGCGTGGCGGACTTGTCGCGTCTGGCGGCTTGACGCACCCAACCGTGTCTGACACACCCTTCCATCGCACATGAACACCCAGCTGAAACTCGTGATTCTGGACCGCGACGGCACCATCAACCGGGCCAGCGACGAGTTTGTGAAAGCCCCCGAAGAATGGCAGCCCTTGCCGGGTGCGCTGGAGGCGATTGGCCGCTTGAACCACGCTGGCTTTCATGTGGTGCTGGCGACCAACCAGTCGGGCATCGGGCGTGGTTTGTTTGACATGGCGGCACTCAATGCGGTGCATGCCCGCATGCTCAAGGCCTTGGCCAAAGTGGGTGGGCGTATCGATGCGATTTTTTACTGTCCCCATGCGCCCGATGAAGCCTGTAACTGCCGCAAACCCGAACCCGGTTTGCTGCAGCAAATCCAGGAGCGGTATGGCATTGGCCTGCATGGCGTTCCCTTTGTCGGTGACAGCCTGCGCGACATGCAGGCAGCCGAGGTGGCCGGTTGTGTGCCGCATCTTGTGCGGACCGGACGGCATCCCGATGCAACGGCCTCTGCTTTGCCAGTAGGGTTTCCTGCGGGCACACAGGTCCATGCCGATCTGGCGGCTTTTGTGGACCATCTGCTGGAGGGTGCGTCGGTGGCCCCTGTTGTTTCCTGATCCGCTTTCACCAAGACTTAGCGCTGTATGAACTTTCTCCGATCTCTGGCCCATGTGCTGTGGATGGCCGTCACGGTGGTGCCCTGGGCGCTGTTTGTGGTGCTGGTTTCCTATTTGGTCAGCAGCACCCGGCTGTACTGGATGTGTGTGGGCTGGCTGCGTCTGGCGGTGAACAGCGGCACCTGGATTCTCGGCATTCAAAACCGCATCCAAGGCATGGAGAACCTGCCCCTGGGCACCAAAGATCCGGCCGTCTTGCTGGTCAAGCACCAGTCGACCTGGGAGACCTTTGTGATGCCGGTCATCATGCCGCACCCACTGGCGTATGTGTTCAAAAAAGAGTTGTTGAGCGTGCCCTTTTTCGGCTGGGCCATGGGCCGTCTGGACATGATCCACATCGATCGCAAGCAGCGTTCACGGGCCTTTGCCAAGGTGGTGCAGCAAGGCAGTCGCCTGATGCAGGAAGGCGTCTGGGTCATCATGTTTCCTGAGGGCACACGCATCCCGCGTGGCCAAAAAGGGGAGTACAAGAGCGGTGGTGCGCGCCTGGCCATTGCGGCGGGTGTGCCTGTGATTCCGATTGCTGTGACGTCTGCGCGGTGCTGGCCGACGCGTGCTTTCATCAAGCGTCCGGGTGTGGTGGACATCTCGATTGGCCGCGCCATCCCGAGTCAGGGCCGGACGGCTGAAGAGCTCATGCTCGAGGTCGAGACCTGGATCGAGTCCGAGATGCACCGCCTTGATCCCGAGGCTTACCCAGCGACTGCCGGGCACTGAGCTGCAAGAGGCGAAGCATGCGCACGCCTTTGCAATTTGTGCTGGACTTTTTCACCGGTGGTGATCCGGTGGTGCCCACGTCGCCCGTGCGCGATGGGCCATCCGCGCAGCCCATCGGCTTTGCGCATCCCACCGCCAACCGCCATGCCCAGTTGCAAGGGGTGACGGTGTCTTTCCGTTTTGAGCGATCAAGGCGCAAAAGCATCGGCTTCATGGTCGGTGCCGACGGGCTGGTGGTGCGTGCGCCCAATTGGGTGACCCTGCGCGAGGTGGACGCGGCGGTGCAGGAAAAAGGCGCCTGGATTGTGGCCAAGCTCCAGCAGTTCAAAGAACGGCAGACCGGGTCACTTCAGCAAGCCATTGAATGGCAGCATGGTGCCGAAATCCCGTACCTGGGGTGCACCGTGCAGCTGTGTGTGCTGGAGCGCGGCGTGGGTCGGGTGCAGGGACAGGATTTGCCGCCGGAGCAGGTGCTGCCGGTGACAGTGCCGCCCGGAGCCTCGACCAGTCAGGTGCGGGATGCGGCGCAGGTGTGGCTGAAAAAACAGGCCAGAACCTTGTTTGAAGAACGCCTGCAACATTTCGCGCCGCTGCTCGGGGTGCGATGGCAAAAGCTCAGTCTGTCGAGCGCCAGCACACGCTGGGGCAGTGCCCGCACCGATGGACACATCCGCCTGAACTGGCGTCTCATCCACCTGCCCCTCAGCCAGATCGATTACGTGGTGGTGCACGAACTCGCCCACCTGCGCGAGATGAACCATGGCCCTCGTTTTTGGGAAGTGGTGGGTGAAGTCATGCCCGACTACACGCAACGCCGCAAAGCCCTGCGTCAATCACCGGTGGGGCTGGACGAAGACTGAGACGTGACGGTTCTGAAGCGGTAAACGCCTGCGCCATCCCGTTGCCGTGACAGACGACCCGACAGCCAGAGCAGATTCAGATGGGCCACGGCTTCGCCCAGTGCAAAGGTGGTCTGGTGCACATCGAGTGTGCGTTTGAAAATCAGGGGCAACACATCGTGTGCGCTGAGGGCTTGCGCGCTGCAGGCGATCAGCAACTCCTCCAGACGCTCTGCATGGTGACGGCGCAGCTGGGCGATGCGCGTGGCCGCCCCCCGAAACGGGCGACCGTGTGAGGGCAAGACCAAGGTGTCGTCGGGCAGGTGCTGCATCTTGTCGAGCGAATCCAGAAAATGCTGCAAGGGATTGCCGTCAGGTTCCATGGCGTACACGCTCACATTGGTGGAAATCGAGGGCAGCAGCATGTCACCGCTGATCAGCAGTTGCTGCTGGGCATCGACCAGAGCCATGTGTTCAGGCGAGTGGCCATGGCCACCAATGCACTGCCAGGTTCGCTCGCCAATGCGCACATGCGCTCCCGCCATCAAGCGCACATAAGTGCCGGGAATTTTCGGCACCATGCTGGCGTAATAGCCCACCCGTGACTTGACCATGGCCAATTCTTCGGGCGTGTTCCAGCCATGGGCCGAAAAAAACTGGACGGTCGGATCGCCCCCAAAGTTAGACAGTCCGCTGCAGGCCAGCCAGGCCGACTGGTATTCGCTGGTGCTCATCCACAGCGGTGCTTGCCAGCGTTCGCACAGCCAATGGGCCAGGCCCATGTGGTCCGGATGCATGTGGGTGACCAGCACGCGCAAGAGGGGCAAGCCTTGCAGCACCTCTTGCTCGAGCTGAAGCCAGGCTTGTCGGGTCGCAGGGTTGTCGATGCCGCAGTCGATGGCGGTCCAGCCTTCTTGCAGCACGCCAGCCTGGGTGGGGTGGGGCAGGCGGTCGCGCAGCAGCCACAGGTTGATGTGGTTCAGGGCAAAGGGCAGGCCCATGCGCAACCACAGCACACCGGGTGCCACTTCGAGCACAGACCCTGGCTCGGGCAGATGCGTCTGCAGCGGGTAGGTCAATTCCGGGTCTGGTTCGGGTCCCTTGGGATTGACTTCGACCGTTTGGGCCAAATGGGCTGTGGGCGCGAGGGTCATGGGACAAAGGTTTGGGTTAGCATTCAGGCTTTGACGTTAACGTCAACGTCAATCATGATTTCATTCTAGAGGGCGGCCTTTGCTGGACCTGTCCCTCTTGTGCAAGCGCAGGGGACCCACGCCATGGCGAACACGTACACGATCAGTGATTTGGCTCAGGAGTTTGACTTGACCACCCGTGCCATTCGGTTTTACGAAGACATGGGCTTGCTCGAACCCGAACGCTCTGGCCCTGGCGGGCGCAACCGGGTGTATTCAGCACGTGACCGCACCCGCCTCAAGTTGACCTTGCGGGCCAAGCGCTTGGGTTTGTCGTTGAACGAGGCCAAAGACCTCATCGACATGTACGACAGCCCACGCGATACGGTGCCACAGCTCAAGAAATTCCTGGTGGTTTTGGCGGAGCACCGACAGCAGCTGGAGTCCCAGCTGGCCGACCTGGAGGCCACCCTGGACGAGGTCAAAACCCACGAAAAAGAGACCCGAAACCTGCTGGCAAAGGCCCATAAAAGTGCCAAACTCGCCTGAAACTTCAGATGGAACCACTGGTTTTTTTAATTGACGTTGACGTAAACGTCAATTAAAGTGTCGGCCACCGACCCCACCTTGGATGTGATGTGACCAATGCCCTTTCCCCGCACGAGCGCGTTGCCCTCAGCCTGGCACGCCAAGGCATGATGAACCACCTGGGTGTGCGGCTGATTTCGGCTTCAGCGGGTCGGGTCGAATTGGCCTTGCCCTACAGCGACAAAGTGACTCAGCAGCAAGGCGGTTTCCATGGCGGTGCGATTGGCGCGCTGGCCGACATTGCCGGCGGGTATGCCGCCTTGACGGTGGCTCCCGAGGGGATGGAAGTCGTGACCATTGAATACAAAATCAATTTTCTCAACAGTTTGCAAGGCGGCGCAATCCACGCCGTTGGTGAGGTGGTCAAGTCAGGCAAGCGCGTCATCGTGACAACTGCCGAGGTGACGCACATTGGTGCAGACGGTCAATCCACCGCCTGCGCCGTGATGCAGCAAACCCTGACCCCTGTGCCCCAAATTTATTGACCGCATGGGCGCTGGCGCCCATGTCCCAGAATCCCAGGAGAATCCCCATGAACAATTTGCCCGGCCTGAATTTCCAACTCGGTGAAGACATTGACGCCTTGCGTGACGCGGTGCGTGACTTTGCCCAAGCCGAAATCGCACCCCGCGCCACCGAGATCGACCGCAATGACCAGTTCCCGATGGATCTGTGGCGCAAGATGGGTGAGCTGGGTGTGCTCGGCATCACCGTGGGCGAGGAATATGGCGGTGCCAACATGGGATACCTGGCCCACATGATCGCCATGGAAGAAATCTCCCGCGCTTCGGCCAGCGTGGGCCTGAGCTACGGCGCGCACTCTAACCTGTGCGTGAACCAGATCAAGCGCAATGGCAATGAGGCCCAACGTGCCAAATACCTGCCCAAACTCATCACTGGCGAGCATGTGGGCGCGCTGGCCATGAGCGAACCCGGTGCGGGCTCGGATGTGCTGAGTATGAAGCTCAAGGCCGAGGACAAAGGGGGCTACTACCTGCTCAACGGCTCCAAGATGTGGATCACCAACGGTCCGGACGCCGACACCCTGGTGGTGTATGCCAAGAGCGAGCCCGAGCTGGGGGCACGCGGCGTGACCGCTTTCCTGATCGAGAAAGGCATGAAGGGCTTTTCCATCGCGCAAAAGCTCGACAAGCTGGGCATGCGCGGCAGCCACACCGGCGAGCTGGTGTTCAACAACGTCGAGGTGCCCGCCGAGAACATTCTGGGCGGCTTGAACAACGGTGCCAAGGTATTGATGAGTGGTCTGGACTATGAGCGGGCTGTGCTCACGGGGGGACCTCTGGGCATCATGCAGGCGGTCATGGACAACGTGATCCCCTATATCCACGACCGCAAGCAGTTTGGCCAGAGCATTGGCGAGTTCCAGCTGATCCAGGGCAAGGTGGCCGACATGTACACCGTGCTGCAAGCAGGGCGCTCATTTGCCTACACCGTGGCCAAAAACCTCGATCTGCTGGGCAGCGAACATGTGCGCCAGGTGCGCAAGGACTGCGCCAGCGTCATTTTGTGGACCGCAGAAAAGGCCACCTGGATGGCGGGCGAAGGCGTGCAGATTTTCGGGGGCAACGGCTACATCAACGAATACCCGCTAGGCCGTTTGTGGCGCGACGCCAAGCTGTACGAAATCGGCGCAGGCACCTCGGAGATCCGCCGCATGCTGATCGGTCGCGAGTTGTTTGCCGAAACCTGCTGAGCGGACGGTCATGCAAACACTGCTCGCCAAAAATCGCGAATGGGCTGCGCGCATGGTCCGCGAGGACCCGGAGTTTTTCGCTCGGCTGGCGAACCAGCAAACGCCCCGGTTCCTGTGGATCGGCTGCTCCGACAGCAGAGTCCCGGCCAACCAGATCACGGGCCTGGACCCGGGCGAAGTGTTTGTGCACCGCAACGTCGCCAACCTGGTGGTGCACTCGGATCTGAACGCCTTGTCCGTCATCCAGTACGCGGTCGATGTGCTCAAGGTCGAGCAGATCATGGTGGTCGGCCATTACGGCTGTGGCGGTGTACTGGCCACGTTGCGAGGTTTGCGGGTGGGCCTGGTCGACAACTGGTTGCGCCATGTGCACGACGTCAAGGTGCGGCACCGTCGCCGCCTCGATCACCTGAGCATCCCCGAGCAGGAAGATGTGCTGTGCGAAATGAATGTGATCGAACAGGTGGGCAACGTGGCTTTGACCAATGTGGTTCAGGACGCCTGGGCACGCGGCCAAAAGCTCAGCGTGCATGGTTGGTGTTACGGCATCAAGGACGGCCTGGCCAAAGACCTGGGTGTCAGCATGAGCCACCCAGGTGAGGTGTTGGGTGTTTTTCGCAATGCACTCAAGCGCTATCCAAGAGGCGGGTGACGGGCATGAGCTTCGCTGAATTTCTGGAGTTGGGCAGTTATGCGGTGACCGTGTTCGGTTTGCCCTATGCCGTCTGGGTGTTCTGGCTTGAGCAACGCAAAGAGCGCGAGAACGAGGAGGAAGAGGCTTATCAGCACCTGTCGGATGCCTACAACGACTTCCTCAAGGTGGTGCTGGACCATGCCGACTTGCAGCTGCGGACCCACCAGGCCCTGCCGGCCCCGACGGCTGAACAAAAAGAGCGAATGTTGATCATTTTCGACATGCTGATTGCCTTGTTCGAGCGCGCTTACCTCATTGCCTACCGTCACAAAATGAGTGCCACCGAACAGCGCCGTTGGAATTCGTGGGACGACTATATGCGCGAGTGGTGCCGGCGCGATGATTTCCGGCATTGCTTGCCACTGTTGTTGCGCGGGGAAGATCCCGACTTCGTGGCTTACATCCGCCGCATCGCCGAAGAAGAAACCGGCGAACGACTCATCATTGCAGATATCCATATTTGAAAGGCTTCACCATGTCACAGGACCCCATCGTCATCGTCAGTGCCGCCCGTACCCCCATGGGCAGTTTTCAGGGCGACTTCTCTGCGCTGGCTGCCCACGATCTGGGCGGCGCGGCCATCCGGGCCGCTGTCGAGCGCGCAGGCATCCGCCCTGAACTCGTCACCGAAGTGCTGTTTGGCAACTGCCTGATGGCAGGTCAGGGCCAGGCCCCGGCGCGCCAGGCCGGCTTCAAGGGCGGACTGCCCAAGAGCGCGGGCGCGGTCACACTGTCCAAGATGTGCGGCTCGGGTATGCGTGCAGCCATGTTCGCGCACGACATGCTGGTGGCTGGCACGCACGATGTGCTGGTGGCCGGGGGCATGGAAAGCATGACCAACGCGCCATACCTCATGCTCAAGGGCCGCAGCGGCTACCGCATGGGCCACGACCGCATCTTTGACCACATGATGCTCGACGGTCTGGAAGACGCCTACGAGCCTGGCCGCAGCATGGGCACTTTTGGCGAGGACTGCGCGGCCAAGTACAGCTTCACGCGGGCCGAGCAGGACCACTTTGCCACCACCAGCGTGCAGCGCGCCAAGGCCGCCACCGAGTCCGGCGCATTTGCCGCCGAGATCACGCCCGTGACGGTGAAGGACCGCAGCGGCGAGCGTGTCGTGTCCATCGACGAAGGCCCTGGCAAGGTCAAGCTCGACAAGATCACATCGCTCAAGCCCGCCTTCAAGAAAGACGGCACCATCACCGCCGCCAGCAGCTCGTCCATCAACGACGGCGCAGCCGCCATGGTGTTGATGCGCGAAAGCACGGCGGCCAAGCTCGGCTGCAAACCGCTGGCCCGCATCGTGAGCCACGCGACCCACGCACAGGAGCCCGAGTGGTTCGCTACCGCCCCTGTGGGCGCGACCCAAAAAGCCTTGGCCAAAGCCGGCTGGAAGGTGGAAGACGTGGACCTGTGGGAAGTCAACGAAGCCTTTGCCGTGGTGCCCATGGCGCTGATGAAAGAGCTCAACGTGCCGCACGACAAGGTCAACGTGAACGGTGGCGCCTGCGCCCTGGGCCACCCGATTGGCGCGTCCGGTGCCCGCATCATGGTCACCCTGATCCATGCGCTCAAGGCCCGTGGCCTCAAGAAGGGTCTCGCCACACTGTGCATTGGCGGTGGCGAAGGCACGGCGGTGGCGCTGGAACTGGTCTGACGCATGCCGACGGTCCTGCTCATCGGCGCATCGCGGGGCATCGGTTTTGAACTGGCCCGCCAGTACCTTGACCACGGCGCACGGGTGATGGCCACCGCCCGTTCGGATGCAGGACTGGACCGGCTCAAGGCACTGGGTGCGCAAGCCTTGCGCCTGGATGTGGCCAACCCGGCCAGCAACTCGGGCCTTGCCTGGCA
>Ga0194123_10004631_pt1 | contig 15384 bp, 12 predicted proteins | sample TA2MahsurfametaG_5_FD_155479 | JGI IMG/M metagenome (GOLD analysis project Ga0194123, IMG submission 155479) | Freshwater microbial communities from Lake Tanganyika, Tanzania - TA2015023 Mahale A surface | ecosystem: Environmental > Aquatic > Freshwater > Lake | place: Tanzania: Lake Tanganyika... | reverse complement strand
CCTTGAAAATTGGTGCCGGGTGAGGGATTTGAACCCCCGACCAACAGTTTACAAAACTGCTGCACTACCACTGTGCTAACCCGGCGCCGGTGAGCGTCTCGCGAGGGCGCTGATTCTACCCCGACGGCCTCGGCTGTCATCCTCCGAGGGGTACACTTGGGGCTCATGAATACCCGAATTTCCCTGCTCGTCCTGCTCTTGACCGCGTTTTTTGCCGTCGGAACCGCGCTCGCGGCGCCCTACCCCCGACTTGATCCACGCCTGCCCCTCGAGCGCATCGCCTTCGGCTCCTGCCTCGATGAGGAGAAAACACCTCCGCGCTGGCAGACCCTGCTCGATCGCGACCCTCAACTCTTCATGATGCTGGGTGACAACGTCTATGCGGACTCGGTCGGTATCCGCGACGTCGGGCCCGACCTCGTCGAGATGCGCCGCGCCTATGCGGCGCTCGGTGCACAAGCGGGCTTTCGCGAGTTGCGCTCGAAAGTCCCCTTGCTCGCCGTTTGGGACGATCACGACTACGGCCTGAATGACGGCGGCGAAGAGAACCCAATCAAGGTCGAGGCGAAGTCGATCTTCGCTGATTTCTTTGATGTGCCTGCCGATGACCCGATGCGCTTGCGAGAGGGAATCTATAGGGCAGGCATCTACGGGCCGACCGGTCGTCGGGTACAGATCATCCTGCTCGACACGCGCTACTTCCGCTCACCGTTGAAAGCCACAGATCAACGCAATGCGCCGGGTAAGCAACGCTTCGTGCCGGACGACGACCCGAAGAAAACGATGCTCGGTGAAGCGCAGTGGTGTTGGCTCGAAGAGCAACTTCGACAACCGGCCGAACTTCGGCTGATCGTCTCGTCGATCCAGGTGATCGCCGAAGGTCATGGTTGGGAGGGATGGAGGACGATGCCGCTGGAACTCGCTCGGCTTACTCACCTCATCAAAGACACTAAAGCGAACGGCGTGATCTTTCTATCGGGAGATCGGCATCGCGCGGCGGCGTATCGCCGCGTCGAGGGCACGCCCTATCCTTTTTATGAGCTGACTTCGAGCTCGCTCAACTCCGGCGTCGAGTCGAGGCAACCCGAGATCGACCCGCAACGACTCGGCGGCCGGCTTTATGCGGGCGAAAACTTTGGCATGGTGCAGATCGACTGGGAACTCGGTGTCGTGAATCTCGACATCCTGAGTCTGCCTGCAGGGCGACGGGTCCGCGGCGTCACGCTCGCCATCGCCGAACTACGACCCTGACTCAGTCGAAATCGCTCGCGGCGTGACGTTCGCGCAGCGAGTCGGGCTCTTTGCTGCGATTGACCCGCAGGCCGCGCTTGACCGCGGGCCTCTCGGAAACTTCTTTCGCCCAGCGCACTACGTGCCTGTAACTCGCCACCTCGAGAAACTCCCCAGCGCCGTAAAGATCTTGCAGTATGAGCCCGCCGTACCATGGGAATGTCGACATGTCGGCGATGCTGTAATGCTCACCGCAAAGATAACGGCGCTCGGCGAGATGCCGGTCGAGCACATCGAGTTGACGCTTCACTTCCATGGCGAATCGGTCGATGGGGTACTGCCACTTCTCTGGGGCGTAGGCAAAGAAATGCCCGAAACCACCCCCGAGATAAGGGGTGCTGCCAACCTGCCAGAAAAGCCATGAGAAACACTCGGCGCGGCTCGCGCCGGCCTGAGGTAAAAACACACCGAACTTCTCGGCGAGGTACGTGAGGATCGAACCCGACTCGAACACTCGCACCGGCGGGTCGCCGCTTAAATCCAGCAAGGCCGGGATCTTGGAATTGGGGTTCACTTCGACGAAGCCGCTGCCAAACTGATCGCCTGCACCGATATCGATGTACCACGCGTCGTACTCCGCCCCCGAGTGCCCGAGCGCGAGCAGCTCCTCGAGCAAAATTGTCACCTTGATGCCGTTCGGCGTGCCGAGCGAGTACAGCTGCAACGGGTGGCGACCCCGCGGCAACTCTTTTTCATGCGTGGCCCCGGCGATGGGTCGATTGATGTTGGCGAAGCGTCCGCCGTTCCCTTTGTTCCATACCCACACCTTCGGAGGCGTATAGCTCATGACTTGCCCTCTCGTCGTACGCTCAACTCGCCGCCGATGAGCGATATTCTTTGACCTGGAGATGTCTCGATCTGCAGCGCGCCCTGATCGTCGATGCCGCGGGCGATACCCTCGCGCTCACCACCGCCATCCAACACCCGTACGGCTTGATTTAGCAAGAGATCCGCAGATCGCCACGACTCGATGAACGGCGCGAAGCCCTCGCGCGCGAACTGCGTGAGTCCCTCGATACAGCGGCCGATGATCTCGGCCGCGAGCGCATTGCGCACACCCACCTCAACACCCTGCGAGGCTAAATCTTTGGGGAGAGTGCCGGTCTCTGCGATCGCTTTTTTTGTCTCTTCGGAGAGGCGAAGGTTGAGTCCGATACCGATGACCACATGACCGGGCCCACCCGCTTCGGCGCGCAACTCGACGAGGATGCCGCCGAGTTTTTCCATCTTCGGTGTGACGAGATCGTTCGGCCACTTGAGCGCGACATCGCGGCCACCGCAGTGCTGCAAGGCTGCGCGGAGGCAGGCACCGACGACAAGCGTGAGCGCAGGCAGATCCCTCGGCAGAGGCTCGAAGCTCGTGGCCATCGAGAAACACAGGCTATCGCCGAGCGCAGAGCGCCAAACGCGACCTCGACGACCGCGCCCTCCCGTTTGGTTTTCCGCAAAGAGCACGACGAATTGCCCAGGCGTAGGCGGCGCTGCCGACAGCAAGGCGCCGTTCGTAGAGTCGATCTCCCACTCGACCTGAACGACCGTCGAATGTCGAACCGAGGGCGTCAACGCGTCACGGATTCTTTGAGCATCGAGTGCTTCGCAGGGCGAGACGAGACGATATCCCCGGTTGGTTTGCGCCTCGATCGAGAGGCCCATCTCTCTTAACTGTTCGATCGCTTTCCACACCGCGCTGCGCGTGACGCCTGCGGTCTCGGCGAGTGCTTCGCCCGACTGCACGCCGCCCTCGGCGAGCGCACGGAAAATCTCGCGTGCGAGCGTCACAGTTTTCCGGTCAAGCGGCCAAGTAGCCACAGCGACCGAGCGCGCGGCTCGGTGCCGGCGCGCATGCGTGCGATGTTGCTGCGATGTGTCCAGATGACGAAGACTGCACACACCACACCGAACGTCGTCAGCGGCAGGACCTCATCGAGCGCGATCACGCCGAGGACGCCAGCGTATTGCGCAAGCAGCGGCAGCGCACTCGCCGCCACCATCGAGCCGAGCCCCACATAGCCAAAGACGAACATGACGAGCAGCCACACGGCGAGCATGCCCACCAGCAGAGGCAACGAAAGGGCGAGCAGTGTCCCGAGTACCGTCGCCACGCCCTTGCCGCCACGAAATCCATGGAACACGGGGTAGACGTGACCAAGCACCGCGGCGAAACCGCACGCAGCCGCAAGCCACTCGGGTGAGAACGCTGGCGCGGCAAGCGCGGTCGGCACCCACTGAACGGCGATGACCGCCTTGCCGAGGTCGATGACGATCACACCGATCGCAAACGCCCAGCCCTGTGTGCGCAGGGCATTGGTGCCGCCGGCGTTACCACTGCCTTGCGTGCGGATATCGACGCCTCGAAAACGCCCGATCAGCAGGGCGCCGTTGACCGAGCCCAAGAGGTAGGCGACGAGGACGCGCACGAGGAGGTCAAGCATCACGAAATCTTAACGTACGCCTCGTGACCGTGCAGAATGCGCGAATGTCAGAGCAGATCCCGACCCTGAGCCTGCGGGACGTCGAAGACGCGCGCTTCGTGCGGGACCTCGGTGCAGCCTACGAGAATTACGGCTTCGTCATCATCACCGACCACGGCATCCCGCAGCCGCTGATCGACCGATTCCTCTCCTTATATAAGCTCTTCTTCGCCTGGCCTGAGGCCGACAAGCATCGCTACCACATCAAGGGGGGTGGCGGAGCCCGGGGGTACACCCCGTTCGGCATCGAAACCGCCAAGGGTAGCCAGCACTTCGACCTCAAAGAGTTCTGGCATGTCGGCCGCGAACTGCCAGTCGGGCACCCCTATCGGCACTACATGGCCGACAACGTATGGATCGCGGAGATTCCGGAGTTCAAAGAGACCTGCATCGAGATGTTCGAGACGTTCGACCTCACGGGGAGACGTCTGCTCTCGGCGATCGCGCGCGTACTCGGTCTTTCGCCCGATTTCTTTGAGGATAAGGTTCAGCTTGGCAACAGCGTCTTGCGGGTCATTCATTACCCGCCGATGCCGCCGAACCCCGCCGAGAGCATCCGTGCAGGTGCGCACGAAGACATCAACGTGATCACCTTATTGCTCGGTGCCGAAGAGCCCGGCTTGCAGGTACTCTCGCGACAAGGACAATGGCTCTCGATCAATCCGTCGCCGGGCTCGATGGTGGTCAACGTGGGCGATATGCTTCAACGTCTGACGAATGGCATGTTGCGCTCGACGAGCCATCGCGTGATCAACCCGATTCGAGACCGTGCACAGAACGCGCGGTTCTCGATGCCGTTCTTCCTGCACTTCAATCCGGACTTCCCCATCGCGGCACTCCCCTCCTGCGTGGGCCCCGGCAAACCCGAACCGCTGCCGCCGATTCTTGCCGAGGAATATCTGCAAGAGCGGCTGCGCGAAATCAAACTCAAGTAACGGGATATCACCCATGACGCTTTATCTTCAAGCACTACTCGGCATCGCCGTGTTCATCGCCCTCGTGCTGCCGATGTCGAGTAATCGTAAGGCGATCAACTGGAAGCTCGTCGGGATCGCTCTCGTGCTGCAGTTCGTGATCTGCGCGCTGCTGCTCAAAGCGCCGGTTATCAAAGAAGGTCTGCTCTATCTCAATCAAGCAGTGGGCGCACTCGGCGCGGCGACGCTCAAAGGTTCGGCCTTCGTCTTCGGTTACGTAGGCGGTGGCGACACGCCCTTCACGGTCACGAACCCGAACGCTGTAGTCACGTTCGCGTTTCAGGTGTTACCGCTCGTCATCGTGATGTCGGCGCTCTCGGCACTGCTTTGGTACTGGCGCATCCTGCCCGTCGTCATTCGAGGGATTTCATGGGTTTTCGAGCGTGCACTCGGTACGCGCGGTCCCTCGGGTCTCGTCGCCACGGCGAACATTTTTTTGGGACAGACGGAAGCGCCGCTACTCGTTCGCCCCTATCTTGCCCGCATGTCGCGTTACGAGCTGCTGCTCATCATGACAGCCGGCATGGCGACCATCGCTGGCTCGGTGATGGTGATTTATTCGGCGATGCTCGGTGAGCAGTTCGAGGGCGTGCTCGGGCATCTCATCACGAAGTCGATCATGTCGGTACCGGCCTCAGTGCTCTTTGCACATATGATGCTGCCCGATGATTCGGGGAGCTCGCAGGATCTGCAGGAGTCTCCTCGTATCTACCAAAGCGCGATGGACTCCATCACCCGCGGTACGAGCGACGGACTTGCGCTCTTCCTCAATATCATTGCGATCCTCATCGTACTCACCGCCTTCGTCGCGCTCGCCAACAGCATCGTGAGCTTCTTGCCGGCCGTGGGCGGCGAAGCGGTGACGCTCGAACGGATCGCCGGATGGATCTTCGCGCCGATCGCTTGGCTCATGGGCATTCCGTGGTCGGAAGCGACCACCGCCGGATCGCTACTCGGCGTGAAGAGCGTGCTCAATGAATTCATCGCGTTCATTCAGTTGACGACGGTGCCCCCAGAAGCGCTCTCCGATCGTTCGCGCCTCATCACGATCTACGGTCTCTGCGGATTCGCGAACCTCGCAAGCATCGGCATCCAGATCAGCGGCATCGGCACGATGGCGCCCGAGCGTCGCGGCGACCTCGCCTCGCTCGCGTGGCCGGCCTTCGTCGCCGCAACGCTGGGCTCGTGCATGACGGGCTGCATCGTCGGCATCGTCGCAGGCTGAGAGTCGAACGATCGTGGCCAAGCTCTACTTCTACTACTCGACGATGAACGCGGGGAAATCGACCGCCCTGCTGCAGGCCTCTCATAACTACGGCGAGCGTGGGATGCGTACGCTCGTCTATACCGCCAAACTCGATGATCGCGCCGGTGGCAAGGTGGCCTCGCGCATCGGCATCAGCTCCGACGCCCGGCACTTCGCTGCGGACCAAGATCTTTATGAAGAGATCAAGACCGATCTCGGCGATGGCCCGATCGCGTGCGTGCTCGTCGATGAAGCGCAGTTTTTGAGCACCGCCCATGTGAAGCAGCTCTCTCGAGTGGTCGACGAACTCGACGTGCCCGTGCTGTGTTACGGCCTTCGGACCGACTTTCTCGGCCGCCTTTTCGAGGGCAGTGCCCAGCTTCTGGCCTGGGCCGACAACCTGGTCGAGCTCAAAACGGTCTGCCATTGCGGGCGCAAGGCCACCATGGTGGTGCGAGTCCGGGCGGATGGTCGGGTCGAAACCTCGGGAGCGCAGGTCGAAATTGGTGGAAACGATCGCTATATCTCCCTCTGCCGTAAGCATTTTGTCGTCGCCCTCGAGACCGGGCAGCCCTGATCCCAAATCGATCGTCCCCGCGATCGCCCCAATGACCACCTTGTGGCGTGCACCCAACACCGCAGGCGGGTCTGATTTTGTCTTCTCTTCGTCACACTAATAACCGTCTTTCGGGCGATAATTGCGCCCCGACCCGACCCACCCCCCGGGTTTGTCGCTCAAAGCATCCAAAAAAAAGCGTTGTTCAGGAGTTGACCTTCATGCTTCTCAGAAAACTTGCGACCACTTTGTTGGTGAGCTTGTTGACCTTCGTCGTCGTGGTTCCGACGGCGATGGCGCAAGAGACCACTTCGGCACTGCGCGGAACGGTCGCCGATGTGAGCGGCAAGCCGCTCGCCGGCGCGACGATCACGATCGTCCACACGCCGACCGGCACACGCTCCACGCAAACCTCCAACGACAACGGCGTATTCGATGCGCGCGGTCTGCGTGTTGGTGGTCCGTACACGGTGGAAATCGCGTCGGGCGGTTACCGCTCGGTGAAGTATGACAACCTCTACCTCACCGTCGGTGAGACCGGTCGTTTGAACGCGAACCTCGAAGAGGCGATCCAGGAAATCCTGGTGTCGGCCACGGCGATTCGCGATGCGATCGAAGTCGGCTCCTCCACCACGCTCGATCGCGATCAGATCGAAGCCGTGGTCTCGATCAGTCGTGACATCCGCGACCTCGCGCGTCGCGACCCGCTCGTCTCCGCGAACCTGCGTGGTGACGGTGGTATCTCGATCGCCGGCTCCAACCCCCGCACGAACCGCATCTCGATTGACGGTGTGCAGGCCCAAGACGACTTCGGTCTGAACACGGGTGGTCTTCCGACCCGCCGTGGTCCGGTCTCGCTCGACTCGGTCGAGCAGTTCTCGGTTCAGGCTGTTCCGTTCGACGTCGAGAACGGCGACTTCCTCGGCGGTGCGATCAACGTGGTGCTCCGTCAGGGTACGAACGACTTCAGCGGTTCAGTGTTCGGCAACTTCCTGAACGAAGACCTCGTCGGCACCAAGATCCGCAGCACGACGATCAAGACGCTCGTCGAGCAGGACAACTACGGCGCGACGCTCCGTGGTCCAATCATCCAAGATCGCCTGTTCTTCGCCCTCTCGTATGAGAACTATGAGTCGGTGGACGTGACGTCGGTTGGTCCTGCGGGCGGTGGCTTTGCCACGACGATCCTCGGACCTGCAGGTGGTACGTCGCGGATGACGACCAACGATATCGCGGCCGTCACCAACGTGTTTGCGAACACCTATCGCTCGACCTACCCGGTCGGCAGCATCCCGCAGACGAAGCCGATCACGGACGAGAAGTACACGGCCCGTCTCGACTGGAACATCTCCGATAACCAGCGTGCGATGGTGTCTTACCGCAAGTCGGAGTCAGGCCTCATCCAGCGCACCAACCTCAGCACGACCAGCGCCGGTCTCGACTCGCAGTGGTATCTCACGGGCGAGCTCGATGAGACGATGGCGATGCAGCTCAACTCCAACTGGACCGACAACCTCTCGACGGAGTTCCGTGTATCGCAGCGTGATTACACGCGTCTGCAGGAACCGCCGGCGGGTCAAAACTTTGCTGATATTCGTGTGTGCGCGACCCAGACGAACCTCGATGCGGCCGGTCAGAGCAGCCCGCTGCTCAACTGCCGTAACGGTGCGACCAACGTCCCGTCAGTTCGCTTCGGACCTGACCAGTTCCGTCACGCGAACTTCTTGCAGACCGAAAACACGCAGGCCCAGTTCTCGGCCGAACTGACGGCTGGCGACCACCTCGTGAAGGCGGGCGTACAGTTCCAGCGTCAAGACATCTTCAACCTCTTCCTTCCGAACAGCGACGGCACGTACTACTTCGACTCGATCGAAGACTTTGCGGCCGGCCGTGCGAACTCACTCCTCTACCGCAATGCGCTCTCGGGTAATCCGAACGATGCGGCAGCGAACTTCTCGTACGACACGACATCACTCTTCTTGCAGGACACTTGGGATGTCTCCGACAACCTAACGGTCACCTACGGTGCTCGCTACGACATGTACAACGTCGGTGACAAGCCGGCACTCAACCCGAACTTCGTCAACCGCTTCGGCTTCAATAACCAAGAAACCTACGACGGGCTGAGCGTGTTCATGCCGCGCTTCTCGTTCGACTGGCGTGCGACCGACACCATCAAGGTGAGTGGTGGCATCGGTCTCTTCTCGGGCGGTCTGCCGGACGTGTTCCTGTCGAACTCGTTCAGCAACACCGGCATCCGCGACAACACGGTTGTTTTTGAGCGCACAGCGACGGGCATCATCGAAACGACGGGTGCAGTGAACTGCACCACGAATCCGGCGCCGTGTCTTGCAGCGCTCAACGTCGGTGTGAACTCGAGCTTCGGCACGACGATCCCGGCTGCCGTTCAGGCGGCGCTCGGCGGTTCGACGGTTCCGGCCACGTCCGAAACCAACTCGATGGTTCCGGGCTTCAAGATGCCCTCCGACTGGAGGGTCAACCTCGCCGTCAACTGGGAAATGGGCGATGGATACAACGTGTCGGCGAGTGGTGTGTACGTGAACACCAAGGAAGGTCTTGCCTTCCGCGACATCCGTGCTCGTAACCTCATCGTCAACGGTCAGCAAGCGCTTACGCCGGATGGTCGTATTCGTTACGACTCGCTGTCCACGGCGCAGCGTACGGCGGTGGCTGGTGCGACGGTCAGCTCGGTCAACCCGGGCTCCAGCCGCGATATTCAGGCCTACAACCCGGGGACCACAGGCTCGATCTGGACGGCGGCGTTGGGCTTATCGAAGTATTTCGACAACGGCTTCAACTTCTCGCTCTCCTACTCGAAGCAGAATTCGAACGAGTTCTCAGCCTCCGCTCGTTTCTCGTCGACGGCGAGCTCCCTCTACGGCGGTCAGTACGCCGCGCTCGATCCGAACACCGCGACCTCGGGTCGTGGTCAGGAAGAGATCTCGGACGCCGTGAAGGGTGAGTTCGGCTGGCGCAAGAACCTCTTCGGTGACCTCGAGACTCGTATCTCGCTGTTCGCCGACTGGCGCTCGGGTCGTCCGGTCACGTTCACGATGAGCGGCGGCTCGGGCCGTAACGCGACCTTCGGTGTGAACCGCGGTGCGCAGCTCGCCTATGTGCCGAACCTCTCGGGTGAAGCGACGGTGACGACGGTCGGTACGACGTCCGTCGTGACGATCACCTCGGCACCGCTCGTGTCCTTCGACAGCCTGGCGACGCTCAATAGTTTGCGCGCCATCGTCTCGAAGTTTGACATCCCGACGGGCGGTATCGTCCCGCGTGGTTCCTACTCGAGCAAGGCGATCAACCTCTGGGACATGCAGTTCAGTCAGGAACTGCCGGGCTTCGCCGACGGCCATAAGGCTCGCGTCACGCTCGACATCGGTAACGTCCTCAACCTCATCAACAAGAAGTGGGGCGTGATCGAGGAGTACGGCGAAGACGTGCGACTGTTCGACGTCAGCTGTGCCGGCGCGAACGGCGTGTCGGACAACGCCGGTGTGCTCACCTGCGCCCGCTACCGAATCGCTTCGCCGAACGGAACGCTGCTCAATCCTGAGACGGCCTCGGGCCCGGGCGGTGGCATCACCCGTAACACCGAGCGCTCGCGCTGGCAGATCCAAGTGGGTCTTCGCTACGAGTTCTGATGAGTTGATGTCTCTCGAGACTCGACAAAAAGGGGGCGCCGCAAGGCGCCCCTTTTCTTTGGTGGCGGTCCCCGGTACGACCCTCTCGGCGACCGTCGGCTTGCTCTTATTGTACTCGCTCAGCCTTTCCTCGCCGGTCAACGCCGCACCCACACCGCCGCCAGCGATCGAGGGGACGTTTAGGGTTGCAGCGTGGAATATCAGTTTCTTCAGACGTAACGAGGGTGATCTGGCTCGCGAGCTGTCGAAAGGGGATTCGCCGCAGCCTCGAGCGGTCGCGGCCGTCCTGCAGAAAATCAGACCCGACCTGCTGCTACTCAATGAATTCGATTACGACCCGAAGGCGCCGGCGCTCTTTCAGTCAAACTATCTCGAAGTCTCGCAGGTCGGCGGCGAGCCACTCGCCTATCCCCACGCTTTCATCGCTCCTTCCAACACCGGTATGCCAAGCGGGCTCGACTTCGATCGCGATGGCCAGATCGGAGGCGGGGGCGATGCGCTCGGCTTCGGCGTGTTCCCGGGGCAGTACGGCATGTTGGTGTTGTCACGGTTCTCGATCGATCGCGGGGCAACCCGGACATTCCGATCATTTCTTTGGCGCGATATGCCAGGGGCCATCCTGCCTCCGGGCTGGTACTCGGACGAAGCCCTCGCAAAGCTGCCGTTGTCTTCCAAAAGTCACTGGGATGTTGCCATCCGTCTGCCGACCGCGGCGGACGGGGCTCCGCGCACGCTGCACTTTTTGGTCAGCCACCCCACCCCACCCGGATTCGATGGTCCCGAAGATCGCAACGGTCGTCGTAATCACGACGAGATCCGTCTGTGGGCGGACTATATCGATCAGGATCGCGCGGGCTATCTCGTCGATGACTCCGGTCGGCGCGGTGGACTCGAGGCCCGCGCCTCCTTCGTCATCGCAGGGGATTTGAACGCAGACCCCGTCGATGGGGGAAGCGTCAGCGGTGCGATCGCCCAACTGCTCGAACATCCGCGAGTCCATCGCGAGGCGGCGCTCGGCGCGTTGGCGCCGCGTAGTCTCGGCGCAGCCGAAGCAGCGGTTCGCCAAGGTGGCGCGAACCTGACTCAGCGGGGTGATCCCGCATTCGATACCGGCGATTTCTCTGACGGCCCTCGATCGGTCGGCAACTTGCGCGTGGATTACGTACTGCCTTCCAAAGATCTCGAGGTCTGCGCATCGGGCGTGTTCTGGCCGAGAGCCGAAGATGCGGAGTTCGCGCTCGTGAACGACCAAACCGAGCAGAGCTCGGATCACCGTCTCGTCTGGGTCGATATCGCCCTACCGGGACGTCGCTGCCCCCGCTGAGGGTTCGGGCTGCAAAGCCTGATAGCGCTTGCGAGTCGTCGCCCCCGCACACTCTGCAGCCGACATGTTGCTTGTGCAGGCGCCGCCGCTGACCGCGCGCTCCCATGATCCGTACATGGCATTCGGCAGCAAAAACCAGCGTGTGCCGAGTAACGGAGCGAGTTCATCCGCGCGCTCAGCATAGACCGGTCGATCGACGAAATCACGAAGGTCGTCACCAACCAGCGCGACGATGCGATGCGTCTCGGCGATCCACTTGCGGCGAACGGTCTTGTCGGAGCTCTCCCACTCCGGTCGCTCACGACGTAGCGAAAGCGCGTCACGGTCTGCGGCGTTAGGGAGATTGAGCGCCTGCAAATTATGAAGCGTCGCCGTCCGCGCAGGGCAGGCATCGTCGGGTGTTGCGTCGATGGGCCGACACTCACGATTCGTCACATAAAAGATTTTGTGTCCAGCCCGAGAGGCAGCTTGCAGGAATTCGACGGAGCCGGCGATGGCAGGCGCCGACGCCTCACGCATCCAGGCCTGCCATGAGGGTTCGTCGTACTCGCCGCCGAGCAACGCCCGACGCGCTTGATAGAAGGAGTTATCGAGAACGGTCTCATCGAGGTCTACGATGATGGCGGTCGGCATCGCCGCGAGTCGACGAGCATCGGTGTTCTGCTGTTCGACCGCCGCGCTCCCGGGCGCGGCGAGGGTCGTCGCGAGTCGCTCGGTCGCAAGCCGATAGATCTGCAAGGCGGAGATCTCGTATTCCGCCGCCTTCTGCATCCAAAGAGTGGCGTTCACTTGCTCGCGACCGATGATCGGCGGCTCGGCGCCGATCGCCGCTGCAGAGGACGCCATCGGAAGCAGCAGCATCAGGCCGCGGAGGAGTAGGGTTCGGGATACGTGTGTCATGGGGCGTCATGTTAAGGTGCGTCCGTGCTGAAAGACACCATCCGAACCATCCCCGACTACCCCAAGCCGGGCATCCAGTTTCGCGACATCACCACGTTACTCGGCGATGCGGCGGCGTTCCGCGAAGCCGTCGAATCTTTGTCATCGCCCTATCGAGATCGGGGTGTCGGCTCGGTCGTGGGGATCGAAGCGCGGGGGTTTATCTTGGGCGGAGCGGTCGCTCACCAGCTCGGTACCGGGTTTGTGCCCATCCGAAAGAAGGGCAAGCTGCCGTACGAAACGCTACGCGTCGAATACACGCTCGAGTACGGGAGCGATGTGATGGAGATCCATCGCGATGCCCTTCGTCAGGGCGAAAAAGTCATCCTCGTCGATGATCTCATCGCTACGGGCGGGTCTGCGCTTGCCGCGATTTCATTACTTCGCTCGTTAGGGGCCGAGATCGTCGCGGCCTGTTTCGTGATCGATCTCCCAGAACTCAAGGGCGCTGACCGGATCCGCGCTCTCGATATACCCGTCCAAGCTCTCGTTGCATTCGAGGGTCACTGAATCATGCGTCAAAGATCACTGCTTGCCATCGCGTCGGCTGCCCTACTAGCACTCACCGCCTCACTCGCGGTTCCGCAGGAACGAACCGAAAAACCTCCACTCCATGGCCAGCGTTGGATGGCGATCACCGGCAAGCCTCTCGGTGCGACCGCTGGTGCACGAATCTTTGAGCGCGGCGGCAACGCCGTCGATGCCGCCTGCGCCATGATCGCGGCGACGGCGACGATGTGGGACGTCTTGCACTGGGGCGGTGAAACCCAAGCGCTCATCTGGCATCCCAAACTCAAGAAGGTCATCGCCATCAACGCACTCGGCGTCGCGCCAACGGGTGCCACGCCAGAGTTCTTCAAATCGAAGGGTCTCACGTATCCGCCGGAATTCGGTCCGCTCGCCGCGACGACGCCCGGCACGCCCGGCGGCATCCTCGTGATGCTCGCCGAGTACGGGAAGCTCTCGCTCGCCGAAGTGCTGGCCCCTGCCATCGACCTCGCCGATGGCTACCCGATCGAAGCGCAGACCGCAGGTCTCATCGAGCGCAACAAGACGAAGATCAGGGAATGGCCGAATACGGCCCGGGTGATGCTCCCGCATCTCGGCCGCGCAGCCGATCGCGACGGACGCGAAGGTCCGCGCGCGGGTGAAATTTTTAGACAGCCGGAACTCGCAGCTACGCTCCGCAAGCTCGTCGATGCCGAACGACGCGCCCTCGCGCGCGGCGCAACGCGCAAGCAGGCGATCATGGCGGCTTACGAGCGTTTTTATCGTGGTGATATCGCAGCAGAGCTCGCCTCGTCCATTCAGGCAGAGGGCGGATTGATCACCCGCGAAGACCTCGCCAACTGGCAGGTGAAGATCGAGGAACCTCGCCAGGTGAGCTATCGAGGCATCGATGTCTACAAGCTCGACGTCTGGACCCAGGGTCCGATGATGCTGCAAGCCCTCAACATCCTCGAAAACTTTGACCTGAAAGCCATGGGCTATAACTCAGGGCGATATCTTCACACCCTGTATCAGTCCATGAACCTCGCCTTCGCCGATCGAGACTTTTATTACGGAGACCCGGCGTTTCCGCCCGCTGAGCCCGTACGCGGCTTGCTCTCCAAAGAGTATGCAAAGCAGCGTGCGGCGCTGATCGGTGCGCGTAACGATCCCTCGATTGGACCCGGCGATCCCTATCCGTTCGAAGGCAGCGTCAATCCCTATACGAAGTGGTTCACCGAGCGCCTCACCCCATCAAGCCCGACTCAAGAACGCCCCTACTCACCAGGTGGTGTGACGCCGACGGTCATGCGTAGCTACCCGCTCGATGATCCCGAAGGTCCATTCTGGCGCGGCACCACCACGGTCGTAACGGCCGATGCCGAAGGCTGGCTCGTGTCGGTGACTCCGAGCGGCGGATGGATTCCAGCGGTCATTGCAGGGAAGACAGGTATCGGACTTTCGCAGCGTATGCAGTCCTTCGTGCTCGATGAACGTGAGAACCCGTTCAATGTGGTGGCGCCCGGCAAGCGCCCCCGCGTCACGCTGACTCCGAGTCTCGCGATCAAGGATGGTAAACCGTGGCTCGCATTCGCCGTTCAAGGCGGCGACAGCCAAGATCAAAACCTGCTGCAGTTTTTTTTGAACATGGTGGAGTTCGAGATGACGCCGCAGCAGGCGAGCGAAGCGGCCAATATAAACAGTTTTCAGCTACGGGATTCTTTTGGCAAACACGAGACGAGTCCGGGCCGGATGCTTCTCGACGACGAAACCCCGCGGTGGGTGAGAAGCGAGCTGACGGAGCGTGGTTATCGATTGGAATTCCAGTCGCGGACGGCAGGTCCCATCAACGCCATCATGATTGATCACACCAACGGTACGCTCTGGGGTGGCTCGGGCAACCACGGCGAAGATTACGGCATCGCCTGGTAGCGAGCGGCTTTTAACAAAGCGGTGACGCGCTCGATCCCCTGCCCCCGCGTAACTCGTACTCTTGAGTGCCGCGTTGGTAGATATGGTCGGTGTCGAGCGCGGCGGTCTTGGCGTACTGAAACCCCGGCGCCAAGGCCTCATAGATCGGTTCGAAGCCACGTTGCTCCGTCATGTGGAACAACTCGCGAAATGACTCGATCACGAAGTACGTCGCTTGCAGATCGGAGATGGTGTAGTCGGTACGCATCACTCGATCGACGTTGAGGTGGACACGGTTCGGCGCGCGACTCTCCAAAGAAAACACCGTCTCGGTCGGGCCCGATAAAATGCCCGCCCCATAAATACGCAGCTGCCCTTCTTCTAGAATCAGCCCGAATTCCACCGTGTACCAATACAGCGCCGATAGCGCTTTGAGGCGGTTGTATTTGAGCGCTTTCCAGCCCGCTCGACCGTAAGCCTCCATGTAACTCGCAAAGACGGGGTCGGTCAGCAGCG
>Ga0194123_10004627_pt1 | contig 15389 bp, 16 predicted proteins | sample TA2MahsurfametaG_5_FD_155479 | JGI IMG/M metagenome (GOLD analysis project Ga0194123, IMG submission 155479) | Freshwater microbial communities from Lake Tanganyika, Tanzania - TA2015023 Mahale A surface | ecosystem: Environmental > Aquatic > Freshwater > Lake | place: Tanzania: Lake Tanganyika... | reverse complement strand
ATTTTTTACAAAACTCCATTTTTTCCTTGCAAGAGGATTACTAATAGATTACGTTGCGCATAAAATGACTAAATTATTGTAGCCCTACCCCGCTTAATTTATTGAATCAAAAAAGATGGAAATAGAAACAAAATCCAGTGAAAAAAAATCCCTTCTCTCCACTTTAAATAAGATAGAAATCACCCTGACGGTTATCGCAACAACACTAGCTCTTATCTACAGAAACGAGCCTCTAACATTCCCTCTTTATGCGCTACTGCTTGGCACCTGGTGCGCGATCTTAACCTTTCTTCGTGCAAAACAGAAACTCTACCTAGCCCTTTTTGCAATCTTCTTTCTCTACCAATCCATCAAAGAGCTCCTCAGCTATTTTTCATTTATTTAAATAGCGTATATTATGCGTCAAAAAAAACATCTAACTTATTTTCATCCTTGCAATTATATTTATAAATGTTCTCATTAAGCCTATATCTATCATATTTATAAGAAAAAAAATTGCATCTAGGTATTGATACCCTTTTTTTCTCTAATCATCCTATATAAAGCTCAGCTTTGATTTTTTTTGGTTTGATTGAAAGGTTTAGCACAATTAACAAAATGTCTAACTGCTAAAACTTCTTCTTTTTACCTCAATAAATATCACATGTTATAAATTACAAATCTCTAACTATAAGTGATTTATTTGCGCATGCAAAAAACATTTAGGCATTTAATCAACATTAGTTAAATTGATAAATCCCAAAACCCTTAAATGGAGATCCGTTTTGAAATTTTTTTCTATTTTTTCAGCTCTTTGTCTTATATCTAGTATTGCTTTAACTCAAGAACATCAAGAATTTTGCAGCCAGTTCAAGCAAGATCAATACCTCTACGAAACCCTTTTTAAAGACAAATATCATGGTGTATTTGTTGATGTAGGTGCTCATGATGGCAAAACTTTTAGCAACACATATTTTTTTGAGAAAGAATTAAATTGGACGGGACTTTGTATTGAACCCATACCTGAAGTTTTTGCAAGACTACAAAATTGTAGAAATGCAACTTGCATCCAAGGATGCATCAGCAGAGTAGAAGGAGAAGCCTCATTTTTACGTATTAAAGGGTATAGCGAAATGTTAAGCGGATTGCTAAACAAATACGATCCAGGACACATGGCTAGAGTCAATCGTGAAATTCAAACCTTCAAGCAAGAATCAGAAGTTCTTACTGTAAAATGTTACGAATTGAATAAGCTTCTTCTAGAAAATAACATAAGACATGTTGATCTACTTAGCCTTGATACTGAAGGAGGAGAACTTGAAATTTTGCAATCTATAGATTTTGAATTGATCGATATCCATGTTATCGATGTAGAAAATAATGCGGGAACTGATGAGTTCTATAAATTTCTCTTAAGCAAAGGCTACTCTCTTATGACTAAATTGGGCTGCGATGAAATATATATAAAAAACTAGCCTATCTAAATGGAATTCTATTTAGCGCTAACCTTGATAGAATTCCATTCTCGATTTCTGAAAATCCATCCCTATACCTAATCGCTCTTGCGGACTATGCTTCTAAGTTAGAAAAAAAAAGAATTTTTCTTCAAGATTACTCAAAATAGCCTAAGCACATAGAAATTTTAGAATGTGATCATTATCTTTGTAATAATTTAGAGAAAGCAGGTGTTGATGGATGGCGTAAAAATGTGTGTGTGGGGGGGGCCCGATTTGAACGAGCGTAGACGTGAGTCGAGAGATTTACAGACCCTTTCTGTACCACAAATCACAATACGCTACCATTGATAACAATAGAGGGAGAGCTCGACTCTTCAGAAGACATCTATTTAATGTTAGAGTCGCTTAAGGCTGCTTTAAATCAGTGTAGATACCTATCTACATTTAAATCTACTACATCCATAAAATACCGAGGCGTGGATCAATTAAACTATTTTTTTAGTCATATTAATTACGCAGATGAGTATAGTGTAGATGATCGTATTCAAATCTTAAGGGAGCAGGAAAAACAACATAAAGATGCAGCCTGTGAGTTAATAGTTCAAGCCACTGGCGAAGCGATAGCCACAGGAGCCTCGGCGGCTGCTGGTATGGAAATTCCAGCACTTGCTGAAGGGATTCTATCTACAAGACATTTTATTGAAGGATGTAAAGAGTATAATGAAGGTGTTAGATGCCAACATGAAGCTGATTTATTAGAACAAGAAATTGATCCTGAAGACAAACAATCAGAAAAGAAATGCTGGGAGTTCTGGAAATGAACCAAAAAATATCGAGAAAAGAACAAATTGCAAATTGGTGGAAGATCGAAGGCAAAATAGAGTGCATTGGAGCCTTAATTTTATTAATTGTTGTTATTGCCTTTTGGGATAACGTCTTTGTAGAAGCTGGAGCACTATTATTTGCCTCTTTATGGTGTTTAGGAAAGATATATTTCCGAAAAGACCAATGGACTTTTTTGCTTTTTGTTGCAGCTATGCTGTTTTTACAAGGGGATGTCCATACTATTTGAACACCTAAAATCTTAACCAGATTAGAGTTATTGCAAAAAGAGTGACACCTATAGATGAGGTTAGGTACGCACTTATCCAGATTGTTCCTCCTAGGGTTTTATCTAGTTCGGTGATACAAAGAGCTTCGGATGTTCTTTGATCCATTGATTTGCCTTCTTCTGTCCATTCACAACTAATTGGCCACTGGTCTAATTGGTTGCTAACTTAAAAGCTTCTCTTTCATCCATTTATGGGAGATTATTTTTGAGATACGGGCTCTATAAGAAGAGCAAACCACTCCCCCCCCAGATCAAAGCCTTAATGAAATTTCTGAAGGATTTCTTCTTCAAAAATATGAAAAAATAAGTCAGGAAAGATACGAAAGGAAAAGAATCTATGCTGATTATTGGTTTAGGCGTATAGCATCATCGGCTAAGTAGGTAAAAGAAATCAGAACTTTCATCAGCAGATCCGTTATCGCAAAACATCTCTGTATAAGGTAATTGAGGGAAAAGTTCCATTCTATGAGCTACAATTCCCATCGCTACTTGTTCGGTCTTGGTGATAAAAATCCGTCTAATCAGTCCATTACACTAAAACACCCTTCAAATATCCCTATATCTTTTTATTCTTCATGTTGAATCCCATCAGAGAGGCTTGAATTTAGTGAATGGTTGATCGATCTTCTGGGGCTTAAGGAAAAGGCCTCTACAACTTTAGATGAATCGTGCGCTTCAATACGAATAATGTGATCTATCATAAAGTATCCATCTCTTTCTAAATAATTCTTTATTAGCGCTTAATGAATTCATCATCAAAATAAAATAAGATACTCTCCAGCTCGTTTTTAACCACTTTTTATGATTTTCGCTGAAGCGTCGCCTTCTTTTGCCTATTATACCTATTGTTTTTTGTGATGATTTAGAGAAAGCAGGTGTTGTTGGATGGGGTAAAAATGTGTGGGGGTGGCCGGATTTGAACCAGCGTAGACGTGAGTCGAGAGATTTACAGTCTCCTGCAATTGGCCACTATGCGACACCCCCGCAGAAAGATTGCTGGCGAAAGGAATTGAACCCTCAACCATCCGATTACAAGTCGGGCGCTCTACCAATTGAGCTACGCCAGCAAAACAATGGTCAGAAGACTAACAAAAAAGATCTTTTTATCTCAAGTACTTTATTCAGATTTTTTTGATGGATCTGCTGATTTTTTTGATGAAGGAAGACTTGCTTGGATTTTTTTATCCATAAGTTCCTCTTTTTGCTCTTTCATCATAGAGCCAAAAGCACTGATTTTTCCTAGTAAGGAGCTACCTGCACTCTTGATGACAGAAGCTTGATATTTTTGCATACCTGACTTGAGCATGCAGCATTTTTTATATTTTTTTCCTGATCCACATGGGCAAGGATCGTTACGATCTGCTTTTACACTTGACATCGAAAACCTTCAGATTATCATATTAGCCAATATGTTATCGCAAAATAACCTTTTTCCTAAACCCCCATTTTCTGGAACCGGCAAAACTCTTGAAAGTCTTTGTAGAAAAGCCTTGTATGACTTTCATTTACTTGACGGCATCGATCATTTGGGCATTGCTCTTAGTGGCGGCAAAGATTCATTAACACTACTTTTTTTGCTTCATGCAATATCAGGAAGAGGTTTCAATCCATTCAAAATAACAGCTTTTCATGTAACTGGAGCTTTTTCCTGCGGCCCATCTATGACAAAAGATTATTTACAATCTGTCTGTGATGCCATGGATATCCGCTTGGTAGTCAAAAACTCTACCCAGACGCTTGAAAAACTCGCTTGCTATCCATGCTCAAGAGAAAGAAGAAAACTTTTATTTGATGCTGCAAGAGAGCATAATATTACGACAATAGCTTTTGGCCATCACAAAGATGATAGCGTAGAAACACTACTTTTGAATTTACTCCACAAAGGAGAATTTGCAGCCAATTTGCCTAAGCTTCCGATGCAGAAGATGGGAGTCACCATCATTAGACCTCTGATTTATGCCAGTGAAAAGCAGATCGAGGCTTTTGCTAGGCGCTATAATTTTTTACGGATGATGTGCCAGTGTCCTGTGGGGGCTACATCTCAAAGAAAAACCGTTAAAGACATACTCGATTATCTTGAAACCCATTTCCCTAATACTAGGGAAAATTTATCGCTTGCTTCGCTTACTTATGGCTCAAAAAAAGCTCTTATTCCCTAGATAATTAAGACTAGCTTGTTTTATACTTCGTTCATGAAATCAGGTATTTTTTCCGTTCTGCTTTATTTATCCATCTTGCTTATCGTTGGGCTCATGTCTCGCAAGAAGGCGCAGACATCCAACGATTTTATCTTAGGCAGCCGCAAAATGAATTTTTGGGTTACTGCACTTGCAGCTCATGCTAGCGATATGAGCAGCTGGATATTTATGGCATATCCTGCGGTACTCTTTTCCTTCGGCTTGGTAAAGGTATGGGTAGCTGTGGGTCTTTGCCTTTTTATGTTTTTGAATTGGCAATTTGTGGCCCCTAAAATCAGAGTAATGACAGAAAAATATGGAAGCTTAACGCTATCTTCTTTTTTTGAAAGCCGTTTTAATGACACCTCGGGTGCTATTAGAGTTTTTACTGCTATCGCTTCTTTCATTTTTTACATCATTTATATTTCTTCCGGATTCGTCGGCCTGGGCCTTTTGATAGAAAGCATCTTTGACATCCCCTACTCTGTCGGAACAACACTTGGAATCATCGCTGTCATCCCTTATCTCTTCATAGGCGGCTACATCACTCTTGCCTGGACTGATCTTTTTCAAGGGTTATTTTTATTTGGCGTGATTTTGCTCATTCCCCTGATGATTTTATTCAATCTTGGCGGATTTGAAATATTAGAAAATGTTTCATTTAAGGCCATGATTCCTGATTTTACTCTTGCCACATCTCTATCGATCTTTTTTTCCCTTTCAAGCTGGGGTCTTGGTTATTTTGGGCAACCCCACATTGTTACTAAATTCATGGGAATTAAAAACCCTCAAGACATTCCTAAATCCAAATGGGTGGGCATGTCTTGGCAATTTTTCTCTTTAATAGGCGCTACACTGATCGGATTAGTAGCTGTCGAATTTTTTAAGAAAACTGGCATTAACGACCCGCAACTTGTCTTTATCAAAATGGTGCTGCAATCTTTCTCTCCCCTAGTTGCTGCATTTATTTTATGCGCAATTTTGGGAACTACGATTACATGCACAGATTCGCAAATTTTGGTATTGATCTCCAATCTAACAGAAGATTTTTACAAGAAAATTTTACGAAAAAAGGCATCTTCAAAAGAGCTGATTTTAGTCTCGCGCGCTAGCATATTTTTGATTACTGCGATTGCTTATGGCATTTCGCTACTAACAACCAATACGATTTTTGAACTTGTATCCTACGCGTGGTTCGGTCTTGGAGCTTCATTTGGTCCACTTGTACTCTTTAGCTTATACTCGAAAAAAGCAAATAAATATGGCGCATGGGCCGGAATTATCGTAGGAACAACGATAGCTGCTATATGGCCTGTTTTCAACAAAGCATTTGATTATGAAATTCCAACGCTAATCCCCGCTTTTTCTCTTAGCTGTTTAGCTATTTGGGCAACTTCTTTAGCAACACAACATTTAACTAAGGTAGACTATGAGACCTCTGTTTCTGATTTCTAATGATGATGGTATTGACGCACCAGGGATCGAAACTTTATGGGAAACTGTAAAAGAGATTGCTGACATTGTTGTTGTGGCACCTGCAACTAATCACTCTTCAGCAGGAGCTAACTCTACTTTATACAAAGAGCTCCATGCAGAAAGAGTGTTTAAAGAAAAAGGGATCGAGGCATGGAAAGTATTTGGAACGCCGGTAGATTGCATCAAAGTTGGTCTTTCTCAGTTTGTTCCAAGAAGACCTGATTTGATCATTTCTGGCATCAATAACGGTAGCAACCACGGAAAAAATGTCTTCTACAGTGGAACTATTGCAAATACAGTGCACGGCAGCTTCCACGGCATCCCTGGCATTGCTTTTTCCCACATGGTTCGTGAAGAAGGAGAACATCCCCCATATGCCAACACAAGAAAATATATCAATCCGATCATCCAACATTTTCTACAAAATTCGATTCCTGAAAAAACGGTAATCAGTGTCAATTTTCCTTTCCTTGAAAATTGCGAATTTAAAGGGCTTAAATTCGCTAAACAAGGATCAAGCTACTGGAACCAGTCCGTAGAAGAAATCCACTCTTCTGAAGAGCGCAAAATCTTTAGACACGCTGCAACATGGACACATACCGACGACCAAGATCAAAGTGATACAGTCTTATTGAATCAAGGCTATATCACAATCACTCCATTAAGAGTGCACGATCTCACAGACGAGGAGTTTTACCTGCAGCATGCACATAAGCATCTAAGCGGTGTAGAGAATCTCTTTGAAGAGACTCCATAATCTCTTGGCATCCCTCTAAGACATAAATACGCTTAAATTCATCGAGAAGTAAATCGCTATAACGGCGATCTACGATGTGCTCGCTTTCTGAGGGGTGCTTACTTTGGTATTCTGCTGCTAAAATCATCAGGTTGGTTAATTTTTGGACCTTTTTTTTGATTTTTGGTGCAATTTGGAGCAATTCTTCCTTCGATTTCACTTCTCGAAGATCGAAAATCAAAGATTTTGCAACAGAGGTTCCTTCACTGTGGAAATCCTCTCTGCTATTGGGCTGGCACGATGCTAGCAAAAGAAAAAAAATTAAATAAATTCGCATTTTATAAATATTAGCTTGTGAAAAATTTCTAGTCCAATTAAACTCCTTGTCATCTTGAGGGCGCATAGCTCAGTTGGTAGAGCGCCTGCCTTACAAGCAGGTGGTCATAGGTTCGAGTCCTGTTGCGCCCAAGATGATATTATGTGCGGTGGTAGTTCAATCGGTTAGAGCACTAGCCTGTCACGCTAGAAGTTGCGGGTTCGAGTCCCGTCCACCGCGCCATTATATCTCAAGGAGGACCAGTGTGCTTTTCTAAAGAAGTAAGTTACGGAGCGACCGTACTGCTCGCAACATCAGGCATCCTCTCTTTAGCCATCACTTCAAAAAGAAAACAATGGCGATTTTACCCTTTTGCAATCATACCACTACTTTTCGCAATTCAACAATTGTCAGAAGGATTTGTTTGGCAAGCTTTTGAACAAGGCTCTAATGTCGTAGACACTTTCTTTAGTGGCGTGTATCTGTTTTTTGCCTTTGCCCTTTGGCCTTTTTGGATTCCTTTCTCTTTGGCATGTATCGAAAGAAAAAAGAAAAAACTTTTCACCTTTCTGACCCTCTATGGTTTTGTTGTAGGCGCTTGCATTTTCGGGTTGTCAATATACACAGCAAATCCGCTTAAAGTATCTCTTGTTAATCGCTCACTTGCTTATACGGAAGGATTTCCTTTCCCCTATCATATTGGATTCATTCTTTACTCAATCGCCACTATCGCTAGCGCGATTAGTTCATCATATTTAAGAATTCAGATCTTGGGGATCAGTTTTGCCCTCTTTGCTTTGATTACCTACCTCATGAATCAACTTGCATTTATTTCTCTTTGGTGCTTTTTTAGTGCTATTCTCTCAATCGGTATCGTTTGGATTTTATACAAAGAAACGGAGCTAAGTATATAATATGGGACCTGTCTGGAAAAAACCTTCTCAACTGATTAGCGCATATGTATGGATTATCACAGGTGCGTTTTTAGCCGCTCTTTCGATCAGAATGTTTCTTTATCCCAATTTGCTCATTGACGGCGGAATCGTGGGTGTCGCCTTGATCTTTGGACGTTTGTTCGGCGATCAGTGGATTTCTCTTTTCTTGCTAATTTTCAACCTCCCATTTATTTATCTAGCATACAGGTTCATAAGACGCACATTTGTGATCCAAATGTTTATCGCAGTGATGCTTTTTGCCGGATTTTTAGTTTTACTAGAAAATGCTCCCCCCTACTTTGGAGACTCATTAGAGATCATAGCTCTAGGTGGAGCAATACTCGGTATAGGCGCCGGATTGATCATTAGAAACGGAGGATGCCTTGATGGAACCGAAATCATGGGAATCATCATCAACCGTCAAAAAGGATTTACGGTAGGACAAGTAGTGCTTGTAGCAAATCTTTTTGTCTTTGGAGCCTATGGAGCAATTTTTTGGGATTGGCACATCGCTGTAAAATCGTTTTTAACCTATCTAGTAGCCTTTAAAATGATGGATATGGTCATTGTAGGTCTAGATGAGCTTAAATCTGTGATGATCATTTCTAACGTTCCTGACAAGATCGCTGAAGCAGTCATGAACAATCTAGGATTAGGACTTACTGTCTTGTATGGCAAAGGTGGCTACTCTGGAGACAAACGAGAAGTACAGTTTGTAATTGTCGAGCGTCTTGATTTAGCCGATCTTAAAGAAGTGATATTGAACGAAGATCCTGGAGCTTTTATTACAGTCCAAAACCTTCACGAGGTTGTCTACGGCAAGACTGTCACGAAAAAAATCCGAAGAAAAAAAGGGCAGAACGCGAACCGCGTTACCCATTAAGGCTATTGGGATTTTGTACACAAACAAAACTTAAACCCTAGTAACCTTTTTTACGATCTAAAAGATCTGGAATTTTGATAGGTTGTGTCCAGCGGATATTCAATAAAATATAGCCAATACTCTTTTTTATCCCTTAATAGCAGAATAAAAAAATCTCCAAGTCCGCGAACTTGGAGATTTGCATCCTCTATTTTAGCGAATAGATTCTTAGGAAAGATCCTCGTATTCAGCAGGGTCAAACTTACACCCTTCCTGAACTAGCTCATCTATATAGCCTATTGGATATTTACCAGATAAAAATCTTTCGTTATTCAACATGTACATATGGAAAGGGATGGTTGTATGGATTCCACCAACATGGAATTCACGTAGAGCACGTTTAGCCCTTTGCACCACTTCTTCTCTTGAACTTCCTGTGACAATCAACTTGGCAATCATTGAATCGTAATGTGGAGGGATTTGGTAGCCCGCATAACATGCGCTATCTACACGCACATGAGGTCCTGCACTAGGGATAAAATACTGCAAGGTTCCCGGCGATGGAGCGAAGTTGTTCTTAGGATCTTCTGCGTTGATACGAAACTGCATCACATGCTTACCGTGCAAATTGACATCTTCTTGCTTGATTTTAAGCTTTTCTCCTTGGGCCATACGGATTTGGAGCTGAACTAAATCAATGCCGGTTAGCTCTTCAGTCACTGTATGCTCAACTTGGATACGGGTATTGACTTCCATAAAATAAAAGTCATCATTTTCATCCAAAAGAAACTCCACGGTGCCTGCTGTGTGGTACCTTGCCGCCTTCACAATCCGAACCGCTGCTTCTCCGATCTTTTTTCTTAGACTTGGCGAAACTGCTGGTGAAGGAGTCTCTTCAATTAGCTTTTGCCTTCTTCTCTGGATAGTGCAATCCCTTTCTCCAAGGTAGATGCAATTACCATGTGCATCAGCCATAATCTGAATTTCGACGTGTCGGGGATTGACGATCATTTTTTCCAAATAGACATCTGGGTTGCCAAAAGCATTCGTCGCCTCGAGCCTTGCTGCAGAAAAAAGTCTTACGAATTCCGATTCTTCATAAGCAATACGGATCCCTTTGCCCCCGCCGCCAGCAACTGCTTTAATAAAAATAGGAAATCCCATTTTTTTTGCGACAGAAAGACCTTCTTCTGCTGTCTTTACTATCCCATCTGAACCGGGGATAACAGGACATTTCGCTTTTTTTGCTATTTCTTTAGCTTCTGCTTTATTTCCAAGAAGCGCAATCGCTTCAGGGCTAGGCCCTATAAACGTAAGCCCACAGCTTTGGCAGATCGATGCGAATTTTGCATTTTCACTTAAAAAACCATAGCCTGGGTGGATAGCGTCTGCATTAGTAATTTCAGCAGCAGAAAGTATACTTGAAATTTTGAGATAAGACTCTGATGAGGGAGCTCTACCGATACAAATAGCTTCATCTGCGTGTAAAACGTGTAAAGCTTCTCTATCAGCTTCAGAATAAACTGCTACTGTAGAAAGCCCCATATCATGGCATGCGCGGATGATCCGCACGGCGATTTCTCCGCGATTTGCGATCAAAACTTTCTTCATGTCTACCCTATACTGAGAAGATGTGAGTTGAATTCTACAGCAGACCCATCTTGGACGTGGAACGACTTAACTACGCCTGCTTTGCCTGCTTTCACTTCGTTCATCACTTTCATTGCTTCGATAATGCAAACTACAGTGTCAGCATGAACGTGATCGCCTTCTTTTACATAAGGCTTATCTTGCGGCGATGGCGCTCTGTAAAAAGTACCTACCATAGGAGATTTTACTTTGTGATAGTTATCCGACTCACAGGGCTCTTCTTTTGCAATAGGAGCCATAGGAGCTTGCGCTGAACGTACAGCTACAGGCGGGTGCATCACACTAGGAGCATGCTCAACATGTGCCACTTCTCTTTGTTTTTCTAGAGTGATTTCACTTCCCCCTTTTTCCTTAATAACCATGCGAGTAAGGGAAGAGCGTTCAAAAAGATGAATGATTTCTTTTAAATTTTTAGGATCCACAGGTTATACCCTTTGTACATATTCTTTAGTTGTCGTATCGACTTTTACAATATCACCACTTTCAATAAACATAGGAACTTCAATGCGAGCCCCTGTTTCAATGACAGCAATTTTGTTAGAGGCGAACATCGTCGCGCCAGGCTCGAGATCTTCGGTTTTTACAACCATAAGCTCAAGGAATTGCGGCAACTCTAATGAATAGATCTTATCTCCGTAGAAAAGAGCTTGGACAATGACCCCTTCTTTGAGAAAATTCACTTTTTCGCTAATGATCTCTTTAGCAACCATCACTTGCTCTAAGTTATCAATATCTAGAAATAGATGTTGGTTGCCATCTAAATAAAGATACTCTAGACGTTTTTCAGCGAGTTTTACTTCTTGGACTTCTTGGTCCACTTTGAAGTTTTTCTCGATGGTTTCGCCGGTAATTAAGTTTTTTAATTTGGTTTTGATGAAGGGAACACCCTTCGCCACGGTAAATTTTACGCTAGATTCTACTCGATAGATTTGATCATCGAGAGAAATAATCATACCGGGAGTAATTTGGTTACTCAATGTCTTCATAAATGCCTCAATTTATACCATATCTCCTTAAAGGAGTGCCAGTGAACAATTTTTATCTACATTTGTGATAATTCGCATGAGCTCTTGGGCCAATTTTTGAGAATCATGCCGAATCAAACTTCTATTCATTAAATCTGCAGAAGATTTGTTTTCTAAAGGCCCTAAAAGAGATGCTAAAACTACCCGCTCCTCGAGCATGTCATTTTCTACAAGGTCCCCTTCAGAAGAATATTTATCAATCAATTCTCGCGGAGGTTTTTGATCATTCACGAGAATGTAATCAAAGATATCTTCCCCAATAAAACGGGTAATCTCTTGAATGTAGTCGCTTACTTTAAACCCTGTTGTCTGCCCCTTGCGATTCATCAAATTGACAACAAAAATGATTGTCGCCTTAGTTTCGCGAAGTGCTTCAGGTATGCCTTCGACCAGTAAATTGGATATAATCGAAGTATATAAGCCGCCAGGACCCATTACAATCGCATCAGCATTCATAATTTCAGCTATTGCTTGATGGTTTGCTTTAGGATAAGGCTCTAGATATAAACTTTCATACCCTTGATCGATCTCTTCTGATAAATAGATCTCTTTCTCCCCTTCAAGCATAGTTCTATTTTTTAGAACCATCTTGAGACGTACTTGCTGTGTTGTAACAGGGATGACTTTTCCTTTGATCGAAAGTATGCGAGAAACCTCTTCAATTGCTTTTTCGAAGCTTCCAGTCACTTTTTCTAAAGCTGACAAAAACAGATTTCCGAAGCTATGCCCTCGAAGATTTCCATTTTCGAAGCGATAGTTCATGAGTGAGCGCATCAATCTAGATGAATTTGATAAAGCTACGATGCACTGCCTTGCATCCCCTGCTGGCAAAACACCAAGATCATCTCTCAATATGCCCGTGCTGCCCCCATCATCTGCCATAGATACGATAGCACTAAGATCTACATCGTAGTGCTTCAATCCGCGCAAAGCAACAAAGTTGCCGGTTCCCCCGCCAATCGTACAGATTTTTTTCATTTTCCTAGTGCCGCCAGATCTTCATACATCTGTTTGTAGTCCGGCGCTTTAAAAAAGCTTGTGCCTGCAACTAGGTGGCTAGCTCCTGCTTTAACACATTTCTTTCCGGTAGCTAGATTGATACCGCCGTCTACTTGGATGCTTATAGGAATGTTTAGCATATCACATTTTTCACGGAAGAATTGGATTTTAGGAAGCATTTCCTCCATGAATTCTTGACCGCCAAAACCTGGATTGACTGTCATTATGAGAACGCGATCGATTTTATCGAGATATTTAAGCAAAAGCGTTGGAGAAGTTTCTGGTCTAAGGGCTATTCCCACCCCAAGATTGCAGCGGCGAATGAACGCGATTGTATCTTCTAAATCTTCCGTAGCTTCTAAGTGGAATGTAATATGATTTGCCCCGGCTCTTGCAAATTGCTCAATCCAATCAAAAGGCTGATAAATCATAAGATGCACATCAAGTTCCATCTTTGGAGCTACTTTGCGTATAGCAGCAACCATTGAAGGACCATAAGTAAGATTTGGGACAAAATGGCCATCCATAATATCGATATGGAGCATCTTGACTCCCGCAGCTTCACATTTTTTTACCTCTTCTGCGATATGTGCAGGATCAGCAGCGATAATAGAGGGCTCTGGAGTGATTTTCTTCATAGTCAAAATGATATTCTATACTCTTTTAAAATGCTAATGACATTTTAAAGAAGCAGGGTGAAGAATCTTAAGAAGTAAAAAAATGGATACTAAGCTAAGGCCTTGGCAAAACTCTTCTTAGCCTTACATAAATAATAGTGCCTTGATCGCTTTAAGAAAAATATCCATTTCCAAAGGATTAGAAGACAAAAACACATATCCCAAATAATCTTTGCCTTCATGTGCCATTTGCAGTTTGATCAAATGTGAAGGGGGAATCTTGAATTCTTCGATTCTTTTGATCACCGCCTGTTGCAGCTCTCTTTCCTCAATAGATAGGAGTATAAATAGATTGTGCTCTTCTTTTTCTGCTTTAAAATAAAGATTTTCTTCAGAAAATAACGCCTCGTGGAAAAGTACATAAAGCTTAACTAATGCACTTAAAGGAAAAATGCCACGAAACTCTACCGGATACAGCGAGTGAAAGAAGTTTTCTAAACAGTCAGAGACAATATGACCATTTTCTTGGAGCGCTTCTTTTAACGTTGAGTAGACTTCCATTTGCTTAGCAAGCAGCCCCCCGTTGAAATCTCTAATTTCGCCAAAGAGCTTTTCCATTTCCTGCACAACAGTTTGCCTTGCTTTATATAAATTTAAAGAGTGATCTTCTTTAAAAAACTCTTTCTCTTTTAAACTTAAGCGCAAGACCACAGCTTCTTTAGGATATTTTTTACGAACAAATCCAATTCTTTTAACTTTTTCAAGTTCGATTTTTACGCTGCTTGAACTATTTTTAACGATCTGCTCAATACTTTTAGCCATAGGAGCGATAGCTCGAACTAAAACGACAGTGAAGACCATTTGCCCTTCTAGCTGCCCCTCGAAACTAATCACCACTTGGGGAATATCTTTTACATACTGCACTTGCCTTGAAAGGGTGACAATATAGCGCATGACTTCTTCTTCATTACGAGGCATGAACACAGGCTTTACTAACTGTTCTATACAATGGGTAAGATGTGGGTGAAGCCGTTTTTGGAGCATAACAATCTCATCTCTTGTAAAATCTTCTCCCCCCTCTTTTTCAATCTCTACATAAAACGCTAAGAATCTCTCCCCTGAAGGCTGATGCAAAATATAAGATTCATCAACAATCTTAACCCCTTTAACATATCTCTCAACTGCCTTGAGTAGATGCCCTTTTTCAAAAACTTCGTGCCTGTGCAAAAAATTTAGTGCAACAAATAGACCCACTACTGATTTTTGCCCAAAAGGAGTATCAATTTTTACCTTCATACTCTTTGAATATAAATAACGGCGAGTCTCAGATTCAGTCATAGAGATCTGGATGCTGTGAAAGTAGGTATAAAGAGTGCAAACGATTCTTGTTAAGGTGCGATATGAGCGCCTTTGCTTGAATTGCCTTGAAGAACTGATCATGAATTGTTGCAAAAACGAGAAAATATCGTAATCAATTTTTTGAGGAAATCGCGCTAGAAGCTGAATAATCTTTTCGCGGATCAATGTTGTCTTTTCATCAAGAGATACACCTTTCATCTCCATTAAGCGATTCGCATGATAAGGGGAGCTAATCCCCAAACAAACCTCTCTTTGGAACGCCTCTTTGACCTGCTCTATGATTTTATAATCGCGATCATCTTTGATTCTGACAACCGCTTCAGCGATCGTATAGGTTTTTTTCTCCATCGGATTGAATTTGAAATCGGTGATAAAAAAAAGCTCAATCTGCATTTTTCTTCCGGGAATCAACCAGTTTGTGACCATTTCATAGAAAAACTTACCTACATCTGCTCTTTGAGGACAAAGCATGTAAACAGAAAGGGGGAATGGAGGCGTTTCGCAAGAAGAAAATTTAATGAGAGGGAGCTCTTTTTCTAAAGAAACTAACCCCTCCTCTTCTGGAAAAATATTTTGGAGAATGTACTGAATTTGATCAAAGAGATGACCTCTATCTAGAGTTTGCCCGAATATATGGTCAAATGTCTCTCTCATAGAGTAAACGCTCATTAGGTAAGTGATTTCCCCTAA
>Ga0194123_10004625_pt1 | contig 15391 bp, 18 predicted proteins | sample TA2MahsurfametaG_5_FD_155479 | JGI IMG/M metagenome (GOLD analysis project Ga0194123, IMG submission 155479) | Freshwater microbial communities from Lake Tanganyika, Tanzania - TA2015023 Mahale A surface | ecosystem: Environmental > Aquatic > Freshwater > Lake | place: Tanzania: Lake Tanganyika... | reverse complement strand
GTATCGCGCCTGCGACGCGGCCCAGTGGCTGCGCGAGGGTTGAGGCACGGCGCAGTTGGTGCGATCCTCCGGGGGCTCCGGCAACATCCGTGACCCCCGATGGCCCGCTACCTCCTCCTCTGGGTTCACGGCCCCTGGATTGCCGCTTCGCTGATGGTGATCCTGGCCATGCGCTTGTTGCTCGCTGAAGATTTCAGCCTGCATGGCCACGGCTGGGGGCTGCTGGGCAGCTTCTCGATCGGCTGCGTGTGCAAGGTGTCGTGGGTGCTGGCCCAGCTCAATCGCCGCCGCAGCGCAGCGGAACAGCAGCTCGAGCACCTGGTGCTGCATTAAGGGAGTGCCGCCGGGATGAACCGTTCCACCGTTCTGCTGATCATTGGCATCCCCTGGGCCACGGCCGTGGCCGTGCTGTTGATGGTGACCAAGATCCACGCCTTCAGCGGCCGGGTGCACTGGGGTCTGCTGGGCAGTGCCTGTATCTGCTTCTCGATCGGTTGCCTGGCGCGCACCAGCGTGGGGCTGCACGACATGGCCTAGCGGGCCCAGCGCGAGAGCGCCGCGGCCCTGGATCGGCCCCCTTCCTGATGGCCTTGCGTTCGCTGCTGCGGGGTGGTGTGGTGCTGGGGACGGGCGTCTGGCTATCGGCAGCGTCTGCAGCGGCTCCGCTCTCCACAGCTGTGCCTCCCTCGCCAGGGCTGGTGCGTTCGCTGGCAGCGTTTGAGCGCGATCTGCTGGAGCTGGATGGGGCGCTCCGGCCTCGCCATGCCCCGGCGCCAGCGCCCTTGAGCCTGGCGGACCCCGCCTTGCAACCGCCCGATCCCCAGGCGGCGCCCGCAACGGCCGCCGCTGCCGATCAGCCCCAGGAGCGGGTGCTCAGCCTGGCTCAGGCCCTCAGCGTGGCGGTGGCCAACAACCCCGAGCTGGCGGAGCGCCGCGCCCGCATCGCCGAGATGCGGGGCCTGCAACGCTCGGTGCAGGGTCGCTTCTGGCCGCGGCTGGCCCTCAATCTGGGCGGTTCCTTCGCCCAGCGCAGCGACTACAACCTCGCCACCGAGGGCAACAGCACGGCCTACAAGGTGGGTTCACCGTTTCTGGTGGAAACCGGGGGCTGGCAGCGGATTCAGGCCAACCTCGCTGAGGCCTGGGGGGGCTGGGGCTCGACTGGGAACTGATCAGCTTCGAGCGCGGGGCGGCCCTGGCGGAGCAGGATCAGCGCCTCAGCGCCAGCCTGCAGCACTACGGAGACGCCCTGCGCCTGCTGCAACTGCAGGTGAGTGAGTCCTATTACAACCTGCAGCTGGCCGATCAGCTGCTCCGCATCCGCCAGGCGGTGGTGCGCAACGACGCCCTGGTGCGTGATCAGGTGGCGGCGTTGAAGGGCTCAGGTTTGGTGCCTCGACTGGATCTGCTGCGGGCGGAGGCGGCCCTGCAGCAGAGCCGCTTCCGGCAGGAGCAGGCCGAAGCACTGCGCCAGAGCCGCCGTCAGGCGCTCACCAATCTGCTCAACGTGGCCTTCTCCACCCTGCTGAAGGCCCACACGGAGGTGGCGCTGCAGCCGCCCTGGCCCCTGCCGCTGGACGCCACGCTGGTGGCTGGCCTGCGCGATAACCCGGCGCTGGAGCAGCTGGCAGCGGAACGCCAGGCCCTGCTGCGGCAGGCGGATCGCCGCCAGGCCCAGCTGCTGCCCAACCTGCAGTTGTTTGCCGCAGGTGGAGGTGGGGTGGATCAGCTCACCAAGCCGGTGATCGATCTCAACGGCTGCTGCGGCGCCAGCAACATCCGCCAGGTGGCCAATCAAAACGCCGACTGGGTGGCCGGTTTGCGCTTGCACTGGCGCTTCTTCGATGCCGGCGTGTCGGGTGGCGAAGCCCAGGCCAGCCGCGCTGCCGCCGAAGCGGTGTTGCAGCGCCTGGCCCGCCAGCGCAACCAGATCCGCCAGGAGCTGGAAACCGCCTTCTACAACTACCGGGCCTCGTTGAGCCAGCTGGCGGCGGCGGAGGCGTCGTATCAGGCGTCGCGGGAGGCGTTTCGCGATGCCCGAGCGCGCTACCAGCTCGGCCTGGCCGATTACACCGATGTGAGCGAAACGATCATGCTGCTCACCCGCTCCATGGAGGGGATCGCCGAATCCACCACCCTCGCCAACGTGAGCTACGCGCGGATGTTGCGCCAGTTGCAGCCGGTGCCACCGCAACCGGAGCGCGCACCGGAGCTGCCGCTCACCCTGCCGCTCACCCTGTCGGTTGGTCCGGCTCCTCAGCGGCCGTAGCGCCTTGCGCCTTGAGGCGCCGCTGCTCCAGCCGCGAGCGCAGCGCCAGGCTGCGCCAGGTGAGCAGCACCAGCAGGGCAATGAACCAGAACCACACCTCGGGCGCATTGCTCTGCAGGAGCACCAGGAGCAGCAGCACCTCCAGCGCCAGGAAAGGCCATGCGCGCTTCATGGCAGGCTTCCCTCCTGGCGGCGGCTGGGCTGATCCTGCTGCAGATCCAGCCTGGGTGTGCGGTAGGTGCCGGTGAGATCCCTCAACACAGGCAGCAGATAGCTCACCGGGGTGCGCCATTCCACGTAAGCGTGCGCCTGGAGGGTGAGGCCTTCGCGGATCGGGAACACGCTGCTGCCCTTCGAGAGCGTCCAGCGGTAGCCATCGTCGCTGCGGCGGCTGGGCAGCAGATCGATCTAGGTGCGCACCACCGGGCCGCTGGCCACCAGCGATTCGGCCAGGGGTGGGTTGCCCATGGTGGTGTTGATGTCTTCCGGGGTGGCGGGCAGCAGGCTCACCCGCTCCACCATCCCCTGGATGCCACCGAAACGACCGCGCTGCTGCCAGTCGGGCACCACCTCGATGCCCTGGTTGTGTTGCAGGCGCCGGGCATCGGCGGGGTGGAAGTAGGCGATGGCTCGAAGTACAGCGCTGTTGCGGCCGGTGGCGCTGGCGGCACCGAGCGTTCCGAGGCGCTGGCCGGGCTTCACCGTTTGGCCGTGGATCACCTGCAGGTCGAGCACGCTGCCGTCGCGCTTGACGGTGAGGTGCCCCTGGTATTTGAGTTTGGCCTCGGTCACCCGCACTTCCCGGCGGGTGTTGTCGATGCGGAAGCGCCGTTGCTGCTGCTCGGTGTCGATGTCGAGCTTCACCTTGGTGTAGGCGCTGATCACATCCTTTTCGCGGATGGCGAGGTCATCGAGCTCCACCTGCAGCTGGGTGTTGCGATCGGAGGTGCTCACCACCTCCTGCGATAGCGGCGCCACCACCTGGGTGCGGGCCAGATGGGCGAAATCAGCCACCTTCTGGGCGTAGGTGGTTTGCAAACGGCGCACCCGCAGCCGCTCCCGCTCCAGCTTGCGCAGGGCCGTATCACGCACCTCACGCGCCGCCTGCAGCCGAATGGCATCGCGGCGGTTGAGGTCGGTGTTGATCTGCATCAGTTCGCGCAGGTCGCGCTGCTGCTGCTCCAACTGTTTCTCGAGGGCTGGCTGATCGAGCACCATCAGCAGCTGGCCCCGGCGCACCTCATCGCCCACCTTCACCTTCAGCTCGCGGATCTGGCCTTCCGCCCGGCTGTCGAGGATGGTGGCGCCGCCCGGCACGATCACCACACCGCGGCCCACCACCTCGGTGGGCACAGGCCAGAACAGGGCCCACAGCGCCGTGAGGCTGCCCACACTGATCAGGCTGAGCAGCACCTGCCCCTCGGGGTCGCCGGCCTGGCGATGCACCCACCCCCTGAGGGCCTGCAGTGATGGCTTCAGCTCCACGGTGGGCCGTCCTTTCGCACCATGATTCCTGCCGGTTCTCCGCGATGGGTGGCAGCGTTGACAATGGAAGGATCGTCGATCAAGTCCATGTCCGCCAGCCACCGTCTCGGCCATGTCGCCCTGCGGGTGCAGGACATGGATCGTGCCAAGCGTTTTTATCTCGGGCTGGGATTGCAGCTCACCTGGGACGCTGACGACTGGTGCTACGTGCAGTGGCCCGCCACCGGCGAAGGCATCGCCCTGCTCAGCCCCAGCTACCGCGCCGCCGGGCCCCACTTCGCTTTCCACTTCAACAACCGCGCCGAGGTGGATCAGGTGCGTGAGCAGCTGATGCAGCAGGGCCACAGCTGCGGGCCGGTGCACGATCACCGCGATGGCACCGCCTCCTTTTACATGCAGGATCCGGAGGGCAACTGGCTGGAGATGCTCTATGAGCCGGCCGGGGGCATCCCCTCCAACACGGGCGCTGAACCGATCGCGGTGTTTCCGGCGTGACGGCTGCACCGCACGCTGAGCAGCCGGTTGAGGAGCGGTCTGGGGGGGTGGTGTTGGGGCATCCCCCGGAGCCGGATATCCATGGATATCCGGTGGCCGGCGCATCTCCCTGCAGTGCCATCCAGCGCGAAGCGCTGGAGCTGCTCGAGTGGGGGCGGCTGGGGGAGCACGTGGCGGGTTTCGCCAGCACCACCGCCGGCCGCCGGCTCTGCCGTGAACTGCCCCTGGCCCCCAGCCTCGAGGCCAGCCGCCAGCTGCTGGCGCAAACCACCGAACTGCTCGCCCTCGATGGCGTGCTGGAGGGGGGGCTCAGTTTTCAGGGGGTGGCCGATCTGAGCCGCACGGTGCAGCTCTGCGCCAAGGGTGGGGTCGCGTCCGCCGATGAGCTGCTCGATGTGGCCACCACCTTGGCGGCGGCGCGGCGGCTGCGCCGTCAGATCGATGATCCCGAGCTGCGGCCCACCACCACCGCCTTGGTGGAGGAGCTCCGCACCCTGCCGGAGCTGGAGCAGCGCCTGCGCTTCTGCATTGAAGACGGCGGCCGCGTGGCGGATCGGGCCAGCCCGCCCCTGGCCCAGTTGCGCCGCCAGATCAGTGCCGCTCGCCAGGAGCGCCGCGATCGGCTCAACGACCTGCTGCGCCGCTACGCCGCCCTGTTGCAGGACAGCGTGATCTCCGAGCGCAATGGCCGGCCGGTGTTGGCGGTGAAGGCCGGAGCCGCCAGCCAGTTGCCGGGCCTAGTGCACGACAGCTCCGCTTCGGGCAGCACCGTGTTCATCGAGCCTCAGGCGGTGATCCCCCTGGGCAACCGGTTGCGGCAGCTGGAGGGTGAAGAACGCGAGGCCGAACGCGCAGTGTTGCTCGAGCTCAGCGGCCTGGTGGGAGCGGAGCAGCCGGCCCTGGAGCATCTGCAGCGGGTGCTGCTGCTGCTCGATTGCGGCCTGGCGCGGGCCCGCTACGGCGCCTGGCTGGGGGCCGTGCGGCCGGAGCTGGATGCCGATCCGCTGGCGCCGCTGCAGCTGGAGGGGCTGCGTCATCCGCTGCTGCTCTGGCAGGAACGGCGGGAGGCGGCTCGCTCGGTGGTGCCGGTGAGCGTGCGGGTGCATGAGGGGTTGCGGGTGGTGGCGATCACCGGCCCAAACACCGGCGGTAAAACCGTGACCCTCAAGAGCGTGGGCCTGGCGGCCTTGATGGCTCGAGCCGGTTTGTTCTTGCCCTGCAGCGGTAGTCCGCGCCTGCCTTGGTGCGCTCAGGTGCTGGCCGACATCGGCGATGAGCAGTCGCTGCAGCAGAACCTTTCCACCTTCAGTGGCCATGTGCGCCGCATCGCCCGCATCCTCGAGGCGCTGCCGCCGGCCGGTGCGGATCTGGCCGGTGCAGCCGGCGCCTCGCTGGTGTTGCTCGATGAGGTGGGTGCGGGCACTGATCCCACCGAGGGCACGGCGTTGGCGATCGCGCTGCTGAAACAGCTGGCGGAAAGGGCCCGGCTCACGATCGCCACCACCCACTTCGGCGAGCTCAAGGCCCTCAAATACGACGACCCCCGCTTTGAAAACGCCTCCGTGGCGTTCGACGTGGAAACCCTCTCGCCGACCTATCACCTGCAGTGGGGGATCCCCGGGCGCAGCAATGCCCTCGCGATCGCTACGCGGCTGGGGCTGGATGGGGCGGTGTTAGCCGATGCCCAGGCGCTGTTGGCGCCCCGCGGCGAAGGAGAAGTGAACCAGGTGATCGCTGGTCTCGAAAACCAGCGGCAGCGGCAACAGGAGGCGGCGGAAGAGGCGGCGGCACTGTTGGCGCGCACCGAACTGCTGCACGAGGAGCTGCTGCAGCGCTGGCAGCAGCAGAAGGAGCAGAGCGCCGAGCTGCAGGAGCAACGCCGCCAGGAGCTGGAGCGCTCGATCCGCGACGGCCAGAAGGAGGTGCGCCGGATCATTCGTCGCCTGCGCCAGGGCCGCGATGTGGACACCTCCAGCCTCGGCGAAACGGCGCGCCGGGCCGGTCAGCGGCTGAAGAAGCTCGAGCAGCAGCACCGGCCCCAGCCGGAGCGCCGCGACCACAAGGGTTGGCTCCCCGCCGTGGGCGATCGGGTGCGGGTGTTGTCGCTGGGCAAGGCCGGCGAAGTGTTGGCCCTCTCTGCCGATGGCCGTGAGCTCACGGTGCGCTGCGGTGTGATGCGGCTCAACCTTGAGCTCGCTGCCATTGAGGGTCTCAACGGCGAGAAGCCGGCTCCCCCGGAGGCCACCGTGAAGGTGCGCAGCCGCACACCGATCGGCAGCCGCAGCCCCGATGTGCGCACCGAGCGCAACACCGTGGATGTGCGTGGCATGCGCGTGCACGAAGCCGAGGCGGCCGTGGAGGAACGCCTACGCACCGCCAGCGGACCCCTTTGGGTGATCCACGGCATTGGCACCGGCAAGCTCAAGCGCGGCCTGCGCGATTGGCTCGCCACGGTTCCTTATGTGGAGCGCGTCAGCGATGCCGAGCAGGGGGATGGGGGCCAGGGCTGCAGCGTGATCTGGCCGAAATGACCCTCCGATGCTTCAGCTCAGCGCCGGCAGCAGGGGCTCACGGCTGGGGGGAGATGCGGGCTCCGGCCGTGGGAGCGCCTCGCCGGCCTGGTCGAACAGGCGCCAGCCCAGGGGATCCACTTCCAGGTGCACGGTTTGGCCGGGCACCAGTGCCTGGTCGGGGTCGGCGCGCAGCTGCACCAGGTGATCGCCCTCCTGCAGGCGGGCGGTGAGCAGCTGTTCGTTGCCCAGGCCCTCCACGTGGCACACCTCCGCCGGCAGGTTGCGGTTGGTGGCGGGGGCGAGTTTGAGGTGTTCGGCTCGTAGGCCGCCGTTGAGCTCTTCGCTGCCGCCGCGGGCTTGCCACTGCAGCAGCGCCTCGGCCGTGGGGCCTTCGGGGATGAAGCGGCGGCTGCCCAGTTGCAGCTGGGCCTGGCCGGCGCTGCGCACGGGCAGCACCGTCATCGGTGGGCTACCGATGAACTGAGCCACAAACAGGTTGCTCGGCCACTGGTAGAGCTCATGGGGGGTGCCCAGCTGCTGCAGATGGCCGCGGTTGAGCACGGCGATGCGATGGCCCATAGTCATCGCTTCCACCTGGTCGTGGGTCACGTAAACCGTGGTGGTGCCCAGGCTCCGCTGCAACTCCACGATCTGGGCGCGGGTGCCCGTGCGCAGCTTGGCGTCGAGGTTGCTGAGCGGTTCATCCATCAGGAACACCGCCGGCTGGCGGGCGATGGCACGGCCCAGGGCCACCCGTTGCTTCTGGCCGCCGGAGAGCTCCTTGGGCAGGCGATCGAGCAGATGGTCGAGCTCGAGGGTGGCCGCTACCTCCTGGATGCGTGCGTCGATGCGGGTTTCGCGGCTGGAGGGGATGCGCAGGGGCTTGGGCAGGCCGCGGCTGCTGCGGTGCAGGCTGTCCTGCAGTTGCTGCGCAAGGCTGCGCCGGCGCTGGCGCCGCAGCCCGAAGCCGATGTTGTCGGCCACGTTGAGGTGGGGATAGAGCGCGTAGCTCTGGAACACCATCGCCACATCCCGCTGGGCGGGCCGCAGCCCGGTGACGCACTGATCGCCCACAAAAATCTCGCCGCCGCTGGGGGCCTCCAGACCCGCCAACAGCCGCAGCAGCGTGCTCTTGCCGCAGCCCGAGGGGCCCACGAGCACCAGGAATTCGCCGTCGGCGATCTGCAGATCCACCTGACGGAGCACCTCCACCGGCGCACTGCCCCGCCGCGGTGGATAGGTCTTGCTGACCTGCTGGAAGCGAACCTCTGCCAAGACCAGGCCACACGGCGGCCCGATCCTAGGGTTGGTCAAATGCAGTTCATTGATCAGGCACGCATCGCGGTGCGGGCTGGCCGCGGCGGCGACGGCATCGTGGCCTTCCGCCGGGAGAAATATGTGCCGGCCGGTGGCCCCTCCGGTGGGGATGGCGGCCGCGGCGGCGATGTGTGGCTGGAGGCCGATTCCAACCTTCAGACCCTGCTCGACTTCAAATACAAGCGCCTGTTCGAGGCGGTGGATGGCCGCCGCGGCGGGCCCAACAAGAGCACCGGTGCCAGCGGCGACGGCCTCACGATCAAGGTGCCCTGTGGCACGGAGGTGCGCGACCTGCGCACGGGCATCCTGCTGGGGGATCTCACCGACCAGGGGCAGAAGCTGCTGGTGGCGGTGGGTGGCCGCGGCGGCCTCGGGAACGCCCACTACCTGAGCAACCGCAACCGCGCTCCCGAAAAGTGCACCGAGGGGCGCGACGGCGAGGAATGGAACCTGCAGCTGGAGCTGAAGCTGCTGGCGGAAGTGGGGATCATCGGCCTGCCCAATGCCGGCAAGAGCACGCTGATCTCGGTGTTGTCAGCCGCGCGGCCGAAGATCGCCGACTATCCCTTCACCACCCTGGTGCCCAACCTGGGGGTGGTGCGCCGGCCCACCGGCGACGGCACCGTGTTCGCCGACATCCCTGGCCTGATTGCCGGCGCCGCCCAGGGGGCGGGCCTGGGGCACGACTTCCTGCGCCACATCCAGCGCACGCGGCTGCTGATCCACCTGGTGGATGCCAGCTCCGACGACGTGGTGCGCGATCTGCAGGTGGTGCAGCAAGAGCTCTCGGCCTACGGCAACGGGCTCGATAAGCGCCCCTGTCTGGTGGCGCTCAACAAAACCGAGCTGCTGCTCGATCACGAACTGGAGGAGAGGCTTCAGCAGGCCAGCGACCACTGCGGCCAGCCCGTGATGGCGATCTCTGCCGCCACCTCCAGCAATCTCGACAAACTGCTGGCAGCCACCTGGAAGGAGCTCGGGATCTAGAGCTCACTGCAGATGGCTGCCGTTCAGGAACGACTCAGTCGTCATAGACGAGGCACTCGGGTGCGTCGGGGTTGAGGTCGCAGAACACCTCCAGCGGGGTGGGATCTTTCTTGTCCTCTGGGTGGTGCGCTTTGTACTCCTCAAGGTCCTTCACCTCTTCCTCGAGGTGGCGAACCTTGCCCTGATCGCCGGCAGCGCGCGCCGCTTCGATCTCGGTTTTGTCCTTCGCGATGTGCTCGTCGATCGTGGTCATGGAGGAGGCCGGAGTGTTCAGGCCGCTCGACGTCGTGCACACCATACGGGCTGTAAGCCCGGGAGGGAGACCTTTGTGGTGGGCTTCAGATTTCGGCTGATGCTGCCCGGAAGCGATCCCGTGGCTAGGGAGGAAGCAGGAGCCTTGCAAGGCCATGACACGCATCCGCCAACGCCGCGATCGTCACTTCATCGACGATCAGGGACACCTCTATTGGATCAATGGTCCGGAGCATCACTGCTACCTCTCGGAGCAGCGGCAATGGCGCGAGGGGTTGAGCTTTGAGGAGGTGCTCGAGTGGAAGCAGTGTGCCCCCAGCGGCCTGGTGAGCCAGCGCTTCACCTCCCTGCTGGCGGCCTGCGAAGCCTTCGAGCATCACCAGGTGCAGTGGTCGCTCGATCTCTACCTGCGGCGCATGGGGGATGAGATGGCCATCCAGCGCGGCGTGGACGACTACAAGCCAACGGCTCTGAAGGAGGAGGAAACGCGCACCGGCCGTCAGCGCCGTCAGCCCTGGCTAGGCTCCAACCCCACGCCGGCACCGCGCTGTGAGCTCACCGCCCGGCCGGCCTCCTGCCGCCCTGTCGCGCCTGAGCTGCCCCACCAGCTGCGCCGTCGCCGCAGCAGCGCCGCTAGCCCGCCAGTTCGCTGAGCTCGAGCCAGCGCTCCTCGCCGCGGGCGATGCGTTCCAGCAGGTCGGAGAGCTCGGCGCTCAGGGCTTCCAGCGCGGCGTAGTCGCTGCCGCCGGCGGCCAGTAGCGCTTCGAGCTCGCCGCGGCGCTGCTCCCATTGCGGGAGCTGGGTGTCGAGCTGCTCGAGCTCCCGCGTTTCCTTGAAGCTGCGCCGGCGCGTTTTGGCTGCGGCTGGAGACTTGTTGGCGGTTGCACTGGCGTTTGCACTGGCGTTTGTAGTGGCGGCCGGTGCGGCTGGCGGTGTTGGGCTGGCGCTGGCGGCGGACTGGCGTTCCAGGTAGCTGCTGTAGTTGCCTTCGAAGCGCTGCAGCTGGCCGTTCTCGAAGCAGAACAGGCGATCCACGGTGCGATCGAGGAAGTAGCGGTCGTGGGAAACCACCACCACGCAGCCGCGGAAGTCTTCGAGGAAGTCCTCGAGCACGGTGAGGGTCTGCACATCGAGGTCGTTGGTGGGCTCATCGAGCAGCAACACATTCGGGGCCTCGATCAGCAGGCGGCAGAGGTGCAGGCGGCGCCGTTCGCCGCCGGAGAGCTTGCTCACCGGCTGGTGCTGCTGCGCCGGCGGGAACAGAAAGCGCTCCAGCAACTGGGAGGCGCTGAGGGTGGAGCCTTCGAGCTCCACGCTGCTGGCGGCCTCCTTCACCACATCGATCACCTTGCGCTGGCGCCCGGCTGCATCGGTGTCTTCCAACACCTGGTGGCTGTGCTGATCGAAGTAGGCCAGTTTCACGGTGCTGCCCAGCTCAAGCCGCCCGCTGTGGCCCTGGCGCCGCCCGGCGATCAGATCCAACAGGGTGGATTTGCCGGAGCCGTTGGGGCCGATGATCCCCACCCGGTCTTCAGGGCTGAAGTCGTAGCTGAAGGCCTTGAGGAGGGGCTGGGCGCCGCTGCTGCGGGCTTCCTCGGTGGCCCAGATCGCCAGATCGTCGGCCTCGATCGCCCGCTTGCCGAGCCGCCGTTGGTTGGTGGCCAGGCTCAGCTGCCCCTTGGCCTGACGTTTGGGCGTCTCCTGCATCGCCTCGATGCGCTGGATCCGCGCTTTCTGTTTGGTGCTGCGGGCTTTGGGCCCGCGCTTGAGCCACTCCAGCTCCCGCCGCAACACGCTGCGCAATTTGGCCTCGCTGGCGGCTTCGGCAGCCTCCTCTTCGGCTTTGCGGGCCAGGAAGTAGGCGTAGTTGCCGCTGTAGCTGCGGGCCTCACCCCGATCCACCTCCACGATCCGGTTGGTCACCTGATCGAGCACGTAGCGGTCGTGGGTGATCAACACCAGGGAGCCGCGGAAGCGTTGCAGGTAGCCCTGCAACCACTGGATGCAGTCGGCATCGAGGTGGTTGGTGGGCTCATCGAGCAGCAACACATCGGGATCGGCCACCAGGGCGGCCGCCAGGGCCAGTCGTTTGCGGTAGCCACCTGAGAGGTCGCCCACCTGCCGCTGGGTGTCGCTGATCCCCAGCCGCTGCAGCACTTCGCGGATCTGCTGCTCCAGATCCCAGGCCTGGCTCTGGTCCATCCGGCCGTTGAGCTGGCCCAGTTCTGAGAGCAGGGCGGTGTCGTCGTCGCCGCAGGCATGGGCGTGGGCGAGGGCGTCGCTCACTTCCGTGTAGCGGCGCAGCAGCTGCATCTTTTCGCCGCTTTCAGCGAACACCTGCTCGAGCACGGTGCGCTGCGGATCCATCTCCGGCTCCTGGCTCACCAGCACGATCCGCGCCTGGGGAAGCACGCGCCGCTCGCCGGCGCCGGGGGGCTCCAGCCCCGCCAGCACCCGCAGCAACGTGGATTTACCAGCTCCATTGGGCCCGATCAGCCCCAGCCGCTCCCGCTCGCCCACATGCAGGCTCAGGCCCTCAAACAGGGTGCGGATGCCGAAATCCTTGCGGACATCCACCAGGCTGATCAGGCTCAAGGCTTGGGTTGCTGCCGCTGAGCCTCCAGATAAGCAAACACACTCTTATCCCCGATATCGGCGGCGGCGGGCATGGGGAATTTGCGCAGGGTGAGCACCAGCAGCAGGGCGGCCTCCAGCCCCAGCAAGGTGGCCGTGGCCGCCAACGGCAGCAGGCCGCTCAGGGCGCCCAGCAGGGCCACGGGCAGCAGCAGCGTCACGCCGATGGCCTCGGGGCGGCGGAAGCAGAAAAACTCCTTGAAGCCGATGCCCGCCAGGGCGGCAAAGAAGGGGCCGATCGCCCAGATCCAGCGGGGATCGGCGGCCACGGCAGTGGCCATGCCCGCGGGGCCGGCGCTAATGGCCAGGGCCACGAAGCCCACGCAGCCCACCAACCAGAGCAGCTGCAGCGCCTGGTGCAACGGCCGCAGATAGATGTGAATCCAGCGCAGGGCCAGGCCCACCCCAGCCAGCAACGGCAGCAGCCAGGGCCAGAGCCAGCCGTCGCCCAGCTGTCGCCATTGCCACAGCAGGGCGGCCTGGGCTACGGCGGCCGCCAACAGGGCCAGCCGATAGCCGAGCACCTCGCGTTCATCGTCGGCCGTGATGCTGAACGGCCCGTACACCCCCTCGAAGCTGGTCATCGCGGCAGCGGTGCTTGCACCAGTGTGGCCAGGGGCGCAGCGGCCGGCACGATCCCGGAGGGGTGCAGCGGGAAGAGGGCGCCGAAGTAGTCGTGGCGCCAGGCCTGGTCGCAGCAGGTGCCGGCCACGCCGCTGAGGGCGTAGAAGCGTTGGCGCCAGCCCCACAGCCCCGGCAGCTGCCACAGCGGTTGGCGCGACACCCCGAACAGCGGCGCATACACCAGCTCCAGCCGGATCAGGGTGGGGAACAGCTGCACATCGGCGAGGGTGAGTGTGTCGCCGCAGAGCCAGGGGCTGGCGGCCAGGGCTGCATCAGCCTGGTGCAGGGCCTCAAACAGCTCTGATTCGGCCTGGTTGTAGGCGGCCTGGTTGCGGGCAAAGCCGCAGCGATACACCCCGTCGTTCACCGCGTTCTGCAGCAGCTCCCGCCAGCCCTGGATGGCGGCGCTGAGCGCAACCGGTGCCAGATCGGGCGCTTCGGCTGCAGCCGGCCATTGGTTGAGCAGCTCGATCAAGCGGGCGCTCTCCCCCAACACCACCCGGCCGCTGCTGCGCTCCACGAGCACCGGCACGGTGGCCCGCTGCGAGGCCTCGGCACCGGAGCGGCGGTAGAGCTCCTGCAGGGTGGTGCAACCCAGAAAGGGGGTGCTGAACTGCCAGCGGCCCGCCTCGGGATCCGGTTCCACCACCAGCAACGCGATCGATTCGTGCAGCTGCCGCAGCGTCCACACCAGCCAGGCCCGGTGCGCCCAGGGGCAGCTGCGCCCCACGATCAACACGTGGCTTGCGGTCTCGGCGGCGTTGTCGGGCAGGGGCGGCAGCGTGGCAAAGGGGCTGGCGGGGCGCCGGTAGTGGCCTGCGCTGTCGGCCGGCCCCAGCCCGCCCATCAGCTGCTCCCACTGCCAACGCCAACCGGCGCGGGCCGCCCGCACCACCGCTGGAGGAATGGCCATCGCCGCTTGCCCTGCATCACTGCCAGGCTGGCGCAACAGGCAGCGTGAGAACAGGCCATGGGCCAGAGCCGGGTGCTGGTGGTGGCGGCCACCCATGGCAATGAACGCAATGCCCCCTGGCTGTTCCAACAGTGGCGGGCCCAGCCGGCGTTGCTCAACACTGCGGGCCTGGCGCTGCAGCTGGAGATCGGCAATCCGGATGCCTTGGCGGCCAACCGCCGCTACCTCGATCGCGACCTCAACCGCTGTTTCACGCCGGAGCTGTTGGGCGATCCCAGCCGCAGGGAGCGGGAAGTGCAACGGGCCCGGGATCTTGTGGCCACCTACGGCCCGAACGGCACAACCCCCTGTGCGGTGGCGCTCGATCTGCACAGCACGACCAGCGCCATGGGCAATTCCCTGGTGGTGTACGGCCGGCGGCCGGCGGATCTGGCCCTGGCCGCCGGCATGCAGGCCCGGTTGGGTCTGCCGGTGTATCTGCACGAGGCCGACGCCGCCCAGACCGGTTTTCTGGTGGAGCGCTGGCCGGCGGGGCTGGTGATTGAGGTGGGGCCGGTGCCGCAGGGGCTGGTGAGCGCGGTGATCTGCCGCCAAACCCAGCTGGCCCTGGAAGCAGCCCTCGACACCCTGGCCGCGGCGGCGGCGGGCCGCTTGCGTCTGCCCCAGGGGCTGCAGGTGCATCGGCACCACGGCAGCCTCGATCTACCCCGGGATGCCGATGGCACCCCCGGCGCGGCCCTGCATCCCCAGCGCCAACATCGCGATTGGACGCCCCTGAAGGCTGGTGATCCGCTGTTTTGGCGGGCGGATGGCAGCTGCGAGCGCTACCAGCCCGACCGCGAAGGGCCGGATGCCCGCTGGCCGGTGTTTATCAATGAAGCCGCCTATGGCGAGAAGGGCATCGCCCTCAGCCTCTGCACGCGTGAACGCTGGCCCTGTGAGCCCGGCTGGGCGGCGGCCCTGGCAGCGCTGCTCTAGCGAGCGGCGCCGTTGTAGAGCACCTGCACCACGCTGCGGCCGTCGGGGCTGATCTGGATCTCACTGGTGGTGGTGGGCGGCGTGCCCAGCTGCTGCCAGCCGGGGGCGCCGCCGTTGAAGCGGAACACAAATCCCTGGGCGTTGTCTTGCACCAGGCAGCTGCTCACTCCGCCGCCCGTGGCAAACATGCAGGCGGCTGGCATGTAGCGGCTCAGGCCACCGTTCAGCTTCACCACCGTGTTGCGGGCCAGGTTGATCGCCCGTTGCCGGGCCGGCGCCAGCTGCTGCAGCTGGTCGATGCGGTTGAGGGTTTGATCCACCCCCTGGGCCGGAGCGGCCAGGGGCAAGCAGCAGAGGCTGCCGATCGAGAGCGCCGCTGCCGTGCGGGCGAGGGAGAGGGGGCGAGTCATGGGTGAGGAGAGGAGGGTGGGAAATCAGCCGCAAGCCCAGGTGTTCTGTTCTTTGGTGCAGGGCAGATCGCTGCGGGTGCCATCGGCCCAGTAGATCCGCAGCCGGTCGTCGTTGGTGCCGGTGCGCAAGGTGAGCGATTTCACTGGCCCAGCGGGCGGTTTGCCGGCCTGATCAGCGGTGTTCGCGGCATTCGGTGTGGATTGGCGCTGCTCCAGTTGCTGCAGGCGCAGCTCCAGACGCTCCAGGCGCTGACTCTCAGCGGAGGGCCCGCGCTGGCAGCCCGCCAGCAGCAGCAGTGCAGCCAGGGAAAGCGCGGCTCGGCGCATGGCCAGGGTGGGGGAAAGCGCACTCCTAGCAGCGATCTGAGCGGATGACCAGGTCGGTGATCAGTTCGGCTGATGGCGGCCATCAGCACCGCTACCCCACCCCAGCTCCTTAAGCCAGCGACACACGACGCAAACATCCGTTACATTGGGTGCTGGCAGGGCGGGTATCCCCCTGTCCTTCCTTCTC
>Ga0194123_10004620_pt1 | contig 15403 bp, 3 predicted proteins | sample TA2MahsurfametaG_5_FD_155479 | JGI IMG/M metagenome (GOLD analysis project Ga0194123, IMG submission 155479) | Freshwater microbial communities from Lake Tanganyika, Tanzania - TA2015023 Mahale A surface | ecosystem: Environmental > Aquatic > Freshwater > Lake | place: Tanzania: Lake Tanganyika... | reverse complement strand
TACGCGGATAATAAATATATCAACTATTATTTATATTTTTGTTTATTCAAGGATGAAGGTTTAAAGCAGCGTTACTTTTCAGAAAGTGAGTTTGAAGATTTGGAAGAAGAAGAAATCTCAAATTATTTTAGAATTTATAATGAAACACTATCAAAATTCAATGAGACAAACTTTAAAAAAATAGCAGTTACTCCATTTTTTGTTAATGTAGTTGCCATGGCTTATGAAGATACTAGGCTATTTTTAGATAAATCAGTTCTAGAATATACTAATTATCAGCTGGAAATATTTAATATAGGAAAAAGAAACGTGCGAGTTTCTAGCGAAGCTAATGGCAATCCTCCCGTGATACACTCTCAAACAAAATATTCTGATTTAATAGCATGGTATGATATTCAATACGCACATAGCGAAAGCAGAAGAAAAGAGGCGGCTGGACAGACTCATGGAGTAAAAAAATCTATAAATTACGTATAATACGTTATTTAAAAGTGTATTATAAAATAGGCTTAAGGTAATTTATGGCAAATCAATTGACTCTAGGCGTAGGTATTAATGCAGCCGCACTACAAGCTGCGATTAATAATGTTGTTAATAGAACATATACTATTGCTGGCGTTCAGGTTAATAATCGAGGTATTGCTCAAGCTCAGCAGGCTCTTGGAAGAATAACCGGATCTGCTAGCGAATTTCAAAAATCAATGGAAGCGGCGAATGCTCGCGTGATTGCATTCGGAGCGTCAGCAGGGGTAATTTTTGTTCTTAAAAAAGCTTTTGATGGATTAATATCCTCTACCGTAGAAGTAGAAAGAAGCATAACAGAAATCAATTCAGTTTTTTCTTTATCTTCTCGTCAAATTGCAAGTTTTTCAAGTCAACTTTTTGAAGCTGCCAATTCTGTTTCAGTTTCTTTTGCAGACGCTTCCAAAGCAGCTGTTGAATTTGCTCGTCAGGGTTTGGGTGTTGAAGAGACTCTAAAACGCACAAGAGATTCGCTTGTGCTTGCAAAAATTTCAGGAACAGATTTTGCTGATTCTGCCGTGGCAATCACCGCCGCATTGAATAGCTTTAGTAATGAATTAATTACTAGCACAGACTTAGTTGATCGCTTAACGAATGCTGACGCTAACTTTGCTGTGAGCGCGGGAGATTTGGCTGAAGCAATAAAACGCGTTGGTTCGAGTGCAAGCGAAGCGAACATTAGTTTGAATGAGACAATTGCTTTGGTCACGGCCGCTCAACAAATTACAGCTCGTGGTGGTGCTGTTATTGGTAACTCATTTAAAACAATTTTTGCTCGTTTAGGACGCGCAGCTGTATTGGATGATCTTGATGCGCTTGGAATCAAAACCAAAGACGCGTCTGGAAATGCCCTTCCGCTTATTCAAGTTTTAAAAAATTTAGGATCAACTTATGATAGTTTATCCCAAAGACAACAAAGTTTTGTTGCAGAGTTGGTTGGTGGCGTTTATCAAATCAACATTTTAAGAGCTACTTTAAGAGACTTGAGTGATGGTGGATCAGTTTTTTCTCAAGCATTATCGACTTTAGAAAATTCTGCTGGTTCTGCTCAAGCAAGAATAGATCAATTAAATCAAACTCTTTCTGCAAAATTAAATGTAACTTTGAATCGTTCCATTGAATTAGCAGCAGCGATCGGCAGCAAAACAATTGCTCCTGTATTTAAGGGCGGCTTGGATGTTATCAATAGTAATTTAGAAGATTTAAAAAACTCAACAGATGGAGAAGGAATAGGTAAAAAAATTGCTGATGGAATTTTTGGGGGAATAAAGGGAGCGCTCGCTGGTCCAGGAGCATTTTTCGCTGGCTTTTTTGCCACAAAGTTAGTTGGTAATTTTGGTTCATTCGTAAGAGATTCAGTCTCAAGTTTTGCTGGTTTAAATTCTGCAGCGCAGCAACAATCAGCAATTCAAAATCAAATTGTTCAATATTTACAAAGAAATCCAACTTTGCTGGCAAGTATTCATTCTGGAACCACTACCGTAGCTCAAGCTCATCAACAAATATTGGCGATTATTAAGCAAGAAAATGCGCTATTAGCTTTTCAAAATCAACAGGCAGCAGCTTTGGCTGCAATGGCTTATCGCTCTGGAGTAAGAGTAGCGCCCACGCCTACTGCCGCAGCGGGTTTTATTCCAAATTTTAATATTCCCACCGCAACAAAATTAGCAGAAGTAGTTGGCGCACAAGCTGGTGGCTATAGTCCCGGCAGAGTAGTTCCTTCGCCGGTTGGTGGAGTAATGAATACCGCTGAAGATGTAAAATACGTTCCCGGTTTTGCTCAACCTTTTATTAATCCTCCTGCTAATTCCAAGGCGGGTCGCAAACATAAAGAAGAATCAATAAAAAGAACAGGTGTTGATCCATATATGGCTAATGGATTCGTTCCAAATTTTACTTCTTTGCCAGTTCTCTCCAGAAGAAATGCGGGAGGTGCTAAGCCTATTCCTCCAGAAGAAGCGAAAAAATTAGGAGGAAAAAATATAATAGAGATAAATCCCGCCTCGGGGACTTTACGCCATCCATTTGGGGTTGATATTCTTGACTTGCAAAAATTGTCCACCTCCGACGCTTACTCTATTATAGATGCCGCGAGGAAAATATATGGGCCAGCTGCTCAAGTTTCTGTTATGCGCGGAATAGAAAATCCTTTAGCATCTGCATTAAAGTCTAATCCTCTTTTAAAACATAAATTTTCTAATCTAGAAAACTTGTTTCCGCACCAAATTGCAGCGACAAAATTCGCGGGGTTCATTCCAAATTTTAGCCCACTTGTAGATAATCTTGCTCCGGCGGGGGCAATACTGCCAATCCCAAATAAAGCTCTACAAAATATAATAGATCGTCAAAAAGTGGGCAAAAAAACTTATTTAGATTTTGATGGAACACTAGTGCGGACAATGGGAGATAGAATATTTAATAATCCTAAATTAACAAATAAACAACCAGTATTAGATAAATTTTTCAATAATCCTAAAGCTAGGATGAGTGACGTTCAACAATCTAGACCTACTCAATTTGGACTTGCGTTAAAAAAAGCAATCGAAGGGGGAAAGATCAATCCAGCGCTTCTTGGTTTAGTAACTGCTTCAGATCCGACTCCCGGACTGGCAGAGTATGTTACAAAAATCTGGGGAATTCCAGGTAGGAATCAAAAATTTAGCGTGAAGCCAAATGAAAAAATGTCATTTTTAACAAGCCTTGGCTCTGCAAAAGGGTTTATTCCAAATTTTGATCAAATCCCTGAAACCAGTAGTGATATAATAATCCCTGGAACCAGTAGAACAGTTGAAAGCTTAAAACAACAATATTCGAGGATAGGGGATGATATAAAGGCAGCGGAAAATAAAGGAAAAGATGGGCAAAAAATACATTCAACAGATAAAATTCATTCTCCCGCTATAGAAATAGTAGATCTTACAAAGATCAGCGGTAAAAGAGGTGAGCGATTTAAAGCTTTGCTAGCTGAAAAGAATGAAGCCCATGAAAAACTAAAAAAAGCAACGACAGGCCTAGAAAAAGAGGTAGCGAAAATGGAAAACGCGCTCATCACCTCTGATAAGAGATTAAAAATTCGCCACGGATCGAGTTCTGCGTTAGATATTATAGGGAAAGGAAAAGAGAAAAAACTTTTAGGAGAAATAAAAAGTGGAGGATTTAGTGATAAAGATGTGCAGGATAAATTTCTAAGATGGCCAATTGAAAATCCATTTAGAAAAGAACATACAGGCTTCTCAGTCAGCACCACGGATAATGTAAGTTATAGTAATAAAGGAAAATATAAATTATATGTCGGTAATATTGAAAATAGGAAAAAATTAAAATTAGAAGAAGAACCAAAAGCCGCTTCTGGTTTTATTCCTAACTTTGCAGCTGAATTCCTCACTGAATTCCTCAAGTATCCATTTATGCCCCGAGACTCCCGGGGAAAACCACGTCCGGTTCCACGCGATCAAATTAAAGATCGCTACAGAGAATATGAACTAGCTTTATTGAATGGTGGTTTAAAACAGCTTGGTTTTGATCAATCTGTTGATTTAAATCAAATTTTTGGCCCAAATTCAAGAGCAGATTTTTTTGCTCGCAAAGGGACCGTGCCATATTTAATTGATGCTAAATCTGGTTATAATGACGCAAAACTGAGTCAGATAAAAATTAAAGAGGAAAGCTTTGGTAAGGCTTTAAAAGAAAAAATATATGTTGACTGGTTAAAAAGCCAAGGAATTGATGATTTAGATCGAGTTAAAACTGCTATTGTTTTTGGAAATATGAACTCTTTGCAGGAAAAAACTCTTACAAAAAAACGCGGGCCAGTTGGCGCTATACCAGCAAGCAACAAAGCAAAAGGTTTTATTCCAAATTTTAATGATCCAGAAAATCCAATTTGGAATCAAGCTCCAATTGTTGCCAAAAGTTTAGGTTTGACTTCTCCTGCTGCTATAGCAATTGTCAGTGAATTAGAATCCATTCTTGATAAAAAGCCATATAGTCAGTCCACATTAAAACAACGTTTCATGATCTTTGATAATCCTCGATATGGATTACCAAGTGTTTCTAGTAAATCAGATCAAAAAAAGTTACGTAATTTAATCGAAAGAACTAAAGAGTTCTATAAATACAGAATTAATGTTCCTAAATATGACCAAAGACTTGAAGGTTATAAAAAATCAAATTTAAAAATACCCGGCGAATTCTTAAAAGACTTAGTGCAATTAAATTTGAGTAAGAAAGCAAATTATTCATCTATTTCTGAAGATGATAAAAACAAAAAAACTATAACAGTATTCAGAGGTGTTAAAGGTGAAGGTAAACGTTGGGAAGGTAAAGCTAAAGCTTCACGAGAAGAAAATCAAAAGTTAGTTTTTACTCCTAAAGAGTCGCAAGATATTAGATCTTCTAGAGAAGCGTTTTTAACTCAACAATTACATAGAAGTTTAGAAAGCCATCAAGGAGGTATGCGTGTATCCAATCCAGATTATATACCTTTTGTTTCAACAAGTACGGACGAATTTGTAGCTTCGCAATTCGGAAATATAATGGGAAAAAAGAGAATGAGAAGGTCTCGCATTGTAGATGCTGGGACTTTTACTACTCTTGTTAAGAAATATGGTGAAAAAGAAACAAAACAATATTTGCTACAGTTGTCTAAATTAGGTGGTGGAAAAGGCATTGGTTTTGATATTAATAGTTTCCTTGGTGCAACAGGAGGCAAGGAAGAGCGCCACCCCTACGACATAACCACCGCGCTCCGTGGTGGTTTCTCTAAAGAAAGAGAAGTAGCAATATTGAATTCTGGTTTTATTCCTAATTTTTCAGCGTTGAATGATGCAATCAATAGAGAAATGAGCGCCGGATATTCTCGCTCAGAGGTTAGAGTCGGAACTGATTCTTCATTAGTAGCTCCTGGTAATCCGGATGGAGTTGGAGTTTACAATACGGATGAGGTCTCTTTGCGCAACGGAATAGGATTAGCCCGAAGAGCTGGATTCGATCCCAAAACAAAAGGAATGAGCAGAGGATTTGTTCCGAATTTTGTGGATGAAGGAGCTCAGGCTATTTTAAGTTTCGGGATGGGAATAATAAAAGCGTTAAATGAAAATCGTATAGCTATAGAAAAGAACACTTTACAAAATAGGATAAACGCTCTGATAGAAGAACAAGCTTTTTCTTCAGAGGGAGAGTCGCAGAAAATAGTGGAAGCAGTCGGAAAAGCTCAAGCTGAGCCCAAAGAAAAAACATTTGAGTACTCGGCGATAGACAGAAAGGGTAAACTGGTAAAAGGCGTAATTCAAGCTGAAAGCCGCAAAGAAGTTATGCAGAAAATGAAGGATGAAGAATATATTCCAACTAAAATAACAGAAAAGCCTTCAGCAGCAAAACCCCAACAACCTTCAGCAGAGGCCGCGACTGGAAAGACTCCCAAAGAGGACATGGAAAGTAAAATAAAAAAAGCGAGAGAAGAATTGCGAAAATTGAAAAGAGAGATGGAAGATGCAGGCACCCCTAAACTACAAGCAGAAAAAGAAGCGAAAGTTAAGAGTAAAGAAAGAAACCTAGAGGATCTAGAAACACAAAAAACGGAAAAAGATAAGATAATCAGTGAAAAAAAAGAGAAGGCAGCGAAGCTTACATCGATTGGAGGTCTAGGCATGAAGGATGCGATGCTCTCAGGGTTTGGACTAGGAAAGGGCGTTAAGAATATTCAAAAATCAGTCGCCAGTGGCGAGTTCACCCAAGAGCAAGGCGAACTCATGAAAAAATCTTTGCGAATTCAGGGCGCAGAAAAACTAGGCGCCACCTTAACAAGCGCCAGCGTAGCGGTGGCCGGTCTGGCCGGAGCAGTAGGTGGTCAAGCTAAACCTGGAATAGAAATTTTCAGCAAAGGCATGAGTGCGGCCGGTTCGGTCATGTCAGCTCTTCCGGGTAAATTTGGCATGATTGCTGGAGCTGTTGTGCTACTTGGAAGCGCAATCGCAGGTGCATACGTTGCGTTTTTCGGCGTTTCGTCAAACATGAGAGAATTAGCTGATAAAGCTACGGAAGTATCAGCTAATCTTTCAGCGTTAGGTACCGCCTACATGACACTCAGAACTGCGCAAGAAACATTCTCAGCAGATGTAAACGCAAAAGCTATTAACATGTTGAACGCGCAAGATGCATACGCGCAAGCGCTTGCAAAAATGCCAGAAGGTTTAAGAGCAGAATTTCAATCGGCCATGGATCTTGCCGCTTCAAAAGAAGAGGCGGCAGCAATCATTGCTAGATTCCAAATGCGGCAGGATGCGGATAAAGAAGCTAAAATTTCAACGGCAGAGCGTACTCAAAAAGGCGAATCTTTTTCAAATATGTTTAAAAATTTTATGAGTGGCAACATTGGTTTGTTTGGTCGTCCTGGCATAACTGACGTTAATCCAAAAGGACTCATCTACACCACCGCTGCAGAAGCCAGAAAAGAGCAGGAGGACTCCAAAGCAGATCTTAATAAGTTGATGGCTCTTATGGATCCAGAAAAACGAGAAGAAGTGCTGGCGAAGGCTGAAGGAGGAATGAGCGCACAGAAATTGAAAGATCTGATCAGAGATAGTGTTCGCCCTGAGTCAAGAGACGCAGCAGAAAACATGCTAAAAGAAAATTTTGGAACTGAAGACAGATCCAAGTCTTTACAGACAAATCTTAAAAGACAAGGGCAATTGGATGCTCAAGCCAAAGCGGTAGAAGAAGCGACTAGGGAGGTGAGAGAAGAGCTGCAGAAATTAAAACAAGCAGAAAATGAACGAGTGCAAAGACTCAGAGAAGAAGCTGCCGCACTTTATCAAGCCGCTGCCGCAATGTCTACATTTGGATTAAAATTACAAGCTGTGCAAAAAACTTCATTAGTAGAGGCAGAAAGTAAAGCTTTAGGAGATCGAGCAGGTTCACTCAAGAGAAACGTTGGCGCGGTAAGTGCCGCAAGAATAGATGCGGAAGTTTCGCGGACGCAAGGAACAGCAAAAATTGTAACTGAGACTGAAACATCGATGGCGACAAAGTATGCGGAAACTTTAAGTAAAGGAAAAGAAAGGAAGGGGACTGGTCCTGACCAAGGTCTTACAACATTAACTGACGCAGAACTAGACGCAAATACAAAGCTCACAAATGCGTTTGCTACAGTTTCCGCTAAAGGCGATATGCTCGGAAAAGATCCAACGCAAATAATGAATGAGGTAAAAGCGGAAGCGCTAAAGAGCCTTGGTCCAAACGCAACTGCTGAGCAAAGAAAAGCGGTAGAGGATCGGGCGAATCAAACCGCCAACGCCTCGATAGCTGAGTTCGCGCAAATGCAGATGACTGGTAAAAGTCAATTAGACACACTTAATAAAGTTGTCTCTATCCAAGAAAAAGCTGCTATTGAGTTGGCTCAAATACAGCAAAACTCTCAAAAGTTAGGCGGCATAGAAAATTTCTTAAGTAAAGGAAAAACTAGAGAAGATCGTAGGGAATTTAATAGATCCCTTAGAATGACAGGATCTGGGAATACTGAACGCGCTGGTCGAGGAAGTTTAAAACTTCTTCTGCAAATGCAAAAAGATTTGGGCGGCGGGGCCGGGGGGGCTGCATTCGAGAAAATACAACAGACTGCAATAGACGCCAGGAGCGAACAAATAAGCAGAGAATATACCCAGCGTGCAGATAGACTTGAACTATCGACGGATCCAAAGATGCGAGAGGCAGCACAAGCATACAGAGAAGCTGCCAAACCAGAAAATGCTAGAAAAGCAGCTGAGGAACAAGTAAAAGGAGCTGTGAAATTAGAAGTGTCTGCGCAACAGACAGTGAAAGGAATAGAGACACTAACTCAAGAATTTAAAAATCTTAACACTGCATTAACCTCAAGTGGTGTAGTCATAAAAGAAATCAAAGATAAAGGTTTCGACCCGAATAAAGCTGCCGCTTCGCAGGCGGAAAAAAACCAAAAAGCTGCGCAAGACGCTGCACAAGAGAGTCTATCATACACCGATGCTGATGCACAAAGACATAAAGATCTTAAAAAGAAAGACAAATTAAGTGACAAGGAAAAGAAAGAGTTAGAAGATTTAGACAAACGGTATGCGGGCGATGCAGGGGAAAGTTTCAGAAAGACAAAAGAAAAGCAGGGCGAGCTAAGCCAAAAAACAAAAGACGCAAAGAAGGGTAAGCCGGTAGAACCAGAAGAAAAACCGAAAGGTGAATTTAACGTTTTAGGTACGGCCATGACCGTAGCTTTGACTACCGGTATTTTAAAGGGGATGAGCTGGGGCATGGGTAAAGTCGGAGAAGTGGTAACGTCCAGATTTGGCTCTGTTGTGCAGGGGCTTGCCCGAGTGGGCGCTGCCGTTCCGGGCGCTATTCCGGGCGCTATTCCGGGCGCTATTCCGGGCGCTATTCCGGGCGCTATTCCGGGCGCTGTTCCGGCGGCCGCTGGTGCTCCAAGTGCTCTGGCAACGATGTTTCCTACGCTTGCTTCTGCTGTTGGCAGTTTTACTTCGATACTTCGTGGGCCGGCTTTCGCAGCGTTCGGAACTTTAAGTGCGGGGGCTTTAGCAGCCAGCGCCTCCATGGTCGCCGTAGGGGTCGCAGGTTATCAAGCGGGCGAGTTTCTTGAAAAAAAGTTTGGACTTGGATCGAAGATTTTGAGTACATTCGGCGTAGAGGGAGCGGATGAAAAAGAAAATGAAAGAATAAGCAAGGAACTCGAGCGGCCTATAGATGAAGCGGGCGTTCGGCAAGGGGCCATAGACTCCTATAATAGAGCTTCGGAAGAAAGGAAGAAAGGGATGAGGGAAAAGTATGGGCTTACCGAAGATAGCGCTGAGGCGTATGCTGACGCCCAGCTTGCAGCGAAAAAGAAAAGAGAAGAAGAGAAGAAAAAAGCTGCAACTCAAGCAGCTGCAACTCCAGCAGCTGCAACTCCAGCAGCTGCAACTCCAGCAGCTGCAACTCCTGCAGCAGCAACTCCAGCAGTAGTGCAAAAAACGCAAGAACAAATTAATCAAGATAGAATCAAACAAATCAATGATGAAAAAGTTAATGCAAACATGCAAATGGCTGCGGAAGATCAAAGCTATCAAGCTCAAAGGAATCTTATACTCGCTACTCGTACAGGAGGAGGGGGAGCATTAAAAAGACTGGAGGATGAGCACAAGAAAAGACAAGCTGAAATTCGACTGGGCTCCGCGCAAAAACAAGTTGAGATAGCGGGCGGGGGGCCGGCTGCGCAAAAACAAGCTGAGCTAGCGGCAGGTCCAGTAGGGAATGAAGTTAGCGTAGCTGCAGCTTCTAAGATTAAAGAAAAAGAAGATGCTAAACAAGGGCCAAAAAATGAATTATTACAAGCTGGAACTGTTTTCCGGACTTCAATTTTAAATTTTTCTGAAGCAATAGCGCGTTTTGAAACAGCAACTGAATCTTTAAAAGATTCTAACGCTTCCGATGAAGAAGCCGGTGGATCTACCAACGATGGAGAAAACGCTAAGGTGGCCGCAAATGATAAAGGAGAGAGTCGAAGCTTCACTATTAATTTTAAAATAAATGGAGAAGATTCTGAACCTATAGAACTAAGTGGCAGTGATGAGAATATAGCTCTTTTTGAGGAAAGACTTGCTTTCCTTGAAAGCCAAATGAATGGCGAGCAAGCTCCCGCTCCAGCCGCATTGCGGAGCGCTCGAAGTGCGAAAGGAGTCGGCGTTATCGGGTAAAGTATCATGAATATTTCTTCAATTTTTAGCGAGAGTGGACTAAACTTAAATACTGGAGATTCTAGTATTTATATTACTAGTCTTGGAGCTAGTGTTGAAAGAAAATATTTAAATGACTCTTATTCTTATGGTAATGTTTTTAATTTTGATGTAGAAGGAACTGTTCATAAGCCGTACACCACAGAAAATTTACAAACAGATCTTTATGATAAAATAAAAGCTATTGCTGATTCTGGAAAATATAATTTTAGAATAAAATCTTTAAATTTTCCCAATTCACTCAACGAAAGTTCAGAGGGTATTAGATTTTTAAAATTTAGCGCAGCAGTGGAGTTTCACCAAAATGAAACTAGTGCGCACAGTAAATTTTTAGAGTTCGATACGAATAATAAAGCGGACAATGAAAACTTTTTAGAACCTGCAATAAATAATCTGCAGAATTTTGCAACGGGTATTAAAGACTATTCTGAAAATTTCAATTTTGATGAGGGAGAGAATGGAGAATGCAAGTTTACTCATTCAGTTAATTTGGGACTGCTACCAGAAACTGGAAGTGATATTTTTTCAGTTATAAAAAAAAACAATTTACGCACCGCCGCTCAAAGTATCGTCTCAAACTCAAAAAGTTACAGCAGTTTTACAAATTTAGCCAAGCTTTTTACCGGAAATGGTTTTGTATTTAATAATAGTAGCTGGGCTGACCATTTCGCAGCAGCAAATGATGCCAGTTTCACAAATTCAGAAACCATTGATCTTTTTGCAAATTCATATTCATTAACTCGCAACAAAATCTACTATACTGGATACGATGCGAATTATTTTTTTAATCACTCTTATGATTTGAGCGTCGGCGGCGATGGAACGATAGAAATATCGGAAAATACAGAAATGAAGGGCGGCACAACTTTCGCCGCGCTGAAAGCTAAATTCGATTCCGATATAGAAGGCGCGAGCTCATCATTTATCAATGGAGATTCTACTTTTAATAACGTAAAAAAATCTTATACCAGATGCCAGGAATTTTTGAAAAACTATAGATATTTTTTAAGAAAAACAAAAGCTGAAACCGATGCCAACGCCACAGAATATTTGGATCATTATACTAATTCTACAAGTTTATATTCTTTGCGACCGATTCCGATGGAAAGATCTTTCTCATCAATTCCAGAATTACCAGCAATAACTTATAATGTAAAATATACTACCAACCCAAATTTACAATATGGTTATGAGAGCAAGGATGGCTTAAAAGTCTCAAGGCAGGGAGTATTTATAACTTGCTCTCACTCTTTTGAAGTAAAGTCTATAAATTTCAAGACTGGTGATTTAAATAATTTCGACACCGATTTTGGCGCAAGTAGTGCGGGTATAACTAATTTCGAAACCTTTACAGTAAAAGCAGCGGAGCGTTCAAAACAGTTTGTGCATGATTTAATGAATGGATCTCAAGCTATTAATTTTAAAAATTTAAAACCTGACCCCAGTATTCAAATAGCTTTAGCATTGATAAAGAAAAGTTCTAAAATTCCAAGAAGAGGCAAAGACTTTAATTTAACATTAGAATATAGTAGCGAAGATAAATACGCGCCGCTTTGGTTTAAACAGCGTGGAACTGCTGCGCAAGCCAATATGCCAACTAGAGACTTAATGTTTAATAATTTAGTGATTCCGGTAAGCTTACATCAAACCTTAGCTGATAATTTTACATTTTTTGATAAAAAAGTTGACGTTACTGCTCCTGTGGAAAAATTTACCGAAAGAATTGTTCTTGGTAGATCAGCAGGAAAATATACGGGAAAATCTATAATTGATCCAAGCGTAGTTTCGTCTACTGGAAAAATGAAAATAAATTTTAACGCAAAAATTAATAAATACCAAGGTGGAGTGTGGCTTGACGATTTTTTCCAAAATGGAAACACTAATAACGTTATTAACTTTTTAAATAAAATATTAAGTATAAGAAATATGTTTTTTGGTTCGAACCCGCAGTTCGCGCCAATTTTTCACGCTACAGTAACCAGTGAAATACAAAAATTAATAGACAATACTGGGCTTATGCATCCAATTAACGGATACGCCCCGACTTCAATATCTTATTCATTTGATTCTAATTTTGATTTTTCAATAAATGTAGAAGTAGAGTTTTATAGTAAATCAGTTAATAGTAGAAGAAAACCAATTTTTGGATTTAAAGGTAATAAAATTTATCCTGGTAATATTGATACGGCAAGTATATTTGGCCAAAAAAACAGTTTCTAATGAGTGCAATTGTAACATACACGACATTATTAGGCTCAGTATCGGAACTTAACCCACCGCCATTTGTAAGTCAGTCTCGTCAGGAGGTCGACGCGGGCCTTATGCGGTTGGGGCACGAAAGAATTTATGCCTTGGATGGTTTATATTCTGGGTCAAGCGATTCATTTGCAGACTTTGAGACTTTATCAAATATATTCTCTCAATCACCGGGTATACTAAAAATAAAAAGTAATAATGTAACAATTTTAGATGAAACAGGCTTTATCGTATCTTTTTCTGTCCCAAAGGATAATTTTAGCGCAAGAATGGTTGGACCGGGCGGTGGTGGTATATTGCCTTACAATGTAAAGTTTAAAGTTTTTGACACTTTAAGAGGTGTAAAAGAGCCCTCTTTCGAGTATGGTTTTAATCAAAATGAAGACAAATCAGTAAATTTAAACGTAAAAGCTTCTGCGGTTGGGGTGACTGGAATTTTTCAAGCTAGAGATTTCGTTGAAGATTTATTTAATGAATTTGATTTGACAGGTTTTACGCCCATATTTATTACCACTGGTAAAAATTGGAGCTTGCTTTCAAATAAAAAAACCATAGATCGTTCAAAGTTTTCTTATGTTGTGGAAAAAAGCTATCGCTGTCAGCCTAGCGGTTATATAAATGATGATTTTTACTTTTCTGAAACGACCAAAGTTTCTGAACAAAATTCTCCTTATGGAGGGGATTATAGGAGTTTTCAGTTTGATTCTAATTTAAAAATTCTTGCGGATGATGCGAATAAATATCAGAAGCAAAAATCTTGGAGCGATGCGGAAGCCAAGTTCTCTGATCAAAACTATATTGAAAAAATTTCTGAACATTATATGAAACGCCATGGGGCGAATAATATAAATGATTTTATTTTAAACAACGTTTCAGTTTCAAAAAATTCTGGAGCAAGAGAAGTGAATTTAAAGTGGGAATTATTAAGCGGAAACGCCAAAGATTTTAGTGGGTTTTTTGATTATTCTGTATCGGCTTCGGAAGATTTTTCATCTCAACAAAACTCCATTTCCCTTGACGGATCTTTCGTATCAAAGGGGGATTTGACCAACCGAAAAAGATCCTTGGAGCAATGGCTAAAGGGGCAAACCTTTACTCCTGTGGGGGCTGGTCAAAATATGCCCCAAACCAGCTCAAATGCTGATTTCTTTAAATTTATTAATGGACTAACTGGAATAGCTGCGGGCGTCATTAGCGGTATTTTTAATATAGATTCTGTGAATATAGATTATAATAGTGGACTAGCGGACTTTAAGCTTTCTTGTCAAAGCGATAATGTCCCTAGAATAAAACCAGGAAGCAAATTAGAGTTTAGCGCAGAAATTCAAGAGGGCGTGCCGATATATAAATTTATACCCGCAGCCAATATAGAGGGTCATCATATTATTCAAGATTTACAATGTCAAACTGCAGAAAAAGCCTCTTTAAAGGTAAATGGCAATGCTGATTTTGCAAAAAATTTAGAGAATTTTTTTGGAACAGGAGTGGATATTATTGGAAAAATGTTTAATAATTTTATTAATGTAGGGGCAGGTCTTACTAATTACAAAGATTTGGTTCCGGAAAGTTTGCAAATTTCCAGCGGGGTATCTGACGCATCTTTTGGCGTAAATTATAATTTAATGTATACCGCCAAAAGCGCTAATAATCATGCGGCCTTTTTGGGCGTAGCTGCTCCGAAAGCCGTTGTGCCTGCGGCTGGGTCAATTAGAGGGAAGCACTATTTTGGACGATAATAATGAATACTGAAAATTACAAAAATTGTTTATTTGCTACAGGTTCAAGCTCTGGATTTTTAAGAGGATCTTACAACTTTTCCAATCGAGTGGGGTCTGTAATCTTAAATGATCTTTATCCCACTGGAGAGGTTTACTTTAAAAGTGGAGATGAAAATGTATTTTACGTTAATAAACTTAACTTAAGTTTATTTTCTGGAGATCAAATTTATAGTAATCAATTTACTGGAGCTTCGAAGCCTCCATTAAATCTAAGGCTGGAAAACTTTGAAAGTCCAAATGACTTCAATATTCTAATTGATTTTTCAATTGATAGCTGTTCGAGTACGGAACCTGTAGTTTTATTCTCTTCAAGCACTGGAACTAATTTAAATTCTGGATTTATATTTGGATATAATGCTATAAATAAATGGTTTTTGGAATATGGAACCGGAGCGAATAAAGTAATAAGAACTTTTAGGAACTCTTTGCTAAATCAAAAAAATTTAATCAGCTTTGGAGTCTTGGGCGATGTATTTCATTTTAAAAAATATGACACTGTTAACAATATAATGATTAATGAGCAAGAAGAATTGAAAAATTTCAAGTATTCTGATAAATTTATTTTTGGCAAAAGTTTTCAAGGATATTCTGGATTTTCTGGAAATATAAATCATATTTTTTTATCAGCAAATAATCCGAAGATTGAAGACGTAAATTATTTCGAATGTGCATTTTGCACGGGTTTAAGCACTGGAATCAAGCAGGAAAATTTATCTGGAGATTTTTACAATCCATTGTCTTTTGATATGGTGGAAATTTCTGGTACCGGAATAACGGGATACAAAGGCGAAGTTATATTTAATTCGAATTTAGGAATTTATCAATCTGTTCAAGCTCCATTGACCGGACATTTTATTTCGGAGGTGGTGGTAACTGGTTCAACGCAAAGCCAACAGTCGATTTTTGAACAAGAGTTTTCGGATCCACTAATAGAAGAAAAAAGAAAAAAAGATTATAATAATGATCTTATATCCATAGTTTTTATTTCAAATGTTGAGTCGGGAGATTTATTAGAGATTTACGATTACAACGAAATAAACAACAATATAGATCTTTCGGCAAATCAAATTTTTTCATCAGATCTTGCCGTTTTCT
>Ga0194123_10004604_pt1 | contig 15445 bp, 11 predicted proteins | sample TA2MahsurfametaG_5_FD_155479 | JGI IMG/M metagenome (GOLD analysis project Ga0194123, IMG submission 155479) | Freshwater microbial communities from Lake Tanganyika, Tanzania - TA2015023 Mahale A surface | ecosystem: Environmental > Aquatic > Freshwater > Lake | place: Tanzania: Lake Tanganyika... | reverse complement strand
ATCATCAACCCCGCTACTTCATTTAAAAAGATAAAAAAAAGGTTTATACTAATTTTTTTATTTATTAAAATTTAAATTATTAAACTAAAAATGCTTCGTAGGAGAATTGAACTCCCGTTTTCACCTTGAAAGGGTAACGTCCTGACCACTAGACGAACAAAGCTTTAAAAATTTTTATAAAAAATAGGCTTGATTGGACTTGAACCAATAACTTACCGCTTATCAAGCGGGCACTCTACCTTTGAGTTACAAACCCAATATTATATTTAAAATTCTAATAGGGGAAATGAGATTCGAACTCATGGTGACCGAGTCAAAGTCGGTTGCCTTACCACTTGGCTATACCCCTTTATAAAAATAAAATGAGAGCAACAGGAATTGAACCTATATTAAATCGGTTTACAGCCGACCGCTTAACCACTCAGCCATACTCTCTTATTTAAAGATTTTGAGTTTTAAAACACTAATACGGGAGTGACGAGAATTGAACCCGCAACCTCTAGCTCGACAAGCTAGCGCTCTAACCAATTGAGCTACACCCCCAAAATATTTTAATAGAAAACTATAAAAAATTATCAGGAGGACCGGACTTGAACCGATATCATTTGATCCCAAATCAAACACTCTACCATTTAAGCTACCCCCTGTAAATTAAAAATATAATAATAATAAAATGCTGGGAGCGAGATTTGAACTCGCAACCTAAGGCTTTTCAGGCCTGCGCTCTACCGTTGAGCTATCTCAGCAATTATATTACATAAAAAAACGCTTCGAGCTGGACTTGAACCAACAACCTAATGGTTAACAGCCATTCGCTCTAACCAGTTGAGCTATCGAAGCTGAAAATATAAAATTAAAATAATAAAATTATTCCCAATCTAATGCACCTTTTTCCCATTCATAAACATAACCAATTACTAATAAGAATAAGAAAAACATAATAATGCTAAAACTATAATAAAAAGCAGGTACAGTCATCCAATGCATAGATACTGCCCATGGAAATAAAAATACCACTTCTAAATCAAATAATAAGAATAAAATACCTACTAAATAAAAACGTACATGAAAAGGTTGACGGGCATCGCCTAAAGGAATAAAACCACATTCATATGCAGATAATTTTTCAGCATCATATTCTTTAGAAGAAATATTTAAAGAAATTACTAATAATAAATAAGATAAACCAAAACTTAAACACATATAAGCTAAAATTTTTAAATATTGAAATACCATAATATAAAGTTAATTTAATATATTTTACATTTCTCAAAATTTATATAATCATAATTAACAAAAAGTGTTTATACTTAATCAATAAAAAATAAATTAAGCAGTTTCAACACAAATTGGCATAAAAGCATGGTTAATACCACAAATTTCAGAGCATTGACCATAAAATAAACCAGGACGATTGATAAATAAGCTTACCTGATTTAAACGACCAGGACAAGCATCCATTTTAATACCTAAAGAAGGAATAGCCCAACTATGAATTACATCAGTAGAAGTAACTAATACACGAATATGTTCTTTCCAAGGTAAAACTAAACGGTTGTCTACTTCTAATAAACGTAATAATTTAGATTTTTGTAAAAAGTCTTTATAACTACCATTTACAACAGCTTCTAAATCAGATTCAGGAACCATATAAGAGTCAAAATTTTTAGCTTTTTGAGTTAAAGGATCAGTTAACACAGTATTATCATCAGCAATTTCACCATATTCATAAGTCCAATACCATTGATGACCAATTACTTTAATAGTAAAAGTTGCTTTAGATAAATCATCAATTGCATAAATTAAAGCAAAAGATGGTAAAGCAATCATCATTAAAATTAAACATGGAATTAAAGTCCATACAAATTCTAATTCAGTATTATGAGTAATCGCATCATAAGAAAATTTTGGATTATATTTATTGGCATCAAAATAAAATACAGTCATAGCAATAATTACAATAACAAATACCGCGATAAAACTTAATAAGAAAAAGATATCATGATGTAAGTTAATAATCCCTTCACAAATTGGGGATGCAGGATCTTGAAAAGATAATTGCCAATTTTTGGCCCAATCACAAACAGCAGTAAAAGAAATAAAAGAAATGGTTAATAAACTCATTAATAATTTTAACATTATTATAAAAAAACTTTATTTAATTCATAAATTTATAAATTATTTAACAGCAGCTACATATTTATAACCTTTAGCCATACTCCAATTCCAACCATTACGTAAAGTAGTAAATGGACGTTGAGTTACTAAAGTATCATAAACTACAACAAAAAAGATAACGCTACTTACTAAAGAAATAAAAGAACCGTAAGAAGCAATTAAATTAAAACCTTTATAAGCATCTGGATAATCTGGAATACGACGAGGCATACCAGCTAAACCTAAGAAGTGCATTGGGAAAAAAGTCACATTAACACCTACAAAGAAAGTCCAGAAATGTACTTGACCTAAGAATTCATCATAACGACGGCCAGTCATTTTACCAATCCAATAGTAAAAACCAGCAAACATCGCATAAACAGCACCCATAGATAATACATAATGAAAATGAGCTACTACATAATAAGTATCATGTAACGCTACATCTAAACCAGCATTAGATAAAATAACACCAGATAAACCACCAATAGTAAATAAGATTAAGAAACCTAAACTAAATAACATTGGAGTTGCTAATACTAAACGGCCACCCCACATAGTAGCCATCCAACTAAAAATTTTAATACCAGTTGGTACTGCAATAATCATAGTTGCCGCAGTAAAGTAAGCACGAGTATCAACATTTAAACCACTAGTATACATATGATGACCCCAAACAATAAAACCTAAAAAACCAATAGCTAACATAGCAAAAATCATACCTAAACGACCAAATACTGGTTTTTGAGAAAAAGTTGGTAATACATGACTAACGATACCAAAACCTGGTAAAATTAAAATATATACTTCTGGATGGCCAAAGAACCAAAATAAATGTTGATATAAAATTGGATCACCACCACCTGCAGGATCAAAGAAACTAGTACCAGCTAAACGATCAGTTAATAACATAGTTAAACCCGCAGCTAATACTGGTAAAGATAATAATAATAAAATAGAAGTAATAAATAAAGCCCAAGCAAATAACGGTACAGTTACTAATTGTTTATAGGCAGGACAACGCATATTTACAAAAGTAACAATAAAGTTAATAGAACCGGCTAAAGAAGATACACCAGCAATATGTAAACTTAAAATAGCTAAGTCTACCGCTGGAGTTGGATGGCCAGTCCAGCTACTTAAAGGAGGGTATACAGTCCAACCAGTACCCGCACCACCTTCTACCATAGAAGATAATAATAATAAAGATAAAGATGGAGGTAATAACCAAAAACTTAAGTTATTTAAGCGTGGGAAAGCCATATCTGGAGCACCAATTAAAATTGGTACAAACCAGTTACCAAAACCACCCATTAATACAGGCATTACCATGAAGAAAATCATAATAAAAGCATGAGCAGTTACAATTACATTATATAATTGATGATTACCCTGTAATAATTGATTACCAGGATAAGCTAATTCAAAACGAATAAATACAGATAATAAAGTACCAATCACACCAGCGAAAGTACCGAAAATAAAATATAAAGTACCAATATCTTTATGATTAGTAGAAAAGAACCAACGTTTAATAAACTCTGGAAAAGTAAACATGAAATAAAAGTATACAAATTTATAGATATTTTAATTTTAATATAAATAAGGAAAAAGGGAATTGAACCCTTATTCCTGGTTTATGAAACCAGCGTTCTACCATTAAACTATTTCCTCTATAGGGTATATAATTAATTTAATAACTAATATGGAGATAAGGAGAATCGAACTCCTATCATATGTGTGCAAAACATATATTCTAACCATTAAACTATACCCCCGTTTAATTTAACCTAAAAAAGTAATCTTTACTTTTTACATTGAACCCTTCGGGTTCAATAGAAAAACTCTAAAAAAGGTTTATACCAAAATTTTGTTAACAGTTTGTATAAAACATAAAAAATTTATGTTAATCTTGAAAATTTATAAAAAAGGATTAATATTGTTTATATTAAATTTATATAAATATTATTTAAAAAAATTAATAAAATAATAATTAATGAGCAGTATGTAAATCTTTAATATATAAACACATTAATACAGTAAATACATAACCTTGTAATAATGCAATAGCTACTTCTAAAAAAGTAATTACAAATACAATTACAAAAGGTACTAAACCTAAAAAATATAATGGCCATACAGTAGTATTAAATTTAAAAGCAATAACAAAAGCAAAACCAATTAAGATTTTTAATAAACTGTGACCAGCCATCATATTAGCAAATAATCGAATAGCTAAACTAAATACACGAGCTACATAAGAAATAATTTCAATTACTACTAAAAAAGGTAAAATTAAAGTTGGAGCACCAGAAGGTACAAATAAACCAGTAAAAGAAAATTCTTTAGTTGCAATAGCTTGTACATTGATAGCTACAAATAAATAAAAAGCTAATGCAAAAGTTACAATAATATGACTAGTAATAGTAAAAGTAAATGGAATCATACCAATTAAGTTAGCACCAGATACAAAAAAAAAGGTAAAAACTAACCATGGGAAATATACTTGACCATGTTTACCACCAACATTACGATATACTAAAACTAATAATTCACTATAAAATAATTCTAAAATATAACTGTAAGTTTGACGATTACCAGGAATCCATAAAGCTTCTTTACTGTACATATACCAAATAAAAGAAATAACGGCCATAGCGCTTACTAAAAATACTTGCGCATTAGTAAAAAAATAACCAAAATTTAATACTTCAAATTGTTCTAATGGAGAATTAACTAAAATATTTTTCATATTTAAAACAGATAACATTAGTATAAATATAGTATTATACTATATTTATTTATATAAAATTTATAAATTAATTAATATCCACGTTTAAAAATTAATAAAAATAAGAAATTTCATTAATCACAACGTTTTTCATCATCATCATTGCTTTGTGAATGTGCGTTATTTCCTCGATGATAAAATGGATTACTAATATTATAAAGCAGTTGGGCTAAAGGAGATAAAAGCCATCCTGGGCGTGTACGCGGTACTTGGGGTACATTTACATTTGAATTATTATTATTATTCTCATTCATATTAATATTATTATCGTTATTATTATTTAAGGGATTTGCGTGTGGTGTATTATTAGAAGTTTGAGGATAAAAATAATTTTTAACTCTACGTAAAATTTTATAAATACCAATAGTAATTTTACAACCCCAAAATAAAAAAGAACAATTATCATTACTATTATTGCTATCACAATAAACAATACTAAATAAATTTTGATATAAATAAAAACAGATAATAAATAATAAGCTTAAAAATAAACTTATAAAAATAAATAAAAATAAATTAACTAAAAGTCTATTAATAGCTGGGTATTTTTTAAAAATTTTTAAATTTAATACCCCAAGCATTACAGTAGAACAGTGCTATTCTAAATTTAACATAAAAGGTTTTAAAAAAGTTTTAAGTTTAATAAAAATATTTTTCATATTTAAAATAGATAACATTAGTATAAATAAATATATATAGATATTTAAAAGTTATAATTAAATAATATAACTTAAAAAAATTAAAACAAAAGCCATAGTTACAGCAAATACCATTAAATTATAATAAACAGTTGGATTATAATTTTTATTCATACGAAAAGTTAATAATAAATTATAAAGACCTTGTGGACCGATAAATTCTAATAAACCTTGATCACCATTACGATAAAAGAAAGAACCTAATGCATAAATATTAGTAGCAATATAACGATTATAAATAATATCAAAATACCATTTTTTCATTAAAAAATTATGAACTAAACGTACAAAAGGGTTATAATATTGGTATTGAATTAAAGTATTAAAAGTATTAAATTTATTAGTATAAATAAATAAAGCTAAACCTACACCTAAAAAACTAAATACAACTGGAATTAATTTAATAAAATATGGTAAAAATTCACTATCAATTAAAAAATTAACACTATCCACAGTTAATAAATTTGCACTTAAATAAAAAGTAGAATCAAAGCCTACAAATAAAGAACGTAACATATAACCAGTAAATAAACTACCAATAATTAATGGACGAAAACTCCATAACATAACTTCATCTGCTTCATGCGCGGATTTCATTACATGTTTATAAGCGTTACTTTTAGATAAGAATACATAATATAATAAACGAGTAGAATAAAATGCAGTTAAAAACGCAGCAAAAGTCGCTAACCAAAAAGCAAAAGTACCATGAACAGTATAATGTGCCCAAGCTAATTCAATTAAAATATCTTTAGAATAAAAACCACTTAAAAAAGGAAAGCCTAATAAAGATAAAGAAGCTAATAACATAGCTACATAAGTTAAAGGCATTACTTGTGCTAAACCACCCATACGACGTAAATCTTGTTCACCTTGTAAAGTATGAATAACAGCACCGGCACCCATAAATAATAAAGCTTTAAAAAAAGCATGATTAGTTAAATGATATAAACTGGCAGTAAAATTACCTAAACCGCAAGCATAAAACATATAACCTAATTGACTACAAGTAGAAAAAGCAATAATTTTTTTAATATCATGTTGTACTAAACCGCAAGTAGCTGCAAAAAAAGCAGTTAAAGCACCCCATACGGTCATTAAAAATAATGCAGTAGTGGCAAAAGGCCAAATTGGAGCACTACGAATTACTAAAAACATACCAGCAGTTACCATGGTAGCTGCATGTAATAATGCAGATACTGGAGTTGGACCTTCCATAGCAGATAATAACCAAGTATGTAAACCAATTTGCGCAGATTTAGCTACAGCACCTACAAAAAATAAAATACCAATAACTTCACCAAAACAAAAATACCATGGACCTACATAAAAACCCCATAATAATTTATTTAACTCTTGTGCTACAAAAATAGTTTCAAATTTAGTAGTACCGTATAAAATAAATAATAAAATTAAAGCTAAAACTAAAGTTACATCACCTACTTTATTAACTACTAATGCTTGTAAAGCACTTTTATTAGCTTGTAAACGAGTATACCAAAAAGTAATCAATAAATAAGAACATAAACCTACACCTTCCCAACCTACGAATAATTGAAAATAATTATCAGCAGTTACTAACATTAACATAAAGAAAGTAAATAAAGATAAACAAGCAAAAAAACGTGGTAAATGTGGATCTTCATGCATATAACTAAAAGCATATAAATGAACTAAAGCAGAAATAACTGTAATTACTACTAACATAGTAATAGTTAAACTATCAAATAAAAAACTCCATTCTACTTGATAACTTGGTACAGTTGCTAAGGCTGGGGTATTACTACCGACGATTTGTAAAGCTTTATCAAAAATAAAAGCAGAATCTGCCATAGAAAAACTGAAACATTCAAATAAAGGTACAATTACTTTAGATTGTTGAAAACCGATTAATACAAACGCTACTACGGATAAAAAAGCAGTAATAAATAAAGAAAAAACAGCAAAACAACCACAAATATAATTACCTAAAAAACGACCAAATAAGCCTAAAACAAAGGCACTCCATAATGGCCAAAATAAACAACCTACTAAAAAACTATAATCAGAAAAAATAGATTCTAAAAAAGTAAACATTTTATATTATTATTAAAATAAATTATTTATAATTATTAATTATTCATACACCATTTCCCCTAATTTTAAACGAACACGAATACTAAATACACCATAACGAGTCACACATTTAGCAACTTGTTCACGAGTATTAGTATAAAAAGTAGAAGTATGCACAGGACCTAATTTAAAACGCCAAGTTTTAGAACGATCACCACCATTTAATTTACCTTTAAAAGTAATTTCAATACCTTTACATAAAGAATGTTTAAAAGGAATATCGGATTCATAAGGAGCCATAAAATAACGACACATTTGTTCAACTGCACCTAAAAAAGGTAAATGTACAAAAGCACGACGTAATTTACGTACTAATAAATCAGTAATTAAATTTGCAGAACCACGACTCATCGCTAAATGTAAAAGTGCTACACTTGGTACAAAAGATTTTTGATGACAATATCTTTCGAAAACTACGGCTTTACGTAAAAATTTATAATCATTTTTATACCATTCCATTGGTAAATAATATACATAACATTGCATAGCAGTTACACGAGTAATAGCTTTACAAATAAATAACATAGAATTACCTAAACGACGTAGCATATGAGTATATTTTAAACTATAACCGTATTTTTTATATAATTTACGATAACCCATTTTAATAGTAGGATATTTTTTATAACGAAACATACGTTTATAAAAATAAGAAGATACACGATAAATCATTTTATATAAATTTACATATTTTTTATGAATAATTAAATTAGAAGATAAACGATTAGCTAATACATTTTTTAATAATTTTTTTTTATATAAGGTTTTTAATAAATTATTATTATTATTTTTAATAATTTTAAATTTTTGTTTTACAATACCATTTAAAGTGGAAAAATTACGTTTATTATTTAATTTAGATTTTTTATTATATTTATTATAATGTTTTTTCATAGAATTTTTCTCATTATTATTATTTTCTTTTTTTTCAACAGTATACACATTTTTAGTTTTATCAATAACTTTAGTTTTTAATTGTTTAATTAAAGTTAATTTTAATTTTAATAAACTATTATTAGATTTTTTTTGGTCTAATAATAAATTTAAACTAGTTTTTGGTTTATAAAAAAATTTATTTAAATAAGAATTATAATAATTTAAAGTAATTTTATTATGATTTAAATTCATCCATTCATTCCAGCGCATAAAACGTTTAAAGACATGAGTTTTAATAGTACTTTTTTTATAAGGAAAAGAAAAATAACCATGTTTAAAAATACGGATACGATGTTGTAATTTAGTCCAAATTAAAGATTTTTTATAAGGCATACGATCTTTCCAATGAGCTACTTTAGGTAATTTTAAACTAGCTAATTCATAATTTTTTAATAAATTAGATTTTTTCATTAAAAAATTAATTTTAGTTAATTTATTTTTATTAGCATCAGTTGGCTCTAATAAAGGACGTACTTTACTAGAAGAAATAGATTTTAAAGTAATAACTTGAAAAAAGTAAAAACCACCACTTTTATGAATAGATAATAAATATAACCATTGTTTTTTTAAACGTAAAAAACCAGTTAATAAAAAACGTAAATGATAATCTTCCATTAATTGAGTACGGAAGTTTTCTAAATCAACAAACCAAGTACTATTCCATCTATCGGCATACATTACAGTTTTTGCTGGTAAAGGAGTTTTTTGAGCCATATTTTAAATTTTATTATAAAAAATTATTAATACTTTAATATATTATTTAACTACATGAAATCTTTTCATATAAGTAACCATTTTACGAAAATTAGTAGTATGATAACGAAAACGTTTACGTGGATAATGACTTAATTTACAACCATTAAATGGAATTGGAGAAGATTCTTCTAAATTACAAATACTATATTTAAATAAACGTTTATGTTTTGGGATTAAACGATATAAATATTTACGAAAAGTAGTAGTATGCCCCATTAAGCGTAATTTAATTGGAGATAATTTTTTAACAAAACGAGTAATAAACCATAAACCCGCACGAACTAAAGTATCATTAGCAATAAAAGTTTTAGTTTCATTTGGTTTAAAACCACAACGGCCTGCGCTAAAACCAAATAGCATATCACTAGAATTTTGATTATTCCAAGTACGCGCAATTTCACGATGTAATAAATGTTTTTTATAAACTAATTGAGGTACGCGCGGCATATGAATAATTACTTGCGCATTACGTTTTGCAAAACGTAATAAAAATTCAGATTTATAATTTAAAGTATTATGAATATTATTATAGTTTTCTAATTTAGTTTTAATAAAATTTAAATTAGATAAAGTATAAGCATATTTATCTGGCCAATATAATAAGTTATAAAAAGAAAAATAAAATTTCATATTATTATTATAAGGATTTTCTAACATTGTTGGTACGTTAATTTTATTAGAAGACTTAACTAATGGTTTTTGTAGTTTATTTACTACATTATTAGTTGCAAAAGTTTTTTTAAAATTTAATTTATTTTTTTGCATAAAAATTTTATTCATTAAAAATAACATTATAAATTATTTAGATGTTTTACGTTTCATTTTAGATTTAGCTTTATCTAATTTTAATTTTTCTTTATGAATACGACTAAATGCGCCTAATTTATTTTTTCTTTCTAATTGTTTAAATAATGCACGATTATGTTTACGAAATTCATTATAACTTTTTTGTAATAAACGCGCATGACGGGATACAGAAGCTGCTACAATATGTCTTTTACGACGAGTATATTTACTTAGCATTTTAACTTTACTTGCACCAGGGCGACGTGGTACATATTCAAAAGTACCACTCGCCATATAACGTGCAATATGAGCATTTGTATGAGTACGTTGACCACGAACTGGTAAATATAAAGCATGACGTACACCACGATAACAACCAATAGCGCGTAAACGAGTAATATTATTTTTACGAACTTCTTGTAATTGATCACGTAATAAATAAGTATTTTTTTCTACTAAACGCATCATAACAGTTTTATGACGACGATTTAAAACATCAAAAGAATAAGTACGTTTACCATAAGCAAATAATAAAGCAATTTTTAATGCACGAGATAAACCATAACCATAAAAACGTTGTAAAAAAGCTTGTAAATTTTGTCGAGAATTAATATTACGAATAATAGAATTTAACATAATTAAATAAAAATAAGATTTAGTTTTTTTCTTAGCTAAAGAAAAAAAATTTTGTTCTTTATATAAAGTTTTTTCTTTATACACAAAATCTTGATTTAAACTAACTGGATTATACCAATATTTTAACGGTTTACGAATTTTTAATAACATAATAATTGAATAAAATAATAAAATATTTTTATAATTTTACAAAATAATTTAATTTATATTTTTATTTATTTTTAATAGGATATAATTGATAAATAATCATATTTTCTACAGCAACAATAAATGGTAAAACTACCCAATATAAAAAGAAAAAGATTGCGCTATATTGACCCAATTCATAATAAGGTTCTTCAATTGGACGAGAACCAATAAAACCTAAAAAAATAAAATTAGCTACAAATACCCAAAATAAAATTTTAGAAATTGGATAATCAGCTAAAGAACGTTTAACTTCAGTATCAATCATCCACATATTAAAAGTTACATAAGTAATTAAAGAAATAAAAGCAGAAGCTACTAACATTGCCACAACCCCTAATAATTTATTACTAATAGAACGTAAAATAGCATAAAAAGGTAAGAAATACCATTCTGGTACAATATGTGCTGGGGTTACAAAAGGATTTGCTTTAATAAAATTATCAGAATGACCTAAAGCAGTAGGGTAAAAGTTAGTTACAATTAAAAATAAAGTCATTAATAATAAAAAACCAGCAAAATCTTTATTATAAAAATAAGTATAAAAAGGTAATTTAGCTAAATCTTTAGTTGGTTCTAAACCTTGAGGATTACCAGAACTTACATCATGTAAAAAATATAAATGAGCAATAACTAAAGCTAAAATTACAAAAGGTAATAAATAATGTAAACTAAAGAAACGATTTAAAGTAATACCAGTTACAGTAAAACCACCCCATAACCATTCAACAATAGTAATATCTAATGGCCAAATTAATACAGATAATAAGTTAGTAATTACAGTAGCACCCCATAAACTCATTTGACCCCATGGTAAACAGTAACCAATAAAACCAGTACCCATCATTAATAAAAAAATAACTAAACCAGTTACCCAAATCCATACACGTGGACCTAATAAAGAACCATAATATAAACCACGACCGATATGAATATAAACAATTAAAAAAAAGAAAGAAGCACCATTAGCATGAATAGAACGTAAACACCAACCATTTGGAACATCATTTACAATACGTAATACACTTTCAAAAGCTAAAGACGCAGATGGTTGAAAATGCATAGCTAAGATAATACCAGTAACTAACTGAATAGCTAACATTAAACCAGCTAAAGAACCGAAACCCCATAAATAACTTAAAGAACCGCTAGTTGGGTAAAATACAATATGTTTAACAATTACATCAAATACTTTCATAAAACCTAAACGAGTATTTTGTTGAGTATTTTTATTAAAAGTTACTAAAGTTTGATTATTTACAGCAAAAGAGTTATTATTTTTAAATAAATTAGATAAAGTAAAATTAATATTTTGTAACATAGAAAGATTTATAATAATATTATTATAAAATAGAAGTATAATGTAATAATACCTACATTGCAATTAAATTTATAAGTAAATATATTATTAATTTTTTAATTTTTGATAAAACCACATAAGAAGTTTTTCTAATAATAAAAAGACAATAAGAAAAAAAATAAAATAATAAATAAATAAGCTACCACAAACACATAAAAACATAGTCCCGGAACTAAAAATGAATTTAATAATATAAGTAAAAAATAGTAAAGATTGACATAAAATAATTAAAAACATAAAAATAAAATATAATAAAGGATATAAAAAGCGTACACAAATTTTTTGAAAAAATTGAAAAAAAATAAAAACAATTAAACCCCAAAGTAAAGTTACTCGTTCAATAAATCTAGAACTTACTTGAAAATAACGGGGACTCACTTGTGGTAAATAAGGCAAGCTTAATAAAAATACAGTATTATACATAATACCTGCAACAAAAAGCCATAAACAAGCTTTGCGAAAATCAGCATCAGTTAAAGTTTCATTTTCACTTAAAGTCGTTACTAAAAAACCAACAAGTAAATAAATACAAAAATAAGTTAAAAAAACAAAAAATAAAATTAATGGATTTTCTTTATAAAGAATTTTAAATTTTTCAGTATTTAATAAATTTAATACAGGACTATCTTCATAACGAAATACATAAAAAGTTACTGTTACCCAAAAAAAACCAAAAATAAGCATAATATTATAAGTAATAGAACTTAAACCCATTTCAAAAAACGTTAAAAAGAAAAAAAATAAGGTAAAATAACTCAGTAAAATAAGAAAAAAATGATATAAAGATAAAAAAATAATAGACAAAATATGAAAAAAATTATATACTTTATTATAATAAAATTGACAATAAGTCTCAAATTGAAACATCGTTAAAGGTTCTAATAGACCTTCAGCTTTAATAAATTGAGACCAATAATTATATTTAAGAATAAAATAAAATAAATAAATAATAAAACAAGCATTAGCCATAAATACATATAAAAAATTAATATAAATTACAATATTTTGATTTTCAAGAGTAAAACTATATTTGAAATCATAAATATTAAAATTTAAAAATAAATACATTAAACTAAAAGTAAGCAATAAATTAAACACTAAATAAACAAAAACCATATTATAAATTTTACCAGTTTTTACATTCGTATAAAATTTATAAATTAATTGTAGAATAAACACAACTACAATCCAACTAATAATACAAGTGCATAAAATACAGAAAATAATAAAACTAGAATAGCCTGCTTGTTTCGCAGAATAACTTAAAGATTTTTTTTCTAAATTTTTATTTTTATAGTGAGGATCACAGATACTACTATTAATAAAAATATTAGTCATACACTTTACGCCTAATTCATAAAGTTGAGTAAAATTCATGTTACATAACTCTACACCAGTAGAGCTATACATAAAGAAACTATAAATACTTTTCACATCGTTAACGCTATTAACTCGGCAATTAACAAATTGTTTTTGCCACCAAGCACTCCAGTTAGTAACTTTTAATTTTTTAGAAATAGTAACTGCTACTTTATCCATAATAAAAGAAGCACTTACACCAGGAAATAATAAACGAATATTTTTAAATTTGAAATTTTTCATACTAATAATTAATTTAATAGCAATATTTTTTAACATAAGATAAATACTAAAAATAGTAATTTATATTTAATAATTTAAATTTATAAAAACTTAAAATTATAATAAAAAATTTAATCTACCCCATTAATAAAGATAAAAAAAAGGTTTATACTAATTTTTTAATACTAAATTATAAAATTGGTAATAATACATAAAAAAAAGAACCTAATTTTGCAAAAATATTAAATAAATATTGAGGGTAAATACCTAAAAGAATAATATAAAAAAATAATACATTAGCAATATTGCGTTCATACGCATAAAAATCTAATTTAAACTCACTTTCTTCATCAGTAATTGCTGGTAACATTGCTTGAGAATTTTCTTCGTTATAAATTTTAAAACGAATATAATTTAAAACCATTTGTTCTAACCATGGTTTTAATTCACCTAAGAACATACGACCAAATAATAAAACAGAATATACAGTAGTTAATAACATACTTAAAGAGTTTAATACACCTAAATATAAGTTATTTAAACTAATACCTAATAATAATAAAAATTCACCAATAAAACCAGAAGTTAATGGAAAAGCCATATTAGCTAAAGTAAATAAAAAGAAATAAATAGCTGCTACCGGCATACAAGTGGCTAAACCGCTATAATAGTAAATAGAACGTACATGAAAACGATTATATACAAAACCTACTAAAAAGAATAAACCACTAGCGATTAAACCATGACTAACCATTAAATAAACAGTACTATATAAACCTACAATATTAAAAGAAAATAAACTTACCATAGCCATATTCATATGGGCAACAGAAGAGTAAGCAATAATACGTTTAGCATCAATTTGACGTAAAGTAATTAAAGAAGCATAAGTTACACCAATAGTAGCAATAGCAGTTACATAAGGAGCAAAGAAATGAGATAATACTGGAAATAAAGGAAATAAGAAACGTAAAATACCAATTAAACCTACTTTTAATAATACACCGGCTAAAATAACAGAACCTACAGTTGGTGCATCTACGTGAGTTTTTGGTAACCAAATATGCACAGGAACCATTGGAGTTTTTACTGCAAAAGCAAAGAAAAAGGAAAACCAAATAATACATTTTTCTACCATAGTTAAAGATTCGATAGCTACTTGTAAATTAAAAACCACCATATCGAAACCATAAGATTTTAAATATAAAATAGCTAATAACATAGGAATAGCACTTACCATAGTATAGAAAATTAAATAATTATTAGCTTGACGATTATTTTTAGAACCCCATAAAGCAATCATAATAATCATAGGAATTAATAAACTTTCAAAGGCTAAAAAAAAAGTAAAGATATCTAAAGCAGTAAAAGTTAATTGTAATTGTACTAATAATAAAACTAATTGAGAAATATATAAAGTAAAATTTTTATCATTACGCATAG
>Ga0194123_10004598_pt1 | contig 15469 bp, 12 predicted proteins | sample TA2MahsurfametaG_5_FD_155479 | JGI IMG/M metagenome (GOLD analysis project Ga0194123, IMG submission 155479) | Freshwater microbial communities from Lake Tanganyika, Tanzania - TA2015023 Mahale A surface | ecosystem: Environmental > Aquatic > Freshwater > Lake | place: Tanzania: Lake Tanganyika... | reverse complement strand
ATTTTTGGGACCAGCTCCAAGAAGTCAGTTGGGAGTTCCGACGAGGAAGTTGTATGAGGGTGATGAGAAGAAGTATTATAAGCCGATTATAAGTAATGCAAATTGGGTAAGGGGTAATCAGTTTGGATTGGTTTATCCATATGAGAAGAGTCCAAAATTTTTGGAGGTAGTTTCTATACCGAGTGTTAAAACAGATAAGAAGGGGCCGGTAGATTATTTAGGGAATGATGCGAAGATAGTGATGAGAAACAATGATCCATTTTATCCATATCCAAGTCAGCATTTATTAGAGGATAAGAATTATTGGTCTTATATGCATGAGAATAAATATTTGAATGATCAGCCGATATATAATTATGATCATGGAAAAGTTGAGGGAGTAAGTAGAGGTAAGTATATGGGGGGAAAGGGTTATGATCCATATGATCCGGAGAATTTTTGTGGATGTAGAGATGGAGGGAAGGTGGTGGAGGGATTTGGAAACATGGGAGATAATAATAGGTGGATATGGATATTTTTGGTATTATTGGTGGTAGTTTTTATGGTTTGTGGATGTATAAAAAAGTGAATTAAATAAAATTTTTTTTTCTAATAAATTTTATGGCAAATAATTTAGATCAAAATTTAAATAGTATTCAACAATCCATATTAAATACGCAGTCAAAGATAGATGAACAAAATAGTATAATACAGAAAAAATCATCACAATTGGAAGAGAAACAGAAACAGGTATATGGACAGTCACAAGAATTGGAGGATAAGATGAAATTATTGGAGACAAGAAATAAGATGTTGCAGTTATCTATTGATAGAAACATATATAAGAAGAAGGTGATATATGGATTATTAAGTTTGATAATATTGTTAATATTGGGTATGTTATGTTTTTATGCATTTTTCAATAACAAGAGGAATGTAGTATAATTATTTTTTCTCATTTTATTTTAATATGAGTAAAAATTTAGATATAGAGTTTTTTGAAAACATTGAATCTACTGGTTACACTGTATATTTGCCTACAATTATAGCTTTACTAGGTAAATATCAACAATCAGTAAATAATAAGATAACAATTGAGGGAACAGAAACATCGGTGAAATATAATAGATTATTTTATATTGATAAAAATCGTATAAATTGGAATTCTGAAAATAAAGGAATTAATGGAATTACCATAATAGAGTTGGCAGCGACTGATGCTATAATGAATAATGAATTGGGTAATGCTAAATTTTTATTTTTTGATGTTGTAAGCACATATTCAATTGGTTCAATGACTTTATTACAGGGTGAAGGTGCAAGTGCTACTATAGAGATTTGTCAGACAACTTTTAAAAATTTAGAATCATTATCCAGATCAACAATAAAATTGGGACAAGTGCAGTGCGATGGAAATAGCTTAAATTATATTATAAATAGTCAGCATTTTAATGTAATGAAATCAACTGAATATAGAGGTGCAGATGTGAATGGATTAACAATCTGCATAAATTTAGATAAAAAGATAACATATCCACCATGTCCATCAAATTATGAAAAATGTTGGATACAGGATAAATATCAGGAGGGATTATGTTTTAATGCAAAGACAAATTCTATGTATACAACTTACTGCACTGACAAGACAAAATGTTTTTTGCCAACAAAGTCGGAGGGTGTAAATTTTTGGCAAAATGGAAACTTGGGTAGTGGAAGAGTAGGATGTGATGGACCCCCAGTAAGTGGTATAAAGTCGAAACAGGTTGAGGACGTTAACACTGTGGTGGGAAAGGGAATATCTAATTTGAAAACAGGAACTAATCGTATGGCAGCGAATGCAGCAAATTTGAGGTCACAAATAAAGGAGGTTCAGGATAGAATTGAGAGACAGCATATGGATTTATCTGATAAGAATCGACAGATTGGAGCTACACAAGAGTTAGTTGAAAAGAATAAGGAAATAATAAAGAAAAAAATGCAGATTTTAGAAAGTAGAAATAGACAATTGGAGTTATCGATAGACAGGAATGTATATTGGAAAAAGGTATTATATGTTTTATTTGCGATAATAATTATTATAATAATGATTTTATTATTCTTTTCATCTTTTATGAAAAAGGCAAATTAATTTTTTGTTATATAATTATATGACATCTTTAGTAGATAATTATGAGAAAAAAACAAAGCAATTAATAAATGATTTGATGTATGTAAAAGATAATGGCGAAAGAGTTTATGAGAATAAAGACTTGAAGAAGAATTATGATGATGTCCAGTATTTGGAAAGATCAGCAATTGATAGTTATAAAGTTCAGAAAAATCAGGTAGATATTAATAAATTGGCATATCTAGGTAATGTTTTAAATGCAGATTTATCGTTAGGAGATTCAGATATTGATTTTATTGATAAATCGATTGAAAAATACCAACTTGAATTTAATAAAAATATTGAGAAAGTAAATTACTTAGATAAGGAAATAATGACAAAAGATAAATTAATTATAATAAATGAGGAGGAATCAAATAAAAAAGAAAGAACTGTTAATTTATTACAGAAATTTGTATTATTTTTATTTTTGATGTTAATTCCAGTAATATTAATGAATTTTAAGATTTTACCAAAATGGTTAGGTTTTACTATAATAATAATTTCATTTATAATTACTTTAATTGTTGGATTAGTTCAGTATTATCGTTCAGATGATATAGATTTAATACGAAAAGTGAAGCAGACTTCAAAGGAATATGCATTGGGAGCTTTGGCTGACATAGTTCCAAAGAATTATATACCGAAATGTCCAAGTAAATGTAAACCCAAAGAGAAGGTTTCAGAGGAGGAAATGATAAAACCACATTATAGTGTAAATTCTGGAAATGAGGTGTGGTTGGATAATAGTGAAAATAGGTGGGAAGATGGAGATGTGCCTGTCTTGGGTGCGACACCTTTAGGAAATAAATTGTTAGGGGAAGAAATGGAACCACAACCTTATTATAGAGGAGCGACAAGAAATCAGCAGTATGTGTGCAGATGGGATGGAGATCCAAAGAAAATGAATGGAATGAATAAGGGATTGGAATTTACGACAACAATACCGTGTGAATATTTTCCGGGATATGAGACGGTGAAAAAAGTTTAATTATTTTCTAAGATAAATTATGACTACAGATGTCAATAATTCAATAAATAGTAGTCCATATGAAGTTAAGAATCAGAATAATACGATGTTGGGTGTTTTTTTGAAGGATACTGGTTTTACACCGAATTCAACTTGTTTGGAAGTGGTATTGGGAAAGAAAGGTGAGGAATTTAATAATAATTTATCCAAATATTTGAAAAAAGTTGGAACATATAATTATAAGGGTTCATTTAATCCGAAATGGATACCGGGATATTGGCAGGATTATAAGGATTTAATTGAGAAATGTCCGCAGGAATGGGATGATATAGGTGATAGTAGATGTGTGAATACTAAGAAAGATAGTAATAATAATTATGTATATCGAGGAGGATGTGATGCAGGACAGGATTATTATAAATGGGAATTAAGGTATATAAGAACTGATTGGGAGCCTTATAATGTTCCAATTTATGATTGGATATGGTATACAAGAAATCAGCAAAATTGTTATGGAGCTTGGTTTTGGAGATATTGTGTCAATAGGACGGTTTGGGATAGATATTGGGGATTAAAAAGAAATGAGACGCGTTATAGAGAGAAACCGATATGGGAATGGAAATATATTAAATATACACAGCCGCCATCTAATTTAGAGAATTATACAGCTAACCAGAAGAGAGAATTTGAAACAAGATGTGGTGTATTATGGCCGACAAAAAAAAGGTGGATAGAGGGATATTGGGTATGCGATTATGGACCTTCATTAGATGAAGATATTGGAAGTAATAATGTGATAAAATTGGGAGAAGCGAAGGATTATATAGAGGCGACGAAATTGGCTTTAACAAATCAGCAGGTGAATCAGCCACAATTTTTTGCATTTGGTAAGGGACAAGTTTTTTTGCAGAAGAATGGTGGACAAAATTTATTCCAAAGTAAGGGAGACCCCCAACCAAATTGTAGTCAAAATATGGGACAAATAGATGTTTATGAGATAAATAGGGAGATATATCAGAAGTTAAATGAATGTAAAGATTTAAATGATAAAATGAATACAGTTGTTGTAACAAGTTCGACACCGATTGAGAGAGAGAGTTTTGAGAATTATGGGAAGGTAGGGAAAGATTGGAGATATTTAGTATTATTGATAATGATAATTATATTTTTAATAATAGTCTTGAGATAAATTCTAATATTATTTTCTATAAAAATATTAGAGATATATGTCTACAAATTTAAATAAAGAATTAGATAGTGCCCCAGTTACAACAAAAGTAAACAACAATATGTTAAAAGATTATATAGTTGGTTCTGGTAAAATGCCCAATACAACTTGTAAAGAAATAATATTAGGTAGTAATTTAGCGACTGTAACAAATAATATTGAAAAAGTTGGAGATTTTAATTTTAGAAAAAGTTCAGCTCCTAATTATACGCAACCAAAAACGGAATACATACCTCAATATGAGAAACCTTGTCCTGAAGGTTGGGAAGCAATGGGTGCGGATTGTTATAGTCCAAAGACTTATCAAGGTCCTTGTAAATCGGGTAATATAGGAGATTGTCCAGAGGGATTTAGTCGTTCAGCTAGTAATTGTGGGGTATGCAATTTTAGTGGAGATTTGAATACATGTAATTTAGCTTGTCAACAGAAGAGATGTATGGAAAAGAATGGTTCATTTTCTGATAGGAAATGTTATTTAAGGAGGAATAATGTTTTAAATTTTAGTAAAATGACTGATCAGGAGAAGGCAGATTGGGAAAATAAATGTAGTGCGCAATGGCCGAGATTAAGAAAGGATACTGCTGGATTTTGGAATTGTGAATATGGTGATACATTAACACAAAATAAGAATATTAAGAAAATTGGAACAGTTAGTAATCCAACACAGGCTGCGAAGATGATAATTGATAGGAAGGATGCATCGGCTACTTATTTTGGAATAGCAGATAAACAGTTATATATATCAAGTGAGGGTAATGGAGATGTTTTTCAGGATAAGAATAGTTTTTTGGAGAATTGTAGTGAGGCGGGACCAAAGGTTGAATTATATAAGTTTAAGGATGGATTTTTGAATGATGTTAGAGCTTGTTATGATATTAATACGACAATTAATGATATAAATTGCTCTTCTTATAATGCTGCAAATACTGAGAGATCGCCAGAGTGTGCGAAAATGGAGGGTGAGAGTAATATTATAGAAACTTTCGCAAATTATGATATTATAGAGAATATGGAAAACAATTCTAATTTAAATGCAGTTGACGTTTTTAACGCCATCAAAACAGAGAGAGGTCCAGTTTGGGATCAAAATTATAAAACCAACACTTTAAACCGTGCAAATATTGACATACAAACTAATTTAAATCAGATGATGAGAAATTTATCTAAAAATTATAATACATCTGCATCTTTATATAATAAGCAAAGCAGTATAATAAATCGTCACCAAGATTTAGTAGAATCAAATACTAAAAAATTAAATAAACAATTGGATGATTTAAATGCCATTTCCAATGAGATTGCATTAAAAACTCGTATGATTGAGTTGAACGAGGAATTAGCAGACAAGAAAGTTCGGCAAAAAAAGATGATAATTGGATTTTTTGTTTTATTGCCAATATTGATTTTGCCAATTCTATTAATAACAAGTGGTAATTTAAGTCCATTTGTTGGAATCGGGGTAATATTATTATTCATAGTTGGATATTTAGTTTATATTTTGGTGGTATATTTAAGAGGAAAGAAGAAGAGTTTTAAGGCAGCAAAAGTTGAGAAGAAAGAGCCTAAGAAAGAGAGTACATATATATCGAAGTTAAGAGCTTATTATGAGAAAGAGAATAATATTATTAAAAAACAATTGCAACAACAAGTATATGGAGATTGTGATTGTCCAGCTGAAGAGGAAAGGGAAATAAAGATAGAAGATGAGTTTGATTCGGAGGAAATGAAGGCAAGATTAAGTTCTTACAAGGGAAAAGTTCCATCTGCAATGACTTTAGCAGATTTTCAAGAATTATGGAGAACAATTGGATGTAGAAAAGATTTGAATGATAAAGATATCAAATATTGGAAGGGTTTAGGAACTATTGACAAAGTAATGGAAGATATGAAGACATATTATAGATTAGCATCGACTTGCACTGGAAACAAGGATCAGAACGAGTTTTGTTTGCCAGATAAATGCACTAAAAAGAATTATTTATTGGATGCGAATGGACCATTTATGTATTATGATGGTTCTGCGCCACCACAACAGATATATCCAGAGCCAGTAGGTAAAGTGAAGGTAAGTGGTAATGGTAATGCATTTACATTACCGGATGAGATACAGAAAATATTGGAGAATATAGAAAATCCAGTGAAGAAGTTATTTTTTGCATTTTGGTTTATGCATATGATGAAAAGGGGAATATCTTTTGATGATCCAAGATTAAAGAATCAATTAGAAGTGATTGAATTTGAGGATTCAAATGCGACACCATCACCTTTCTGGGCAGAGATAAAATTACCTTTGGTGTCTGAAATGGATACAACTGTTAAGAAGGTATGTCAAAAATATAATTCCGACAGAAGAGATTTAGGACAAGGAGTTGGAAAATTTTTGGTGGATACTTGGAATTATTTCTTCAATGAACCAATACCTAATACAATATATGATAGATGGTTACGAAGATTGAATGAAGCGATAGAAAATCAGGATGAGTTGGAAGAACATTATGAACAATTTATAAAGGAGATAATGACGGACAATAGATTTTTGGAGAAATATGGAAATATGGATAGGTTTATGGATGTTAAGATGAAAGAGATGATGAAAGATTTTAATGATAATTATGGATTTTCTCAGGCACAAGTTACTAGAATATAAAGATTGTAAAAAAAATATATGGATATTATAAATGAATAAAGCAAATAAAATAAAAAGTGTAGCTTATGATCCAACACGTTTTGAGTGGATAAGTCAATCTGTATGGGATCCAGTTAGTAAAAAAAATATAAGCGGGTATCAAACAGTCGCAGATTGTTTAAATTATTTAAAATTATCTGGACAAGGAGATAAAAAATTAGCATTTTGGCCAGATTCTAATTCAAGAGAAGGTAAAGGTTGGTGTTATACAACAACTTCAAAATATAATCCAGACAGTGATAACAGTTCTGGTAATATGGAAATATATCAAATTTCAAGTAATCCATCTTGTGATAGAATAACTGACCAAAATGTAAATATATGTACATCATTAGATTATGATAAATTTCTTAAAGCAAAAGAGCAATTGGCATCAGAAATTAATGCAAAACAGAATAGTTTAAGGGATTATGAAGTAGCTATTTATTCATTAGAGAAGGGTATTAGTAATCAGCAAGCGAGAACTGATTTAGAAAATTTAGAAAGAGAAAAGAGACGTAAGGCTGATAGTGAGAAGATAAAAGAGAAGATTGAATTGCATAATAAGCAGTTAATGACATTAACAAATTCGATGAGTAATCAGGGAATACAGTTGTCTGATAAGAATAGATTATTGGCTACGACAAATTCAAATATACAGAAGAAATTTTTGACACTTACTAATGTAAATGATCAAATAAATACATTAACACAGGATGTTAATGAAAGTAATCAGAATTTGGAGAGAAAGGATCAGATAATAAAGACGTTAAAAGCTATGATAATAATATTATTTATATTGTTTGTAGTTATGATTGCATATTATTTTTCAGGAAATTTGGAGAATCAATTTCCTAATACATTTGGTGCTATAAAAGGAACCATAACTAATATAAAGAATATTTTTTAGACATCATCTTCATTATCTGGATTTTGATTAATTGTAAATCCAATTAAATGCGTAGGAGTGCAACATTTTCGTCCATATTTTTTCTCGAAATGTTTTTTCATTTCCCTCTTTAATGGAATCTTTTGACTATTATAAGTATTCAAATACCATATTTTAAAATCATCATGCACAGTTTGTATTGATATTTTATCTTTATTGTTATCAGTTTTAATTAATTTATTTGTAATATAATCGATATAGATATCGTTATCTTTTTGGTATTCTTCGGTGAATTTTTTGACTGAAGGTGGAATTTCAAGTCCATTTTTCTTATAAACTTCGAAATATGTGTTAACTAATAATGACATGAAACTTTCTGCCCATAATGGAATTTTATCACCAAGATATTTATCCTTTAAAAATTCATTTTCATTTTTTGGATTATCCACGAAACTGCTTCTGAATTCCAATGCCTTCACACGACGCCAAGTTCCATTATCATCACCCGGTAATTTTGGCATATCATTGCAAAAAAGAATTAGTTTAAATTGTGGCTTAAATTCAATAAAATTAGACCATAAACCTCGCCCTTTTATTTTATCTCCTCCAGAATATTCTTTCATTAAACCAACATTAATTCTCTCTCCCTCATCAGGTTCTTCAAGATATGCATATCTTTTCCCCTTACTTTCGACAACTTCGGGACTTACCGAATTGCTTGCACCTCTTTTAGCAGTGAAAAGAGTAATTGGGAATTTACATGAATAAGAACCCAAACCTTCAACTAATAATTGATTAATCTTAGATTTACCATTACCACCTGAACCTGTCCAAAAATGAAAACTTTCATCTGCATTATGACCTTCGATTAACGAAGACATAAGAGTTAACATAAATATTTTATCTCTGGGATCAGTCTGCACTTTTTCAAGAAATTCATTAATTTCTGCGAGATAGGGAATATTTTCTGAATATGGAATATAATTGACGCCACAACTGAGTGAAATAAAATCATCGGGTTTACCATCTCTGAATTCTCCAGTTTTTAAATCCAATACTCCATTTTTAAAAGAGAATAAATAATGGTTTTCATCCAATTTATTTAAAAATTCTTTATCATAAAACAAACCTCTGCATTCTTTCATAACATTTTCTATAAATGAAGTAGTTTTCAGATTTTTTGTAATTCCATTCAATTTTTCAATTTTTAAATCTATCTGTTTTATTTTACATTCCAATTCATATTTCTTCTTTTTATCAGTCTCCAATTCCTTTTGATCATCCAATAATTCAATCTTCTCATAATGATAATTTATCAATTTATTATACTCATTTACTAATTCATTACTTATTTTATTCCTTAATCCGATGCCCATCTCATCCTCTATCCAATTATGTCTGTGAAAACTATACCATTTTTGATTTTTTATGGATGCACAAACAAATTGATATTTATATAATCTATGAAGAACTTTTGCTATATCTACGTTAGTTCCAGTCATCGATTGTTCTATAAATGTGCGTATCTGACCGTTCCGAAATTCATTATATTTTTCAGGATTATCAATACGAACCCAGTGATGAATACTACCCAGATTAATTCCATCTGGAACTATTTTTATTTTATTCCAGAATTCATCACAAGCACCATGTGTGTATTTTCCACTTCTTTGACTAAAATCATCGAATATAGCCAATAAATCTTCATTATGGGGTTCAATAGAATGTAAAGCGAATCCAACATCTCTCCATTCTTCATATACATCTGCGCGATGATCTGCGAGTAAATTTACTAATTCGTAAATTTCGGTGATATCTTCTTCAGATAAATTGGAAGGTTCTTTTTTTCTATGCAGTTTTTTTGCAATATTTTTCAATTTATAATTATTGACTTCTTCCAACTTACTTTCTTTAATTGGAGTTGTTTCAGTTTTATTCCTTATACTAAGAAGTGATGGTAAAGTCAATTTATTATAATTTTTTATATCAATAGGTGACATATTATAGTCAAACACGTATTTAAGCTCATATTTTGGAATCCCCGGCTTAGTGCTTCCATACATATACCATCCAACTTGATCAATAACAGCTTTATCAATTGCTTGAGAAATAGTATTTTCAATTGGTAGTGTTTTAAAATGTTCGTCTAATTCTTTAATTACATTTTCACGAATAATATTCTGAATGGATGGCTCACTAACTATAAATGGATACATAATGTGAATACCATCTTTCATTTGATTTTTCGCTTCATAAGGCTCAGGACGTTCGAAAACAAAAGCTTTCAATAATTCATTTTTTTGAGAATCATTTAAATCGAAATAATTAATTATTTGTTCTGTATATACTTGACATATCTTTTTAACAAAAAAATAACTAAATGTGCGTTTTTTGACATCCAATTTAAAACGCAAATCTATATCTATAATAAATGGACTTATATCAGCATGATGCTCAATAATATGCGTATCTAATTTACAATGAATCATTTTAGCCATAAGAGTGAAGAATGTTTTTAACTGAGGTCCTTCAATAAAGAATTTACCGGTATTTTTACCAACACCGGTATGTGTATAACTACCTTTTTTAATACGATTTTCGTTGAGGAAATTTATAAATTGTTGTTCAAGTTGTGCGATTTCATTTTTATTAAGTTCTAAAGTTTCTGGGGTTTCCATTTCTTTCTATAATAAAATAAAATTTCTTTTAATACACATTTTTCTATAAATACGCGTTTATTTTTGTAAAAAAAATTGAAAATAAAATAATTTAAAATGAATTCAGTTAATAGATTAAAGATGGAAAAAGATTCCCAGATTAATTTAAGAGTTCAAAGAAGAATTAATACAGATTTAGCTGAATTAGGAAAAAATATTACGGAGTTAAATGAAAATGGAATTTATTGGCATGTTGACGAAGATAATATTCGAGAAATTTATATAGTTATTACTGGCCAAGAAGGAACTCCATATGCATATGCCCCATTTTTCTTCAAATTTAAGTATCCAGATATGTATCCATTAGTCCCACCAGAGGGAAAATTCTGCACATCAGATGGAAGAACAAGATTTAATCCAAATTTATATGTTGAAGGAAAAATATGTTTATCCATTCTAGGAACTTGGAGTGGTCCTAGTTGGACTCCTGTTATGACTATTAAAACAGTAATAATGTCTATATCTGGGTTAGTAATGTGTTCAGAACCATTGAGAAATGAGCCAGGATTAGAAACATCAAGAAAGCAAGATATATATGAATATAATGCTGTTGTTGAATTTCGCTCATTAAAAGTTGGATTAATAGATCAGTTAACTAATTGTCCAGAGATATTTCATCCAATGTATGAAAAGATGGTGGATAGATTTAGGAAGGATTTTATGAAGATAATGGGAAGAATTGTTGAAAATGAATCAAAATATAAAGTCGAGACAATAAGACCGAGATATGGGGCGGAATGTAAAATAGATTATCCTAATTTGAAAACAGAAATGATAGAATTGGGTAAAAAATTTGGATTGTCTTATATGACAGAAATTCCTAAGCCTATTGAAGTTGAATTAACTTTTGAAGGAAAACCTATAACTACGAAGATACCTGCAAGTAATTTTGAATTGGGATTGGAGATAGAATATGAAGGAGCAAAATACAAGGTAATGAACTATAAAAATGGAAAAAAATACTGGAAAAAAATTGAAATAATTTCAATTTAAAATTATAAATATTATATATAGAAAATGGAATTTTGTAAAAATTGCGGAAGTATATTATATTTTCAAGAAGAAGAAGGAAAATTAATCTATTATTGTCAATTATGTGGCTTTAAACAAGAATCAACAAAAACATTGATATCTCAAAATTCATATTCCAAAAGTAATATAGCATCATTTGGAAGTAGAAAGAATTATGTTTATGATAAAACCTTACCAAGAACAGCAAAATATGTTTGTCCAAACGATAAATGTGAAACCCATAAAGATCCAGAGAAAAAAGAAGCTATATTTTTCAATGAAGGTGATAGTTTAAAACATATTTTCATATGTCGGACTTGTCAGACTGAGTGGAAGTATTAAATTTTTTTATAATGATACGTCTCCTAGTAAAAGTAATATATTCAATATGTTTGTGATATTTTTTTATATCACTTTTAGTAAATCTAAATGATTTTGCATTAAACTCTGATTCTCCTTTTTGATTTATAAGTTGTGACATTTCAAGAAAAATTTCAAGAGATTTATTATCATGTGTATCTTCAATTATATATAGGCCTCCTTTGTGTAATTTATTAAAAAATATTAAAAAAGTATTATATTGTGCTTCTCCTAAATGATTACCATCGTCTATAATTATGTGAAATTTTTCTTCAGGTAATTTTTTTACTATTTTTAAATTTGTCGAATCTCCCTCAATTAGATTAAATTTATCTAATTCAATTCCTCTGTCATTCAAAAATACCAAACAAGGTTTAATATCAATATCTATACCAGTTATTATAACATTTTTAAAATATTCATCCCAAATCAATAATCCTTTTCCCTGTAAAACTCCAATTTCAAGTAATCTAATTTTCTTATCCCTATATGGACTAAATATTTCATCATAATAAACCAAATAATCATTATCATTACTTGAACGATCTCCTCCATAATTCGAAAAACCATTATGTTTTACTTTTTCATTTATGTAATGTTTCCCAATTTCATCTAAGGTTTTCATAAATTATAATTATAGATTTTTTTTATTAAAAAAACATAAAAATTATTCTATTCTTAGTTCTTCAACTCTCCAATCCTCGAATGTCCCATTCGGTAAAGGTCTCCTAATTATATAAGGTATCTTTCTTTCTCTTAATTCTTTCATAGCAATATCTATTGGATTTTCCAAATTACCGACCTCTACAAGTGGAGGTGCTCCTTTTGAGATTTGTTCTGCTCTTTTTCCAACAATTCTAGCTTTCTCGTATTTTGTGAGAAATGGAATAGTTTTTCTTTCTTTACTTGAAATCATTTTCTCATATGTTTCTCTGAAATCTTCAATATTGTCGATATGTTCCAATTCCTCAATTTTATTTGTAATATTTTCTCCCTCTTCCTCTAAATTAATATTTTCATCATTTTTAAAACTTTCATTTTCATTTTCGAATTCTGACATAGTTTTAATAATATATTACATTTTTTTTAAACTATTTTAATTCAATTTTTTTTGTAAAAAAAATGAATAAAATTATGGAAGATTATGTGATGGTAAAATGGAGGAAATACAAAGTCCAGTAGAAAAATTTTCAATTGTAATAACAGAAGACTGTCGTCTAAGATTTTTATCAGATAAACATACAACTGAAATTTTAAAAAGTTGTAATTTTAGATTTGAATCTCCAGTTAAATTTCGAAATATGGAAGTAAATCGGTTTGTTCCTTTAAAAATTGGGAAATTAATATATGCATTATTTAACACTGGAACAAATCCATTCAATTATTATCCTGTAACTAAAAATACAATTTTATTTTATCCAGATTCATTTTTCAATATGGATTCAAAAAATCACGAAGAAATGTTAAAGAGTGTTGATGTGATAAATCATTTGTTAAAAGCTGAAATAAAAACAATAGCAACTATCGCAATATCATGCGATATTCCCAATTATATATTGGACCACCCAAATCCTGACAATGACATTCGAATATTAGTGCCTATAAGTTTAGTTAATTTATACCTTAAAATGGAAGAATTCAACATTAGAAAAATGAAAAAAAATCTACCATCAATATATATGTCAATGGTTAATGCATATATTTGTCACGATAAAGGTATTTGTTCAGTTAAACAAGGTAAAACATTTAGAAATATATATACAATCTCATTTATTGGAAATAAATGGTTTGAATTAATATTGAACGATTGCGTTAAGAGATATGTTGGAGATGATGAGATTTATATATATGAAACTTGTTCGAATGTATTAGATTATGGAAAGAAGGACCAAAATTATTACAATTTTTTAAGGGAACAATTTAAAATGTTTGAAAAACAATATTCCAAAGTTGATTATTTTTATTCAGGAAAAACAATTATTGATAAGGATAATCCAACATTTATACAGATAATCGATGATATTTTTAATTCTAGATTATTGTGTTTTAAATTGGATGCCCATTTATTTAAGAAGAGTTATATTATTTATGAGGTGATCTTAAATAATATAGGATTTCAGTTCAAGTTGAGTATAAATTGTCCAGATATTTTAATGGGAAAAACCGATTCGGAAAAACAAAATGAAATTGAAAAACTGATTGAAGAAGAGGAAAAAGAGAAAAAAATAAAAATAGAGAAGAATAGAAAAAAAAGAGAAAAAGCAAAAAATAAAGAATTTTTATGCAATCAGAAAAAAATTGCAAAAAATATATGCAATCAAATTATGCAATCAATCAAAAATAAATATGATAAATTATTCACAAAAGAAATCGCAGAAAAAATAGCGAAAGAAGCTCAAGAATATTTTTCTATTAAAATGCATAAGAAAACTATTGCTAAACAAATCGCGATAGAAGAACAAAACAAATTAGCGATAGAAGAACAAAACAAATTAACGATAGAAGCACAAAACAAATTAACGATAGAAGCACAAAACAAATTAGCGATAGAAGCACAAAACAAATTAGCAATAGAAGCACAAAACAAATTAGCGATAGAAGCACAAAAATGCAAACTTAAAAATTTAAATGACCAAAATTTCTGCGAAATAGGATCAGATGAATACCTCAGAAGAGTAAAAGAATGGAATATTCTTAAAATGAATCCATACCTATTCTGTTATCCAATAGAACAAACCATATTCAAAAAACCTGTTTTAGAAAAAAATAACGATATATGGTTATTCAATTTATGGAATTATAAATAAAAATTATCTATAATTAATAATTCTTTACTGAGTAAAGTGACGAGACAAAGCCTTCATCAAAGTATTGTAGTGGCAATTCTCATCCTGAACAACCTTGCCCTTCTTGTCCTTAACAGCACAAAGTTCGGGGAAAAGACCCTGAAGAGTAGAATCCATATTGATCTTACGCTTGTTAGTCTCGTCCTGAAGCTTGTGGTGACGAATGTAAGAAGTAACCAACTTCAAAGCCTGCTTACGGCTAACAAGAAGATGGTCAGAATCATAAGTCAAGTTATCGACAATGAGTTGTCCGTCATTGTCAGTAAGCGACTTGTTGGCCTCAAAGAAGGAGCGCATCTCAGCAGTGTAAACTGGCTTGAGCTGCTGTAAGCCCTTGTTTCCATTGGAAGCACGGTTCTCACGGCTGCGCTTGCTCTTCTTATCAAGACGCTTGACATCACGTTCAAGCTTCTTGATGTTAGCAGAGACGGAACGAGTGCCCTTGATAAGGTTCTGAAGAAGAGCCTGAGCAGAGCGAGCCATCTCAATTAAAGCAAGAGCCTCAGTCTGAAGAGGAGAAACATCAGATGAATCAACATCTACAGTCTCGACGGCCTCGACAACCTCGACGGGAGCAGGGGCAGGTGCAGGTGCAGCCTTGGCTGCCTTGGATTCAGGAGCAGGAGTGGTCTCTTCCTTCTTGGAGGACTTAGCGAGA
>Ga0194123_10004579_pt1 | contig 15534 bp, 5 predicted proteins | sample TA2MahsurfametaG_5_FD_155479 | JGI IMG/M metagenome (GOLD analysis project Ga0194123, IMG submission 155479) | Freshwater microbial communities from Lake Tanganyika, Tanzania - TA2015023 Mahale A surface | ecosystem: Environmental > Aquatic > Freshwater > Lake | place: Tanzania: Lake Tanganyika... | reverse complement strand
ACTCTTCGCTCGCTGACGCGTAGTTGTTATTCGGCTCAAACCTAGACCACCGGGTAAAAGACCAAGCCTCACCCGTCACCCATCGCCAGCCACCACTTGGCTCCAAGTAGCTAGATGCTGTTTTATCCTGATAAGCGCCAATCCAAGGACCCCACATAGCGCCTCCAATTGCTCCCCGCGAGAACGCCGATCGAGGCACTAGTCTCGACACAAAAATAGCTTCGTCTGCCGAGGTAATGGTCACCAAATGAGTGAGGAATCCTGCTCTGGGGGGAGCCATCCGCTCTGCACGAATCTTCGCAGCCTCCCAGCTCAGTCCCGCTGGAACCGGAACGTAAGCATAGAAACGGCCAGAGGCAGATCGACCCACGGAAACTGGCTAGGCGTTGCCTCAACAACATAGCCGGTCACCGGATTTGGAGGATTTACAGGTAAATCGTTCCAGACGGCATCTTGTTTTGTCTGCCCGGCTCCGACGTTAAAAAAAAGGTGGAGGAAATCTTCCGGCGCACCATTAAAGGAATTATTCGGCTCGAAGCGGGCCCAGCGTGTTGCAGCCCAAGGCTCGCTGTTCACCCACTGCCATCCAGATGACGGCTCCGAATAATTCCCGGAGGAGCGGTCCTGGTAACCTCCAATCCACGGACCCGCATTCCCCCAGTTGTAAGTTGGAAACGCGGACGTTGGTAAAAGATTATTTACCACCGTTGCCTCATCCGAGCCCGTGATTGTTGCCAGATGAGTCACATACCCAGAGCCGGGCGCTGCACTGGTGGCCGCTGCATCCCGCGCCGACGTCCAAGTGATTCCTGCCGAAATACCAACGTACCGGTAAAGACTTCCTCGAGGCCCTGACGTCCATCCCGTTCGGATACCTGGCTGGGCCTCAACGATAAAACCCGGGACGATTTGCGGATCACTGGAAACACTTGATGGGTTATTGACGAGATCATTCCATCCTCGAGAGGCACTGTTGGGTCGAACCAAGTGAATATAATCTTCCCCAGCGTAACGATTATTGGGCTCGCCCGCTACCCAGTCGGTAAATCCGAATGCCTCTCCATCAGACCAAGACCAACCTCCATTACTTTCAGAATATCGAGATGATTCGCGTTGTTGATATCCGCCGATCCAAGGACCGAATAACCACCCCCCCATGACCGTCGGCACAAATGCCGAGTTCGGCAAAATAGACCAAATGAAGTCACTTTCAGTTCGGCTCGAGATGGACGCTAACGTGACTTGCTGACTGGCAGAGGGCGCTTCAATGAGATTCGCTGCACCAAGCGCTTCGGCCCAAGTCACGCCCGCTGGAGCGGAAACAAATGCATAAAAATTCCCACCGAATCCTTGCCGCCAAACCACAGAGGCCGGACGTCCAACCAGAGCCACACTCGACAGCGTTACCGGCCCGTTATGTTCTAAAGAGAGCGTCGCCGAACTTGCGATATTGGAGGTCGGTGAAAATTTCACCGATATCTTGCAAGTCGCTTTTGGCGCTAAAGACACGCAATTGTGAGAGAGTGAAAAACTTTCGGGATTTTGCCCTTTAAGTCCAATTTTTTGAACCTCAAGGCGTCCGAGTCCTCGGTTTTCGATAGTGACGGACAACGGCGCACTACGGGTTACTATCCCTTGACCAGAAAAACTCAAACTTTTTGGTGTAATACTGATACTGGGTTGCGGCGGAGCCGCACCGGTTCCTCTGATGCTAATCGCTTTGGTGCTCGTATTGCTTCTAATCTCCAAAGACGCGCTACGAGCTCCCACAGCGCTCGGCGAGAAAGTAACTGAGATGCTGCATGCCCCATCACGCTCAATCGCAGCACCACAGTTATTAGTGCTTCTGAAATCGCTGGCATGAGGCCCTACCAACGCAATGGTCGAAATCCTGAGAGATCCCGCACCGGTGTTACGAACCGCTACAACTCGTGCCTCACTCGACGTCGCAAATATCTGCGTTGCAAAACTGAGGCTGCTAGGGGTGACAGTCACTTTCGGCGGCGGTGGGGACGTCCCAGTTCCTCTCAACGAAACTGTCTTAAGTGCCCCATTAACTCTAATCTCAAGGGACGCCGAGCGAGAGCCTACAGCTGAAGGGCTGAAGTCGACGCTGATCGAGCAGGAACCATTTCGGGATAAAGGAAACGCACAGTCACTTGAGGCGGAGAAATCAGACGCATTTGCGCCAGTGACCGCAACCGATGACACCTGAACCGTCGCTGACCCCGTACTTCGAACTGTCAAAACCTTTTTTGGCGAAGTAGCACCAAGAGTCTGGCTGGAAAAAGTCAAACTGCTAGGACTCAGAGATACACTCGCCGAAGTCTGCGCAATAGCCGGCGTGGTGAAAAAAGAGCGAGAGGCCGACTCTTAGACCGACATGTCCACGGGCCATAAAAGTCCTTTCTAATTCATAGGATTCAATTACTCGAGGAGAGGGTTTACTACTTTACAAATCTATCCGGATACTCAAACAATAGAACCCCTCTAGTCAATAGCCCATGATTTATGTGAGTTTCCAACTCGACCCCTGAACCAAGGGGCTTACAGACGAGCGGTGGATGGCGCAGGGGGAATCAAGTGTCTCCATTTATTGGTGAGGTTTTCAAATTCTTAATTGACAGGTTCTGCGATTAATATCGTCGGATACACTTTTGATCCCACTCTGTTTTGACCTAAAAAATACATCGGCGGCTTTAACGATGACTCGTCGAAATCAAGGACTGCGAGCCCTGTCACTAAAGAGCCATTAAAGGTTGAGAACTCACTCGCACATCCGCTCAGAGTGAAGCGCAGGTCATACATATTGAATGAAGAATTGATCACGCGAATCTGGCCACTACCCTTGCAGCCCGACTGTGCGTCAGAAAACGACAGCTTGCCCGAGGGATCAATCTCGTACGACTCACCGTAGTCACTCGCCCATTTCCCCGACACCAAGGGTAGAGAACTCGGATTGTTGTATACATCAGCAAACAAAAACTCGACATTCGACTCGACGCTAGTGTTCCCGGATGTATCGGTAAAGACCAAGTCGCCAACAATACTCGCCCGCTCCTCGATCTCGCCGAGGAGGACTCCGGTACCGGAGACCGCGCCATCTTCCGCGGCGGTGTAATCGATTCGAATCTCACTGCCGGATGCGACAGCCAGACCCCAAATCGAAAAGGTAGATTCTTCGTCGTCAATTCTCAACCCTTGGACGGCACCAGTCTCTCCCGTGAACACCAGCACGTCAGAGTCCTCTAATTCGCCGATCCATATTCCACCAACCTTGGCGGCCTTCACTGCGGCAACCGATCGGTTTTCGAATCCAACTGTTAGCTTCACGCGGGTCGTCGAAGAAGATGACGACACACCACTCAATTTTTCGTCAATCGGCCATGCTGAACACAGATCGCCTACCTCGCAAATGACTCGGTCGTTATCCGAATCAGACCCAGCGATGAGTAGATAAGTGGTCGTTGATTTCAACGGGGTCAGATTGAAATCACGCTCATTAAGTGTGGTCGAATCAACCTGAACGAAGGCTACCGTTTTCTGCGAAATTGCATCCCAAACCAAGATATAGACCGGGGTCGCCGAGGAGGATGTTGCGGTCGATCCGGCAACTCGCATCGATACGACGACGTCCTGAGTAAGTCCGGAGGTATCGGTAACACGCAAGATCACTGAATAGGCGCCCGGCGCCACACCGGTCCGGTCGACGGAGAGCACATAGGTGTCCGCGCTGGTCGATGAACTTGATTTGACGATCTTCAACCATTTCGCAGAAACAAGCGGTGATACATCGCGTACTGCAGCAGTCCCAAATTTCCGAATATTCAGCGCCTGCGTCGAACCCGTTGATCCGAAATCCAAGATCGCCGGGTCGACACTCAAGTAACTCGGTGTCGATCCACCGGACTGCTTTTTCTCCAACGCGTACGCGACACTTTTTGCAGCATCGACGAGTCCGTAGCCGTATTCTTTCGTCTTCGAAGACTGGCCCGCGACAGGCGAAGTCAGTCGCCCCGCCACCAACGCCGAGTCAAAGTCCGCGGGCGTCATCGCCGGCCACACCGAGCGCATCAACGCCGCCACACCGGCTACATGCGGTGAAGCCATGGAAGTGCCTTGGGTCGATTTATGGCTTGGAACGCGGGTATCACTTGAACCCCGAAGTCTCCCAGAAGCCCATGCAGAGTGAATTCCAGGCTGTGAAAATGCGATACGCCTAAAATCTCCGCCTGGAGCTGCAATGTCGACATAATCTTGCACTTGTGAGTAATGCGCGCGCGAGCCGTCGGGGCCCGTCGCCCCCACCGCGACGACACCTGGGCAGTTTGCTGGCGAATTCGACGGGTTGAGCTTCTCGTATCCGTTTCCGGCCGAAGCAACAACAATCACCCCCGCCGCGCGGGCGGCGTTGATCGCATCTTGATAAACCTGAGGACACTCACCCTTTCCGCCCAGACTCATATTTATGATGTCTGCTTTTCGAGCGGCGCGAACCCCGGCGACGGTCAACCCTGCTGCGTATCGGATCGCATTCGTAGTCGATATAACGGGACACCCTCCATTCCCGCAGACTCGCAGGTTCATCACCTTGGTTTTTCCACCGGTACCCGCGACACCATAACCGCCGATGCCATTGTCCGCTGCTGCGGCGACGGTTCCCGCGACATGAGTACCGTGGTAACCGAACCCTCCATAACCATCATCATAGCCAGGGTCGTCTGGATTAGCGTCAAGGCCATTGCCATCGATGGCAACCGCAAGATCCTCGATGAAATCGTAGCCTGCCACAGACTGAGTAGACAGATCCGGGTGTGCCGCGTAGATCCCCGAGTCGATTACCGCGACCACCACGTCACTTTGCGGCGCAGACGATTGCAACAGCAGCGCTTGACTCAACTTGATTGCATCGTAATGCCAGCGCTGCTTGTATGCCTCAGGGTCTCCGATCGAATGGGTCGATTGAATAAAATTGAGCTCCCCTCGCTTCGCGCCGATTTTTCGCGCTAGATCCTGTGCGACTTGGCTCATCTCGATATAGTTTCTAAGCTCGTCCGAAGCGAACTGCGCTCCCAGTGCTTCTGCGACGCTTCGCGAGTCTTCGACACGACCACCTGTTGAGGAAGAGTCGCTTGGGGCCGATTGAGCGAGTACCCGCGCCTCTTCACGAAGGGAAGCCGCCGCGATACGTCGATCGATCTTCACTAGAGCCGTCGCGCCGTAGTCAATGATTTCGCCCGCGGGTATCGACATCTCCCGAAAGTATCCCTGAACCTCCCGCCGGAACTCTCCCGAGTCGTCTGCCTCCAACGCAGAAGCCGATACGGTATCGGGTGATCTAGAAAATAATCCACCCTGCCCCTTACTGAGATCGGCAAGAGTCGATTTCAAATCGATATTTTTGCCTTTGGAAATAATGACTTCGTTGTCCACAAAGCTCGGCGGAGAAAACTCAGCCTTTTTTTGTACTGACTGGATTCCAGCCGCGGGCGGCAATAGGCGCAAAACATAACTCGAGCCACCTTTTTCCGCTTGCACAACCAAGTAGTAGGAGCCTGTTTCCCTGACCAAAATCGATTTGGTTCCTAAATCCTCTACAGCCGCCTGCAGATAGGTCTTGCAATCTGAGGAGAGAAGTCCGAGATACAAGACGTCCGCCGACGCGGCGTTAGGGTTGAAATTAGCCGTTGTCAACTCGATCAACGACCCTGCCGATAAAGTGGTGCGGTAGGAGTCAAACTTATCGGTGGCATTGGCGTATCGATCGCCCGCTTTCCCCGTACTGACTTGGGTCACATAGCCGCCGATCACAGCGGGCGCGTTCGCAAATTGCGATGCCGCGCAGGTGTTGTTATCTGCCGTTACGGTTTGTCGGGGATCGTTCGTATCTGCATCAATCAATAGTCCACTATTGACGGACAGCGCACCGGAAATGGTGATGGTCTCGGGCGCCACACCCGTGCCCTTCAAGCTCACCGTACGATCCGCAATATTGCTCTTGATAACGAGCGAGCCAGTGCGTGAGCCGGTCGCCGAGGGCGTGAAGAACACCGTGATCTCACAGGTTCTTGCCGGCGCGATTGACGAGGCCGTGCACGTCTGTACGCCACTGAACTCGGCTGAGTTCGAGAACATCACCGACGATACCTGCAGCGGCGCCTTTCCGGTGTTCGTCAGCTTCAGCGTCAGACCCGAACTCTTGGTGCCGGTTAGAGTACTCGGGAAAGAAAGACTCGTGGGAGAAATCGTGATCGCAGGCTGGGCTGGAGCGGCGCCCGTGCCCTTCAAGCTCACCGTACGATCGGCGATATTGCTCTTGATAACGAGCGAGCCAGTGCGTGAGCCGGTCGCCGAGGGCGTGAAGAACACCGTGATCTGACAGGTTCCCGCCGGCGCGATTGACGAGGCCGTGCACGTCTGTACGCCACTGAACTCGGCTGAGTTCGAGATCATCACCGACGATACCTGCAGCGGCGCCTTTCCGGTGTTCGTCAGCTTCAGCGTCAGACCCGAACTCTTGGTGCCGGTCGGTGTGCTCGGGAACGAAAGAGTCGTGGGAGAAATCGTGATCGCAGGCTGGAGCGACGTCTGCGCCGAAGTAGGTTCGGGCATCCACAAAACAGCCAACCCCACTGCCAGGCCCAAGATACGCCACGTGAGAAACTTAGCCATGACCTCGCGCGCTCCGAACTATGCCAATTTATAGACTCGACCGGGGTTTAATACAACTATATTTTGGGTCGCGCAAGGATTTCGAGATTTTCGCTCCAAAAATTCAACGCTTTGGAGAAACTGACGTCAACCGATGGGAGACTCTAGACCGGAGCGCTACTCTAGGGGCGTCGGATGCAAAAACCGCCAACAAGACAAACTCCGTGGCTTTGGCCGACTAACACGAAGGAAAATCTATCGTAAATCCAGTAAGTACCATCCGGCGATGCCGAGTAGCTTTCGACGTCGACTCACATCACATCTGACTTGTTGATTGCTCGCACCCCACGATGAATACGAATTTTTATCGGCTTTCCTTTCTCGCCACTAATTGGGAAATAGAGCAAGTCGCGGATTCCATCGCCATCAACGTCCTCGATCACATAGTTATAAATGCCGGGGCCACTAGGCGCTAGAGGTAGCGCGGCATCTTTGACTCGATCAAAATCTCCGGTGCCATCATTGACGTATATGACAGGCAGTCGCGGTCTTTTTGTGGGAGCTGCATACAGCAAAATGTCTTGATAGCCGTCCGCGTTGAGATCGGGACAGGCCATACGGTTTGGTTCGAGGTTACGTGTCAGTTCGTTTCGGATCGTCAGCGTATTCCGCTTCAGTTGGCCTGTGGAGTCGACAGAAAATGAAAACAACTTGTCGGTTCCGATTAACTCTGTTTGCCCGTATATAAGTAACTGCCCGTAATAACCACCGACTATTTCTTGAGCATTTAGATCTGTTATGACCTCCGACTGCGACTCAGGGGTCCTCTTCATTTCACAGAAAAAACCGAAACTTGGGTCTACGTAGTCCTTGCCATCAATGCTGACCAGTGCAGCGCCTGAGGGAGCCGCGTTCCCGCAACATAATTTTTGACCGGAATATCCTGGATAACCGAACTCGCCCATCTTTACCCACCCATCGGCTGAGTACTTTCTAGCCTCGACGCCTACCAGTGAGCCGCTTGTGGCGCTGATAGCAAACTCAGATCCTTTTTCCGCTGTTGAGGGCGCGAGAAACTGGGCGCCCTGACTTGAGACCCACTCATATCCCGGCGCCTTGATCCAACCGTCTAGCCATCGCCATCCTTGCGGGCCTTGCGAGAAGCTCGTTTCGATAACATCAAATTCTCCTGACGCGTTGGCAGCGAGCACTAATTGGCTATGCCACGCTGCAGCACCCCAAGTTGAGGCGCTGTATAACCCGTTTCCTTTACTCATCAGAGCGACATTGAATGCGTACTGATTCGTTGGCGGGCTGTTGATCCGGCGGGCATCCTCACGCTGAACGGCATAAATCACATCCTTATAGCCATCATTATTGAAGTCTTCTAGAACGTAGTACTCACCAACTCCGCCTAAATCAACCGGAGTGGCACCAAAGTATTCTGAGGTCCTCTCAGTGAAGTTACCGGAATAATCCTGCTTGAAGATATACGCACGACTAGGCGTTGGGCCTGTGAATTCGGCTCCTGCGGTAACGGGGGAACACCAGATATTAAGCAGTAAATCCTTTCGACCGTCGTTATCAAAATCATTAACGACGACGTGTTGTAAACTTCGGCCTAGCCCAGTTTCCCCGCACGTTTGCTGGAAGAGTGGCTCAAGGTCCGACAACAGCTTTGGTTCCGCTGAAAACGGCGTATCCACCTCAAACGTTGCATTAACACTGCACGGCGCCGTAATCACTCCCGTCACATACTTGATCGTCGCGCCCTCGGATCTCAGCGTTCCATTGCATCCCGTCACCACGGGGCGATAGCCGGACTGGGGCGATAACGTAAATGTCCCCGTATTGCCTGCCGGTACCGTCAGTGACGCGGGTGAAATCGTCCCAGAGCCCGAGACTGTCGTGGAAATCTTATGATTCCTCGGCGCGGTCGCCGTCCCGAGCAGTGGCAGAGAACTCGGCGCGACATTGCCCTTGATCTCGAAGAACGCGCTCTTCGATCCGATCGTCTTCGGACGAAACGACACCGCAATCACGCAATTTCCCGAAGGTGCAATGGGTGCGCCGCAGGTGTTCGTGATCGAAAACTCGGTAGCGTCCTCACCTTTAAGAGTGATGGTCGACACCTCGAGTGGTGCCGAGCCTCTGTTCCTCAGCGTGACGCGCCGCTCAGCGCTTGTCGACCACGCGGGCGTGCCCGAGAACGTAAGGCTCGTGGAGGAGAGCGCCAGTACGGGCTTGGGCGGCGCCATCCCCGTACCGCGGATGCTCAATGATTTGGTGGCGACGTTACCTTTGATCTCGATCTGTGCCGATCGGGCTCCAGCCGCTGAGGGGCTGAACGACACCGAGATCGTGCAGTCGCCGCCCGGGGCGACCGGCGATCCGCAGGTGTTGGTACTGGCAAAATCAGTCCGGTGATCGCCCACCACCGTGATGGTCGAGATCTGAAGAGTCCCCTTGCCCGTGTTCCTGACCGAGACGGTCTTCGTCTCGCTCGAGGTTCCTGTCACGGTACTCGAGAACGACATGCTCGTCGGCGAGAGCGTGAGTGTGGGCTTTGGCGGGGCAGCGCCGGTTCCCTTCAGGGTGATTACGCGATCAGCGACGTTGCTCTTGATCAAAAGCGAAGCCGCGCGGGGGCCTTCGGCCGTCGGACGGAACGTCACGGAAATCGTGCAGGCGCCGTTTGCTGAAAGCGCGTCGCTACAGCCGTTCGTGGCCGAAAACTCCGAAGCTTGATCACCACCGACGGAGACTGCCGAGATTTGCAGAGTGCCAGTACCTGAGTTCTTAAGCGTAATCGCCTTCGGCGCGCTCGACGTCCCGCTCGGTGTGCTCGAGAAGCTCAGCGAGGACGGCGATACCGTGAGCTTCGGAGAGGTTTGGGCGAGCGCGAGGTGCGGCGTCGTCTGGACCGCTACACCAAATAAAAGAATAAAAATAGTTAAACGGTTCACACCATGAATCCTAGATCTCGACTTGAGAAGTTGACCACGCTCGGCGCGACGGCCGGCAGATTAGAGGGCGATACCCCGAACCACGAGGCGAGCGTCGCGGCATACTGATCCGAAGAAATGGTCGGGATCATGATCCCGCCACCGATCTCCAACGGCCCGCCCATCTCGAGAAGTGGATAATCGCCATAGATGCGACCGCCGCGTACGGCACCGCCAACCACCATCTGCGTGCCGCCCCATGCGTGATCCGAGCCGTCGCCGTTTGAGGTGAGCGTACGAGCGAAATCCGACTGCGTGAAGAGCGTGACTTGCTCGCTCATCCCGATTTCCGTCATGGCATCGAAGAACGCTTTGACACCCGAGCTGATCTCTCTCAACAATTTCGGATGATCGACGAGTTGAAAATCGTGCGTGTCGAAACCGCCGAGTCCCACGAAGAAAATTTGCCGGGACATCGACAGGTCTGCTCGTTTCGCAATCATTCTCGCAACAGTACGCAACTGTCTCTTGAGCGGCGATCCACGGTTTTCAACAGGCGCTGGCAGCGAACTGAACTCCCGGGCGTCCGACAACGCTTTGTTGAGGCGATCGACATAGCGCAGGGCGCGATCTTGTACTCTGGCGTAGCCTCGATGGTAATAGGTATTGGTTCGATCGCCCAGGGTCGCGGCCAGAACATTCTCGACACTCTGGCGTCGACCCTGGCTGTAGAGATAGCCGTAAGGGTCCATTTGCGGATTGACCGTCAATCCTTGAAACGTGTTGACGCCGTCGAAACCCATCACATACGGATCGACCGTCAAAGAAGATTGAAACAAGGTCTGCCCGGACAAAGACACATTGAGAGGCATCTGCTGCGCACCCGTTTGCGAGGCGAGCACATCGGCCACCCTGCCCGCCCAACCCGATGTCAGCAGAAACTTCCCGCGCAGACTGTGCCATTGATCCTGCTGATCATTGTGCGAAAACAGCTGTGGCGGCAGATCGAAGTTGAGTCGCTCGGCATTTTTATACTGATCTTTGGTCGTCGGCTTGATGAGCGGGCCCACGTTCGGCAGCACGGCCACACGCCCCGACATAAACAAATCGCGAATCTCAGGCATCGCGGGATGAAAGCCAAAGGCATATTGACCTTCCGTCGACCCCGAAGAAATCGACAGGAGGGATTCCTTTTCTATGGCGAGACTCGACGGCGTCCCTGCTCCTCGAGACTTTGCGTACGCCTCGTACTCGCCCGAACTCGTCGGCACGAACATGTTCCACGAATCGTTACCGCCAAAGAGGAACAAACACACGAGAGCCTTGTAATCCGAAAAGCCCGTGACGCCGCTCATCTGACCTAAGCTGACGCCGGGCGTGCGGCCGAGCGCGTAGGCCACGCCACCCGCAGCAGCGGCTTTCAGAAATTGTCGACGGCGGAAATGCATGGTGAGGTCGATATCCTTTGATGCGGCAAGTCAGCGCTGCACGGCGTATTCCGGCGAAACGGTCACCAGGAATATCGCATCCGCAGTCCGGGCTTGCCTGAAAAAATCGAGATGACTCAATCGCGAGCCGTATTGGTTGTCGGTATAGGTCGGGTCGGGTTTCCAGCGACGCAGCTGACGACGAGTCTCGTCGCGCAACGCGGGCGACATCGCATCGGGGGAACCCAGCAGCTTCTTGGCGACGAGGTCGATCAACGGCTCGATGTTGTCGGCGAGTCGCATCTCCTCCTCGATGTCGATGAATATCGAGTTGCCGCGAGTCCAGTTGCTACGAGAGTTTTGATACTGGATTTGCGAGAAAAATAATCCACTCAGCTGAGTATGGAGATTTTCGTTGGCGAGCTGGAGCTCTGGAGCCAATAGCCCCTGCTCCGAAATCTCCCCAGGCGGCGCGTAGAACGGGCTGAAGAAATTGAACACGGACGGCGACTGACCGGGGCTCTGACCCAACCAGTACATTGGTCCGTTGATGAATTTCCCATCGGGGATACTCTCGGCGTAAATCCGCCAAAGCTGGGTCAGTCTCAAGAGCGGCTCTTTGACCTTGCCTGCTGTCGGGCTGCCACTGAGGTCGCGCGCCTCACGATCGAGGAGAATCGCCTTGATCACCGCCTCGAGATTTCCGCGAACTCCGCTTCCATCATTGTTGAAGATCTCAGCTACGCGTCGAACATATGCCGGAGACGGATTGCTGGTGACTAACTTCTGGATCAATTGCTTCGAAATGAACGGCCCCACATTCGGATGATGGAAGGCGTTGTCGAGCGCGAGTTGCAGATCTTTGACACCCCCTTGATTGGCAGGAATGACTCCGCCCGACAAGGAGACGCCTTGATAATTGAGTAATTGTTTCGGTCCGGGTTCATGGAAGTCTTCGTGGACGATCATCGATTTCCCTTGATTGAACCCGTCCTCGTTCGGCCACGGCACGAGGTAGGAGCGGTAGAAGCACTGGTCTCTCGGAACATAATAAAAACACTCGGCCTTCCAACCCGTGAACACCCGCGCGAATCCGCGGATGATCTCTTGGTTGTAGGTCGGAATCGGCTGACCCGAGGCGTCGCGTTTGACCGTTCCGTCGATGCTGAGTTCGACGAGCCCGATCGTGAACAACTGCATCATCTCGCGGGCATAGTTCTCGTCAGGTCGAAGATTGGTGCCTTCGACAGCCTTCTGATTGCCGTACATCGACAGGTACAGACCCATCGCCGGATGCAGCGTGACATCCTCAAGCAACTTCCTGAAATTACCGAAGGCATTCCGGCTCAACATATCCTGGTAATCCGCCACGGCGTACGGATACTCGAGCAATGCACCGTTGTCCGAGACCACCATGATTTGCGAGAGCGCCCACGCGACCCGCTGTCGCAATTGATCCTCTCCCAGCATCACGTTTCGGAACCAAAGATCCACGCGATCCGCGATCAGCTGCGAGGCCCCCATGTTCTTTCGATCGACGGGCGTACGGGCAATGAGCCCTGGCAGGGTCGCGGAGGGAGTCGTGGCGATTTGATCGTCGATCCAGCGCTCGTATCCGCGCGGCCCATATCCCATCGCGAGCAGGCGGGCGATTTCGTCCTCGGTGGGTCCGAAACTCGTCTGCACCAAGAAACGGTGAGCGTCGTACCAGGTGGTCGGTGAATCTGCATTGCGCATCAGCGGGGGCTTGTCTGAAAACGCCGATGAAATATAGAAGCGCGTCGCAGCGATCGCATCCGAGCCGAACTTGGCGCGGACGTCCGCATTGTTGGCGAGATACGCCGCCGCACTGAACAACACCTTCTTACCCTCTGCAAAGCCTATCTCGATGTAGTGCTTCGCCGCAGCCACCACATCGAGTCCCAACTCCACCATCAGCTCGACATAACTTGCGAGGTAGGCCAGCGCATCGAACAAAATTCGTCGACCTTCATCGTAGCCCTTCAAAATGAAGTGCTCTGTTGCCGCCAAAGCATCCGCTCCGAGGTCTTTGATGAGATCAGCGAAGCTCGCGATGTAGGCAAGCGGATCGAACGTGGTCTTTCGTCCCTCCGCAAATCCGAAGAGAATGTAGTTTCGCGTCGCGGCGGTCGTGTCGAGCCCGAAGGCTTCGATTAAATCGTCGTGGCTTGCGATGTAACGCAACGCGTCGAATCCCACCGTCGGGCGACCTTCGCGATATCCGACATTGATGTAGTGGCGTGCTGCCTTCTCGGAATCCGTCCCCAGCAAACTAATCAAATCGGGATTACTGGCGACGTAGATCAACGGATCGAAGGTGATTTTCCGAGATTCCGCGGCTGCGTTCTTTTCGTAGTGGGCACGCCCCTTTTCGAAGTCGTCGCCGATCGACTCGATCAAGTCTGCATAGCTTGCGACATACCGTAGGGATTCTATTTTTTCGAGCGACTGCCCGATATCGGGCCTGACACGAATGCTGCACATCCCCGGGTTTTCGGAAACACATCCGCCGTGATACGCGACGATCGCTCCATCCATGGCGGGCTTGATTTGCGCGATGATCGTGCGGTAGTTGTCGCGCATGTTCGTGAATATTGGCACGGTCACTGGCGTGAGGGTTTTGAGATCCGAGCGAACAAGGACCTGATCACATCCCCCATCGAAACACGCTGATGAAACGAAATAGAAACTATCGTGAGCGTAGACGGCATCGGGCGGCCAGTAATACCGATTTCCGGTCCTCGACGAGATCGGCATTTGCATGAGGCGTCGCGTTCGCGTGTCGAAACGACCTCTTGCGCCCGGAACGCCACGGAACCATGCAGTCGATTGGTAGCCCACCATCAGCATGTCCAACCGATTCCCGATCGGAATCAAGTGAATCGCCGCGATGCCACCGATGTCCCACGCGGTCGGTCGGCCATTGCCGTTCGTGAGTGGAAGCAAGCCTAAAGCTCGCTTGAACGTGCCATCGCCGTTTCCGAGTAATACGAAAGGCGTCCGGTCTTCCTCGCGCGGGAACTGGGTGTTGTAGGTAATCGCGATATCGATGTTCCCATCGCCGTTCATATCGGCGGCCGACGCGCTGTTGACGCTCCAACGATCGGGCAATTCGACCCGTCGATATCCGCGCTCGCCGGAACTCAGAAAAAGAACGGGCTTCGCGAGATAGATCGAGGCATAGTTTGGATGCGAGATGTCAGACTCGCCCGTCGGCAACGGATTCCACGGGGCACGACCCGCGCAGGCCAGGAAAATATCCGGTCGCTTATCGTTGTTGAAATCCGCAGTCAGCACCTGATTGATCGTGATGCAGGTATCTCGATCTGCAGGGGTGGAGAGCAGTTCCGCCGTTCTGTCGCGCCAACGACCCGACTCATCTTGCGCCAGAAAATACGCCTTGCCCGGCACATCGGGGACATTCTTGATGCCATAGAGACCTGTCGCCCGCATCGTCGAGACGAATGCGGAAAACCGACCTTCCTGGAAGAAGTCACCGATCGTGATCGATTGACCCCAAAGGTCCCATTCGTTGTCCTCCCGAGGGATACCCAAGACGCCGAGGTACGGAATCTGGGTCTGATCGAACGGAACCGAATTCTTGTTTTGATACGACGTCGCCATCGGCACATGCGGCACCGCGACGGTGATGGTTTTTTTGACTGACTTGCCCGCGCCTTGGCATTCGATAGCGAACTCGAAACGACCCGAAGATTTCGGGGTGTAAGAAAGTTGACCACGAACGTCACGGGTGCCCGTCCAACTTCCTGATGCCGCACATTGCGTCGAGTTGATTGCGGACCACGACAGCGTCGCACTGGAACCAAGCGGTACGGTCAGTTTGTCCATGCCGAATTCCGCAATGGTCGGCTTCGACGTCACCGACAGACGACGTTCCGCAACCGCTGAAACCCCGACACCGCGGCAAGTCAACTTGAAAATCTTCTCGCCGGCCGTCAGCTTGGAGAGTACTTCTTCGCCGGACAGTGGCTTACTACCGGTGAACGGTGAGCCGCTCGCAGAACACTCCGACGCGAACTCACTCGACCATTTCAGAGTGACGCTCGCGCCAGTGGGCACGATGGATTCGGAGAGCGACAGAGTCACTCGTGGTGAAGGCAGAACATCGAGCTTGACGGTGCGCTCGACTCGTCCATTCAGTCCCGTACAGGTCAGCGTGTAGGTCTTATCGCTCGTCAAGTTGCCGGTGTCGAACGAGCCGGAGGTGCTTTGGCTACCGTTCCAGTCGCCCGAAGCAAGACAGCTCGCCGCATCGGTCGCTTTCCACTTGAGCTGTGTGCCCGTGTTCTCGGCGATCTGCGTCTTGCTCGCACTGAACGTGAGCGTGGGCTTGGCGATGACGGTGAGCTTGGCTTCCGCAGCGGTCGTTCCCCCACCACCTTTGCAGGTGAGCTTGAACGTCTTCGCACCCTTGGTGAGGTTACTCAGCGTCTCGCTGCCGCCTTGGGCGTTCTTTGCTCCGGTGAACG
>Ga0194123_10004576_pt1 | contig 15543 bp, 9 predicted proteins | sample TA2MahsurfametaG_5_FD_155479 | JGI IMG/M metagenome (GOLD analysis project Ga0194123, IMG submission 155479) | Freshwater microbial communities from Lake Tanganyika, Tanzania - TA2015023 Mahale A surface | ecosystem: Environmental > Aquatic > Freshwater > Lake | place: Tanzania: Lake Tanganyika... | reverse complement strand
CAGGAGCACAAGGAGCAACAGGAGCACAAGGAGCAACAGGAGCATCAGGAGCAACAGGAACACAAGGACCAGCAGGAGCACAAGGAGCAACAGGAGCACAAGGAGTAGTAGGAACACAAGGACCAGCAGGAACACAAGGGCCATCAGGAGCACAAGGAGCAACAGGACCACAAGGATTACAAGGGACACAAGGATCACAAGGACCCGCAGGAAGTGTTGGTATCACATGGCAGATAAGTAGTAATGGGAGTTCTGACTATGTATTCGAAGGTCCTGGAATAGTTTCAGGTAATACGAATGACCCTGTGCTATATCTCTACCGAGGATTTACATATATATTTCAAAACAACACCGGTTTAGCCCATCCATTTCAAATAAGATCAAGTAATGGTGGAACCCCATATACCTCAGGTATAACTGGTAGCACAACCGGAACTCAAACATTTGTAGTGCCGATGAATGCTCCATCTACGTTGTACTATCAATGCACACAACACTCCGCTATGGGTAACGTAATAAACATAGTATAGTCAACTAACCGTTCATCATTTTGCAGTGGAGCGTTTCATATTCTACGCCGACCGACACCGCCTTTTCATTTTTATCCGAACCATGGACATCATTCAAACCTGGACCTGGTCGCCCAATGGACAATGCCGTAATACGTTTTCTACTAAGCGGGAAATATGTAGATTATAGTTACTTTCGTAGAGATGGTGGCTCTTCTCGTAAAAAAAATCAACAAGTCATCCAAACGCAGGAAGTCATCCAAACGCGCCAGAACACACAGGAATCGCCGTCAGCACAATTAGTGTCTAGGCATAAAAATCCATTGTAATATAATAATGAACTATTTACATTATATTACATGTTAATGTTTTGGTGTACACCGCGCTGTTTGTTCATCACCATTAAATACTCTTCTTTTGTATGATTGCCAACCTTTTTTGCGGAAAGTCCGGTGTAACAAATTGTACGTGGCGTATCCATATGGCGTGTTGGGGGCGTGTTGTATGGGGGTGCTGTTGTACTGTGTTTTTATTTTTTGTTATGTAAATTAGATTACTTCTCTTGTTTTGTTGTATGTACGTTTGTTTTACATTTTTTTAGGGAGGATGTAGGGATTAAGTAAATAAATACATGAAAAATAATAGTTACATTTTTTTATAAAAAAAATATTATTATAATGTATAACCCACAACTAAAAAATGAATCCTATACCACCAGAGGGTATACTGGTTAGGTTAATGCCGGGTGATTCTAAACCTTCTCCCCCCAACCCTGCGGCTTCAACTGAACCGCCCGAAACGCCCTTCAACAAATATTTTTTCAAGGTTACTGGAGTATTAAATGAAAAAACTATTATTTTAAGTAACGGCAAGTATATCGCCCCAAACGATGCAACTAAAATATTTGAAAATCGTGGTGATGAGTTTCCATCCAAACCATGGTCCTATTACAAACCTCCACCTGGTAAGTGGCAACTGGATCAAGAAAAACAAGCAGAACTAATAGGGAAATATGTAAATTATGGTAACTTTATGGGAGGTGGTCGCTCTTCTCGTAAAAAAATCAACAAGTCATCCAAACGAACGCGCCAGAACACACAGGAATCGCCGTCAGCACAATTAGTGTCTAGGCATAAAAATCCATTGTAATATAATAATGAACTATTTACATTATATTACATAAATCAATAATACTCCAATTATAATCAATCAACTATATTGCAATAATGATAACATGAATATTTCAATTTGACAGAAAAATATGTAAAAGAATACGGTCCAACTACGATTGTCCTCATGCAAGGTTGCCACAACACATCGCCAATATTATTTCTTAGAAACTAAATACATAATTTCAACCACTTTATTGCTTCTCTCTTTAAGATTCCTGCACCCTTTAAATGTATCATAGTTCACTTCATACTTTTTTACATTGAATGGTGCAAACAGTGTAGCCCAGTCATCCATTGTTATAATTCCTTCATTATTGTATGATATAAGTACATACGACGACTTTGTAAGACCGGTTGTAATAAGATGTTTCATTGATTCAACTGCCGTCACGCGAGAGTTATAGTTGGATTTGTTCCAGTTGCACGGAATCCCGGATACTTTGGATATCTCTTCCGGCATTTTATTTGTGGCAATTACATTCAGCATAAAGTAATTGCTGCCATATGGATGCTGATTATATGGTGGGTCTAAATACATGATGTCAATATTATTTGGCAGTTCATCAATCAACATATTCATGTCTTTGTTTGATGGGTGTGCAGTATAGTTTCCAGTCGTATTCCAAATTGGCATATCAATGCGAATTGGTTTCATAATTCGCGACAATGCAAACTCGCCATCCCCGCCAAAACATCCGACGTTTCCTCTTTTATAAAATCCTTTAAACACTCCAGCCGTGTTTGTATGAATACTTGCTTTGTTTAGAAGTGGAACCAAGCAATACACGGATATATCGTCTTCTACTTTATCTTGAATATATGTGCGTAACGTATCAATAATACGGGCGTTCTCTCTCGTGTAGAAGCATCGCTCTCCTTCTTGTATGTTCTTTGTATCTTTTGGTGCATAAAGTGTGGCAATAATTCCGTCTATAAATGGCCCGTGTTCTGCAATATAATTCATGGTATCAATATGTTTGGCAATTCTTGACTGTTGGGCATTTGTAGGACATACCAAATAACAATGTGCCATCAAATATGCATAATATTCTAGGTCATTCGTATAAATATGGTCTGCAATGTAACTAAGCTCTCGTGATACAACAGATGATCCGGCAAACCCATCGACTATGTTTAGTTTTTCTTTACCACATAATTGTCTTACCTCTTCCAATATGTTGCGAATATTTTTCACTAGTTTTCGCTTATTTCCGATGCATGTAAGCATTGTTTGGTATACATACTCATCACTGTATTCTGGTACGTTGCCAGACAATAATATATTTTGCTGCGGTGAAGGCGGCAGTGAGGGCGACAGTGAAGGCGGCGGCGGCGAGGGAAACCCTTTCTCTTGGATAATATTTCCCTCTAACAGGTTCACAATGTCATGTTTCTTTTTTCCACTATATCCTTTTACCTTTAACTCCTTGCAAATTGCAATCAATTCGTCGCGTGTTTTATTTGAATAATCCATGTATAATGATATAACATGTTATTTCTCGTTTTTTAAATCAATTTTTACTCAGGTCAAGAGGGGGTTACCAAATGGGTATTCACATACCTTGTAGTTAGTATACCTTGTAGTTAGTATACCTTGCAATCACTATACAAATAATCACTATAAAAATAAAGTTAAAATAATAATATTATGTATATCAAATGGCAGGAGGTTTATTAAATTTAGTGGCAACTGGTAATCAGAACGTAATATTAAACTCCAATCCTAAAAAAACATTCTTCAAATCAACCTATCTTCGGTATACTAATTTCGGTCTTCAGAAGTTTCGAATCGACTTTGATGGGCAAAAGAAACTACGTCTAAGTGAAGAATCCAAGTTTACGTTTTATATACCAAGGTATGCTGAACTTTTAATGGACTCATATGTGGTTGTTACATTGCCAAGTATATGGAGTCCAATTATGCCACCCACTGGAACAAATGAAGAAAAAGGAATGTGGGCGCCGTATGAGTTTAAATGGATCGAAAACATTGGGTCTCAAATCATAAAAGAGATTGTTATTTCCGTTGGAGGACAAATACTCCAGAAGTTTTCCGGAAGATACTTGCTTTCAATGGCTCAACGTGACTTTAGTAAGACGAAGAAGGAACTATATGATAACATGACCGGACATGTTCCTGAACTAAACAATCCTGGATGTTCTGGTGCGCGTATTAACCAATATCCAAATGCATATTTTACTTCCTCGCCTGAAGGACCTGAACCGTCGATTCGCGGACGAAAGTTGTATATTCCAATTAATACATGGTTTACAATGAATAATAAAATGGCGTTTCCTCTCGTGTGTCTTCAATATAACCAACTTCAAATTGATGTAACACTTCGACCGGTTCGTGAGCTATTCACCATACGTGATGTAACCGACAGTGCGAACTACTGGCCAACTGTACAGCCAGACTTCAATAAACCAGAACACCAGTTTTATCGGTTTCTGCAGCCGCCTCCCGACATCGCGCTAAAAGACACCTCGTTTCAGAATAAACGCACTGATTGGAATGCAGATGTTCATATGATATGTAATTATTGCTTTCTCTCGAATGACGAGGCCAAGGTGTTTGCAGCAAATCAGCAAAAATACCTTATTCGTAGCGTATACGACTGGGACTTTCGAAACATAACTGGAAACAAAAAGGTGAAAATTGAGAACTCACAAGGAATGGTTGCGAGTTGGACATTCTTTTTCCAGAGGAGTGATGTGAATCAACGAAATGAATGGAGCAATTATACCAATTGGCCATACAACTACTTACCGTATGATATCTTACCTGCTGAAGATGATGGTGCATGGATTGTGCCTGGATTTAGTGACCTTCCGAAGAATGGACCCGGTGTTGGAATTGGACCCGGCATCAATCCGTTTGAGTTGAGACGGTCAGGGATTCATATTACCGGCGAGTTTAAAAGCGAGAATCAGCGCGATATTTTGCAGACGATGGGTATCACATTGAATGGAAAGTATAGAGAAAACGTATTTGATGCTGGTGTTTATAATTATGTCGAGAAATATACGAGGACGAATGGAAATGCACCGCCTGGATTATACTGTTATAACTTTTGTTTAAATACGAATCCATATGAAATGCAACCAACCGGAGCAATTAATATGAGTAAGTTTACACAGATTGAACTTGAAGTTTCGACTATTTACCCTCCACTCGATCCGTATGCACAAGTGTTGACGATCTGTGATCCTGTAACGAAGGAACCGATCGGTGTGAATAAACCAACATGGAATATTTATACGTATACATATGATATGTTTTTGATGGAAGAGAGATATAATGTTCTCACATTTATGTCGGGTAACTGTGGAATGATGTATGCGAGGTAAACCATCATAGATATAATTCAGACCGAGGCATCCGATGATGCATATCTTCTGTAAAAGTTCAAAATGATATGATATGTACTGTCGTGTGATTCTGGATGAAACATTGCACCAAATACTTTGTCATGTTCGAACTCGAATGCACACGGCCGCCGCTTTCCATGAAAGTCAATCCATGCAATTTCCTTTATTCCATGTGGCAATGTTGGCGACTCATCAAACATCGGAAAGTCATGAAAACAATATTTTAACTTTAGTTGGGATGCTTTACTTGTGTGGTTAAATAAAAAGTGGGTTGGTGTAACATCCGTTATCTGTTTTTTACAGTATAGCTCATCATGTTGTTCCAAATTGCCGCCATACATGAGAGTAAGCAACTGACAGCCATGACAGATTCCTAATACAGGTTTATCTCTCAGTTCATGCAAGTAATATAGATCATGATTAAAGAGGCCAGTGTTTGACGAATAAGGGTTTATTCTATAGCTACTTCCAGTAATAATAATTGCGTCAATTTCGTCCTTTCTTGCAATAATTGATGGGTCGATTGTGTGTGTGGAAATATACGGGATCTTGTGTTTTTTAAATAATTTAATCATGAAACTATAGTTTGCAAGAGGTGGTGGATTCTTGCCGTGTTTAACAATAAGAAGCATGTTGAAAGTGTTGAAAATGTCGTTAGTATAATATGTACAAGTATATTATTTTACATGTAAACGAGAGATATCATCGTTTTTTGGACTTACGTACCGTTAGTTGCATAGGAAGTGTACTATTATATTTATCAAATAACGAATGTAATTCATGATTTGGACGCAATATCTCGATCCATTCAGGAATAACATAAATGTCGCCAGTCCATGCTTCAATCATTTCGGGATATATCACTTTTGAAAAATACCCAAGAACCCCGATGACCCATGAATATGTTCCAGTACACAATATAATATTTCTACATGTACTCGCAAACATAATTGTATGAACCTCGTCCATAAATGAGGGCAAAGGTCGCAATTTATATTTTTTCATAAGCTCTTGACAAAATGGATGCGAATAATTCTCCGTTGAGAGATATCCAGTTGAATATACACATTTACTTATCGCCTCATCAAAATAGCTCATGTTTGGATGAAGAAATACTGCGTCTCCTAATCGGAGGTGAATAAACAAATCTTCGTTTGAATCATACCGTTCTTTGTAAATGTTGTTTTCCATTATGTGTGTTTTTTGTTCATACGTTGTAAGATATTGATAAACATAACGTGCTGTATCTGGTGTTTGAAAGTAGTTATCGCATGTATTTATATTACAGTTGACGTGTTCTTCGCCATGGATGTACTTCATGCATGTATCATCCGTTATTTTGACCTCATCGTTATATATATTTGTACCAGTTGTGTATAATTTGATTCCAAGACGTTGAATCTGGTTAAACATACCATACTCAACTACCTTGAGGTCATTTTGTTTTGCGATTTCGCTTGTTATAATATTTCGAAATATTTGGTTACCGAGTCGTCCTGGACTATGTAGTGTAGTTGTCATTGGTATATTATTGAATACATATAATAGATATATACAATAATATGATGAACGCATTATTCATTGTCCGGCGGGTATGCCTTCATAATACACACCTTAGTTATTCTGATTGTTGTTATTCTGGTTGTTGTTGTTGTTATTCTGATTGTTGTTGTTATTCTGATTGTTGTTGTTATTCTGGTTGTTATTATTATTCTGATTATTATTCTGGTTATTATTCTGATTCTGGTCATCATCATCATTCTGGTTATTTCCACCGCGCTTCTTGCTCTTGCTCTTGTTCTTGTGCTTCTTGCTTTCGATCTTAACAGCACCGAACTTTCCCTTCTTAGCAGTGTAGCCATACTTCACCAGACGCTTCTCACGCTTAGCAGTAGCATGCTTCTTAGCGGAAACAATACGCCCGTGCTTGTTATAAACAAGGTGGGACTTGGTGAGTCCACCGGGGGTCTTGTATGCAGTTCCGTGCCAAACCTGGGCGCGTGACCCTTCGAGCATTTCGTATTTCTTTCCATGAACGTGGTAAAACCCGTCATCATGTCTATCAAGTCTCTTTACCATTGTATATTAGTGTATGTTATACTAAATATAAAGAAAATAATATTTTTTTACATGTACAAAATTGTTGGTTAAAATGTGTTTCGAATTGGTTGGCTATAACCTCCTGGCGCACCAGAATAACTTCCGAACGCATTAAGAGGGAGAGGTAGGTAGTAATGTGTTCCTCCTCTAAAGCTTGATGCAGCACGAAGTTGAACAGCATATCGCATTTTTTTCGATAGACCTGTAACATTTGTACTAGTACTCATGCCTCCATTTGGATTACGAATAGGAGGACAACCATACCGATATGGATCTAAACGCGTTACTGCCATTTTACGTGTGAGTATGTATAATGTATTTGTAGTTTACCGCGATTATTATTTTTCGTAAGTAACAATAAAATTGAAATAATTTAAAGGATACTACCCAATTGTATGTACCTTTCAACGGTTATTTAATGTCATCATCGACCTCTCCAGTTAACAAGAATACCAAGGTTTCCAAGACAAAGGCATCGGCTGCGGCATCGGCTGCGGCATCGGCGGCATCGACATCGGCGGTAATGCAAGGGTCAGGCGATCTTGCTAAATACCAAAAAATGACGGACCGAGAACACATCCTAAACAAACCTGATACATATATCGGATCAGTTGAAACAACCGAAACCATCGATTATGTAATTGAAGGAAATACTCTAGATACACATAAGATGGTTCGCAAACCATTCACATATGTCCCCGGTCTATATAAATTATTTGATGAAGGCCTTGTGAACTGTCGCGACCACGTTATCCGTCAATCTCTTAAATCCAGTGAAACATCATTTCCGGTTACGAATATCGAAATTGAGATATCAAAGGAAGATGGAACAATCACACTGCTTAATGATGGAGATGGTATCGATGTTGCTCAACACCCAGAACATAAACTCTGGATTCCTGAGATGATTTTCGGCCATCTTCGTACCTCAACTAACTATGATGAAGATAAAAAAGAGAAGATTGTTGGTGGTAAGAATGGCTTCGGATTCAAGCTTGTTCTTATCTGGTCAGTCTGGGGACGAATTGAAACAGTTGATCATACTCGTGGATTAAAATATACACAGGAGTTTCATGACAATCTGACAAGAATCGATCCGCCAACTATTACCAAGTCAAAGGTGAAGCCATATACTAAGGTGTCATTTCGCCCGGACTATGCACGATTCGGATGCCCTGGAAACAACCTTACCCCGGATATGCTGTCGTTATTTATGAAGCGTGTGTATGATATTGCGGCAGTTACTGACAAGACAGTCAAGGTAAAGTATAATGGAGAAATTGTACCAGTGAAGCACTTTCAACAGTATGTTGACTTATATATTGGAGGAAAGGGCGAAGTAAAACGTATATATGAGTCACCAAACCCTAGGTGGGAATATGTCGTATGTTTGACCCCGACCGACGAGTTCTGTCATGTATCATTTGTGAATGGTATTTATACACAACGTGGTGGTAAACATGTCGAGTATATTGTGAATCAGATTGTGCGTAAACTGGCTGCACTTATTAAAACAAAGAAAAAGGTAGATGTAAAACCAAACACAATCAAAGAACAGTTGATGTTGTTTCTTCGGTGTGATATTGAAAATCCGTCATTCTCAAGTCAGACAAAAGACGAACTTGGTACGGCGGTATCCAATTTCGGATCGACATGCAGCGTAAGTGATGAGTTTATTGAGAAGTTGGCGAAGATGGGTGTAATGGAGGCAGCATGCGCACTCACTGAAGTCAAAGATACCAAGGCGGCGAAGAAGACCGATGGAACAAAAGTAAAAACGGTTCGCGGCATCCCGAAGTTGATTGATGCGAACTATGCTGGAACCGATAAGTCTGGTGACTGCACGATTATCTTTTGTGAGGGTGATTCAGCAAAGGCAGGAATCGTATCAGGACTTACAAAAGAAGATCGCAATTATATTGGTGTGTACCCGATGAAGGGGAAAATATTCAATGTTCGCGGTGAGACGACGAAACGCATCTCAGAGAATCATGAAATATCGGAGATAAAACAGATTCTTGGACTGGAAAATGGCCGCAAGTATACTGCAGATGATGTGTCGACGCGGCTGCGATATGGCAAGGTGTTATTTATGACGGATCAGGATTTAGATGGGTCGCATATCAAAGGACTCGGAATTAACCTGTTTCAGTCTGAATGGCCAACATTGGCGGAGATCCCTGGGTTTATTGGATTCATGAATACTCCGATTATCAAGGCAAAGAAGGGAACACAAGAGCGTGTGTTTTATAATGAAGGTGAGTTTGAACAATGGAAGCAAGACAATTCGCCATCTCAGGGAGGAGCGTCACATTCGTCGGTTGTTCCAAATGGATGGAATATCAAGTATTATAAAGGGTTAGGTACAAGTACTGGTAAAGAGTTCAAGGAGTACTTTGAAAGAAAGAAAGTTGTGGGGTTTACGCATAACGGGCAGGAAAGCAACGATGCAATTGATATGGTGTTTAACAAAAAACGTGCAGATGATCGCAAAACATGGTTATCTGGATATGCTCGTGATTCTTATTTGGATACGATGAAGCCGTGTGTTTCATATGAAGAGTTTATTAGTAAGGAACTTATTCACTTTTCGAAGTATGACTGTGATCGCTCGATTCCGAATGTGATGGATGGGCTTAAGATATCGTTGCGAAAGATTCTGTATGCGGGATTTAAGAAGGGATTGAAGACGGAAATAAAGGTGGCACAGTTCAGTGGATATGTTTCAGAGCATTCAGGATATCATCATGGCGAGGCAAGCCTGAATGGAGCAATCGTAGGTATGGCACAAACATTTGTCGGTAGCAATAATATCAATATATTTGAGCCGAATGGGCAGTTTGGGTGTATTGACCCAGAAACCCCAGTATTATTGTGGAATGGTAGTATCGAAAAAGCAAAGAACATAAAGGTAAATGATATATTGATTGGCGATGATGGGGAACGCAGGATTGTGTCAAAGTTGACGCAGGGGGTTGATGAAATGTATGAAGTCACGAATGGAAATATGGATTCATATGTTGTGAATAGTCACCATATTCTCACTGTGTCGTTTCGCGGCCATAAGTCAATCCATTGGAAAAAGTCATCAAACTGTTGGAGTATGAGCTTCTTTGATGATGCATCCAAAAGCGTAAAACATAAAAATGTAAGAACGGACCAGACTTCAGTAAGCAAGGATGATGCATATAAAGAGATAGTAGAGTTTTCAAAGACAATCGACGATAATAATGTATTTGATATCAATGTGCAACAATACCTTGCACTTCCTAGTAGTGTTAAGAAACACATAAAAGGCGTTATCAATTCGTCAGTTGTTCAATGGGATGAAAAGGATGTTTCAATTGACCCATATGTTTTGGGTGCATGGTTTGGTGGTGGTGAAAAAACGTCATGTATTCGTGAAGAATGGAATGAATTGTCAGGTCATGTTGTACCAACCGATTACATCGTAAACTCCGAAGATGTCCGTTTGAAGATGTTAGCGGGATTTATTGACACTGACGGAACGCTTACACAACAGAAAAATAGTTATAGATACGAGATTTCACAGGCAGTTGTAAGAAGACATATCCTAGAATCATTCAGAATAATTGCAGGGTCACTCGGGTTTAGAGCAAAAATATACAATACATCGAATACAATTCTAACGTTGGCAATTACCGGAAATACAATTCATAAGATCCCTGTAAAGGTTGAAGGAAAAAAAATACACACAGTTCAAACCCATGATCAACAACAAAACTGTAATAACATCACCGTAAAAAGTATAGGACAAGGACCATTTTGTGGATGGAACATTGACAAGAACGAACGATTTCTGCTAGGAGACTTTACAGTTACGCATAATACACGACTTCAGGGAGGCAAGGATTCTGCAAGTGAAAGATATATCTTCACGCAATTTAATAAACTGACGCGGTTGATATTCCGTCCGGAGGATGACAAGGTATTAACTTACTTGAATGACGATGGTCTAACGGTTGAGCCAATTCACTATGTACCAATTATTCCAATGATTTTGGTGAATGGTTCAAAAGGTATTGGAACAGGATTCAGTACAGATATTATGTGTTATAACCCGATACATATTATTGAGTATGTGAAAGAAATGCTATCGAATGATGATGTGGCTGATGGTGCTGATGGTCATGATGGTGGTGGTGGTGTGTCTGTCGGCAAGGTGATCGATCCGTATTACCAAGGCTTCAAAGGTACAATTGAAAAGGTAACACCAACCAAGTACTTGATAAAGGGTACATATGAGGTGATAAATGACAAGAAAATCCGTGTAACTGAACTTCCAGTTGGTTATTGGACCGACGACTTTAAACAACATCTTGAGGGGTTAATGGAATCGGTAAAAGAGAAGGACAAGGATGGAAAAGAAACGACGATACCTGCGGTTATAAAGGAGTATTCTGATATGTCAACGGATACAGTCGTTGACTTTACGATTACATTTACATCAAGTATCTCTGTTGCGGATTATGAGAAGAAGGCGGCAAGTGAACCGGGATGTAACATGTTGGAGAAGTTACTTAAGTTGTACACAACGCAGTCTACTACGAATATGCATTTGTTTGACAGTAAGGAAAAGCTGAAGAAGTATGCAGACATTTACGAGATTATACGAGACTATTATGACGTTCGTATGGAATATTATGCACTTCGAAAGAACGCGATGTTGGAAGAGTTGCGTAAGGAGATGGTTCTTTTATCGAATCGTGCGAGATACATCACTTGTATATTGAATGACTCTCTTGATCTGAGAAGAAAGGGAAATAGTGTAGTAATTAACACATTGAAGCAGATGAAGTTCGATGTGGTAGATGGAGATGAAGAGTTCAAGTACCTTTTGAAGATGGCAATGGATAGTGTTACGGAGGAGAATGTGACGCGGTTACTTAAGGAGAGAGATGCAAAGACATCGGAGTATAATGAATTGTTACATACGAGTGAAAAGCAGTTGTGGATTCGAGACTTGAATGAACTTCATGTAGAGTATCAGCGGTGGCTTGGTATAAAGAGTAGAGATGAATCATCTAGTGAAAAGGTATCAGGGAATGTAAAGGTTGCTTCTGTAAAGAAGGTTGTAAGAAAGATGATTGTCAAGTCATAATAAGGTGTACTAAGAAGTAATAAGGAGTAATAAGGAGTAATAAGGTGTAAATAAATATGTTGTTATCTATTTTTTTATTTGAGGTATCGAATAATAACAATACCTGATGCTCCTTTTCTGGCAGCAAATCCTGATGAAGATGCTGCACCCGCGCCATCACCTCCATTCCCTGTATTTGGAATACTTGCAACTCCATTGTTATTTGTCCCTGCATTTCCAGATTGTGATTGCACGAATGAATGTCATAGTGTCATACAAACTAAAAAATTGAAGTATTTCATCATTGGATCGGATTACGATTACGACTATTACAAAATGAAGTTGGAATTGACTCGTCCGTGCCAGCAGAAAGCTCTTGACCGCACCACTGAATTATTGAAAACTTATCCCAAATGTATTGTGAAAATGTTTTGCGGAACAGGTAAGTCCCGCGTCATCAGAACGGTTCTTTTGACCCAGAAAAAAATGCTCAGCATTGTTGTGTTCCCGTCTCTCGCTCTCATTCGCCAATTCACTGAGGATTATTTGACGGACAAGGAAGTATCAAAAAAGTGCGCCATTCTCAATGTGTCTAGCGAACAACTTACACATTTATCCAACGAACAACTTAAAAATTTTCAAAGCACTACTGAACCTGCCGACATCCAGAAATTTACTGGCGCCAAAAAAGACAAACAAATGAAGATTGTGTGCGTTACTTATCAGAGTTTACAGGTACTGCTTGATAACTTGTGCGGAACAAAAATAGGGATTGCGTTGTTTGACGAATCGCATCGCACCGTGAGTCCCGAATACTCAAAACTCGTTTACGGGGATGAATATCGCGATAAATACGAAAAACAAGTGTTCTTTACGGCTACGCCCGTCAATGCGAATGGAATTACGATGTTTGACCGAGAGCGCGATGAAATAGGGGCCTACGGCGATTGTGGTCCATTGGCGTTTGAATACACCTATTTGCAGGGACTGCGCGACGGCATTCTCTCACTGTTTAACTTGCGCGTGGATATTTACACCCAAGATACGGTTGCGAACATGTATGAATGTATTGCGCGGGCCATCCTAACAACAGGAAATACCCGTGTGCTGACATTTCACGCGGATGCGGCTGAGGACAGCAAATCGGAGACGTCGGTTATGCGATTTGTGGACAAGGCGAAATTCGTGGAAGCATTCCGTTCGGTGTGCGCAAAGGACTTTCCCGACAAAGTTGGAATGTTTCCAGATGAGCGCATAACATTTATGGCAATTACTGCCGACACGAAAAACAAGGACGCCATCCTTGGCGCGTTTGAAACATGTAGTGATGATGAAATCTATGTCGTGTCGTCATGCCGAACCATTGGCGAGGGCGTGGATACAAAGAATGCGAACATGTGCGTGTTTGTAGACCCGAAATCGTCGCCGAAGGACATCATTCAAAACATCGGGCGCATCTGCCGAAAGATTCTAGGTGTAGAACGCCAACCAGCGACGGTCCTGATTCCGGGTTGTATCGGATGGGAGAAATACTGCGAGGCCGGATGTGACCTAGAAACACAGGACAAACATATTCGGGAACAACTGAATGACCGAGAGAAGGGTGATTACAACGCAATCATGAATGTGTGTGCGGCGCTCAAACAGGAAGACCCCGAATTGTATGAATTGTGCTTGGAATACCCGAGAAAATTCACGGAATCCGAGAGAAAGCACGCACTGGAATCACAAAAAAAGAGAAATGACCCAGATGATTATGTGTATGAAGAAGAAATTGACGAATTGGTGGAAAACGGCGAGAGAGTTGAAATCCACACCTCAAATACAGAGCAACCTATTATTTATCGGGGATTTAATGAGGACGTGGATGATGAAGAAGACGAACGACCAATTCAGCGCTTCTACGAAGTGGAGGAAGAAAACGAAGAAGACGGCGAAATGGAAACCAGGTATCACCGAATCGTGCCATTGGAAGAGGAAGATGAAGATTCTCAACGCAAACGCTTGAATCCGCCAAAGACGACCAATCGCCCAAAAATGAACTTTCATTTAAATGATGAAATCAAACTGCGTTGGAAGATAGAGGATGTTGAATTTGGGGAGTTATTCGGTTCTGCGGTTCTTGAATGTGAGGTGGAGAGGGTGGACACAGTTGAAGTTTGGAAGAATAACCATAAGAAGATGTGCGAGTTTATTGACAAAACTGGAAAGGCACCATCAACCCACGCAAAAGACCTAGAAGAAAAAAGATTAGGATGTTGGGTTTCAACTCAAAAGAAGAAATACGACCCACGCGGTTCAGAATTCAGCAAACATGGAATGAAAAATCAAGAAATCTGGCAAATCTGGACTGATACGCTTGCGATTAAGAAGTATAGTGAAGCATTAGCAGACCCAGTTCAAAGTTGGAAGAATGACCATAATAAGATGTGCGAGTTTATTGATGAAACTGGAAAACAACCGTCACAAACAGCAAAAGACCCAGAAGAAAAAATATTAGGAAGTTGGGTTTCAAAACAAAAAATGAATTACGACTCACGTGGTTCAGAGTTCAGCAAATATATTATGAAAAACCAGGAAATCTGGCAAATCTGGACGGATACGCTTGCGATTAAGAAGTATAGTGAAGCATTAGCAGACCCAGTTCAAAGTTGGAAGAATGACCATAAGAAGATGTGCGAGTTTATTGATGAGAATGGAAAACCACCACGACAATCAGGGGCAAAAGACCTGGAAGAAAAAAGATTAGGTATTTGGGTTTCAGGCCAAAAGAATAAATACGACCCTCGCGGTTCAGAGTTCAGCAAAGAAGGAATGAAAAATCAAGAAATATGGCAAATCTGGACTGATACGCTTTCGGACGAGAAGTATAATGTGGTGCTGGTATTAGACAAAGTTCAAAGTTGGAAGAATGACCATAAGAAGATGTGCGAGTTTATTGATGAGAATGGAAAGGCGCCATCACAAACAGCAAAAGACCCAGAAGAAAAAAGGTTAGGAAGTTGGGTTTCAACTCAAAAGAAGAAATACGACCCTCGCGGTCCAGAGTTCAGCAAAGAAGGAATGAAAAACCCTGAAATATGGCAAATCTGGACTGATACGCTTTCGGACGAGAAGTATAATGTGGTGCTGGTATTAGACCAAGTTCAAGATTGGAAGAATAGCCATAAGAAGATGTGCGAGTTTATTGACAAAACTAGAAAGGCGCCATCCACAATAGCAAAAGACCCAGAAGAAAAGAAGTTAGGACAATGGGTTTCAAACCAAAAAAAGAAATACGACCCTCGCG
>Ga0194123_10004575_pt1 | contig 15546 bp, 11 predicted proteins | sample TA2MahsurfametaG_5_FD_155479 | JGI IMG/M metagenome (GOLD analysis project Ga0194123, IMG submission 155479) | Freshwater microbial communities from Lake Tanganyika, Tanzania - TA2015023 Mahale A surface | ecosystem: Environmental > Aquatic > Freshwater > Lake | place: Tanzania: Lake Tanganyika... | reverse complement strand
TCGCCTGACCCTTCTCCGCTAATACCTTCGTGATCGCCGCAGTCAACGAAGTCTTTCCATGGTCAACGTGACCAATCGTCCCTATATTACAATGCGGCTTATTACGTTCATATTTCGCTTTCGTCATGATATTCCTCTCAAATTTCCTTTTGTTATCACCCTATAGATTTTATTTACCCTGATTTTGCCCTAATTTCATCTGCAACATGCTGTGGTACTTGTTCATAATGATCAAATTGCATAGTAAACTGTCCGCGCCCTTGTGACATAGAACGTAACGTATTTACATAACCAAACATGTTTGCCAACGGAACCTTAGCCAATATTACACGCGCATTGGCACGCTGATCCATTCCTGTTACTTGACCACGACGACTATTGAGATCACCAATAACGTCACCCATATATTCTTCAGGTGTAACAACTTCAACTTTCATAATAGGCTCAAGCAATTTTGGAGCACACTTAGGAATACCTTCTCTAAAAGCAGCTCTAGCCGCAATTTCAAAGGCAAGTGCGCTTGAGTCTACGTCATGGTAGCTTCCATCAAACAACGTTGCCTTAAAATCTATGACGGGGAAACCAGCAAGAACTCCTGTATCCAAAGAAGACTGCAAGCCCTTAATAACACCAGGGATATATTCCTTAGGCACAACACCGCCAACAATTTCATTTTCAAAAATGAAACCTGATCCAGGCTCAAGAGGTTCAAATTTGAGTTTGATACGCGCAAATTGCCCTGACCCACCTGATTGTTTTTTGTGCGTATAATCAATTTCCCCAATTTTTGTTATGGTCTCACGATACGCAACTTGTGGTGCTCCAATATTGGCTTCAACTTTGAATTCGCGCTTCATACGATCAACGATGATTTCCAAGTGTAATTCGCCCATTCCCTTAATAATGGTTTGTCCAGATTCATTATCTGAACTTACACGGAATGAAGGATCTTCACTTGCCAACCGCGCCAAGGCAATACCCATTTTTTCTTGGTCTGCTTTTGTTTTGGGCTCTACGGCAATTTCAATAACCGGCTCTGGAAACTCCATTTTCTCTAAAATGACGGGTTGTGTCGGTTCACATAAAGTATCCCCCGTTGTTGTGTCCTTTAATCCGCATAACGCAACGATGTCTCCTGCATAAGCTTCCTTTATGTCTTCACGCGTATTTGCATGCATGAGCAACATACGCCCAATACGCTCGCGTTCATCCTTTGTGGAGTTGAGAATGTAACTTCCTGCCTTCAATGTTCCTGAGTAAACACGAACGAACGTTAGGGTCCCAACAAAAGGATCCGTCATAATTTTAAAGGCAAGCCCGGAGAATGGCTCATGATCTTCGGCTTTACGAATGATCTCTTCGTCTTTATCAGGCAACGTACCAGTTACGGAAGCAATATCATCAGGCGATGGTAAATAATTTACCACACAATCCAAAAGTGGTTGCACTCCTTTATTTTTGAAAGCGCTTCCACACATAACAGGAACAAAGTTACCTTTTAAAACACCTTTACGAATACAAGCTTTCAAAACATCTTGAGAAGGTTCTTCTCCATTAAGATATTTTTCTAAGGCAGCATCGTCAACTTCAACTGCCATTTCGATTAATTGTGCGTGATATTTTTTTGCCTCTTCCTTCATGGAATCGGGTATTTCTACAACGTCAAATTTTGCTCCAAGAGTTTCATCTTGCCAAATGATGGCCTTCATTTGGACTAAGTCCACAACGCCCACAAATTCAGCCTCTGAACCAATGGGAAGTTGAATAACCAAAGGACGAGCACCTAAACGATCTACAATCATATCGACACAGCGATAAAAATTTGCACCCGTGCGGTCCATCTTATTAACAAAACAAATGCGAGGAACACGATACTTGTCGGCTTGACGCCAAACAGTTTCAGATTGCGGTTCAACTCCAGCAACGCCATCAAAAACAGCTACAGCTCCATCGAGAACACGCAAGCTTCTTTCAACTTCAATTGTAAAATCGACGTGACCAGGAGTATCTATAATATTAATTCTGTTATCATTCCAAAAGCAGGTGGTTGCAGCAGAAGTGATCGTAATTCCACGCTCTTGCTCTTGCTCCATCCAGTCCATGACTGCAGTGCCTTCATGCACTTCACCTATTTTGTATGAACGACCAGTGTAGTAAAGAATACGCTCAGTTGTTGTGGTTTTTCCTGCATCAATATGTGCCATGATACCAATGTTACGGTATCGATTAAGAGGGGTGGTTCTTGACATTTATATTTCCCCTCACCAACGATAATGAGAAAAGGCGCGATTAGCTTCGGCCATCTTGTGTGTATCCTCGCGTTTTTTAACGGAGGCACCACGATTGTTTGCAGCATCAGAAAGCTCAGCTGACAATTTATCAATCATTGTCTTTTCGGAGCGTTTACGTGCACTCATAATAATCCATCGAATAGCCAAAGCCTGAGCACGTTCTGCACGCACTTCAGTTGGAACTTGATAGGTTGCACCCCCCACCCGGCGAGAACGAACTTCAACTGCGGGCCTTACATTTTCTAAGGCTTCATGAAATATATCGAGAGAATTTTTACCACCACGGCCCTGTATTTTTTCAAGAGCATGATAGACAATACGCTCGGCTGTAGATTTTTTTCCTTTGGCCATAATACTATTGATGAATTTTGCGAGAACAAAATCTCCAAATTTTGGATCCGGATGGATCTCTTTTTTTTCAGCCGCACGACGTCGTGACATTGATCTTTCCTCTTACCTCTTCTATTTCGGGCGCTTAGCACCATATTTTGACCGTGATTGTCGACGATCTTTAACACCTTGTGTATCCAAGGCACCACGAACAATATGGTACCGTACACCAGGCAAGTCTTTAACGCGTCCTCCACGTATCAAAACAACTGAGTGCTCTTGCAAATTGTGACCTTCACCGGGAATATAACCAGTAACTTCGTATCCATTTGTGAGTCGAATACGAGCAACTTTACGCAATGCCGAGTTTGGCTTTTTAGGTGTCGTTGTAAAAACGCGCGTACAAACTCCACGCTTTTGAGGGCATGACTCCAAAGCAGGTACTTTATTACGGCCTACCTTTGGAGATCTTGGTTTGCGTATTAACTGATTAACTGTAGGCATGTGCCTAATTCCTCTTTCTTCTTAAAAACTAACAAATACAAAAACTTAACTGCCTCATTAACTTTTTACATTAATGGCTCTGCATGTGGCATACTACCACGCTTTCGTAATAAGTCAACGGTTTCTCAACCATATTTTACCAAAATATTACGCAATTTTTGGATGCTCAGCCATTTCAACACTTTCAACCGCTTCATTTTGAGCTGCGGTAACAGTGCGATCACGCTCCACTGCCAACTTACGTAAATTATGAACAATACTTCCTGTACCTGCTGGAATTAATCGTCCAACAATTACATTTTCCTTTAATCCAATTAGTGAGTCAACCTTGCCAGAGACTGCCGCTTCGGTCAAGACTCTTGTCGTTTCCTGGAATGATGCAGCTGCGAAGAATGATTTTGTCTGCAATGATGCCTTGGTGATTCCTTGAAGAACAGGCATACCAACGGCAGGTCTTTGGCCCTTTTTCATGGCCTCTTTATTTGCATTTTCAAGCTCACAACGATCAACTTGTTCACCTGCAATAAGCATCGTTTCACCTGCATCACTCACTTCATACTTTTGAAGCATTTGACGTGCGATGACCTCGATATGCTTATCATTAATGCGCACCCCTTGCAGTCTATAAACTTGCTGAATTTCGCTGACAAGATAAGTTGCAAGAGCTTCGATACCCAAAATGCGGAGAATATCATGGGGTACGGGGCTACCATCAACAAGCAAATCACCTCGTTTAACATAATCACCTTCATGAACGGTAATATGGCGACCCTTTGGAACTAAATATTCCATAGGCTGGAGTGTATCGTCTGTTGGAACAACAAAAATACGTCTCTTGGCTTTATAGTCTTTACCATATTCAATACGCCCATCAAATTCAGCTATAATAGCAGCATCTTTTGGATGTCGGGCTTCAACCAACTCAGAAACACGTGGCAATCCTCCCGTTATATCTCTGGTCTTTGTTTTTTCTTGAGGAATACGCGCTAAGATGTCTCCTGCTGAAACTTTTGCAGTGTTTTCCGTAGATAAAATCGAATCAACGGTTAGGAAGTACCGTGCTTCCATACCATTGGGCAAAATGACCGGATTTCCAGCTTTATCTCGTATGCTCAACATCGGTCTCAAGTCACTTCCACGAGCTTGTTGCTTCCAATCCACAACCACTCGATTTGAAATACCCGTTGATTCATCAAGAATTTCACGAATTGAAACGCCTTCAACCAGATCCACGAAGTGAACTATACCATCGCGCTCTGTGATAATTGGAATAGTATATGGATCCCACTCAACCAAGCGTTGTCCTGGTTTTACTTGTTCGCCCTCTTCTACAAGAATACGTGAACCATAAGGAATACGATGTCTGAATTTTTCCCTATCATGCTCATCCACGAGAACGATTTCACTATTACGAGCCAAAACGATGTTAGCCCCACTGCCATTTTTAACAATATTTTTGTTACGAATGGCAACTGTTGCTAAATAAGGAGCTTCAAGGCTTGATTGTTCAGCACCACGTTGCGCTGTTCCTCCAATGTGGAAAGTACGCATTGTCAACTGAGTACCAGGCTCACCGATTGATTGTGCTGCGATGACACCCACGGCTTCTCCTTGGTTAACCAACTTGCCGCGCGCAAGGTCACGCCCATAACACTTTGCACAAATACCAAATTCTGTCTCACAAGTGAGAACTGATCTGATATTAACAGAATCGATACCTGCAGCTTCAATGAGCTCAACATCAGTCTCTGAAATTAATTGCCCAGAAGGAACTATAACCTTACCAGTTTGTGGGTTAATAACGTCAACTGCTGCGCTGCGTCCTAAAATTCGATCTGACAAAGACGCGATTGTATCTCCACCCTCGATGACGGCTCTTAATGCAATTCCGCGCGTTGTTGAACAATCGAGTTCAGTAATGATGCAGTCTTGCGCAACGTCAACAAGACGACGTGTTAAATATCCTGAGTTAGCAGTTTTTAAAGCAGTGTCAGAAAGTCCTTTTCGAGCACCGTGCGTAGAGCTAAAGTACTCTAAAACGGTCAAACCTTCTTTAAAGTTCGAAATAATAGGAGTTTCAATAATATCTCCCGAAGGTCGAGTCATCAATCCACGCATTCCAGCTAATTGCTTCATTTGTGCAACAGAACCTCGAGCTCCTGAATGCGCCATCATATAAACAGCATTCACTGGTTCTCCGGCGCGTGTTTTGGAAATGGCCTTCATCATTGCATCAGCAACTTTGTCTGTACATTGTGACCATGCGTCTACAACCTTGTTATACTTTTCACCCTGTGTGATAAGACCATCTGCATATTGTTGTTCAAATTCAGCAACCATTGACTTGGTTTGAGAGATAAGTTTTTCTTTCTCAGTTGGAATAACAAGATCATCTTTACCAAAGGAGATTCCTCCCTTCGTTGCATATGTGAAACCCATGTTCATAATGCGGTCAACAAAAACAACGGTATCCTTCTGACCACAGTGGCGATACACAATATCAACCAGGTTTCCAATTTCTTTTGACGTTAGGACTTGATTGACAAGGTTAAATCCAATCTTAGGGTGCTTAGGCAATAATTCACCAAAAAGCATACGGCCAGGTGTCGTTTCTACCCTTTTAAAAACAGTTGAGCCATCCTCTTGCATAATAGAAATTCTTGCATTTATTTTTGTATGCAAATGGATGACATTGTCTGATAAAGCATGTTCAATTTCCTTGATTGAACCAAAGGTCATTCCTTCCCCAGGCTGTCCCTCAGCCATAAGAGTCAAATAATATAACCCAAGCACAATGTCCTTCGAAGGAACAATAATTGGACGTCCATTAGCAGGACTCAATATATTGTTCGTCGACATCATCAAAACGCGCGCTTCTAATTGTGCTTCCAATGATAAAGGAATATGCACAGCCATTTGGTCACCATCGAAGTCAGCATTAAAGGCCGCACAAACCAGGGGATGCAACTGAATAGCCTTTCCTTCAACCAACATAGGTTCAAAAGCTTGAATTCCAAGGCGGTGCAAAGTAGGAGCACGATTCAAAAGAACTGGATGCTCACGAATAACTTCTTCTAAGACATCCCAAACTTCTGGGCGCTCTTTCTCTACCATGCGCTTTGCGGCTTTCAAAGTATTCGCCAAACCATATCTTTCAAGGCGGGCATAAATAAAAGGCTTAAAAAGCTCTAATGCCATTTTCTTAGGCAAACCACATTGATGAAGCTTTAGTTCTGGGCCCACAACAATGACCGAACGTCCTGAATAATCAACACGCTTACCAAGCAAATTTTGACGGAACCGACCTTGCTTACCCTTTAACATATCGGCTAAAGATTTTAGAGGTCGTTTATTGGCCCCTGAAATAGCGCGTCCACGTCTTCCATTGTCAAAGAGCGCATCCACAGACTCTTGCAGCATGCGTTTTTCATTGCGGACAATGATGTCTGGTGCGCGCAATTCAATCAATCTCTTTAAGCGATTATTTCTGTTAATAACACGACGATAAAGATCATTTAGATCGCTCGTAGCAAATCGACCGCCATCCAATGGCACCAAAGGACGAAGCTCAGGTGGAATGACAGGTATAACGTCTAAAATTAAACTATCAGGACGTGTCCCTGATTCCAAAAATGAATCAACAAGTTTTAAACGCTTAACGAGCTTTTTGCGACGAATTTCAGAGGTTGTATCAACCATTTCAAGCCGGAGCTTTTCTTGCTCTTGTTCCAGGCTAATGATCGAAAGCATACTCTTAAGAGCTTCAGCGCCTATACCAGCAGTAAAAGCTTCTTCTCCATATTCATCTTGTGCCCGCATAAATTCTTCTTCAGAAACTAATTGCCCCTTTTTAAGAGTCGTCATTCCTGGATCCATAACAATGTAGGCTTCGAAATATAAAACTCTTTCCAAGTCTTTTAAGGACAAATCCAGCAGCAAACCAATACGACTTGGAAGCGACTTTGTAAACCAAATGTGAGCAACGGGTGACGCTAACTCAATATGTCCCATTCTATCGCGACGAACTTTGCTTAAAGTAACTTCAACGCCACATTTTTCACATACAACGCCACGATATTTCATGCGCTTGTATTTTCCACACAAACATTCATAGTCCTTTATAGGGCCAAAAATACGAGCACAAAATAGCCCGTCTCTCTCTGGCTTGAATGTTCTATAATTGATTGTCTCTGGTTTTTTTACTTCACCATAAGACCATGATCGTATGCGATCACTACTGGCAATTGAAATACGAATTGCATCAAAACCGGGAGCAACTTCGACGTTTTCCATAACTTTACGTAGTGCATTCATGGTTTATTTAACCCCATCCCTTAATTTATACTTGTTGCTCAAAAGAAACGTTAAGTCCCAATGACCTTAATTCCTTAACCAAAACATTGAAGGACTCAGGTACACCTGCTTCCATATTATCGTCACCACGGACTATAGCTTCATATGCCTTGGTGCGTCCTGTAACATCGTCAGATTTAACGGTGAGCATTTCTTGCAAGGTAAATGCAGCACCATACGCCTCCAAAGCCCAAACTTCCATTTCTCCGAAACGTTGTCCTCCAAATTGTGCTTTTCCACCCAATGGCTGTTGAGTGACTAGACTGTAAGGACCGATTGATCGTGCGTGTATTTTGTCATCCACCAAGTGATGTAATTTCAGCATATAAATATATCCAACAGTCACTTTTCGATCAAATGCTTCACCTGTGCGGCCATCATAAAGTAGTACCTGTCCGCTGCTGTCAAGTTCCGCTTCCTTTAGGGCTCCAACAATGTCTTCTGCCTGCGCCCCATCGAAAACAGGCGTTGCCATCGGAACACCTTTACGCAAGTTACCTGCCATTTCTAGGAGTTCATTATCTTGCATGGCTTTCATATCTTCCTGATCATTTGAACTCTCATAAACTTTTTTCAACATTGAACGAACATCAGAAACACTTGCCTCATTCTTTTTATATCGCTCAATCATTTGATTAATTTTACGACCAAGGCCCGCGGCAGCTGCACCCAAGTGTGTTTCAAGTATTTGTCCCACATTCATACGAGAGGGCAAACCCAGAGGATTCAAAATAATATCCAAAGGTGTACCGTCTTCCAAATATGGCATATCCTCTAAAGGCAAAATACGCGATACAACGCCCTTGTTTCCGTGTCTTCCCGCCATTTTATCACCTGGCTGAATTTTACGTTTTACAGCAATAAAGACCTTTACCATCTTGAGAACACCAGGAGAAAGCTCATCACCACGGCGTAATTTATCTACCTTGTTTTCAAACCACTCTTGAAGTCTTTTAGCATTCTCATCGATTTGTTGGTTAATTGCTTCAATCTCAGCCATAACCTTATCGTCCTTGACTGTAATCTGGCGCCACTGACCTGTGGTATAATTTTCCAACAGTTCTTCAGTTATAGTAGCGCCAGCTTTGATGCCTTTTGGACCACTTGCAACCTTCTGATTGAGCAAGCACTCTTTCAAGTTTTGATAAAAACTTCTTTCTAAAATTCCGCGCTCAGCATCACGATCATTTGCCAGTCTGTCTATTTCAGCCCGTTCGATTGCTAAAGCACGCTCATCTTTATCGATACCTCTGCGTGAGAAAACCCGGACTTCCACAACAGTTCCATTAACTCCTGGAGGTACACGCAAAGATGTATCTCTTACATCGGATGCTTTCTCACCAAAAATAGCGCGGAGAAGTTTTTCCTCAGGCGTCATTGGCACTTCACCCTTAGGAGTTACTTTACCGACCAATATATCTCCTGGTTTAACTTCGGCACCAATGTAGACAATGCCTGCCTCATCTAAATTTTTTAGCCCTTCTTCACCTACGTTGGGAATATCACGTGTAATTTCTTCATTCCCAAGTTTTGTGTCACGGCTCATGACTTCAAATTCTTCAATATGAATTGAAGTAAAGACATCGTCTTGAGCTATGCGTTGAGAGAGCAAAATTGAGTCTTCAAAGTTATATCCCTGCCATGACATAAACCCAACGAGCACGTTTTGTCCTAAAGCAAGCTCTCCAAGTTCTGTGGCGGGGCCATCAGCAATGACATCTCCCTTTTTAATTAGGTCACCTTTTTTAACCAGAGGACGCTGATTGATACATGTGCTCATGTTTGAGCGTTGATATTTTTGTAAGTTATAAATATCAACACCAGCTGCTGAATCTTTAATGTTATCCTTTTCAGTAACTCTTATAACAATACGTAATCCATCAACGGAATCTACAACTCCGGAACGTTTTGCAATAACACTTGATCCAGAATCCTGAGCAACAATATATTCCATTCCCGTTCCAACAAGAGGTGCTTCTGAACGAATCAGAGGAACAGCTTGCCTTTGCATGTTAGATCCCATAAGAGCTCTGTTCGCGTCGTCGTTTTCCAAAAAGGGAATTAAAGAGGCAGCAACAGAAACAAGCTGTTTGGGCGAAACGTCAATGAGGCCTACTTCATCTCGATGAACAATACTCAATTCACCCGCACGACGACAGGTTACATATTCATCCTTGATTGTTCCATCTTTGTCCATTTCAATATTCGCTTGCGCAATGGTATACCGCCCTTCTTCCATAGCTGTTAAATAAACAACTTCCTTAGATACCTTTCCATTGGCAACTTTACGGTAAGGACTTTCAATAAACCCATATTGATTAACGCGCGCATAAGTCGCCAATGAGTTGATAAGACCGATGTTTGGGCCTTCAGGGGTTTCAATGGGACAAATACGACCATAATGAGTGGGGTGAACGTCACGAACTTCAAAACCTGCTCTATCTCTCGATAAACCACCAGGTCCTAATGCAGACAGACGTCGCTTGTGTGTAATTTCTGACAGAGGATTTGTCTGATCCATAAATTGAGACAATTGAGAAGAACCAAAAAATTCTCTAACAACAGCAGCGGCTGGTTTTGCATTGATAAGATCGTGCGGCATAACAGTATCAATATCAACTGTGCTCATACGATCTCTAATTGCGCGCTCCATGCGTGAAAGACCGAGACGATATTGATTTTCCAAAAGTTCCCCAACGGATCGAACACGTCTATTTCCTAGGTTATCAATGTCATCAATTTCACCGCGGCCATCTTTTAACTCCAGAAGAGTTTTTAAAATAACAAGGATGTCTTCCTTACGGAGAATACGCAGTGTGTCAGGTGTCTTTAAACCTAAGCGAGCGTTCATCTTTACGCGTCCAACAGCGGATAAGTCATATCGCTCTGGATCAAAGAAAAGACCCTTAAATAAATTTTCTGCTCCTTCAAGGGTTGGCGGCTCTCCAGGGCGCATGACGCGATAGAGTTCCAGCAATGCGTCTTCACGATTGTTACATTTATCTGCCATAAGCGTATTTAATAAATATGGCCCCACATTTACATGGTCAATATGAAGGACAGGTATTTCTTTTACCTTTAAGTCATTGAGAATATTTAATGTATCTTCAGTAATCTCCTCACCGGCTTCGATAAAAATTTCACCAGTCTTTTCATCTATATATTCATTTGCAATATATTTACCCAACATATCTTCAGCACTAATCTGAACGTCTTCAAGTCCATCTGCCGCAAACTTCTTAACCAATCTTGGCGTTAATTTTGTCCCAGCTTCAGCAACAACCGAACCCGTTTTTGAGTCAATTAAATCACGCGTTAGCTTTACACCTTTCCAACGATTTGCATCAAAAGGTGTTTGCCAAGATTTTTTGCTTTTTTTGTAAGGAATAACTTCATAAAAATAATTGAGGATTTCTTCTCGGGACATACCAGAAATAAGATGGGCAGGTAATGGCTCTTCCTTCTTTTCATATTCTTCACGATAATTTGCCGTCTCGATACTATCTAACGCCATTAAAAATACTGTTACAGGGACCTTACGGCGTCGATCAATTCGGACATGCATTAAATCTTTCGGATCAAATTCAAAATCAAGCCAGGACCCACGATAAGGGACAACACGGGCTGCAAATAGATATTTTCCTGAAGAGTGAACTTTTCCTTTATCATGATCAAAGAACACACCAGGACTTCGATGCATTTGTGAAACGATAACGCGCTCAATACCATTTATAATAAATGTACCACTATCAGTCATTAATGGCATGTCGCCCATATAGACGTCTTGCTCTTTAATGTCACGAATTGAACGTGCGCCAGTGTCCTCATCTGTTTCCCAAACAATAAGACGTAATGTTACTTTAAGAGGTGCTGCATAGGTAAGCCCTCTTTGACGACACTCGTCTTCATCATACTTTGGGCGTTCCAATTCATATTTAAAATATTCAAGTTGAGATTTTGCAGCAAAATCTTTAATAGGAAACGTGGAACGAAAAACCTCATGAAGGCCAACATTTTCACGTTTGTTAGGAGAAACATTCATTTGCAGAAAGTTCTCATATGAAGATTTCTGAAGTGCGATCAAATTAGGCATTGGCGCCACTTCAACAATCCTACCAAAATTTTTACGAAATCTTTTACGACCAGTGAAAGATCTTACCATAAATGTCCTCTTTCAATATTGACTTTTGCCACCCATTTTTAAAGATGCCCCATAAATCCCATAGCATCTACTTTAACTAGAACAACTCATCTATTAAGCCAAACCTTCAAATTTATTCGGCTCCCATACATCAACTGTTCTTTAAACAGCATTTTGTGCAGGAAAAAGGTAAACTTTTGCCTGCACAATTTGCTTTAAAATAACATCGTCTACTTAATGTCGACTTTTGCACCAGCGTCCTCAAGCTGCTTTTTGAACTTTTCAGCTTGTTCTTTTGAAACACCTTCCTTAACAGGCTTAGGAGCGCTTTCAACCAATGTTTTAGATTCTGTGAGGCCTAAACCAGTGATGGCTCTGACTTCCTTAATCACGTTGATTTTATTTGCGCCGGCATCAGTCAAAATGATGCTGAATTCAGTTTGAGCTTCAGCAGCTTCTCCGCCACCAGCAGCGCCAGCACCAGCTGCAGCAGCTACAGCAACAGGAGCCGCCGCGCTAACCCCCCAGGTTTCTTCCAATAACTTTGAAAGCTGCGAAGCTTCCAATACTGTTAACTTAGACAACTCTTCAACGATTTTTTCGAGATTTGCCATTTTATTTTACTCCTTCTATAAAAAAATAATGCTCACAATTCAAAGTGTTAAGCTGACTTGGCTGCCATAAGATAGGCAACACGACGTGCAGGTTCTTTTGCTAAAATTGCTAATTTGGTTGCAGGCGCAGAGATCACACCCAGGATTTTACTGCGTAGCTCATTTAAGGATGGCAGATTTGCAAGAGCATTAACTGCTTTAACATCCAGAAGTTGACCATCTAAATAACCTCCAACGATCGATAATTTTTCGTTCTTTTCAGCAAATTTAGATAACACTTTAGCTGCAGCAACGGGATCCTGTGAATATCCTAGTGCCATCGGGCCCTGAAGAAAGGAATTTATTCCTTCCAGGTTAGTCCCCTTTATAGCAATTTGCGCAAGAGTGTTTTTTAAAACCTTGAATTCCGCTCCAGCCCCACGCATATCGCGCCGTAGTTGAGTTGCCTCAGCCACTGTTAACCCTGCTTGACGAGTAACGATAACGCTAGTCGCCTGTTGCAGAGAATTCCGCATTTGTGAGACCAGATCTTCTTTCTGTGAACGGTCCATTTTTCACTCCTTAACAGTTTTGCATAAAAAGTATTTCTCCTTTTTATGCGCTATAATGAAAACCACACAATGTGGCTTTTCCAATTCTGTCCCAGAAGGAGTCAAAACATCTCTCCCTTCTGTCTCATGCAGGTGGTTTCCCATTAAACTTTTATGTTGCCATAAAAGAGCCTACAATCTCGGACACTGCTGACACAGCACCCATTTTTTCAAGTACCGTGTCAGAAGAGAGGCTAAATAGTTTTCGCTATCGTCGCCCTCAACTTTTAAAAAATTACGGTTGAATTTCAAACCGTATTCCTGCTCCCATCGTCGATGAAAGTGTCAATTTCTTTAAATACGCTCCCTTAATACCCGTGGGGCGTGCTTTATTGACTGCATCGATATAAGCCATAATATTTTCTGTAAGGGCTTTTTCTTGGAAACTGGCTTTTCCAATTCCACTGTGAATAACCCCACCTTTTTCAGCGCGATACTCAACTTGCCCCCCCTTAACAGCAGCGACAGCTTGAGCTACGTCCATCGTAACAGTTCCTAATTTCGGATTTGGCATGAGTCCGCGAGGTCCTAGAATTTTACCAACGCGCCCAACTAATCCCATCATATCGGGAGTTGCAATGCACTTTTCAAATGGCATATCTCCGGACTGAATTTTTTCCATGAGATCTTCCGCTCCCACAATGTCTGCACCAGCTTTGAGGGCTTCTTCAGCCTTAGGCCCTTTTGCAAAGACAGCTACGCGGTAATTTTTACCTGTTCCATTCGGCAATTGCACAATGCCACGAACATTTTGATCGGTCTTCCGAGAATCAATATTGAGGTTTATTGCAATTTCAATTGTTTCATCAAACTTCGCTGTTGCATTTTGCTTAACGAGTTTTACAGCTTCATCAAGCGTGTATACTTTCTCAATATTGACCGATTGATGAATCTTTTTAAGTCTTTTTCCAAGATGCACCATAAGCTCTACTCCACCACTTCTATGCCCATTGAGCGGGCAGATCCAATAATCATTTGACATGCAGCATCTATGTCATGCGCATTCAAATCTTGAAATTTCTTTTCAGCAATTTCCCTCACCTGCGCCATTGTAACTTTACCAACAGTGCCAGTTCCGGGTGTCTTAATGCCTTTCTCAATTTTTGCAGCTTTTTTAAGCCAGTAGGTGTTGGGAGGTGTTTTCATGGCGAATGAAAAAGTACGATCCGCGTACACTGTGATGACAACAGGAATGGGCATTCCTGGTTCCATACTTTGAGTTTGGGCGTTAAATGCCTTACAGAACTCCATGATATTCAAACCTTTTTGACCAAGAGCAGGTCCGATAGGGGGGGAAGGATTAGCCTTACCAGCAGGGACTTGTAATTTTATATATCCATCAATTTTCTTTGCCATTTTTCTTTCCTCAGTTTTATCCTCTCTAAGATTTTACACTGTTAGAGAAGTATATTGTTTCCTGTTTCTGAGTTTGTGGTACGTCCTTGGCTAGAACTCCCACACTGACTCTCAAATGTTTAACTCTCTATCCAATCTACAACAACGTCTTATAAAAAAAGAACCGAGATTAAATCTAAACTCAGTCCTTTGTTTATGTCTTTTCCACTTGTCCAAATTCTAATTCCACTGGCGTTGGTCGTCCAAAGATCATCACAGACACTTTTAAACGCGCCTTCTCAGCGTCAACTTCTTCGACCACACCCGAAAAAGATGTAAATGGCCCGTCACTGACGCGTACTTGTTCACCAATCTCAAAAATAATTGAATGGCGTGGTTTTTCAATGGAATCCTGCACCTGCCTCAATATACGAGTGACTTCTGCCTCTGATATGGGGGATGGTTTTCCTTTCCCTCCTAAAAACCCAGAGACTTTTGGAATATTACGCACAAGATGCCAAGTTTCGTCAGTTAATTCCATTTTAACAATAACATAGCCAGGAAAGTAATTCTTTTCAGTACTTACTTTGACCCCGCGTCGGACTTCTACAACTTCCTCAGAAGGAACAAGAATTTCTGCAAAACGATCCGCAAGTCCATTTTTTTCTGCCTGTTCTTGAATGGCCTGAGCAACTTTTTTCTCAAAACCAGAATAGACGTTTACAACATACCAACGTAGAGCCATTTAAAAAAACCCTCAGCCCCCAAATTTCAAAATTGAATGGACCAGTCGATAGACAACTTGATCCACCAGCATAAAATAAACTGCCGCAATGACGGCAAAACCAAATACAAAAGCTGTGGTCATGAGTGTCTCACGCCGTGTTGGCCAGGACACCTTTCTTCCTTCTTGACGAACTTGCGGAATAAATTCCAAAGCTTGCTTGATGCCAGATTTCTTTTGTTCCGCTTTCATCATACGTTAACCACCTAACTCTAAATTCAACTCAGACACTCATTCTTTCATGGCAGGAGTGGAGGGTCTCGAACCCCCAACCTTCGGTTTTGGAGACCGACGCTCTAGCCAATTGAGCTACACTCCTTTACAGACATCAAGGATCTTGCAGAGTAAAAATTTGACGACAATTCCCCCTTGCCTAACTTACTTTAAGACAATACAAGACAAAAACTCTCTTTTTGACCCCTGATGTCTGGCGCCTGATCCTTGTTTGTACCTTACTTCTGCTATAAATGTCTATAGGTTTCTATTCTAAAACTCCATATACAGATTATTTCAAGATTTTTGCAACGACTCCTGCACCGACAGTACGGCCACCTTCACGTATCGCAAAGCGTAAACCTTCATCCATCGCAATCGGAGCAATCAA